>Ga0209103_1000146_pt1 | contig 21294 bp, 19 predicted proteins | sample 4C3metaG_FD_184152 | JGI IMG/M metagenome (GOLD analysis project Ga0209103, IMG submission 184152) | Freshwater bacterial and archeal communities from Indian Creek, Illinois, USA - 4C3 metaG (SPAdes) (version 2) | ecosystem: Environmental > Aquatic > Freshwater > Unclassified | place: USA...
GGATCGGTTGGCCGTTGGCCCCGGTGTAGGTCACCGACTTGAAGGTGCCGAAATCGGTGTTGGCCAGCAGCTCGTCGTTGATGGTCGAGAGCTTGGTGGTGGCGCCGTTGCGGGGGTTGACGCGGACCAGGGTGGGCGGCTCGATGAAGGTCTGGCGCAGGCCGACCAGGCTGCCGTTGCCGGCCAGTGCCAGGCTACCAACCGAAGCCGCTTCGCCGGTGACATCGCGCGGCGTGCCGCCGATCGGCAGCTCGTAGACGCGCACCGTACCGGCGCTGTCGATGGCACCCCAGAGACGGCGGCTGTCATTGCCCCAGACCAGACCGCTGGCACTGCGGTCCCAGTCGGTGAACTGCTCGGTGATGCCGCCGTTGCGGCGGTCTTTGAGCATCACCCGCTCCTTGTCGGCGTAGAAACCGCGGATGCGCTGCTGGACGAAGGCAAGGAAACGGCCGTCCGGGCTGTAGAGCGGGTTGCCGTCGCCGGCCTGGTTGGCCTCGGTGTGGTTGCTGGCCTGGCTGCCGCCCATCGGCACGGTGAAGACATCGTTGTTGGTGAAGTTCGCCGCCGGGTTGGAATCGGCGACGAAGGCCAGCTCGCGGCCGTCGGGTGAAATCGCGAACAGCGAATCGGTGCCCTGCACCGCGTTGCGCGGCAGTTCGAGGCCGGTCGGCTGGGTCAGCGGCTGCACATCACCACCGGCAAAGGGCACGGCGAACACATGGAACTCGCGCTCATCGACGAACTGGTCCCAGGCGGTGACCGGCGCACGGTCCCAGACGCGGGCGGTCATCTTGCTCTCGGCGCGTTCTTCGAGCCGCTTGCCCTGTTCCGCGAGCGGCAGGTCGTCGAACACCCGCGAGACAAAAGCCAGGCGCGAGCCGTCGGCGAACCACTTCGGGCTCTGCACGCCGGTGGCCAGCGAAGTCAGGCGACGCGCTTCACCACCATCGACGGCGATGACATAGAGCTGCGGGGCCTTGTCGTCCTCGCGCTGCGAAGTGAAGGCGACGAAGCGGCCGTCCGGGCTGAACACCGGCGAGCTGTCGTTGCTGGCATGGGTGGTGAAGGCGCGCTGGCCGCTGCCGTCGGCGTTCCAGATCCACAGGTCGGTGAAGCCGCGGTCCTGCTCCATGTCGAAGCGGGTGACCGGGGCGACGATGCGCGAGCCATCCGGCGAGATCGTCGGCTGGCCGATGCGCTGGATCTGCCAGCTGCGTTCGATGGTGAAGGGTTGCTTGCCTGCGGTGGCGGGCGTGGCGGGCGCGGGAGATTGCGCCGCCAGCGGGGCGCAGGCCGCGAGCAAGGCGAGGGCGAGAACGGAGCGGATCATCGGGACTCCAGGGTGGTGGGGTGGGACGGATGGGACGGGAAAACCGGCACTCAGAAACCGAGCGGAATGCCGAACAGGAAGAACACCATCAGCAACAGGGTCCAAGACACGAGGAAACACAGGGAGTACGGCACCATCATCAGGATCTGGTCGCCGATGGTGAGATCGGGGCGGTAGCGGCGCATGAAGGCCAGCACGATGCCGGCGTAAGCCATCATCGGCGTCACGATATTGGTCGAGGAATCGGCCACGCGGTAGGCCGCCGCGACCAGATCCGGGGTCAGTTGCGGGTTCACGTGATAGAGCATCGGCACGAAGATCGGCCCGAGCAGCAGCCACTTCGAAGTCAGGCCGCCGACGAACAGGTTGATGAGGGCGGTGGTCAGGATGAAACCGATGAGCAGCAGCATCGGGTCGTCGGCGAAACCGAGGCCCAGCAGGCCCTGCGCGCCGAGATGAGTGACATAGGCCCCCAGGCCGCTGTAGGTCAGCAGGCCGAGGAAGTTGTAGGAGAAGAAAGTCAGCACCAGGATGTAGCCGGTGGTGTTGGCCTGCTTCGTCATCGCTTCGACCACATCGGCGAGCCGGGTGAACTTGCCACTGGCGAAGCCGAAGGCCATGCCGACCGCGATGAAATAGAACGAGATCAGCAGGATCACGTTGTTGAGGAAGGGATGCACCTCGCGGCCGTCCGGGCCGGTGAACGAGGCGAGCGGCCCCAACGCGAAACCGGCGATCACCAGCAGGGCGACTGGCGTGGCCCAAGCGGCCGCCCGCAGGCCGCGGCGCTCGGCGGCATTCACTTCGAACTCGCCGAAATCAAGGTCGGCGGGCTTGATCCAAGGCTGCGCGGCGAGCCGTGGCGCGACGAAGCGGGTCGTCACCCAGGCACCGACCACCGTCAACAGCAGGGTCGAAGCCACCATGAAGAAGTAATTCATCGTCGCGGCGTTCAGCGGCACGCCCTCGGCCGTGGTGAACGGCACCCCCTGGGCCTCGGCGAAGATCTTGGCATTCAGGCCGACGATGACATCGGGCGGCGTGGCCGGAATCAGGTTGGCGCTGAAGCCGGCCGAGACCCCGGCGAAGGCGGCGGCCATGCCGATCAGCGGGTTGTGGCCGAGTGCGGCGTAGAGCAGGCCGGCCAGCGGGATCAGCACGAGGTAGCCGGCATCGGTCGCCAGCGAGCTCATGATGCCGAGGAACACCAGCAAAAGCGGCATCCAGCGCATCGGTACGCGGCGGCCGGCTTTCTTGATGAGCGCGCCCAGCAGTCCGGCGTGCTCGGCCACGCCGATCGCCAAGGTGACCACCAGGATCACGCCCAGCACGCCGTTGCCGAAACCCAGCCAGTTGGCGAGCAGGGCGTTGTCGAAAATCCAGCGGATGTTCTCGCCCTCGAGCATCGAGCGCACGCTCTGCTCGACCGGCCCGGCCGGCCCCTGCGAAACGAAGGTGGTGCCGCCGAGCAGGGCCGTTGCCGCCAACGCGATCAGGTAGAAGCCGATGAACAGCAGCACCGGGTCGGGGATCGAGCGGGCGATGCGTTCGACGAGGGAGGCGGGACGGGGCTGGTTCACAGGACGATGACGGCAAGCAAAGAGCTTGAACGTGCCCCGCCGCGTGTGAAGATCAAGCCAAGGCCGGAGGCCGCCCGGCAGGCTGGTGCAACACCCAGTCTGAACAGAACCCTGCGCAAAGGCAGCCTCGGGCGCGGATCAGCGTTAAAAATCCTTCACAATCCGCCCCCGTTTTCACTACCGAGGAGTCGTCCATGACCCGCAAGACCCTGCTCGTTGGCGCACTGATCGCCATCCTGCCGACCGCCGCCCTCGCCGAGGGCTTCAGCTGGAACGCCACCCTGGCCTCCGACTACATCTACCGCGGCATCGACCAGAACGATGACCAGCCGGCCCTGCAGCTCGGCGCCGACTTCGGCTTCGCCAACGGCTTCTACGTCGGTGCCTGGGGCTCGAACGTCGACTTCGGCGACAGCACCAACATCGAGATCGACACCTACGTGGGCTGGGCCGGTGCCCTCGGTGACAACAGCACCCTCGACGTCAAGCTGACCCGCTACAACTACCTGAACGAGCCGACCGGCGTTGACTACGCCTACAACGAGCTGATCACCACGGTCGGTCTGGGCGAGACCTACAGCTTCACCCTGGCCTACACCAACGATTACCTCAACGCCGACCTTGACAGCGTCTACGCTGGCGTGGCCGGAAGCTGGGCGCTCAACCAGACCTACACGCTGAACGCCAACGCCGGTTGGACCAGCATCGCCGGTCCGCTGGAGAACTACTTCGACTACGGCATCTCGCTGAGCCGCAGCTTCGGTCCGGCCACCGTCTCGCTGGGCTACGTGGCGAGCAGCAGTGGCGCCGAATCCAACTTCGGCCGCGACGCCGCCGAAGACAAGGTGCTGCTCACCATCGGCTTCGGCGGCTGATCGCGCTCCGCCGGTCGCCTCACGGCTACGCGCTCGTCGCGAACCAAACCCCCGCGGGCAACCGCGGGGGTTTTTCTTGGCACGGGATCCAGCGCATGGCGCTGCGACTCACGGATCGCTCACGCCGTCCTCAGCCCGGCTTGAGGTGCCATGCGTCAGCCTTGCCGCACTTCCAACGAAAATCCGGCGATGTCCCTGTTCCGATTGATCTACGCCAGCCGAGCCGCCGAGGCGCTGAGCCCCGTCGACCATGGGCAGATTCTTGCCAGTTCCCGGCGTAACAACGGCAAGGCCGGGGTCACCGGCGTGCTGGCCTTCGGCACGCGTGATTTCCTGCAGTGCCTCGAAGGCTCCCGCGAGGCGGTGAACGCCACCTACTCGCGCATCCTCGGTGACCCGCGGCACCAGGACATCCAGCTGATCGACTGCCGTGACGTCGAGCAGCGCTGGTTCGGGGAATGGGGCATGCACGGCCTGCCGCCGTCTCGGCTCACGCGCCAGCGCGTGCTGCGCTACAGCGAGCGCGAGCTGTTCACCCCGACGCGGATGGCGGGGGCGAGCGTCATCGCCCTGCTCGCCGACCTCGCCCACGAGCTCGACGCCGAGGCCACCGCGCCGCAAACCAGCGCGATCGAGCCGGCGGCACCCGGCGCGCGTGCCGCGGCCGAACCCGCGCGCGAGGGCCTACTGGCAAAAATCGGCCTGAAGCGGGAGAGCTGAGAGCAGAAAGCCTGCTTTCGCGGGCAGCCGTGCTAGGAACGATGGGCGGCAAATGAAGAAGGCCCGCTTGCGCGGGCCTTCTCGTGTCACGTCGTTGGTGCTTCGGATCAGAAATCCATGTCGCCCATGCCGCCCATGCCGCCACCGCCGCCCGGAGCCGGCGAATCCTTCTTCGGGGCTTCGGCGACCATCGCTTCGGTGGTGATCATCAGTCCGGCGATCGACGCGGCGTTCTGCAGCGCGATGCGGGTGACCTTGGTCGGGTCGAGGATGCCGAACTGCACCATGTCGCCGAACTCGCCGTTGGCGGCGTTGTAGCCGTAGTTGCCCGAACCGTTGAGCACCTGGTTGAGGATCACCGAGGGCTCTTCGCCGGCATTGGCGACGATCTCGCGCAGCGGGGCTTCCATGGCGCGCAGGGCGATCTGGATGCCGTGGTTCTGGTCTTCGTTGGCACCCTTGAGGTTGCCGATGGCCGCCTTGGCGCGCAGCAGGGCCACGCCGCCGCCCGGAACGATGCCTTCCTCGACCGCCGCACGGGTGGCGTGCAGGGCGTCTTCGACGCGGGCCTTCTTCTCTTTCATCTCGATCTCGGTCGAGGCACCGACCTTGATCACCGCCACGCCACCGGCCAGCTTGGCCACGCGCTCCTGCAGCTTCTCGCGGTCGTAGTCGGAGCTGGTCTCCTCGATCTGCGCCTTGATCTGCTTGATGCGCGACTGGATGGCCTCGGCATTGCCGGCGCCGTCGATGATGGTGGTGTTCTCCTTCGAGACCTGCACCTTCTTGGCGCGGCCGAGATCCTTGATGGTCGCCTTGTCGAGCTGCAGGCCGACCTCTTCCGAGATCACCGTGCCGCCGGTGAGAACCGCCATGTCTTCCAGCATCGCCTTGCGGCGGTCACCGAAGCCCGGGGCCTTGACGGCGCAGACCTTGACGATACCGCGGATGGTGTTGACCACCAGCGTGGCCAGCGCCTCGCCCTCGACTTCCTCGGCGACGATCAACAGCGGCTTGCCGGACTTGGCGACACCCTCGAGCACCGGGAGCAGCTCGCGGACGTTCGAGATCTTCTTGTCGTAGAGCAGGATGAACGGGTCTTCCAGCTCGGCCTGCATCGACTGCTGGTTGTTGATGAAGTACGGCGAGAGGTAGCCGCGGTCGAACTGCATGCCCTCGACCACGTCGAGTTCGTTGTCCAGGCCCGAGCCTTCCTCAACGGTGATGACGCCTTCCTTGCCGACCTTGTCCATCGCCTTGGCGATCAGCTCGCCGATGTTCTCGTCGGAGTTGGCCGAGATCGAACCGACCTGGGCGATTTCCTTCGAGGTCGAGCAGGGCTTGCTGATCTTCTTGAGCTCGGCGGTGGCCTCGGTCACGGCCTTGTCGATGCCGCGCTTCAGGTCCATCGGGTTCATGCCGGCGGCGACCGCCTTCATGCCCTCGCGGATCAGCGCCTGCGCCAGCACGGTGGCGGTGGTGGTGCCGTCGCCGGCGACGTCGGAGGTCTTGGAGGCGACTTCCTTCACCATCTGCGCGCCCATGTTCTCGAACCTGTCGGCGAGTTCGATCTCCTTGGCGACGGACACGCCGTCCTTGGTGATCGTCGGGGCGCCAAAGCTCTTCTCGAGCACGACGTTGCGGCCCTTCGGGCCGAGGGTCGCCTTGACGGCGTTGGCGAGGATGTTGACGCCGCGGACCATGCGGACGCGGGCGTCTTCACCGAAACGGATGTCTTTTGCAGCCATGTTGTGTACTCCGGGAAACGAGTGGAGAGAAAAAAGAGGGATCAGCCGAGGATGGCGAAGATGTCGTCTTCGCGGACCACCAGATACTCGGTGCCGTCGAGCTTCACTTCGGTGCCGGCGTACTTGCCGAACAGCACCTTGTCGCCCGGCTTCACGGCCGGGGCGCGCGTGCTGCCGTTGTCCAGCGCCTTGCCGGCGCCGACGGCCACGACCTCGCCCTTGATCGGCTTCTCGGTGGCCGAATCCGGGATGACGATGCCACCCGCGGAGACTTTTTCTTCTTCCATACGCTTGATGACCACGCGGTCGAACAGCGGCTTGATGCTCATGAGCGAAACCTCTTTGCCTTGTTGATCAATGGGTTGTGACTCCCCGGGCGAGGGCTGCTAGCACTCGGCCCGGTTGAGTGCCAATTCTAGCGCGCACCGATGACGCCAAGGTCACCGGGTCGCGGGGTTGGAGATGGGGCTGGCCGGGCCGGTTTCAAGGGGCCGTGGTCCTGACCGCGGGGCGCGGAAAGCCGCAGAATCGCGCCATGACTGCCCTGATCGTGTTCTGCACCACCCCTGCCGCAGCGGCCGACCGGCTGGCCCGCCTGCTCGTCGAGGAGCGTCTCGCCGCCTGTGTGCAGGCGCTGCCGGGTCTGCGCAGCACCTACCGCTGGGCGGGTGCCGTCGAGCAGGCCGACGAAACCCTGTTGCTGATCAAAACCACCGCCGCCCGTTACGCCGCTCTGGAACGCACATTGGCGGCCCACCACCCCTACGAACTGCCCGAGATCCTGGCGGTGGACGCCAGTGCCAGCCTGCCGGCCTACCTGCGCTGGCTGGCCGAGGAAACCAGCACCGGCGAAGCCGGCGACGCCGACTGAAACCCCGGTCCGTTTCCGCTCAGCTCAGGGCGCGCGCGGTGGCGTCTCGCCGTTGTGGATGAACTTCTCGAAGATGCGTGAGTAGTCGCGCGTGGTGTGGCGGTCCAGCATCGCCGAGTTGAGGTTGTCGAGCACGGCATTGAAGTGCGAGACCACGGCGGCCTCGCCCTGCAGGTTGCCGAGCTTCAGCATGCCGCCCATCGCCTCCAGCGTGCGCAGCGCGTTGTCGCGACCGGTGGCATCGCGGGTCTGCTGCCGGCCGATCGCGATCAGCGCCTTGTAGATGTCCTTGACCTGCTCGATGAAGCTCTTCCTGACATCGATGCTGAAGCCGGTCTCGCCGATCGAGAACTTCAGCTCGACGTCCATGTCGAGATTGCCGGCGGTTTCGATGGCGCAATAGCCGATGCGGCTGCTGGCGTACTCGTAGCGCTTGACCATGCGCTTGGTCGAAACGGCGGAGTCGCCATCGACGTGGATCAAGGCGAGGTTGGTGAAGCAGTACTCGTCTTTCTTCGACTTGATGAGGAAGAAGATGCGTTCGCCGTCCTCGTGGAACAGGTAGTCGTCGGCATCGACCTTGTGGAAGTCGGAAGGCGGGACGATGACGCCGATGTCGCTGATGCCGAAAGCCTCGGCGGCGAGTTTGCCGAACATGGTGGAACCCCTTGCGGTGAAAGAGGCCGTGAGTCTAGCCAGCTCGGCGTTACGCGACGGTGGAGCGCCGACGACCCGGCCATGACGACGGCCGACGGCGGCGCGGCGATAATGGCGACCGTCCCGCCATCGAGCACCCGATGCCCACCCTGCGCCTGCTGCCCTTCCTTGCCCTGCTGCTGGGCCTGTTGCTGCCGGTCGCGGCGGCCAGCGACCTGCTCGGCACCAGCCCGCGCAGCAGCACTCTGCTCGGCAACCCGGTCATCACCGGCGGTGTCGGCCCGCCACTGCCCGATGCCGAGGCCTTCCGGGTCGAACTGGTGGCCGAGAGCGCCGAACGCCTGCTGCTGCGCTTCCAGATCGCGCCCGGCTACTACGTCTACCGCGATAAGATCCACCTCGCGGTGCTGCGTCCGGCCGGCCTCGAGGTGGCGGTCGAGCACTGGCCCGAAGCCCGGACCCACAGCGACCCCTTCTTCGGCGAACAACCGGTGTATTTCGACGAAGCCACCCTGCCCCTGCGGGTGAATCCGGCGGCCGGTGGCGCCCTTCTGCGCCTGCGGGTCGATTTCATGGCCTGCCAGGACGGCGGCATCTGCTACCCGCCCCTGCAGCGCACGCTGGACGTGGAATTGCCGGCTGCCACGCCCACCGAGCCCGGCTTCACCGGCCTGCTGCTGGCGCTGGGCTTCGCCTTGCTGGGCGGCCTGATCCTCAACCTGATGCCCTGCGTGCTGCCGATCCTCTCGCTCAAGGCCCTGAGCCTCAGTGGCAGCCCCGATCCGGCGGCCTCGCGCCGCACCGCGCTGGGCTACACCGCCGGCACGGTGCTGGGCTTTGCCGCGCTCGGCGCACTCGCCCTGATCCTGCGCGAGCTGGGGCTGGCCCTGGGCTGGGGCTTCCAGTTGCAGCAGCCGGCCGTGGTGGCCGGACTGGCCCTGTTGATGCTGGCCATCGGCCTGGCCCTGTCGGGCCTGTTCACCCTGGGCGGCGGAGCCATCGGCCTGGGCGACGCCCTGAGCCGGCGCTCCGGCATCCGTGGCGATTTCTTCACCGGCCTGCTGGCGGTGCTGGTGGCCGCGCCCTGCACGGCACCGTTCATGGGGGTCGCCCTGGCCTATGCCTTCGCCGCGCCCGCGGCAGCCGGATTCGGGGTGTTCGTCGCGCTCGGTCTGGGCCTGGCCCTGCCCTTCCTGCTGATCGGCTTCGTGCCGGCACTGGCGCGGCTTCTGCCCAGGCCCGGTGCCTGGATGGCGACCTTCAAGCAGGCGCTGGCCTTTCCGATGTACCTGACCGCCGCTTGGTTGGCCTGGGTGCTGGCCCAGCAGCGCGGCGCCGACGCCATCGGCTGGCTGCTGGGCGGCGCCGTGCTGCTGGCCTTCGGCCTGTGGGCCGGCGAGCGCCTGCGTTTCCACGGCGCCTGGCGGTGGCTGGCCGGCGCGCTGGTGCTGGCCGCGCTGGCCGTGCTCTGGCCGATCCACCGCCTCGATCGCCCGCCCGCGCTTCCGGCCCAGGCCGCCGCCGCCCTTGCCACGGCCGATGGCAGCGAGCCCTGGAGCAAGGCCCGGCTGGCCGAGCTGCGCGCCCAGGGGCGGCCCGTGTTCGTCAACATGACCGCCGACTGGTGCATCACCTGCAAGGCCAACGAACGTGCGGTGCTGGCCTCGGAGCGTTTCCACGCCGCCCTGCACGCGGCCGGGGCGGCCTACCTCAAGGGCGACTGGACCGAAGTCGACCCCGCCATCACCGCCTACCTGCAAAGCCACGGTGCGATCGGCGTGCCGTTCTACGCCGTCTATCCGGCGGACGGCGGCGCGCCGCGCCTGCTGCCCGAACTCCTGACCCCCGGCCTGGTCGAACAGGCTTTGCGCGACGCCACCCCGAACGGAACCGCTCGATGAAACCCGCCCTGCAATGGACCCTGATCGCCGCGTTCGCACTGGGCAGCCTCGGCCTCGGCCTGTGGTTGCGCGAGGCCATGGACACCGCCCGCACGCCGCCACCGCCGCCCGGCCTGACCGTGGTGGCACTCGGCGAATCGGCCGAACCGCTGCTCGGCACCACGCTGGACGGCGTGGGCCAGGCGCTGCCCGGCGAAGGCCGCTGGCGGCTGATCAACTTCTGGGCCAGCTGGTGCCCGCCCTGCGTCGAGGAGATGCCGGTGCTCGACGCCTACCACCGGGCCCAGGGCAGCGAGGGTGTGCAGGTGATCGGCATCGCCCTGGAGGACGCCGCCGACGCCCGCGCCTTCCTGCAGCGGGTGCCGGTGGGCTTTCCCATTTTCGCCGAGCCGAACACCCGCACCGACAGCTCGGTGCGGCTGGGCAACACCCGCGGCGTGCTGCCCTACACGGTACTGATCGACCCCGCGGGTCGGCTGGTGGCCCGACACGAGCGCCCCTTTCCCGATGTCGCGGCGGTGGCCGACTGGGTCGAGGACGCCATCGCCGATTCGAAGGCCCGATAAGACTCGATAAGGCTTGCGCTGGCTGCCGGATGGCCACTTCCAATAAGCTGGCCAAGACCGCCGCGCACAGGCGTTGTGGCTGATGGAGACAACGCCATGCAGTGGATGATCTACGGTGCCAACGGCTACACCGGCCGGCTGATGGCCGAAGAAGCGGTGGCGCGTGGCCTGCGGCCGATCCTGGCCGGCCGTCGCCACGAGGCGCTGGAGCCGCTCGGCCGCGAGCTGGGCCTCGAAGTGCGGGTGTTCGGCTTGGAGCCGGCCGCGCTCGATCTCGGCCTGCGCGGCGTCTCGCTGTTGCTGCACTGCGCCGGCCCGTTCTCGGCGACCTGCGCGCCGATGCTGGAAGCCTGCCTGCGCGCATCAGCGCACTACCTCGACATCACCGGCGAGATCGATGTGTTCGCGCATTGCCACCGGCAGGACGCACGGGCGATGGCCGCCGGCATCGTGGTGCTGCCGGGCACGGGCTTCGATGTGGTCCCCACCGATTGCCTTGCCGCGCTGCTGAAGCGTGAGCTGCCGGATGCCACCTCGCTGGTGCTGGCTTTCGAGGCCGGTGGTGGCCCGAGCCCCGGCACGGCCAAGACCAGCGTCGAGGGTCTGGGCAAGGGTGGCCGGGTGCGGAGCGGTGGCGAATTGCGCCGCGTGCCGCTGGCCTGGAAGAGCCGCAGCTTCGACCGCGACGGCGAACCGCGCACGGCCATGACCATCCCTTGGGGCGATGTCTACACCGCCTACCTCAGCACCGGCATTCCCGACATCGAGGTCTACATGGCGGTGCCGCCGGCACTGATCGGCCGCGTGCGCCGCCTGCGCCTGGTCCGCCCGCTGCTGGGCTTGGGCCCGGTGCAGCGCTTCATGAAAGCCCGCATCGAAAAGACCGTGCACGGCCCCTCCGAAGCGAAGCGCGGCAGCACCGACACCCGGGTGTGGGGCGAAGCGCGCAATGCCGAAGGCCTTGAGGTGAAACGCCAGTTGCACATGCCGAATGGCTACGCGCTCACCGTGGCCGCCGCGCTCGGCATCGTCCAGCGACTGCGGGACGCCCCGGCCGATCCCGGTTTCAAAACACCCTCGATGCTCATGGGTGCCGAGTACGTGCTCGGCCTGCCCGGGGTGAGGCTGGTAGGCTGAAGGGCTGAAAGGAGCCGCCATGCCATCCAGCCCCCTGCCCACCCTGCTTGCCATCCTCGTCCTGCTCGTGGCGATGGCAGGGGTGCTGCTGGCGCTGTGGCGTTCGCGCCAGCGCGAGCGCCGCGATCGGCAACGCTTCGAGTTGGTGGTTCGGGCGGTCAGTGACGGTGTCTACGACCTCGATGTGGTGGCCGACCGGCTGTGGCGGAGCGAAGCCCTGTGCCGGATGTTCGATCTGCCGGCCGAAGGTTCCGGAGCGGATGTTGGCGACTGGCTGGAGCGTATCCATCCCGAGGACCGTGCCCGGGTCCGCGAGGGCTTCCGTGCGGCGATGGCGAGCAGGACCACCGAATGGCAGGTGGCTTACCGCTACCGGCGGCCGGACGGCACGGTGGGGCATATGCGCGACCGCATGCTGATCGTCCGCGATGGCGGCGGTCGCCCCTTGCGGGCGATCGGCGGCGTCACCGAGGTCAGCGCCGAACAGACCATGCTGGAGAAACTCGGTCTGTTGGAGCGCGCCATCGAGGCCAACAGCTACGGCGTGGCCATCGTCGATGCGCTCGCCCCGGACATGCCCTGCGTCTACGCCAACCGGGCGCTGGCGCAGATGAGCGGCTACACCGTCGGTGAGTTGCTGGGGCACAACCTTCGCCTGCTCCATGGCAGCGAGCGTGAACAGCCGGGATTGCAATCGCTGCGTCGTTCCCTGCGCGAGAGCCGCGAGGGCTTCGCCCTGCTGCGCAACTGGCGCAAGGACGGCATGGCCTACTGGGTCGAGCTGGCGGTCTCTCCGGTGCGTGATGGGCAGGGCCGCATCACTCACTGGGTCGGTTCGCAGACCGATGTGAGTGAACGTGTCGCCACCGAACAAGCACTGGCGCACCGCGCCACCCACGACGAACTGACCGGCCTGCCCAACCGCCATTTGTTCCGTGACCGCCTGGCCCAGGCCCTGCGCGAGAGCCGGCGCTTCGGCCTCGACTTGGTCGTGCTGTTCATGGACCTCGACAATTTCAAGCTGGTCAACGATTCGCTCGGTCATGCCGCCGGCGACGAACTGCTGCGCATCGTGGCCCGCCGCCTGCTGGGCTGCTTGCGGCAGACCGATACGGTGGCGCGTTTCGGCGGCGACGAGTTCGTGGTGTTGCTGATCGGCGATGCCGAATCCGACGTGCTGCGGGTGATCGACCGCATCGCCGAGGCCCTGCGCCGGCCGATGGAGCTGGCTGGATCGATGCACTACGTCACCGCCAGCATCGGTTACGCACGTTGCCCGCAGCATGGCGAGGATGCCGGCGTGTTGCTGCAGCGCGCCGACATGGCCATGTACCAGGCCAAGGCGCGTGGCCGCAACCGCGCCGTGGCCTACGAGGCCAGCTTCGACCAGGGCGTGGTCGAGCGCCTCGCGCTGGCCAACCAGTTGCGCGAGGCGATCGAGCGTGGCGAATTCGAGTTGTATTACCAGCCGATTTTCCGCTGGGATGGCCGGGTCCAGGCCATCGAGGCCTTGTTGCGCTGGAACCACCCGCAGCGCGGTCTTCTGGCACCCGGCCATTTCATCGAGGCGCTGGAGGAAAGCGGTCTGATGGCCGAGGCCGGGCGCTGGGTGCTGCGCGATGCCGCGCGCCGACCGGCCGATCTGCGCGCCGCCGGCTTCGACGAGGTGCGGGTCACCATCAATGTCTCGGCCACCCAGTTGCACCACGACCTGCTCGCCGACATCGAGGCCGTGGTCGGGACTTTCGAACTGCCCACCGGCGCGCTGGAGATCGAATTGACCGAAAGCGTGCTGATGATCAATGTCGAGGCCACCATCGAACAGATGAAGCGTGTCGCCCGGCTCGGCGTCGGTTTCGCGGTCGACGATTTCGGCACCGGCTATTCCTCGCTCTCCTACCTCAAGCGGCTGCCGATCCAGCGACTCAAGATCGACCGCAGTTTCGTCAGTGGCCTCGGCACCGACCCGGACGACGAAGCCATCTGCGCCTCGGTCATCCTGCTCGCCTCCAGCCTGGGCCTCGATACCGTCGCCGAGGGCGTGGAAACCAAGATGCAACGCGACTGGCTGGCCGAGCACGGCTGCGGTGAGCTGCAGGGCTATCTGATGGGCAGGCCGATGCCTTTCGACGCGCTGCTGGCGCTGATCAAGGCGCAGCGGGCATAGCCGGTGCACCGGCTATGCCGGATGCTCAGTCTCCCGCCTTCGCCAGCAACAAGAGCAGCAGCAACATTGACGGCAGCAGCAGGCCGGCAAGAGTGGGGCGACGCAGTGTCGCATCGATCCAATCCAAGGCGATGCGCAATCGCTCGTTGCCGCCATGCGACTTGCGCGGTCGATCAAACCAGGCGCTGGCCGAGTACAGCCATTGCGTACTTCGACGAATCGACGGCAGCAGCAGGGTCAGCAGGTCGCCGGGAGGGACGGCAGGCTGTTGCTGCTGCGCCAGGCTCGGCCAGCGCCGCAATACGGCAAGGACCAGTGCCGCTCCGAGCAGCACCGGCAACAGGCCGGGCACCAGTTCCTCGAGCGTGGGCAGCTCTGCCTGAAGGCTTGCGAGCATGCCAAGCCCAAGCGATGTGAGCACGGCCAACAGCCAAGGCAGCCGCATGCCCGGGCGAAGCGGAGCGGTGGATCGGGCTTGCAATAAAAGCAGGTGGGTCATCAGCATGCTGGTGCCGACGGCGGCCAGCAGCAACAGCAGGCCCAGCAGATCCGGCCAAGGAGAGGCCAATGTGGCCAACGCCTCTTTCAAGCCGCCTTTGGCCCAGGCTCCGCTGGTCCATGGCAAGCCCGCCAAGGCGAGCGCCGGCAGGGCTTGCAGGGCCAAGGCCATGCGTCGCGCCGTGCCATACGCCGGAATGGCCGCGACACCCAGGAACAAAGCACCTTTTGCGAGGCCGTGATGCAATGCGTAAAACACCATGGCCGCAGACAGGGCCGGCCAAGCCGGTGGGTGCAGCCATGCAGCGCCCAGGCCGAGAGTGAGATAGCCCATCTGACTGATGCTGGAATAGGCAAGGACGGTCTTGGGGTTGCGCTGCGCCAAGCCAAGCGCGATGGCCAGCAGCGCCGCTCCCAAGCCCAAGCCCATGGCGATGAGGCCAAGCACGGGCCAGTGGGCGTCTTCCATCGGCAGCAGTCGCAGCCAGCCCAGCACGCCGGCTTTGATCATCACCCCCGACAGCACGGCACTCGCCGGTGTCGGGGCCACTGGGTGTGCAAGCGGCAACCACAAGTGCAAACCCAGTACGCCGGCTTTCACTCCAAGCCCCACGAACAGCAGCAGGCTGGCCAGCACTCCCGTGTTGGCATCGGCTTGTGCCAAAGGCAACGCACTTGACCCCGTCGCATCGACGAGCAGCAGCAGCCCCGCCAGCAATGCCGCCTCGCCAAGGAGCGCCATGACAAGGTAGACGCGGCCAGCTCGGTAGGCTTCTGCGCTGCGGGTATGGATCACCAGCACGTAGCCGGCGAAGCTCATCAGCGCGAAGCCGGCGTAGAACCCGACCATGTCCTGGGCGAGGATCAGCCAGAGGTTTCCGGCCATTGCCGCAAGCCACGCTGCCCACAACGCGGTTCGATGTTCGTCATCGCGGTGGTAGGCGCGCGCAGCAATCCCAGCGAGCGTCCAAAGCAAAGCCGCCAGCAGCAGAAACCCGTGGCCGGTGGCATCGAGGCCGAAACGCAGCCCCAGCAAAATGTCGGGCAACTCGATCCATCCGGTCGCATCGAGCGGAGCCAGAACGACCGCCGCGAGTGCGGGCATGGCGGCCCATGGGGCGAGGGCCTGTGCGAGGTTGCGGGTTTTCCGCCAGATCAAAAGCAAAGCCAGCAGCAACGGTGCCAGCACGGCCAGAACGGGAAGCCAGGCACTCATGGCGAGTAAGCCTCGGAAGCGATCCGCTCGACCCAGCCCAGCGGGCTCCAAGCGGTGCCGGCAAGCAGTCCGAAGGCCAGCACGAGGGTGGCTGCGGCGAGGGTTGGGCCCAGCAGGGCTGGGCTGGCCTCGTTGCGAACGGGTGCCGTGGTGGTGGTGCCAGGCTGGCCATCCGGCAGTGGATCGAACCAGGCGCTGTGCAGGATCGGCAGAAAATAGGCGGCGTTGAGCAGGCTGGAAAGCAGCAGCACGGCCAGAACCCAGCCCATGTCGGCCTCCAATGCGCCCAGCCCCAGATACCACTTGCTGACGAAGCCGGCCATGGGCGGTAGGCCGATCATGCCCAGTGCAGCCACGGTGAATGCCGCGGTGGTCCAGGGCATCCGCCGGCCCACGCCCGCCAGTTCGCTCACACGGTGAATGCCCAGGGTTTCGGCGTAGTTGCCGGCGCAGAAGAACAAGGTGATCTTCATGATGCCCTGGTGCACCAGATGCACCAGCCCGCCGATGGTGCCCATCGGGCCGAACAGGGCCACGCCGAGCACGATGTAGGACACCTGGCTCACCGTTGAATAGGCGAGGCGGCGTTTGAGGTCGTCTTGCGCCAGCGCCCGGAATGAGCCCAACAGAATCGTGAAGGCCGCCAGTACCGCCAGCGGCGTGAGCACACCGAGGCTCTGTGCGGTCTCGATGCCAAACACTTCATAGACGAGGCGGACGATGCCAAAAGCCCCGGCTTTGACCACGGCCACGGCGTGCAACAAAGCCGACACCGGTGCCGGTGCCACCATCGCGTGCGGCAGCCAGCCATGCAGTGGGAACAAGGCGGCTTTCACTCCCATGCCGGCCACCAGCAGTGCGAACAGAGCCGCCAGCACGATCGGATCGCCGGCATCACGCAGGGCCGCCACGCCGCCAAAGCGGAACTCCACGGTGCCCACCAGTGACTGCAAGCCGACGATTCCTGCCAACAACAAGGCCCCGCCGCCCAAGGTGTAGGCAAGGTAACGGGCTCCGCCGGCCAAGGCCTTGGGGGTGCCGCGATGCACCACCAGCGGGTAGGTCGCCAGCGTCAGCAGCTCGTAGAACAGGAAGAACGTGGCCAGGTTGCCCGCCATCGCGATGCCCACGGTGGCGGTGACACAGAGACTGAAAAACCCGAAGAACCGGCTGCGGTGCGGTGAGCCCTCGAGATAGCCGATCGCGTAGATGGTGGTGAACAGCCAGAGCACCGCCGACAGCGTCATGAACAGCAGACCCAGCGTGTCGGCACGCAGCAAGAAGTCGTTGCCGGGCAAGAAAGGCAGGCGTAGCTCGTATTGCTGCCCCTGCTCCGTGCCCCAGAGCATCCCGGCGACGCAGGCGAGCTTGAGCAGCGCCGCCGCCAGATTGATCGTTGTGCGCAGCCGCACGCTGCGCTCGGGCAAGCAGAAGATCAGCAACCCGGCGAACAGTGAACTGGCGAGGGTGGCGGCAAGCAGCCAGGTGTTCATGGCAGTGCTTCCGGCCAACCGGCGATCTCAATCTCCAGCCATGCCGCCAGCGTGGCGGTGCCCAGTCCACCAAACGCCGCGAGAACGGCAAGCAGCAGGGCGCTGTAGGACATCAGGGCGGGCACCGGCCGCAACTCGGACACATCCGGTGCTGGCAGAAAGGCATAGCGGATCGCCCGGAAAACATAGGCGGCCGTGAGCAGACTGCCGGTCAGCAACAGCAGCACCCAAGGCCACTGCCCGGCCAGAAGGGCGGCTTGCAGCATCGACCACTTGGCGGAAAAACCAAGGCTCGGTGGCAAGCCGATCAAGCTGATCCCGGCCAAGGCCAAGGCAAACACGGCGAGTGGCTGACGGCTTGCCGCGCCTTGCAATCCCTCCAGGCCATCCCGCCCTGCCGCGCGCAGCAGAACACCCGCAGCGAGGAACATGGCCGCCTTGGCGAATCCGTGCCCCAGTATCTGCAAAACGCTGGCATCAAAAGCCACGGCCGCAGCCGGTGTACCCGGTCGTAGCCAAGCAAACGGCAGGAACAAATACCCCACTTGCGCCACGGTGGAGTAGGCCACCAGCATCTTGAGCCGCTGCTGTCGCAGTGCGAGCAGTGATCCCCAGACCACCGCCAGCGCACCCATCACGGCCAAGCCCTGCCCAAGAACAACAAGATCGAGCACCGGGGCGAAGTGCAGCCAGAGCTTGAGCAGGATGACGAAGGACACCTTGATGACCAGCGCCGAGAGCAGCGCACTCACTGGCGTGACCGCACCGCCATGCGCCGGGGGGAGCCAGGTGTGCAGGGGCAGTAGCGCGGTTTTCAGGGCCAGTGCCGTCACCAGCAAGACGAAAGCGAGCAGGCTGGCCGTGCCCGGCTCGACCGCTGCCGCGAGCATCCTCAAGGATAGAACCCCGGTGCTGCCATAGAGCAGGGCGAGCCCGAGCAGGAACAGGTTGGCGGCAAGCAGGGCGGCCAGCAGGTAACGCAGCGCTGCCGCCAGTGCCTTGGGGTGTCCGGAAAGCGCCGCGAGACCGACAGCAGTCAATCCGGCAAGCTCCAGGGTGACGTAGAGATTGAACAGGTCATCGGAAAGGAAGGCGGCATTGCAAGCCGCCCAGAGCAACCAGGCCAGTGGCCGGAAGCGCCGTGCTTCGATGGGGCTCTGAGCGAAGTAGCCTTCGGCATAGAGCAGCACCGCCGCGTAGACGAGCAGGGTGAACACCAGCAGGGTCTTGGCCAGACGGTCAGCGACCAGTTCGATGCCCAGCGGCGCTTCCCAGCCGCCCAGCACCGTGCGCATGGGGGCATCGTGTGCCACCAGCGCGAGTACCAGTGTGGCCATGCCCAGCGCGCCCACCCACTGCAGGGGCCGGGCGAAGCGGTCGGCCGACACATGGACACAGCAAGCCATCAACAGTGGTAACAGCACCGCAAGCGGCAGCAGGAAGACCTCAGTCATCTGTACCTTCTGGCGCGTCCTCGGGAAGGCTGTCGCGGCCAGTGGCGAGGTGGTAGCGCCGGGCCAGCATCAGGCCAAGGGCGGTCGATGCGATGGCGATGACGATGCCGGTGAGTACGAGGGCTTGGGCGATGGGGTCGGCCACGCCATCCGGCCCACGCGGGCGGAGTGCCAGCAGCACCAGGAACACTCCGCTCCCCATGACATTGAAAGCGAGCAGTTTGCGCAGCAATGCCGGTGCCGCCAGCATCACGCCAAGGCCCAAAAACGTCAGGGCGGTACCGAGGACCCACCAAAGCGTGGCCGCATCCATCGCGATGGCACTCATCGTTCTTTCCACCCGAACAGAGCCAGCAGCGAGGCGGCAATCGACAGCATCAGTGCGGCTTCGATGCCAAGCACCAGCCCGCCGGTCCAACCCGCCGGATAACCCAGAACGGCACCGGCGGTGAATGCGCCGGACAAGCCAACGACGATGAAGGTGACCAGCCCGAAGACCCGTACTCCGGCGTGTTGCCAAAGGCGATCCGCATCGGGCCATTGCCCGGAAAACCGCGCCAGCAGGATCGCTCCGGCGAGTACCGCAGCGGCCTGGAAGGCCCCGCCGGTGCGGCTGGAACCGGCCCACAGCAGATACACCGCCACCAGTACCGCGATGGGAACCATCCAGCCGACCACGGCGGCAAGCGCGGGATCGTACTTGGGGCTGGCCCGTATCGCCGAGGGCGCGGCCTGTGCGGCCAGCACCGCCACCAGCAGCACGGCGATTTCCAGCAAGGTGTCGTAGGCACGGAACACCAGCAGCACCGCCGTCACGGGATGGGCGATTTCCGATGACTCCAGCGCAGCCGATACCGCCAAAGTGGCGTCGCCGGCCAGCGGCTGAATGGTGGACAGGGCGTACAGCAACACGGCGGCCAAGAAGAGCATCAGCAGGCTTGGCGGCCAAGGCGATGGAGCGCGCGCGCTGTTCTGGCCAGCCGGGGAGTGCTCGAACTGTCGAGCTGCATCAAGCAGCAGAGCACCGGCGATCCCGGCACCGATGGCCGCCTCCGCCAGTGCCACATCGATGGCTCCCAGGCGTACCCAGGCCAGCGCCAACAACAAACCGAAGGTGATGAACAGCAGGCTGCCGGTGCGTGCGGTTTTCGCCCACAGGCAGGCCACGGCCAAAGCCAGCAACACCAAAGCGAGCAGGGCATCGACGGCATTCACGGCGGTGGGTCTACCGGCACACAGCGACGGGCGACTCGATAGCCTGCGGTGGCGCTCGCCACCAGCGCCAGCAGCCAGATCAGGATGATTTGCCCCGCCGCAGCCAAGGACTCGGCTTGGATGATCAGCGCGAGGGCGGCAAAACCCAGTCCCAAGTTATCGGCCTTGGTCAGGGCATGGATGCGGCACAGGGTGTCCGGCAAGCGCAGCAGGCCAATCGTCCCGGCGCAAAAGAACACGGTCGCAAGAACGAACAGGAGCGTGCTCAAGGCATCAAGAAACATCGTCACTGCCCTCGATTGCATCGCCTTCATGGACAAAAGCCAGCACTACCAGCAGTCCCAGCAGAGCAAACACCAGTGCGATGTCGCGCAGTGATGGCAGTGATCCGGCAGCCGACAGGGTGAGCAACAGCGCCACTCCGGTGCTGGCGAACAACTGTCCCGCCAGCAATCGATCGGCGTCGCTCGGTCCGCGCAGAACGCGCAGCAAGCCAACGCCGAGATTCACGACCAGCACCAACGCGAACAGCGTATAAACGGTGTTCACGGGTGGTTCGCCAAAGGGTGGAAAAGGCCATCGATCCGTCGTTCCAAGTCGCGCATTTCGACCTCGATCGGCAGATCGAGGTCGAGTGCATGCAGGGTCAAGCGACGGCCCTCCAGCCGAACCCCGAGCGTGCCCGGCATCAGGCTGACCAGCAGCAGCAGCAGAACGCGGTCGCGGTCGTCGTCCAGTGTCGATTCCAGCGTGGCAAATCCTGGCCGCAAGCGCAGACGCGGCGACAGGATGCGGCGGGTGACATCGATGCCCCCAGTCAGGGAATACCATAGGAACGCAACCAGAAGCCCGGGAAGTCGTCGCCAGCGCAAGCGCCGAAGGGGTGGTCGGGCCATGTGTCGGAACAGCATTACGGCCAGAAGCACCGCAATGCCGCCCACCAGCCAAGCATCGATCGCCGGCAGGCCCGTCGGTTCGCGCACCAACACCCACCAAAGTGCGGCGAAGAACAGTCCGATCATGAGCAAAGAACGCAGTGGCATGCGGTGTGATCGATAACGAAGGATTCAGACTCTAGCAAACCGACAAAGTGGTCCTGTGCCTCTGGGCGGTGCCGGCAGGAAGCTCGGGCACGGTTGCCGAGCAGGGTTTCGAGGCCGATACAATCGGCCATCGTCGAACCGGAACCGTCCATGCCGCGCCTCGTCCTGATCGACGGCTCCTCCTACCTGTACCGCGCCTTCCACGCGCTGCCGCCGCTCACCGCGCCCGATGGCACGCCCACCGGTGCGCTGTTCGGCGTGCTCAACATGCTGCGCGCCACGCTCAAGGAGGCCCCGGAGTACGCCGCCTTCGTGCTCGATGCTTCTGGTCCCACCTTCCGCGAGGCGCTCGATCCGCAGTACAAGGCGAACCGCCCGCCGATGCCCGACGAGATGCGCGCGCAGATCGAACCGATGATCGCCATCGTCGAGGCACTCGGCTTCCCGATGCTGCGCGTGCAAGGCGTCGAGGCCGACGACGTGATCGGCACCCTGGCGCTGCAGGGTGCAGCTCAGGGCATCGAGGTCACCGTGTCGACCTCGGACAAGGACTTCGCCCAACTGGTGCGGCCCGGCATCACGCTCACCAACACGATGAGCGGATCGAGGCTGGCGAACGATGCCGATGTCGTCGAGAAATTCGGCGTGCGCGCCGACCAGATCATCGATTATCTCGCGCTGATGGGCGATACCGTCGACAACGTGCCCGGTGTCGACAAATGCGGGCCGAAGACCGCAGCGAAATGGCTGGGCGAGTACGGAACGCTCGATGCTGTCGTCGCGAATGCAGAAAAGATCGGCGGCAAGATCGGCGAGAACC
>Ga0209103_1000148_pt1 | contig 21243 bp, 17 predicted proteins | sample 4C3metaG_FD_184152 | JGI IMG/M metagenome (GOLD analysis project Ga0209103, IMG submission 184152) | Freshwater bacterial and archeal communities from Indian Creek, Illinois, USA - 4C3 metaG (SPAdes) (version 2) | ecosystem: Environmental > Aquatic > Freshwater > Unclassified | place: USA...
TGATACCAAGACAATATCTGCCTCGGTGAGAAGATCACAGAGAACTTTCTTGTCTACTCCCTGTGTGGCAACGAGCAGCTGATGCTCCACTCCCGCCGCCAGGAGTGATGCTTGGACTTTTTCGGCACAAACGGGCGAAATGCAGATAAGAGCCAATTTCTTGTTGCGCGGAATTCTCGCGATACGCACCACGGTCTCTAGCTGCGGATCAAGCGCCACGGCGAGCAAGAGTTTGTCAGCACCAATGGCCGCACGCACTGCCTGTTCATGAAAAAACGTGGTCACCACAATTTCGGCCTCGTCCACAATGCGACGAGCGGCAGTGCCGCCCTTCAGCAGCTCATCTAAGAGAAGTGGAACAATGCGAGTACCCCTGCCTAGAGCCAGTTGCGTAGAAAAAAAGTCCACCTGTTCGCGGTTGCACTCGACAAACACGATGCGCACCTCACTTAGCAAGCGCTGCTTCTGTACCGCTAGGTTCCGCGCCACCTCCTGAAATTCCTCGCAATCAAATCCCTCGTGCAGGGCGCTATCTAACGCCTGCTCAACGATGCCGCGCAGGCGTTGCGACCTGCTGGCAGTAAGAGTTGAGGGATCTGTTTCTGTCAAGTAGGTGCCTTTGCCTTGCAAGGAAACAAGGATCCCCTCTGATTCTAGCTCCCTATAGGCTTGGCTGACCGTATTGCGGCTGACAGAAAGCAAGGTAGACAGCTCTCGCTCCGTGGGCAGTTTAAAGCCGGGCGACCAAGCGCCACTTTCCACCTGCTGCCTAATGCGCTCTTTAAGCTGTACATACAAGGGCACGCCAGATTTTCTGCGGAGCTCTATCGCGACCACTATTCCACCCCACCTTTCATGCCTAATGGATTAGTCCATTAATCCATTCTAGTATCTCATTTCGCCACAGCAACAGCAACTCCTTCAAAAAGAAAAAGAACCGCCAAATTTTTTTGTCGGCTCTTTTTCGCAGGATCCATATCATCCTATCTTCCTCTCGTTTCCACGCCTCTGTAGTTTGTGGTTAAAGCATGTTCGCCAGTCTCGTCTAGCTTCCACTTTCTAACCACCTACCTCTAGTTACCCGCAGAGTACACAGAGAAAGCAAGAGAGGAACAAGGGGTTCAACAATAAAACCATAAGTGTCCTTTATACACAAGCCCTTGCCTTAGATTGTGGTTACGCTTTAGAGCGCATGGCGCACAATACGTTCTGGAGGCGCAACAACTTTGCGCGTCACTGGGTCTATGCGGAGCACCACGCCACACAGTATCTGCGGACCTTCGGCAATTTCAAACTTGGTAGGTAGGCCGCTGACAAATCTTCGCACAACCTGCTCAATTTGTACTCCGAGCACAGAAATATGGGGTCCGCACATCCCCACATCGGACAAAAAAGCTGTTCCCTTGGGTAGAACGCGCTCATCAGCGGTTTGAACATGAGTATGAGTGCCGATAACGGCGGCCACTCGGCCGTCTAAGTAGAACCCTAAGGCCTGTTTTTCCGAAGTGGCCTCGGCATGAAAATCAACTAGTACGACAGTGTCAGCGGTAAATCGTTGCAAAAGGGCGTCCATGCCACGAAAGGGACAGTCAATGGGTGGCATAAACACCCTGCCCATCACGCTTACCACAGCAATGGGGATGGGCGGCAAGCCAATCTCCGTCAAGAATACCCCCTGCCCTGGCGTACCTGGCGGGTAGTTTTGCGGACGCACGACGCGAGGATAGTCATCAATAAAGGATAAGATCTCTTTTTTGTCCCAGATATGATTGCCACCGGTGAGCACATCAATGCCCGAAGACAAGAGCTCATCGGCAATATCCTTGGTCAACCCGGTGCCATGCGCAGCATTCTCTCCATTGGCGATACAGTAAGTAATCTTGAACTGCTGGCGGATGCCGGGGAGTAATTTCTTGACCACCTCACGACCGGGACGACCGACAATATCGCCGAGGAATAGTATGTTCAGCATGTGCCACCTCCTGTAGCAAAAGCCGAGCATAGCTCGGCTTTTAGATTGCTATTTTGCTAGCTCAACGGCCCGTGTCTCGCGGATCACCGTCACCCGAATCTGCCCTGGGTATTCTAATTCATTCTCTATGCGCTTAGAAATATCCCTCGCCACCCTGATGGCGGCCAAATCATCAATTCGATCCGGCTTAACAATGATACGAATCTCTCGCCCAGCCTGAATGGCATAGACCTTGTCCACGCCCTCAAAAGACGACCCTATTTCCTCTAACTTTTGCAGTCGCTTGATGTAGTTCTCCAGGCTCTCTCGCCTTGCGCCAGGTCGCGCTGCCGAAATGGCATCGGCCGCGGCCACCAAGACTGACTCAACTGAAGTTGCCGCGATATCGCCATGGTGCGAGGCGATGGCATTGACCACCTGAGCATGCTCCCGGTACTTCTTGGCTATTTCCGCTCCGATAGCAACATGAGACCCTTCGACTTCGTGGTCGATGGCCTTGCCCAAATCATGCAGTAATCCGGCTCGCTTGGCTAACTGCACATCTACGCCCAATTCCGCCGCCATAATACCGGCAAGATGGGCCACTTCGAGGGAATGCTTTAACACATTCTGACCATAACTAGTGCGATAACGTAGACGACCCAAGAGCTTAATAAGCTCCGGATTCATGTTGTGAATTCCCACGTCAAAGACAGCTTTCTCGCCTTCTTCACGAATGCGTTGCTCGACGTCTTTCTGGGCCTTCTCCACCATCTCTTCAATACGGGCAGGGTGAATGCGTCCATCGACAATTAACCGTTCGAGCGCAATGCGAGCCACCTCGCGACGCACAGGGTCAAAACCGGAAATAATGACGGCCTCGGGGGTGTCGTCGATAATCAGATCGATGCCGGTAAGAGTTTCTAAAGCACGGATGTTACGTCCCTCGCGACCGATGATACGACCCTTCATCTCATCATTTGGCAAGGCCACGACTGAGACGGTGGTCTCCGCGGTATGGTCCGCCGCACAGCGCTGAATGGCCACAGTGACAATCTCGCGCGCGCGCTTTTCGGCTTCATCGCGCGCCTCTTGTTCTACATCTCTTATCAGTATAGAGGCCTCGTGACGAACTTCTCTTTCTACATTAGCGAGAAGGAGTCGACGACCCTCCTCATTAGATAAACCAGCAACTCGCTCTAGCTCTGTCTGCTGTTTGTCCACCAGTTCGGCGGCGCGGTCTTTAAGCTTTTGTACTTCAGCGTCTTTACGCGTCAGCTGTTCATCTTTGCGCTCATTTTGCTCAATTTTCTTATCGAGAGCTTCATCTTTTTGTACAAGCCGGCGCTCTAGGCGCACGATTTCCGCCCGTCGCTCCTTTACTTCCCGCTCGAACTCCTGGCGTAATTTATACACTTCGTCTTTAGCTTCCAGTACGGATTCGCGTTTCTTAGCTTCGGCTAGTTTTTTGGCCTCTTCAAGCTTTTGCGCGGCCTGCGTCTCAGCATCGCCTATGACTTTCTCGCTAACTCGTCTCCGGTATTGATAACCGCTGTAAGCTGCGGCAGGTAATGCCAGTAAAACAATAATCCACAATAGGTATTGGATATTCCTCTCCTCCTTTCTTTATCAAACTACAAAAAAATGACCGAGAACCCTCGGCCAGCTTAGGGGATCCCACGCGGTTCTCATTAAGGGCCACTTCGTCTAGCAAAGAGAGAATTTCTACTCTCTGGGAACATTTTAGCCCTCTTCGTCGTTCTTGTCAAGATTGACGGCAGAGAGGGCAGCCCTGACGACCCCTGCGGGGACGCCCCTCTGCCAAAGCTTCCGCTCGATTGCCGCCCTCTCTAAACCCGAGTCAACGTGATGCAGAACCATGGCGGTAGCCCTAGCCAATTCATCAGCTTGGCTAAGGAAATCCGCCATTACTTCTTCCACTATGGCTCGCGGCAGCAGACGCTTACCCAATTGTTGCGCGAGACGACGGCTCCCTAAGTCTCTTTTGTCGAGCGCGGCACGCAACAAATTCTCTGCAACGCGCCTATCGTCGAGAAAGCCCCTCTCAATCAGTGCCTCGCAAGCTTCTGCAGCTAGGTCCTCCGGGAAACCACGCTGTCTCAACTTTTGGCTAAGCTCTGCCCGCGTATGATCGCGCCTGGCTAAGAGCCGCACGGCTACTTTATAGACTTCGCTACTCTTCAAATGAATCCCCGTCGCTCTTAGGTGCCACTTGACCAAGCTTCAGGCTCTCTCTAATGCGCGTCTCGATTTTCTGTGCCGTCTCAGGGCGCTCACGCAAGTACTGCTTGGCATTCTCTCTACCCTGGCCTAAGCGCTCGTCATCAAAGGAATACCATGCCCCGCTCTTCACCACAATGTTGCTATCTGCGGCTGTATCAATGATGCAACCTTCGCGAGAAATGCCTTCGCCGTAGATAATATCAAAATCAGCCTGCTTAAAAGGAGGGGCAACTTTGTTCTTCACAACTTTAACGCGCGTGCGGTTCCCGACAACATCCTGCCCTATTTTGAGCGACTCAACACGCCTTACTTCGAGGCGAACCGAGGCGTAGAATTTAAGAGCCCTGCCGCCAGGCGTTACCTCGGGATTGCCAAACATAACGCCGACTTTTTCGCGCAGCTGATTGATAAAAATAGCGGTAGTTTTCGACTTACTGATGGCACCAGCCAGCTTGCGCAAAGCCTGCGACATAAGACGCGCCTGCAGTCCGACATGGGCGTCACCCATCTCCCCTTCGATCTCGGCGCGGGGGACGAGCGCGGCCACTGAGTCAATGACGACAACATCAAGTGCGCCGCTCCTAACCAATGCTTCGGCAATCTCGAGGGCCTGCTCACCGGTGTCGGGTTGAGAAACAAGCAAATCATCTATATTCACGCCGAGCTTGCGCGCATAGGCGGCATCTAAGGCATGCTCAGCATCGATGAAAGCCGCAACACCCTTATTTTTTTGTGCTTCGGCGATAATATGGAGAGCTACCGTCGTCTTACCGCTAGATTCAGGCCCGAAGACCTCGATAATTCTACCCCTTGGCACCCCACCGATACCAAGAGCGATGTCCAAAGAAAGGGCCCCCGTAGATATCACCTCGAGCGCTACTAGTTGATCGCCACCGAGGCGCATGATAGAACCCTTGCCGAACTGCTTTTCGATCTGATTCAGTGCCATTTCTAATGCCTTTTTCTTTTCCATTTACCTGACCCCCTGCCAATCTCTCTGTGCCCATTATACTCTAACGAACAACTGTTCGCAACTATTATTCCTGCCGTAAAAAGTTAAGGAGATGGCCCAAGGCTAGGCGTGCGGCGCGCTCCTTGATGGCGCCACGGTCACCTCGCAGGGTAAGTTTCATTGTTTGCACTTGCGCCTTACTCCCTAGCGCTAGCCATACAGTCCCCACCGGCTTTAACGACGAACCGCCCTCGGGGCCAGCAATGCCAGTGACAGCCATGCCAATGGTTGACCCGCCAAGCCTCATCGCCCCGGCGAGCATTTCGCGCACACACTCTTCTGACACGGCACCATACTCGTGCAGAGTCTTAGCGCTGACTCCTAGAATCTCGACTTTAGCGTCATTAGCGTAGCAGACCATGCTGCCGAGAAAGTAACTTGAGGAGCCAGATTCGCTGGTGATCAGATGCCCCACCAGCCCCCCTGTACATGACTCCGCTAAAGAAAGTCGATGCTTGGCGGCAAGTAAGGCCAAGCCGACGGCCCTCGGTAATGTGCACTCATTCTCGCCATAGTAATACTCTTTCAACCTCTCCTCAACGAGGCTGCGCATTGGCGCTAGGACAAGCTCCGCCTGGGCAGCACTGCTGACATAGGCGGTCAAGCGTACATCGACTTCTCCTAAGCGACTGTACAGAGCAATAGTGGGTACTGTCTGCTGGCTAATTAGATCTTCTAGTATCTGCGCTACTTTTGACTCGCCAATCCCGACAAAATGTAGCGTACACGAGCACATCTGCCCTTGCACCAATCCTTGATTCCGCAAATGCGGCACCACATAATCGCTAAACATGGGCTGCATTTCTCGGGGCGGACCGGGCAAGAGAAACACATATTGCTCCTGCCCCGTGTTTAGCATAATTCCTGGGGCTGTTCCGTGGGGGTTTGGCAGGATTTCTCCCCCACTAGGCAGGTAGGCCTGCCGCAAGTTGTTGGCGGGCATGTCACGCCCAGCAAAAAGAGAATCTAAGTGTTGTGCTATTTCTGGGGTGAAAACTAGTTCTCGCCCTAGAGCTTTCGTCACTGCCTCACGGGTGATGTCATCCTCGGTGGGTCCCAAGCCACCCGTGAGGATGACGACTTGTGCCCGCCCTAAGGCCTGTTGCAATGTCGACTGTATGCGCAACTCGTTATCGCCAACTACGGTTTGAAAGTAGAGTGCTAGCCCAAGTTCAGCCATTTGCTGCGCTAAGAACTGGGCATTAGTATTGACTATCTGCCCAAGTAAAAGCTCCGTGCCAACTGAGATAATCTCAGCCTTCACCACCCCTATCCCCCCCCCTGCTACGATCAGAGAAATGTACCGCGCGGTACTTCCCCGGTTCTTACCACGCCAAACTCGCCCCTAAAAGCCTGCTCCATCGCAAACAGTACCTGGTCGATGCTAGGTGGCCACATAAAAGATTCGCCTCCTGCATTATATATCCTACTGCCAACCAGCATAATTTTTGTCATGCGTCGCCATGCTCTATTAGTCAATTTATGGTATAATATTGCTAGCAGCAAAAATTGTCGCTTGGAGGATGATTATAATGACAATGCAGAGTAGCTTTATCGATACAATTCGTCTAGGCAGCGAACGCGGCCATGTCAATCATGGCTGGCTCAAGACCTACCATTCTTTTTCGTTTGCCGATTACTATGATCCGGAACACATGGGGTTTGGTGCGCTCCGCGTCATAAACGAAGACTACGTTCAGCCAGGCTATGGCTTTGGCATGCACTCGCATCGTGACATGGAAATAGTCACGCTCGTGTTAAGCGGCCAATTACGCCATGAAGATTCCATGGGCCACATGGCAACCATGGGTGCATACGAGATCCAACGTATTTCGGCGGGCAGCGGCATGCGCCATAGCGAGTTTAGTCATGGCCAAGCAGATACGCATCTCCTGCAAATATGGATCGAGCCCAATGTACGCGGTGTTGTGCCTAGCTATGAGCAAAAGAAACTTGAACCAGAGAACGCACAGGGGCGGCTACACCTTATTGCGGCCAACGAACCCTCTGCGACCGGAGTTTCGCTGCAGCAAGATGCCAAAATATTTCTTGGCGCGCTTCATGGCGACGAAACTATAGAGTATGAGCTACCTACTTCCCGCAGGGCCTATGTGCACATCATTAAAGGCCGTGCCAAGGTCAACGGGCACTCTCTAACAGGAGGTGACGCTCTTAAGACCTTGGCGCCGCGCATCGTTCTCAAGAGCGGCGAGCTGGCGGAGGTGCTACTCTTTGATTTGCCCCGCTAAGTTTCAAGGAGGTGCCCCGCATCGCGGAAATATTCCAGTGCCGACAAGATGGTGAAGATCACGGCTAGCGCCAAGGCAATGCTCTTGAAGGGGAAGCCGATGAGGGAAAAGGGGTAGTTATTCGTCATGACCGCCACAATGGCGACAATTTGCGTGACTGTCTTTAGTTTAGCAAATTTACTGGCGGCGATAACCCGACCTTCGGCCGCCGCCACACCCCTGAGGCCAGTAACGGCAAATTCCCTGGCCAAAATGACAATGGCAATCCAAGCCGGCAATGCCGCCTGTTCCACCAGCGACACCAATGCCGACATAACGAGGAGTTTGTCCGCCAAGGGATCGAGCAGTTTTCCGAGCGTGGTGACCTGTTTCTTCTTACGTGCCACGTAGCCGTCAAGGCCATCGGTGGCAGCGGCCAAGATAAAAATACCGGCTGCGATGTAGGGGCCGAAACGCACCTGTTCGGAGACAAAAAAGAGGAACACCGGCAAGAGGAAAATCCTGCTCAAGGTTATTTTATTGGCGAGATTCATGGCTTAGCACCCCAAACAAATCATATTCTGATGCCGATTGGATGAGTACGGCGATAAATTGTCCTGGAGTAGCTTGCGCCCCTGTTACGTAGACCACCCCGTCTACTTCAGGGGCGTCTTTCATGGCGCGCCCCCTGACGCCACTGCCCTCCTGCCACTGCCCTTCTACAAGCACCGTCACTACTGTGCCGACGCGGCGCTGATTGCGCTCGCGACTAATTTCTTGTTGTATGAGCATCAGTTCTTGGTAGCGGGCTTCTTTGACTGTCTCAGCCACATGGTCCGCTAGGGCATCGGCCGCGGTGTCTTCCTCGCGCGAATATTTAAAAGCACCCACATGGTCAAAATTCAATTCTGCCACAAATTGCATTAACTCACGAAATTCCTCCTCTGTTTCACCGGGGAACCCGACAATAAATGTGGTGCGAATCACTAAGCCAGGGATGCGTGCGCGCAGCTTCGTCAAGAGCGCGATAATCTCCTGCTTTGTGCCACGGCGATGCATGGCCCTTAGTATGCGATTGTTTATATGTTGCAGCGGCATGTCTACATACTTGCAAATCTTTGGCAGCGTTGCTATGGCCTCTATCAAGTCATCGGTGAAAAAGTCGGGGTAGCAGTACAAAAGACGAATCCACTGTAAACCCGCCATGGGGTGGAGCTTCGCCAGAAGCTCCGCGAGTTTTGGCTCTCCGTAACGGTCAATCCCATAGCGAGTAGTGTCTTGGGCAATTAAGTTTAGCTCGCGTAGCCCCTTGCTCTCTAATCTGGCTACTTCGCGCAAAATACTCTCCATGCTACGGCTGCGATATTCACCCCTGACCAGTGGAATAACGCAGTAGGAGCACCAATTGCTGCAACCTTCAGCTATTTTGACATAGGCAGAGTAGTCAAGGGCAGTGGTTCGTTCAATGTCTTCCTCATAGTCGTAATCTGTACCACCGACTGCTAAGACACGCTCCCCTGCCTGCACTCGAGCTACTACTTCACCGATGGTGGTGAAGTTACCCGTACCGATAAGGCCATCAATTTCCGGTATGTCAAGAAGCAGTTCCTCGGCATAGCGCTGCGAGAGGCAACCCGCGACAATAAGCTGGCGACAGCGCCTTTTTTTGTGTTCTGCGGCCGCGAGAATGGCTTCAATTGACTCTTCTTTAGCCGCTTGAATAAAGCCACAGGTATTGACGATGATTACTTCCGCTTCTTCCACGTCGGTGACAAGCGTGTGCCCGCCCGCCGCCAGGAGACCTTGCATCAGCTCACTGTCGATTAAGTTCTTGGTACAACCAAGACTAACAAATCCGATCTGCATTTCGTCCACTCCTATAATTGTAATGCCTCTAGCGTCTTTTAGTCCTCGGCAGGGTAGCTTGTCCGGGAGGAACGAGTGCCTTTTTGCTATGGCCAACTAAGTCCTCGCGACCGGCTAACTTTAACGCTTCGCGCACCAAGCCATAGTTTTTTGGCAGAAAGTACTGTAGCAGCGCCCGCTGCAGCCTCTTTTCCTGGCCGGTGCGCGGTACATGCACCTTTTCGCCCGTCAAGGGATGTAGCCCTGTGTAGTACATGCAGGTGGACATAGAACCCGGCGTGGGGATAAAATCCTGCACCTGCTGCGGGCGAATATTGTTATCTCGGAGATATTCGGCGAGAAGAATGGCATCCTCCAACGTGCTGCCGGGATGACTAGACATAAAATAGGGGACTAGGTATTGCTCTCTCTGCAATTTTTGATTAAAACGATTAAAGCGAGCCGCAAAATCCTCGTACACGCGCCGCGCAGGTTTGCCCATCAGGCGCAAAACGCGGGGCGAGATATGTTCGGGTGCGATCTTGAGTTGCCCCGAGATATGGTGTTGACACAGCTCGGCCAAAAAAGTGTCGTCGGCATCTAGTACGACGTAATCGAAGCGTACTCCAGAACGCACAAAGACTTTTTTTACCCCAGGCAGTGCCCGCACTGCGCGCAATACTTCTAAGTAAGCGCCATGGTCTGCCTTGAGCATTCTACAGGGGCTAGGCGACAAGCACTCTTTGTCACGGCATCCACCTTTAGATTCCTGTTTTTCACAGGCCGCCTGATGAAAATTAGCGGTGGGACCGCCGACATCGTGAATATACCCCTTAAAGCTAGGCAATGTAGTCAAAAGTCTAGCTTCCGCTAAAATTGAAGCCTTGCTGCGATGCTGCACCTGCCTCCCCTGATGAGCCGTCAGCGCGCAAAAGGAACAACTACCAAAACAGCCCCGGTGACTGGTGATGCTAAATTCCACTTCCTCGAGCGACTTTACACCGCCCTCCTGTTCATAACGGGGATGGGCTTGTCGCGTATAGGGCAGGCCGTACACCATGTCCAGCATGGGGATACTGAGAGGCAGCGGTGGGGGGTTGACGCAGAGCATGATATCACCATGCCCTTGGCAGAGCATGCGTCCGGTGTAGGGATTTTGTTCATTATGGGCCAGGCGAAAAGCTTCCGCAAAGCGCTCCTTGTCTTGACATATCTCTTCGTAACTCGGTAAGAGCACGGCACTCGGCGGCGCATGTGAAGCAATATAACACACTCCGGGTATATCAGTAAAGTACGAGTTGCCAAAGCGGAGCCTCTGTGCAACCTCTAGTAGAGAGAACTCGCTCATACCATAAAGAAGTAGGTCGGCCTTGCTGTCGAGCAAGACAGATCGCCTGATCTTATCTGCCCAAAAATCATAATGGACTAGTCGCCGCAGTGAGGCCTCAATCCCGCCGATAATGATGGGAACCCCAGGGTGTGCTTCGCGCACGCGGTTAGCGTAGACTACAACCGCCCGGTCGGGTCGATTTCCCCCTCGTCCCCCGGGGGAAAAGTCATCCTCCCGTCTTGGCTTGCCGGATACAGTGTAGTTAGCGACCATAGAATCCAAATTGCCGGCGGTCACCAGGGTGGCCAAGTGAGGTGTGCCCATGACTCTAAAGGCCTCTAGGTCGCGCCAGTTTGGTTGCGCAATAACGCCCACCCTGTAGCCCCCGTCCTCAAGTAGCCTGCCAATGAGCGCAGCGCCGAAACTCGGGTGGTCAACATAGGCGTCCCCCGTAATTAAGAGAAAGTCGAGTTCCTCCCAGCCGCGCCCGCTCATCTCCGAGCGCGACATAGGCAAGGGTTGTTTCGCTAGAGACATTTTTTCCATAGAACCTCCAAAAAAAAGACCCCTATGGGCCTGTTTTCGCAAAAGTGAAATCTTTAACATCGCCCGTCTGCCTAGGTAGCACTTGTCCATTGATTATTATATCTGCTACGCGGGCCCTCCCTAGACGAAGGAGCAGAGAGTTAGCCGCAGTAACTTCCATCGATTGCCCACCATGTAGCATGGTCGATCTTCCTGCTGCGCCATCGACTTGTACCATGACCCAACACTGTTCTTCGCGCACAACAATCTTTAGCAGCATGGGCCACGTGTCTACAGTGTAAACATATCGTCCCCCCTGAACCCCCACCAAGGTGAAGGTCGGTTGTGCCACCACGGGAGGGGGAGGAGGAGGCGGAATAGTTGGCACTACGATGGGCGGGGGCGTCGCTCTGGGCGGCTGTGGCGCGGGTGGCAACCAAAAAAACCAGTACAGGGCCGCCAGAGTTAGAGCAATAGCTACCAGCAGTACCCCCACCAGGGAGGCCCGATTAGCTTGCCTCCTGGGTAGATACTGTGGCAAACTCTGTTTATCGCCCTCAGCTTGGGAAAGCGCCCCTGGCGACAACAGCGAAAAATCTAGCTGCAGCTCTGCACACAGGCGACGCACAAATCCTCTAGCATAGACAGAACCACCCGGAATCGCGGCGAAATTCTCTGCCTCAATGGCCTCGACAATCCACTCGCGGATGTGAGTACGTTGATACATTTCTGCCACCGAAAGGCCTTGCGCCTCCCTGGCCTGACGTAAGACTTGACCGATGCCCTTCACGCTTCTCTCCCCCTTTATGCTCGGCCATCATTTTTGCTGCTCTCAAGAAGCTGTTTGACGAGAGAATGACTTTTATTGATTTGACGCGGTCGGCTACCGTCGCTCGGGCCTACAATGCCCGCCTCTGCCATTTGGTCAACAATGCGCGCTGCCCTTGTATAGCCAAGCCGCATACGCCGCTGTAACATTGATACCGAAGCCTGACCAGTTTCGACAATGACGCGCACCGCATCAAGAAAGCGTTCATCTTGCTCCGCATCTCCTTCTGGCACGCTGTTGTCGACATCATCGAGCGAGGCGAGCCCTGGTGCATAGGTCGCTTCCCCTTGGGCTGAGACATAGTCTACTATTTTCTCAATTTCGCGATTCGAGACAAAAGCTCCTTGCACTCGCTTGGCCTTACTCTGCCCCACGGGGAGAAAGAGCATGTCCCCCCTGCCCAGCAATTTCTCCGCGCCAGACATATCGAGAATGACCCGCGAATCGGTGGCTGATGATACCGTGAAAGAAAGGCGCGAAGGAATATTAGCCTTGATAAGCCCCGTGATGACATCCGTAGATGGCCGCTGAGTGCCTATGACTAAGTGCATCCCTGCGGCTCTCGCCATTTGTGCGAGCCGACAGATAGCATCTTCCACGTCAGCCCTCGCCACCATCATCAAGTCAGCCAGCTCATCGATGACGATGAGCAAGTAGGGCATGTGCTCGGTGCTTCTCTCTAAAGCTCTCTCGTTGTAACGCGCAATGTCGCGCACTCCCGCCTTGGCGAAGATAGCGTACCTCTTTTCCATTTCTCCCGTGGCCCACTTGAGCGCTGCGGCGGCCTTCTTGGGATGATTTAAGACCGGCGCCAAGAGATGAGGTATGCCATTGTACTGCGACAATTCCACTACCTTAGGATCAATAAGCAACATTTTAACTTCGCTAGGCCGCGCCTTATACAATACGCTAGAGATTATCGTGTTTATGCATACACTCTTGCCCGCACCCGTAGCACCGGCAATCAGCAGGTGGGGCATCTGCGTCAAATCAGCGACAATCGTCGTGCCCTCAACATCCTTACCTAAAGCGACCGTCAGCGGAGAAGTACTAGCACTAAATTCTGCGCTTTCCACCACATCGCGCAAGAAGACTGAGCCCCTGGCCTTGTTGGGCACTTCGATCCCAATCGCGGCTTTCCCTGGGATGGGAGCCTCGATTCTGACTCCTTCACTGGCCAGACTCATGGCCAAGTCATTGCTAAGACCTGTCACCTTGCTCACCTTGGTGCCTGGTGATAAATGCAATTCGTAACGCGTACATGTCGGACCTCGCGTAACTTCTACTACCTTAGCTCTAACCCCGAAATTGGCGAGAGTTTCTTCCAGGGTGCGGATATTATCTCTTTCTTCCTTGCTGCCGCGTACCACACTCGTGCGCAAAGAACGGCTGAGAAGCTCGATGTCTGGCAGTTGGTAATCCGAGAGCGGCAACTTCAACTGCTCTGCCTGCCCGGTGGGCAGGTCTTGTAGCACAGGGGCGAGGGGTCTTTCCACCGGCACAGCTTCTCGTTGCGGTTCCTCTTCCTCCACCACAGTTGTCATCTTCGGGGGGGCCGGCGGCAAAACGGCAGCTTTCGTACGCACAGCAGGTCGCCGGTGTTTGCGCAAAAAGACCATTGCCGCCTTTAGCAGGCTAAGCATGCGCCGCACCACACTCACTAATGAGGTGTTTGTTATCCAGAGCAGACCGAGTAACAGGGTGGTGACTATCACCACCCAGGCACCGATTTCGCCCACTAGACTAACTATAACACTGCCTAGTATACCCCCCACCATGCCGCCACCATCTGTTCCGAGGTCACGGTAAGGCCACTCCCGCCTAATCGCGGGGACAGAGAGTGCACTAGCTAGTAGCACGGCGACCACCATGAGAAACATAAAAAAATGGATCTTGCGCGCCATTTTCTTGCGACCTGACAAGGCGATTACTCCTGCCACGAAGGCCCAAATCATGGTGGCGACTGCCCCATTTCTCCCCACCATACCCACAAGCAAGGCGTTAGAAAATCTGCCCACATGACCAGTGAGTTCTGTCGCTAGCAAGCTCACCAATAAAAAGGCGGACACAATGATAACTAGCACTGCCGCAACCTCGTTGGACAGACTTTTTTGGGCCGACGATGCCTTTTTCACTTTCCGCCTGGGCACAGTTTTTCACTCCCCGCCTGATTACTTGACGAAAAATATCGTCAATAGACCGACTGTCCACACATAGTAGGCAAAATACTGTAATTTACCGCGCTTGAGGATGGCAACTAAGTACCTAATAGCCACAATTCCTACTAGGGCCGAAACCACGATACCAATCAACACATGCGAGATGGGATGCGCAGCGTAACCTCTAAAGAGATCAGGCGCCTTAAGTAGGGCTGCCCCCAACACTGCCGGCAGAGAGAGCAAAAATGAAAGACGAGTCGCTGTATCCCGCTCGAAACCTCTAAAGAGACCTGCCGCGATCGTCGAGCCGGAGCGCGAAATACCAGGGGTGATGGCCAAGCCTTGCGCGAGGCCCACCCAAAGCGCATCGGCAGGACCCATGTCGCGAAATTCTCTGCTACCCTGCTTGACAGTACCCAGCAAGAGTAAGAATCCCGTTACGAGCAGAGCATAACCGATAAAGCGGGGGCTGGCGAAAAGAAGCTCAAAAGTATCAGCAAAGAGCAACCCCAAGATACCTGTAGGTACACTGCCGACCACTAAGAGGAAGATTAGGCGCCGATACGCAGCATGCGCCGCACTTCGACGATTGAAAGGGTCAAGGAGGATACTAATGCCGGCCTGCAACAGGCCGAGAATATCAGTCCAAAAAACTATCACCACGGAAATGAGAGTACCAATATGGAGAGCGACCTCTAGCGCCACTCCTGGCGATTCTACCCCGAGCACATACTGCGCAAGAACCAAGTGGCCGGAACTAGAAATAGGCAAGAACTCAGTCAGTCCCTGCACAATTGCCAAGAAAACTACAGCCCCGAGAGACAAAAAATCCTCCCCTTTCGCTAAATGGATTATACCACAATGAGGTGCAAGTGAGACTCCCTCGCCGCGGCAAAGAAAAAGAACTGTCCCCTCTGTCGTTCCGTCTGTCGGTCTTCCCAGTCGCACTCTCTCTAATAGTGTGGCTGTTCGCGCGGAAAAAATACCATGCTAAACTTTACCAATTAATCGCAAGGCAGCTTCGACTACGGTTTTATCAGCCTCAGACATTTCATACAAGGGAGGGCGCACATCTCCTGCCGGAAAACCCAGGTTGTTCATGGCCCATTTAAGGGGGATAGGGCTGGTTGTAGTGAAGAGCGCTTTGAACAAGGGGAAGAGATGAAGGTGTATTTTGCGAGCAACAGCGGGGCTTCCTGCAAAAAGGGCCTCGATCATGTCCTTCATTTCACTGCCCACGATATGGGCGGCAACGCTCACTACCCCTACCGCTCCGACGGATAGCATGGGCAAGGTGAGGGAGTCATCCCCGGAATAAATGAGAAATCCCTCTCGCACCGCACGGGCAATCTCGCTAACTTGATCGAGACTGCCACTGGCTTCTTTTACACCGAAAAAGGCATCGATTTGCGATAGCCTCGCCACTGTCGCCGGCAGCAGATTGCATCCGGTGCGGCCCGGTACATTGTAGAGGAGTATAGGCACATCTACGCTCTTTGCTACGGTAACAAAGTGCTGGTAGAGGCTGTCCTGCGGGGGCTTGTTGTAGTAGGGGGTTACGAGCATGATGCCGTCAGCGCCATGTTGCACTGCCCGGCGCGAATTTGCTACTGTCTCCTTGGTGTCATTGCTCCCTGTCCCCATGAGCACTTTTACCCGGCTGCGCGCTGCCTTTTTTACTTTCTGCAAGAGAAAAATCTTCTCCTCCGCACTGAGAGTGGGTGATTCTCCGGTCGTGCCTGCCACGACAATGGTGTCCGTCCTAGTCTGCACAAGATGTTCTACCACCACCTCTATAGCTGCGGCATTAACTTGGCCATCTGTGCCGAAAGGCGTAATCATGGCTGTCATCAGGCGTCCAAAAATCATGCTTCTACCCCCTATTCAATGTTTAGGTTGAATTGATCATGCAGGGCCTGTACTGCCTTTTCCATGTCATTGTTATCGACTAGGACTGAGATGGTCAAGTAAGAGTCGCTTGTCTGTAAAATACGCACATCAGCTTCACGCATGGCCGCCACCACCTTGGCCATGACGCCAGGTATGCCGCGCATGCCTGTGCCAACAATACTCACCTTGGCGCAGCCCTCCCTGTGACTAATGGTCACTGGGAGATCCCGCAAGGCGTCATTGACCTTCCCTAGGGCTTCAGACTGCACAATGAATTTCTTTTCTTGGGGACTCACGTTTATGAGGTCAACACTGATCATTGCTTCCGCTAAAAGCCGAAAAATCTCGTACTCCAACCAACTATCCTCGGTGGGGGTCGAAATGGTCACTTGCGCCACCCCCGACAGATGTGCGACTGCCGTTACAGCCTTTGCTGCCTTGCGCTCGAAAAAGGCATTGTTAGCAATGACCGTACCCGCCGCCTCACTTAGTGTGCTCTTGATAAAGAGGGGTATGTTGCGCTGCATGGCCAACTCTACGGCGCGCGGATGAATGACCTTTGACCCTTGAGAGGCCATGTTAAACACCTCAGCATAATCTAAGGAGTTAATAACGCGCGCATCATGCACTAAGGCGGGGTCGGCTGTCATTATACCCTCGACATCGGTGTAAATCTCAATGGCGCTAGCACCAAGGGCTACGCCGATCGCCGCGGCCGAGGTGTCGCTGCCCCCCCTGCCCAGAGTGGTAATATCACCTTTTTCACTCGCGCCCTGAAATCCAGCCACAACCGGCACCACACCCTGCGCCAGGAGACTGTGCAGGTAATCTGCCTGCACAGTAATAATGCGTGCGTCGCCGAAATTGGCGTCTGTAAGTATGCCGGCCTGCCAGCCGGCCAGTGCTACTGCCTTAATGTTGACTTGGCGCAAACTAGTGGCCAAGAGAGCCGCCGACATCAGTTCGCCGCAAGCCATCATGATGTCCAAGTCGTGTTTCGCGGGGACACCTGCTTGTTGCAACAAGCTGATAAGTGTGTCAGTGGCGTAAGGGTCCCCCTTGCGCCCCATCGCCGAAACCACCACTACGACGTCGTGGAGGGCCATGCCCTCTGCGACCTTCTGGATAACTTTTTGTCTAAACTCGGGCGTGGCAACTGAGGTTCCACCAAATTTTTGTACAATAATGCCCATAACGGCCTCCCATCTTAATGGCTCTAAGTCTGTAGGCGCAATCAATCTGCATAGTTATCATTTTACCTCTCCTGCGCAATGTTTGCTACTAGGTACGTGCGATAAAAAGTCGGAACCAAACTCGATGTGTTGCGCGCGATGAGGAAAAAAAGAGCCCCTGATATAGCTCAGAGACTTCGCATATTTTTATCACCACTTGTCATGTTTGCCTTATCTTTGACAATTGTCCCAAACAGAGGCCTACTACTAAGGTGGCAGGGCCTAGAAGGCAGCTTGCAGTGTCGCACCGAGATCGGGCAGATTCTTGGTCGGTCCGAGGGCACAGATAGTGCTGCTGCCCATGGTGAGAATACGCTCCGCCAACCTTTGGATGTCGTCTGGAGTAACAGCCTCAATTTTCTTGACAACTTCCTCCGCTGGGGTGATCTCCCCCACCAAGAGCAGACCGCGCCCCATGCGGCTCATGCGATTTGCCGTGCTCTCTAGCCCCATTACTAGGGCACCCTTGACTTGTTGACGAGCCCGTTCTAACTCTGCGGCACTGACAAAACCGTTTTTCATAGCCTTTAACTCACCGCCGATAGCCATCAGGAGCTGCGTGGCGTTCCGCGGTGAAAGCCCCGCATAGATGCCGTAATAGCCATTTGCCACATAGGATGCGCTGTACGAATAAATATTGTAGGCGAGCCCCATTTCCTCCCGGACGAGTTGAAACAAGCGCGAAGACATGCCCGCTCCCAAGATATTATTCAACATCCCCAAGGTGTAAATATCCTCATGTTGCCAAGGCAGGCCCGGAAACCCCAGGCAGAGATGCAACTGTTCCGTAGGTTTATCGACATAGCAGGTGCGCTCAGTATAGGCCGTGTCGATGGCCGGGAAGATAGCAGCCTCTAAAACGCCCGCAAACTGTAGTTTCTCCTCCACTAACTCGACAAGTTGTTGATGCATGAGATTACCGGCGGCTGTGACCACAATATTGCGCGGATGATAATGACGTCGATAGAAATCAGCACAACTGTCACGGTCAAGCGCGAGAATGCTCTCTTTTCTCCCCAAAACGGGCATTCCCAGAGGATGGTGCGGCCAGATAGTGGAGGCCAAGTAGTCATGAATCAGCTCATCGGGCGTGTCCTCGTACAGAGCTATCTCTTCCAGTACAATTTGCTTTTCTTTTTCTACGTCGCTAGTAGAGAACTTAGGTGCGCTTAACATATTACTCAAGACATCTACCGCTAAGCCTAGGTGCTCCTTGAGCACTTTTACATAAAAGCAAGTGTACTCCTTCGTAGTATAGGCATTTAGTTCGCCCCCCACGTTGTCAATGGCTTCAACGATGTCACGCGCACTGCGCTCCAAGGTACCCTTAAAAAAGAGGTGCTCGAGAAAATGCGACAAACCCTGTTCCGTCTCTCTCTCATAAAGGGTGCCACAGCGCACCCAAAACCCCAGCGCTACAGTGTGCACATGGGGGATGTGTTCACTCGCCACTACTATGCCTGATTTGCTCTTGCTGATCTGCATAACAATCCCTCTATTCAACCCATTAGTTCCATAACTCTAATATCTTTGCGGGGCACAAAAAAAACAAAGAGCATTGCCAGGGCAACGCTCCCATATCCCTAGGCTTGACCTTGCGGTCCACCACTAGATTGTGGCGATAACAACTCTTTGCGGGAGACATCGATGCGTCCCTGTCGGTCAACGCCAATGACTTTAACCTGAATTTCATCGCCCACATTAACCACGTCTTCCGTGCGCGCTACCCGCCCGTGCGCAAGATTTGAGATATGGACTAGGGCTTCTTTACCGGGCATCAGCTCGACAAAGGCACCGTACTTCTCCACTCTCGTTACGCGACCGGTAAAGACTTCGCCAATACCCATTTCGCGGGTCAGATCTTCGATGATTCGCCTAGCCTTCATGCCTTGCGCCGCATCAACAGCAGCGATGAAAACCCTGCCATCATCTTCAATGTCAATTTTGACATTGGTTTCGGCAATAATCTTGTTGATCATCTTGCCGCCAGGTCCGATAACATCCTTAATCTTGTCCACGGGAATGGTAATAGTCATCATGCGCGGGGCAAAAGCGGAGAGGTCGTGGCGTGGCTCCTTAATGGTCTCTTGCATCTTGTGCAGGATATGCATACGGCCAATATGTGCTTGCGACAAAGATTCGGTGAGAACTTCTTTGTCTAGGCCTGCCACCTTTACATCCATTTGTAGCGCCGTAATGCCCTTGGCGGTGCCTGCTACTTTGAAATCCATGTCGCCCAAATGGTCTTCCATACCTTGTATATCGGAAAGAACAACATGGCGTTGCCCATCGGTGATAAGACCCATGGCAATACCTGCTACTGCCGCTTTGATGGGCACACCGGCCTCCATGAGGGCTAAGGTACTACCACAAACGCTAGCCTGCGAAGTAGAGCCGTTTGATTCAAGAACTTCGCTCACCACGCGAATGGTGTAGGGGAACTCCTCTTCAGAAGGTATCATGGGCAGGAGCGCACGCTCCGCCAAGGCGCCATGGCCAATATCCCGCCTAGAGGTACCACGTTGTGGTCGCACTTCGCCCACGCTGTAAGCAGGGAAATTATAGTGGTGCAGATACCGCTTTGACTCATCGAGTCCTAGGTCATCGATAATCTGCATATCGCCCCTAGTGCCTAGGGTGACTACAGAGAGAACCTGCGTCTGACCGCGGGTAAACAAACCAGAGCCATGGGTACGCGGTAAGATACCGACTTCGCATGTTATAGGCCGTATCTCACTAGGTGTCCTGCCATCAGGTCTTTCCGCATGGGCGAGAATGCGCTCGCGGACGATATTCTTGACCAAATCGTGCAGAACCTCGCTGACGAGCTTGCCTTGACCGGGGAAAATCTCACTGAACTTTAGTTTTGCGTCGCTCATAACGGCCGCGATTGCGTCCTCGCGAGCGAGCTTACCATTCACCATGACGGCCTGCTCGAGAGGTAGCTGAGCATAATCTTGCACCGCCGAACGCAGCATTTCCGGCACTTCGAACAGGGACACGGCTAATTTGGGGGCCCCATGCGCAGCCCGCATCGTCTCGATAACGGCGATGATGCGCTTGATTTCCTCATGTCCAGCCATGATAGCTTCGATCATCTGTTCTTCGCTAACTTCTAGTGCACCAGCTTCCACCATCATGATAGCGTCCTTGGTACCCGCGACCACTAAGTGGATGAGACTATTACTCGCTTGTTCAATCGTAGGATTGATGATGTACTGTCCGTCAATCAAGCCGACAATTACTCCGGCAATGGGCCCGGAAAAGGGGATATTGGAGATGGAGAGCGCGGCGGAGGCACCAACCATGGCGGCAATTTCGGGTGAGTTGTTCTGGTCAACAGACAGAACCGTCGCTACGACTTGCACATCATTGCGAAAACCCTCCGGAAAAAGAGGACGCAACGGGCGATCAATAAGTCGCGCCGCCAAGGTCGCCTTTTCTCCCGGACGCCCTTCCCGACGCAAGAAACCACCGGGTATTCTTCCCACTGCATAGAGGCGCTCTTCATAATCCACTAATAGGGGGAAGAAATCAATTCCTTCGCGCGGGGAACGCGACATGGTGGCCGTAACCAACACTGAGGTATGGCCGTAATTCACTAGCACGGCGCCGTTAGCTTGCTTGGCCAAGCGGCCTGTCTCTAAGGTCATAGTTCGTCCTGCTATAGATATTGAGTACTGGTTCATGCTCTACCTCCTTTAACTTAGTATGCCAAATTGAACTAAAAAGAAAAGCGGGCGACCCCGCTTTGCTCTCTAGCGTATTCCTAGTTGCTCCTTGATGGCGCGGAAGCGCTCCATGTCTTTAGCCTGCAGGTAGTTCAAAAGGCGACGACGCTGTCCGACCATTTTGTACAATCCACGCCTGGAGTGATGGTCTTTGGAGTGCATCTTCAAGTGAGTTGTTAGCTCAGTAATGCGGTTAGTCAAAATCGCAATCTGCACTTCTGCCGAACCTGTATCGGACTCGTGCAAGCGATACTGATCGATGATGCT
>Ga0209103_1000149_pt1 | contig 21225 bp, 18 predicted proteins | sample 4C3metaG_FD_184152 | JGI IMG/M metagenome (GOLD analysis project Ga0209103, IMG submission 184152) | Freshwater bacterial and archeal communities from Indian Creek, Illinois, USA - 4C3 metaG (SPAdes) (version 2) | ecosystem: Environmental > Aquatic > Freshwater > Unclassified | place: USA...
GTGGGCAGGGGGGTGGCAAACACCACGGCGACGTCGATGTCAGCCAGAGGGTCGACCTGGGCCGGAGTTTGATCGTTCAAGATGTGTAGGGCGATCTCCGCCTGTGATCCAAAGAGATATACGAGGGCGATGCCATGTTTTTGGCAAATGCTAGCCAAGGTGCTCATGCGGCCAGTCATCAAGACACCGTTCCTTCTGCCTCCGGCGCATCCACAGAGGGCGCATAGAATTCTTCCCATAGTTTGACATATTTTTCGGCATGAGTGCGCAGGCCCAAGACAGCTTCATCGTCGAGGGCTTTTACTATTTTGGCAGGTAATCCTACCGCTAAGGAGCGGGGTGGGATGATCATGCCCTCTTTGACAACTGCACCTGCACCTATAATGGAGCCTTCTCCCACCACCGCGCCATCGAGTACCACGGCTTTCATGCCCACCAGCACATTGTCGCCGATGGTGCAGCCATGTAGTACAGCGCCGTGGCCAACGGTTACATAGTCCCCTAGGGTAAGCGCTTGATTTATAGCCACATGGAGAATGGCCCCTTCCTGCACGCTACATCCTTCGCCAATGGTGATGGAGTTAATATCGGCCCGGAGGACGGCGTTAAACCAAATGCTAGACTTCTTGCCTACTAAGACATTGCCCATGATTTCAGCACTGTCCGCTACAAAAGTATCAGGATGAATGCGCGGTTCCCCTGATTTAAGTTTTCTAATCATGTCCGGCCTCCTTGTAAAGCTACAATCACCAGTATTCTACCATGAGCATAGCTTAGTGCACTACTTGCCCCTATAAATAGTACTCGTACTGGCGAAGGATTTTCTTTTCCCGCGGAGAAATACTGGAAGAAGAACTGTGACGTAGATTTATAGGGGAGGTTAAGTCATGCCAAACAAAGAGTTGCTGCTCATTCCCGGCCCGACCCCAGTGGTGGACGAAATCTATGCCGCTCTAGGTTCAGAGACCTATGGGCACACCGATCCTCGTGTGGTGCAATGCACCCTAGAATGCCTAGCGCTGACCAGGAAGATGTTTAACACCGACGGCGAAATCTTCCTCGTAGCTGGCTCGGGCACCCTAGCCATGGAAATGGCCCTCGTGAACACAGTTGCGCCAGGGGAGCGCATCCTGATTCTTAGCCAGGGTTTCTTTGGGGACAGATTTATTAAGCTAGCGGCAAGCTTCGGTATCGAGGTCGACGTCATTGCCAGTGAGTGGGGCCAGCGGGTGAGCGCCACAGAGGTAGAGGCCAAGCTACAAAAGACAAGCTACAAAGCCGTAACAATTACCCATGTTGATACTTCTACCGGTGTTCTGGCCGACCTAGAGACCCTCGTGCCGCTTTGCAAACAATATGGGGCCTTGGTCATTCTTGACGGCGTATGTGCCACGGCGGCAGTGCCCGAGGACATGGGCTATGATTACGGTGATGGGGCGCGCTTAGACGTGGTGCTAACCGGTTCACAAAAGGCAATTGGCATCCCGCCCGGTCTGGCTATCGTCGCTTTTAGCGAAAAGGCCCTGGCCGCCCGTACCGCCCTAGGGAAAGTTAACGCCTACTACGCCGACATCTGGAACTGGCTGCCCATTATGAAAGACCCCAGCAAGTACTTTGCGACGCCCGCAGTAAATATGCTCTACGCCTATCGCCGTGCGCTTGAGATCATCCATGTAGAAGGCTTGCCGGTCCGTTACGCGCGGCATCGCCGTAACGGCATCGCGGTGCGCAAGGCGCTAAGTGCGCTTAATTTGCAGCCGCTCGCGGACGAGTCAATGGCCGCGCCCACTTTGACCTGCTTCTTGTACCCACCCCAAGTAGACGACATTGTCTTCCGCAAGAATTTGGCAGGCAAAGGGCTTGTCGTGGCAGGCTCGTTAGCTAGCTTAGCCGGCAAAGCTTTTCGCATGGGGCACATGGGCAATGTCGAAACGAGTGAGCTCCGTCGCGCCATTGCGTTGATTGGGAAGGCACTAATCAAGCAGGGTCAAGAGGTAGATGTGGATGCCGCCCTGGCTATTTTCGACGACTACACGATATTTTGTCAGGAGTAAGGCCGGTGCTAAGCGGAATTTTTGCCCCTATCCCCACCCCCTTTGTGGGCGGAAGCATCGCATGGGACAAGCTCAGAGACAATGTCAGGCAGTGGGGGCAGACACCCCTGCGCGGCTTAGTAGTGCTAGGTTCAAACGGGGAGTTTCCTCTGCTCTCGCCGGACGAGAAAGTAAGGCTTGTGGCGAACGTGCGGGAATGGTTGCCAGGCGAGAAGTTGGTCATCGCCGGCACGGGCTGCGAAACTACGAATGAAGCTATCTCGCTCTGTCGGCAGTACGCCGAGGCGGGCGCGGACTATGCGCTTGTGCTAAATCCCCATTTCTATAAAGAATCCTACAGCGGCAAAGTCCAGAAACACTTCTTTCTGCGCATTGCCGAGGGCTCGCCCTTGCCTACGGTACTCTACAATATGCCAAAGAATACCGGCGTTAATCTGGCGCCAGATTTAGTACTCGAGCTGTCGCAACATGAGAATATCTGCGGGCTTAAGGATAGCTCAGGCAATATTGTGCAAGTAGCCGAGATTTGCCGCTCCGCGGGGGATAATTTCGCCGTCTTAGCGGGGTCTGCTAGTTTTCTCTTGCCCGCTCTGGCTGTCGGGGCGGTGGGCGGCACTCTGGCCTTAGCCAACATTATGCCCGCGGAATGCGTGGCCTTGCTCGAGCACTTTAAGGCCGGGCGCAGGGACGAAGCCCGTGCCTTGCAGTGGAGACTGCTCGAGCCAAACCATGCCGTAACGTCGTCTTTTGGCATTGCCGGCTTGAAAGCGGCCCTTGACTACCTAGGGTATTTTGGCGGTAATCCCCGCGAACCTCTCCTGCCCCTAGAGTTAGGGGAGAGAGAAAAGCTCATCGCTGTGTTAAAACGCGCGGGACTTTAGTCCCCTGAGTGCTCTCGTAAGTCGGAGATTCAGCATGCTCAGCCCCGCCTTCCCGCGTACAAAGCGGAGAGGCGGGGCATTTTTCTAGGCTAGGCGCTAAAGAATGGGCAAGTTTTGTAATGAATAGTCTCAATAGTTATTATGTTAAAAATTATTGTCGCCGCAGTGCCATGTGCGGCAGGGAAAGGCCTGCCGACGAAGAAAAAATGAAGGAGGAGGGGAGAATATAGGTCTATTTTTAGGCAATATAGTAGGGGAGGGAAAAGGGATGAGAAAACATTTCGCCATTTTTGCGCTAACTGCGGTGGTTGCCGTAAGCTGTTTCGCTGGTTTTACGGCGCAGGCCACGGCCGCACCCATCCGAGTCGTCATCAACGGCAGAGCCATTGCCACCGAAGTCGCACCTTTAGTGCAGAACGGCAGGACGCTAGTGCCTTTTCGCGCCATTTTTGAGGCACTAGGCGCGCAAGTGGAGTGGACGGAGCGCACGAACATGGTCGCTGGGTATCGCGGGCCAAATTTTGTGCTCTTACAGCCTGGGCAGACGCGAGCCTGGATTACGGGCCGCGAAACGCGCCTCGATGTCGGCCCAGTCATTGTGAGCGGTCGCACCATGGTGCCCTTGCGCTTCGTGGCAGAGAGCCTAGGGGCACAAGTGGAGTGGGTGGAAGCCACTCGCACTGTCAATATAACAGACACCCCCTATCCTTCGCCACCCACCGTTGGCCGTACCGGCGGTGAGTTTAGGTCGGTCTACTCGGCTGAGCTTACGACTCTCAATTACTTAACATCTGGCACTTTTGCCGTACATACTTTGGCGGCCAATGCCATAGATGGGTTGGTCGAGTTTGATTCCTTCGGTGTCTTGCAGCCCTCTCTGGCCAAGCACTGGACTATTTCGCCCGATGGGTTAGTATACACCTTCACGCTGAGAGAAGGCGTGCCCTGGTTGACCTGGGACGGCAGGGAATATGCCGAAGTAGTGGCGCAAGACTTTGTTGATTCAGCGCGCTATGTCTTGACACGTGCCAATGCCTCGGCCACAGCCAACATCGTGTTTCGTTTTATTCGCGGTGCTGAAGAGTTTTTCAATGGCACGACCACAGATTTTGCCACTGTCGGCGTACGCGCCCTAGACAGATACACGGTGCAGTATACCCTTAAATCACCGGCGACATTCTTCCTCTCGGCTCTCACTTATGTTTGTTTCTTCCCGGTCAATGGGGCCTTCTTGGCCGAAACGGGCGCTAGGTTCGCGACCGACCATAGAACTTTTCTCAGCAATGGGGCCTTTATTCTTAGGGCACATGTGCCCCAGAACCGCCGCGAGCTCGTGAAAAATACACGTTACTGGGACGCCGGGAATGTCCATATTGATCGCCTCTTCTTTCAGTTTAACCGTGAAGCCGCGCAACTGGCACCCGAAATGTTTGTGCGCGGGGATATCTCCTCCGCCGCTATTCCCACGGCCATTATTGACGGCTGGCGACTTGACCCCGCACGGCGCGACTTAATTAGGCCTGCTCCCGTTAGTGCCTTCGCCTTCTGGCATGGTTTCAACTTTGATCCGCGCTTTGCCGCGCAATTTGAGCCGGAGAACTGGCGCCGAGCGGTTCGCAACCTAAACTTCCGCAAGACTATCTTTCATGGGCTTGACCGCGTGGCGGCCATGCTTACCTTTGACCCCTTCGATCCCATGAGGCAGCTAAGCAACACCATTACCCCCGTCAATTTTATCAGCGTGGACGGCATTGACTACACTGACCTGCCTCAGCTCCAGGCGGTACAGGATATGCCCGTCTTTAGCCAGGCTTTGGCCCTTACCCACCGCAATCGGGCTATGCCAGAACTGCGAGCTGCAGGTGTGACCTTCCCCATCAGGGTAAAGATGCCCTTTAGCACCGGCTCACCGGACTGGACAAATCGTGTGCAAGTTATCAAGCAGCAGATGGAGAATCTTCTCGGGCGGGATTTTATTGAAATCGTCCCCGTGGGCTACCCGCCCACCGGCTTTCTCGATGCTACTCGCCGTGCCGGAAACTATGCCCTGCAAGAAGTTAACTGGGGCCCCGATTTTCTCGACCCCGAAGCTTACACCATGCCCTTTGAAGCGGGCAATCGCTCTTACTCCGACATCGCCCTTGTAGACACCAACTATCAGCGCCTGCTTGATGCCGCCAAGGCCGAAGTAGGTAATATGCGGCGCCGCTTTGAGCTTTTCGCCGCCGCCGAGGCCTACCTTATCCAAAATGCTCTAGTCATCCCGTATAGAGTCGGCGGCGGGGGATACGTGGCCTCCTTGCTGCATCCCTTCCAAGGTCCTTACGCGGCGGCAGGGCCATCCACCGGCAAATTCAAATTCCAAAGATTACTCGAGCGACCGATGAACATCGCCCAATTTAACGAAGCCCAAGTGATATGGAAGCGCGACCGGACGGCTGCGCTGCGCAAAGCGGGCCAGTAACCTAAGGTCGGAAGGAGAACGGGACGCCGTTCAGCGCCCCGTTCTCCTTCATTGTTGGCAAAATTTGCCTACTAACTATGAAACCAAGATTGGGGGTCCAACATGAGTACGCCGCTGGCCTCATCATCGCCTAATCCCACAAGTGGACTGCGCCGCCAGAGCCCCTCGGGCAGCCTGGGGGTCTTTGCCCTAAAGAGAGTAGGGCAATCGCTCATTACCGTGTTTGTCGTCTTGACCGTAGTTTTCTTATTGATGCGCCTCTTGCCCATTGAAGGTTACTTTGGTGATGAATATGATCGCCTGACGCCAGAACAGCGCGAAGCTAGACTCGAAGCGATGGGTTTACTGGACCCAGTTCATATTCAGTTGAAAAACTTTTACCTGGCACTGTCGCGCGGCGACCTTGGCACCTCGATTATCTTTCGTCCCCATGTCCCCATCACCGAGATAATCGAGCCTAAAATACCGTATTCGCTCAAATTTGGTCTGGCCTCCTTGGTTCTGTCGCTGACCATGGGGCTGCTTCTTGGTATTTTTCAGGCCCGCGAAAAAGATAAATGGCTAGACAAATTAGGCACGGCCTATGTCGTGTTTATCAATGCGGTGCCCGCCGCAGTATATTTCTTGTTTATTCAGCTCTATGTCACAGAGCTGGCAGGTCTGCCCATGCTTTATGACAGCACGCGGCCCATCAGCTGGATATTGCCGGCCGTGTCGATGTCTTTAGGCGGCATCGCCGGATATGCGATGTGGATGCGACGCTTTATGGTCGATGAGCTCAATAAAGACTATATCAAACTAGCCAGAGCAAAAGGCCTCTCTAATACGGCGGTCATGTTCAAACACGTTTTGCGTAACGCCTTTGTGCCTATGGCCCAGCATTTGCCCACAACTATCCTCATGACTATCGCGGGTTCTATTTTTATTGAGTCGCTCTACTCTATCCCCGGCATGGGCGGGCTATTGATTGACGCCATCTCGCGGCAAGACAACCCGCTAGTGCAGGCGCTCGTACTAATCTACTCTACCATCGGTATTTTTGGCCTCTTCATGGGGGATCTCTTAATGGCTATTATCGATCCCCGCATCAAACTAGAGCAGAAAGGAGGGGCAAGGTAGTGATCAACAAGAAAATGACCGCCCTTACACCGCAAGAACTCTTTACCTTGGCCAACTACGATGCCTCTCTAGGCGAGCGGACAGGCTACTCTAACTATTCCTACTGGAGCTCTACCGTGCGCGTTTTTCTTAAAAATCGGGTTGCCGTCGCTTGTTTAGCAATTCTAACCATTCTCCTAGTCTTTACCTTTGTGCAACCCTACCTTCCCGCGCAAAGAGATCCCAATGAAATTAACATCAGCCCCGAGACTTCGCGCCAGCTGCGTAATGTCCCCCCTGGGCAGGAGTTCTGGTTTGGCACTAACTCCATAGGGCAAGATCTGTGGGCGCGTATCTGGACGGGCACCAGAACGTCGCTCGGCATTGGCATCGCTGTAGCCACCTGGAATATTACTATCGGCATTATTGTCGGGGCGATCTGGGGCTACGTGCGCAGGCTCGATCGCCTCTTTACCGAGATCTACAATGTGCTCGACAATATCCCCACCACCATAGTTATGACGCTGATGGCCTACATGCTTCGCCCGAGCATCAGCACCTTGGTCATTGCCATGGGCGTTACCGGCTGGGTGCCTGTGGCCCGCTTTATTCGCACCCAGGTAGTCATTATTCGTGATCGCGAATACAACTTGGCCTCGCGCTGCTTGGGAACGCCCGCCAGCCGCATTATTACACGCAACCTCTTGCCCTACTTGGTATCGGTAATTATGCTGCGCTTTGCCCTAGCCATCCCCGGGGCCATTGGGGCCGAAGTGTTCTTGACCTATATTGGCTTGGGTCTGCCTCTTACTATCCCTTCACTAGGCAATTTAATCAATGAAGGTCGCCAGTTGATGATGATCCCCACCATGCGCTACCAGCTTATCTTCCCCTCCATTGTCCTCTCGCTTATCACTATTTCATTCTATGTTATGGGCAATGCTTTTTCCGATGCAGCAGACCCACGCAATCATGTTTAGGAGGCAAAAAGATGGCGCAACCAATATTAGCGGCAAAAGACGTAACCATTAAATTTAGTCTGCGCGGGCGCATATTGACTGCTATTCGCGGAGCATCGTTAGATCTTTACGCTGGGCAGACCTTGGCCATCGTGGGCGAATCAGGTTCTGGCAAGTCTGTTTTCACCAAGTCTTTTGTGGGGATGCTAGACAGCAACGGCTGGGTAGATTCGGGAGAGATTATGTTTGAGGGGCAGGATTTAGCGAAATTTAAGCACGATAAAGAGTGGGCGGCCATTCGTGGGTGCAAGATTGCCATGGTCTTTCAGGACCCAATGACAGCGCTCAATCCCTTGCGCACTATTGGGCTACAGATTCAAGAAGCGGTGGAACTGCACAGCGCTGCCCGGGGGTCGGTTGCCAAAGCCCGCACGCTAGAGCTTTTGCGTGACGTCGGTATTGATGACCCTCTGCACCGCTACAGTCAATTCCCCCACGAATTTTCGGGTGGTATGCGCCAACGTGTCGTTATTGCCATCGCCATGGCTTGCTCCCCCCGCATTTTGATTTGCGATGAACCAACCACGGCCTTAGACGTGACGATTCAGGCACAAATACTAGATCTTATTCGCACCCTGCAAGCGCGTTACAACTTGACCGTCATCTACATCACCCATGACTTAGGGGTGGTGGCCAATGTGGCTACGGCGGTGGCCGTCATGTATGCGGGCGACATTATCGAATACGGCACGAGCAGCGATATTTTTTACAATGCCCAGCATCCTTACACCTGGGCCCTCTTGTCGTCCTTGCCACAGCTAGGCATCAAGGGGCAACCCCTCTATTCGATTAAGGGCACGCCCCCTAACCTCTTTGCCGAGATTGTGGGCGATGCCTTTGCCCCTCGTAACCCCCTGGCCCTAAAAATAGATTTTGTGGAGCGGCCGCCCTATTTTCAGGTCAGCCCCACTCATTATGCCAGAACATGGCTGCTTGACCCGCGGGCCCCCAAAATTGACCCACCCGAGACAATTAAGCACCTGCGCGAGAAATTTGCGGGGGTAAGAGTATGAATGACGTGCGCGAAATCCTCTTAGACGTTAGGAACCTGAGGGTAGAATTTAAGGGCAAAGCGCGGGAGCCCTTTGTCGCCGTTAACGATGTCAGTTTTCAGATTTATCGCGGGGAGACCTTTGGTTTGGTCGGCGAATCGGGCTCCGGCAAGACGACCATTGGGCGAGCAATCGTGCGCATCAATGAGGTTGCGGGCGGTGAGATATATTTTAAGGGGCGACAGATCAACGGTCGCATACCAAAAGCGTTGGACTATGAGATTACGCAAAAAATCCAGATGATCTTTCAAGACCCCATGAATTCGCTTAACGAGCGCGCCAAGGTCGACTATATCGTTTCAGAGGGGTTATACAACACCAAGGCCTACAAGGATGAGAATGAGAGAAAGGCTAAGGTCGAGGCAGCGCTCTTGGCGGTAGGACTCTTGCCAGAGTTCGCGTCCCGCTTTCCGCATGAATTTTCCGGAGGCCAGAGGCAGCGTATCGGCGTGGCGCGGGCCTTTGTCATGCAGCCCGAGTTTATTATTGCGGATGAACCCATTTCTTCCCTAGATGTGTCGATTCGCGCCCAAGTTCTCAACTTGCTGGCCGACTTACAGCGCCTCCACGGGTTGACCTATATGTTTATCGCCCATGACCTTTCGGTTGTGCGCTTTATCACGGACCGCGTCGCCGTAATCAATAAAGGGCAGATTGTCGAGCTGGCAGAGACCGAGGAGCTCTTTGCTAACCCTTTGCACCCCTATACGCGTTCGCTCCTCTCGGCCGTGCCAGTTCCTGACCCCATTGAAGAAAAAAAGAAACAAGTCATCGCTTATGACCCGAGTCAGCATAATTATGGAGAGCAGAAGCCACTTTGGGCAGAAGTGACGCCCGGCCATTTTGTGCTGGGCAGTGCTCACGAAGTAGACCACTACCGCAAGTCACGGGCTTAGGGGCCAAGTGGCATCTTAGAGTGGAGGCATAGAAAATTGAGCAATACAATTGGCGAAAAGCTCCTTACGGGGACTTCTCGCATTAATGAACTTGGGCACCTCGAGATAGGCGGTTGCGACGTGGTCGGTCTCGCGGCAGCCTATGGCACGCCCTTAATAGTCTATGATGAGGCGCTCATTAGAGAAAACTGCCGCCGCTACCAGCGGAGCTTTGCCGCGAAGGGTCACCGCGTGGCTTATGCCGGCAAGGCTTTTCTCAGTGTGGCCATGTGTCAACTTGTGGAGAGCGAGGGCCTTTTTCTTGATGTTGTTTCGGGCGGCGAATTGCACACGGCCCTTACGGCAGGTTTCCCCGCCGAGCGTATCTATTTTCATGGCAACAACAAGTCGCCCCAGGAGCTGACCATGGCTTTACAAGCTGGCGTAGGACATATTGTCGTCGACAATCGTTACGAGTATTTTCTGCTTAAAAGCTTGGCGAACGATGTCGCAAAGCCAGTAGTCATTTTGTTGCGGGTAGCACTGGGGGTGGATGCATCGACCCATCAGTACATAAAAACCGGGCAGCATGACTCAAAGTTTGGCTTTGCCCAGGGCGGGGAGGATTTTTTGGCCGTCTTTGCTGATGCCATGACGGCTACTAATCTCGTTTTGGCCGGTTTTCACAGTCATATTGGCTCGCAGATTACCAGCCTAGTTGCTTTTCGCCAGGCGGTGGACCTTATGTTCGCGCTAATCCAGTCTTGCTGCGCGCGGTATTCCTGGCGACCATTAGAGATAAACTTGGGGGGTGGGCTAGGCGTGAACTACCTCCCAGGGGATGAAGCTGCCAGCATCGAAGACCTAGCCCATCTAATTAGAGAAGTAGCCGAGGCCCACATGAGCGCGCTGGGACTTGACCTTGACCTCCGCCTTGTACTAGAGCCAGGGCGGTCGATAGTGGCCGCGGCCGGCACTACGCTTTACACCGTGGGCGGAATGAAAGATGTCCCCGGGGGACGCAGCTACATAGCAGTCGACGGAGGCATGACCGATAACCCGCGTACAGCTTTGTACCAAGCCAAGTATTCCTGCCTACTAGCTAACCGTGCGGCAGAGCCTCCGACTGGGGTGTATGCCATCGCAGGCAAAGCCTGCGAATCGGGCGATATGCTTATTTGGGAGCATTCTCTGCCTGCCGTCAATCATGGGGATATTCTCGCCGTCTTGGTCACGGGGGCCTACACTTACAGCATGGCCAGTAACTACAACCGTCTGCCTAGGCCAGCCATTGTGCTTGTGAGTGGCGGAGTAGCGCGCACCATCGTTCTGCGCGAAACCTATGCCGACCTAGTGCGCCTCGACCAAAGACTGTAGCCAAGCCTTGAGCCAAGAAAACGGAGGGGAGAAAGGCAGAATGGCAATAGCGTATGGGTTTATTTCCAGGGAATACGTCAATCTAGGCGAGGCTCCCTACAAAAATGTGGTAAAGACCGTAGTAACGCAGGCCCGACTTGCTGAACCTGTAATGGTATGGCAGCAGCAGAGTGGTTGGTACAAAGTTGAAATGTCTGATGGCTACCGGGGGTGGGTAGCGCCGATGGATTTGTGGCTAGTCGGACGAGCCGCCTGGGAAGAGTATCAGCAGGCGCCACAAGTGCTAGTTACCGCCCCTTTCACGCAAGTTTATAGAGATAGCGACCTCTCTCTTAACATGAGGGACGCAAGCTCTTTGCGCGCGACCGCCACCATGTGTACTCAGCTAAGGCTAATGGCCGAGGCCCCCGACAACTACCAAGTGCTGCTGCCTGACGGGCACGCAGGCTACCTACCTAGGGCCGACGGGGAGGTAGTTTCGGCCTTTAACAAGCTGCAGCTTGGTTCCGGCGAAAAGGTGGTGGCTTTGGCCAAAGAATTTCTCGGGCTGCCGTATTTCTGGGGCGGAACTACCCCCTATGGCTACGACTGCTCGGGCTTTGTGCAGACCATACTTAAAATGAATGGCGTCTATGTGCCAAGAGATGCCTATCAGCAGTACGAAGTGGGTGGTCATGTGGCCAGAGAAGAACTGCAAAGGGGAGACCTTGTTTTCTTTAGCACCTACCGGGCCGGCGCATCACATGTGGGGTTCTACATGGCACAAGGGCAATATATACATGCGGGTTCAGCGCGGGGCGTGGCTATAAATAGTCTTAACCCTGAGGATGAAGACTACAGCGAAGACCTCGATAAGAAGTACCTAGGCGCAAAACGTATTCTGCCGGAGGTGGAGCTGTGAAGATTAGGTCGGTCGAAATAGGCAGACTCACTGTCCCCTTGCGCAAGCCTTTTAAGACGGCTCTGCGGACCTTGGTGACCTCTGAGACCCTCGTGGTCAAGGTGCACCTCGACAACGACATGGTTGGCTGGGGCGCGGCTGCTCCGACGGCCGTAATTACCGGGGACACTCTTGGTTCTATCAGGGCTGCACTAACCGAAGTACTGATTCCACAGCTTTGTGGCCTAGATATCTCCGACTACGAGTCCGTGCTAGCCAAGATTAATGGCGGGATAGTGAGAAATTCTAGCCCCCGCGCCGCGTTAGACATGGCTGTCTACGATCTGGTGGGTCAACTGTATAACGCCCCTCTCTACAAGCTGCTCGGCGGATACAGGAGTTCATTCGAGACGGATATCACGGTCAGCGTTAACAGCCCAGAAGAAATGGTCGGCGATGCCCTGCAATTCGTGCAGGACCGTTTCACGACGCTTAAATTAAAAGTAGGCACTGATGCCAAGGTGGATATAGCAAGGGTTAAGAAAATTAGAGAGGCGGTTGGGCCAGATATTAAATTGCGCCTAGACGCCAATCAGGGATGGACGGCGAAAGAAGCCATACGCACCATCACCATGATGGAAGATATGGGCCTTGACATTGAACTAATCGAGCAACCGGTAAAGGCCCACGATCTGGACGGGCTGAAACAGGTTACCGACAGCGTGGAGACGCTAATCCTAGCTGACGAAAGTGTTTTTTCCCCCGAGGATGCTTTTCGGGTGCTGCGCATACGCGCGGCCGACCTGATTAATATTAAGCTTATGAAAGCCGGCGGCATCCACAATGCCCTAAAAATCAATGCCCTGGCTGAAAGCTGCGGGGTGGAATGTATGCTCGGCTGCATGATTGAGAACAAAATTGGCATCACCGCGGCCGCCCATCTTGCCGGGGGCAAGAAGAACATCACCCGCATGGATCTCGACGCACCCTTCCTCTTGGCGCAGGATTTTGTCGAGGGGGGAGTGTCATTCGACGGGCCCAGGATCATACTCCCGGTAGCCACGGGGCTAGGAATTATGGGCGTAGCCAATCTCGAGTCTTAGGGGCAGAGGCCCTGTCTGGGCATAAAAAATCCTCCCCGCCCCTACCTCACAGGCTCTGCGATTCAGAGTTTCGTGAGGTAGGGGCGGGGAGGAGTAGGTGCGTGGGTTAGTATTTAGCGCGCCTCTTAGGCCGGTACTGGCGGAGTGAAAACGCGAGTGGCGAGCTCTTTGTCTAGGTGGTAAAGAGCTTCGCCGCCAAAGCGTTTAACTTGCTGCAAGATGTGGCCGAAGGATTTTTCTTCTTCGCGCTGTTCATCAACAAACCACTTCAAGAAGCTTATCGTGGCATGCTCTTTTTCAGTTTGGGCGATGTCCATGAGATGGTAGAAGCGCCCACTGACAAATTGCTCGTGGTGAAGTGACTTTTCGTACACGTCTACGATAGAGGCGTAGTCGTTTTCCGGTTGGTCGAGAGCTTGCATCTTTACTCGGCCACCCATATCAGCAATAAAGTCGAAAATGAGCATGGCATGAGACTTCTCTTCCTCAGCTTGTATCTTGAACCAGTGCGAAAAGCCGTCTAGCTGTTGGTCCGCGCAGTATGCAGACATGGCTAAGTACAGATGTGCGCTGTAGAGCTCGTACATAACCTGCAGATTGAGTTCGTCGGTTAGCGTCTTGGAAAGCATGTTGTTTTCCTCCTTTAAATTTAGTAGCAGTGTGTTTAGCTGCCTAACTACAGAATAGGCTAAGGTAAGGTGCTTGTCCACTAGGCGGGGATAAAAGATAGGATGGCCTCACGCAAAACCTTAGCACCCAACACGGCGGTAATTTGCGCGAGGTCGAGGCCGGGCGATATTTCTACCATGTCAAAACCAACAACCCTGCAGACAGAAAGCAGGTGTATTGCCTGGATAATCTCAGACGAAGTGCAGCCGCCTGGCTCAGGAGTGCCGGTACCGGGGGCAAAGGCAGGATCAACCACGTCGATGTCGAGCGATATGTACACGGGGCGCTTGCGAAGCTCCGGCATAACTTGGCTGAGAGCGGGGTGTATTTGGTTAAAAAAAGTGTTAGTGTGCCCTTCGGCAAATTGCCTTTCTTCGCGGGTGCCCGAGCGTATGCCAAATTGGTAGAGATTCTTGGGGCCAATTCGCTCCGCAACACGGCGCATCACCGTAGCATGTGAATACTTTTCGCCCAAGTAGTCATTGCGTAAGTCGGCATGGGCATCGAAATGTACCACCGCCAAATTGGGGTACTTAGCGGCCATGGCGTCAATGATGGGCCAAGAAACAAGGTGCTCGCCGCCTAGACAGAAAGGCGTCTTGCCGGCGTCAAGGATGGTGCTGACCGCCTTTTTTATCATTTCTAGGCTGGCGGCGACATTGCCGACAGGCAGGGCTAGGTCGCCGGCGTCGTAGTAGTCGCGCTCGAGCAGGGATTTATCGAGGTAGAAGCTATATTCCTCAATGCCGTAAGAAACCTCGCGAATCCGCTGTGGGCCTAGGCGGCTGCCGGGGCGAAAGCTGACGGTGTAGTCCATAGGCAGGCCCAAAATAACGGCCCGCGCTAGAGCAAAGTCTGGCTTGTTGGCCAAAAATCCCCCATTTGGTTCAATCAAAGCTTGCAATTCTTGTTCGCTCATATACCTCTCCCCTAAATGTGGTCCTAAGTGAATTGTACCACGTCTTTTGTTTTGTCCCTAGCAGGAAGACGCATATTGTGTCGAGAATAATGCTTAAAGTTCGGCGCGAATGCCAGAAAGTTGGCGGTGATAAGCTTGGCGCGTACAGACAGTGCGCCGTGGTTGCGGCAAACCCTGTTGACCTTGCTCTACTCTATCGATGAAGGCGTGCATGTAGTTGATGAAACGGGGGTTACTATCTACTACAATGCCCAGGCGGGAGAATTAGAGGGGCTAGAGCCGGAGAGTGTGTTGGGCAAGCATGTGCTTGATGTCTACCCTTCCCTGAGTGCGGAGAGCAGTACCTTGCTTTCGGTGTGCCGTCTCAAGCGTCCCATTTTGTCTAAGCAGCAGTCCTTTACTAATTTTAAGGGCAAGAAGGTTACCACGGTCAACACCACCATGCCCATTATTTTGGAGCATCGCTTGGTTGGGGCGGTGGAGGTGAGCAGAAACATTACTACCGTGCGGGAGCTGACCGAAAAGCTAGTCGACTTGCAGGCCAAGGTGCATGAGCCGCAGGGCGAGGGAAGTTTCGAGGCGCGTCCGGGGGCGCGCTATACTTTTGCCGATATTATCGGTCAGGCCCCGAGCCTAGTGGAGCAGAAGGCGCTAGCTCAGCGCTGCGCCGCTACCCACTCGGCCGTGCTTGTTTTGGGGGAGACAGGCACTGGCAAAGAGCTGGTGGTGCAAGCCTTGCATAATGCTAGTAGTCGCCGCTACAAGCCATTTATTGCACAAAATTGCGCTGCCTTGCCCGAGACCTTGCTGGAATCTATACTCTTTGGCTCCATCAAGGGCAGTTTTACCGGTGCCGAGAATCGCCCCGGCCTTTTTGAAGTAGCGAGCGGCGGCACCCTTTTTTTGGATGAAATTAATGCCATGCCCCTCTCTTTGCAGGCCAAATTATTGCGCGTGTTGCAGGATGGCTATGTGCGCCGCATTGGCGATGCTAAGGTGCGCGCCGTTGACGTGCGCATTGTCTCCGCCATGAACGATGAGCCTTACTCGGCGATACGCAAAGGAACATTGCGCGAGGACCTTTTTTATCGCATCAATGTCGTCACCCTGCGTCTACCCCCGCTTAGGGAGCGACGCCAAGACGTAGCCCTCCTAGCTAGGCACTTTATTAATCTCTATAATGGCCTGTTTGGCTTGGGCGTGCTTGGCCTAGCACCAGAAAGCGCAGAGATTTTTCAGAACTACTACTGGCCCGGCAATGTGCGCGAGTTGCAGCATGCGATCGAAGGCGCCATGAATGTTATCACCGGCGACTATATCTTGCCCTCGCATCTGCCCCCCCATGTAGCAGAGAGTGCCGGGCGAACCTCCTCTGCCATGCTGGCCCCGAGTTTCACACTGCAAGTGGGGCAGACCTTGCACGATGCCATGCAAGAGGTAGAGAGCCGCTTTTTGGAGCAGGCCATGCAGCAGGCGCGCGGGAATGTCACCTTGGCCGCCGAAATGCTGCGCATTCCACGCCAGACTATGCAGTATAAATTGCGTGCCCAGCAGCCCTTGCGCAAATGAGTTGTGCGGGTGGCACAAATCTTGCATACTAAAGAGGAGTAGAGAGTAGCACCAAAAAATTTGCGGGAGGTAGACTAGCAATGCAGAAGCAAGGCTGTCCTTTTGGCACGCACCGGGTCATATCCCCTCTTGGGGTATTACCCCAACCAGCGTGGAAAATCGACAACAGTATGACCCTGTACGATAACGAGATTTTAGTAGATGTTCTGCGTTTGAACATTGATTCGGCCAGTTTCACCGAGATCAAGAAGCGGGCCAACTACGACGACGCGGCCATTCGCCGCATTATTCTCGACCTGGTGGCCGAACGCGGCAAGCACCACAACCCCAATACAGGTAGCGGCGGCATGTTTATCGGCCAAGTCAGCGCCATAGGAGAGAAACTGCAGGGCAAAATAGACTTGGTACCCGGCGATCGCATCGCTTCTCTCGTCTCCCTTTCCTTGACCCCCTTAGCCATTAGCGAGATTATTGAAGTTCGCCAAGAAATCGACCAAGTTGCCATTAGGGGACAGGCTATTCTTTTTGCCACAGGCATCTACGCCAAACTTCCTACTGATATGTCTGAAGCCCTAGCCTTAGCGGTGCTCGATGTAGCGGGCGCCCCGGCGCAGACGGCCAAGCTGGTGCGCCCCGGTGACAGAGTGCTAGTCATAGGCGGCGGTGGCAAGAGCGGGCTTTTGTGCCTGCACGAGGCCAAGAAGCGCGCCGGCATCACCGGGCAGGTCATCTCTCTTAACCCGAGTGCCACGGCCTGTGAGCGCGTGCGGGAGCTGGGCCTAGCTGACACCATCCTGCAAGCTGATGCCACAAATGCCCTCTTGGTGCTTGAAGCGGTGGAAAAGGCGACCGAGGGCAGGATGTGCGACCTAGTCATTAACTGTGTTAATGTTCCAGGAACAGAAATGAGCGCCATACTAGCGACGCGCGACGGAGGGACAATTTACTTCTTTAGCATGGCTACTTCCTTTACCGCTGCCGCCCTAGGGGCCGAAGGCGTGGGCAAGGATGTGCAGATGATTGTCGGCAACGGCTACACCAAGGACCACGCGGCCATATCTATGCAAGTTTTAAGAGAAAACGACAAACTGCGCGAGTTGTTTATGCAACTGTACGCCCGATAGGAAGGTGAGATTTTTGCCCGCATATAAAAATATTTCTCTCTGGCAGGACGTCACTGAAGCCGAGTGGCAGGATTGGCGCTGGCAGTTACGCCATCGCATTCAAGATGTGGAGTCCCTCTCGCAGGTGGTCACGCTGCGTTCCCAAGAGGCAGAGGCCGTGTCTGAGGCGCTCTTGTCTTTGCGCATGGCCATTACCCCCTACTATGCCTCGCTCATTGACCCCGAGGACCCCTGCTGTCCAATAAGGAAGCAGGCCATCCCCACGCGGCCCGAGTTAATTTCGGCGCCGGAAGATATGGCCGACCCTTTGCATGAAGACAGTGACTCACCCGTGCCTGGTCTTACCCACCGCTATCCCGATCGCGTACTTTTTCTCGTCACCGATCAGTGCGCCATGTACTGCCGGCATTGCACCCGCCGTCGTTTTGCCGGGCAGCATGACCAAGCGGCGGGCAAGGAGCAAATCGACAACTGTATAGAGTATATTCGCGAGAACAAAATCGTGCGCGATGTATTGCTCTCGGGCGGCGACCCCCTGGCACAATCAGACGACCGCCTAGAGTACATCATCCGGCGCCTGCGCGAAATTCCCCATGTGGAGATTATCCGCATCGGCACCCGCATGCCTGTGGTTATGCCGATGCGCATCACCAGCGCCCTCTGCGACATGCTCAAAAAATACCATCCCATCTGGGTAAATGTGCATTTTAATCATCCCAAAGAAGTTACTCCCGAGGCCAAGGCGGCCTGTGCCATGCTCGCCGACGCGGGCATACCCCTTGGCAATCAGTCCGTACTCTTGCGTGGCGTCAACGACTGCCCGCACATTATGAAGAAACTAGTGCATGAGCTGGTGCGCATGCGCGTAAGGCCATACTATATTTACCAGTGTGACTTATCGCAAGGCATTTCCCACATGCGCACCTCCGTGGCGAGGGGGATCGAAATCATCGAGAGCTTGCGCGGCCATACCTCCGGCTTTGCCGTGCCCACCTTTGTTGTGGATGCGCCGGGCGGCGGCGGCAAAATACCGGTCATGCCCCAGTACCTTATCTCGATGTCTGATCGTCAAGTTGTCCTGCGTAACTTCGAGGGAGTTATCTCGGCCTATACGGAGCCTGCCGACAAACATAGCTCCTGCCTTGAATGTGGCGTCTGCGAAAAAGACGATAAAATCGGCGTCGCTGGCCTTTTTGGTGGAGACAAGGTATCTATTGAGCCAGAAGGGCTAAAAGAGATGCGGCAACGCTTCCGCCAGCCCCGCGCCTAGCATGCGGCTGCTCGAGATCATCACCCGCGCCAAAGTGCGTTCGGTTTCGGTGGTGGGGCTCGCCAAGAATGCCGGCAAGACGGTAGCCTTAAACAGTCTCATTAGCCAGGCTGGGCAGGCGGGGATTTCGCTGGGGTTGTCATCCATAGGCTACGACGGCGAGAAAATCGACCTTGTCAGCCGCCACGCCAAACCCCGCATTGAAGTCGAGGTGGGAACCATAATAGCCACGGCCGCCGGCACCTTGGGGCGGGCGACCGCGGCGCTCGAAATTTTAGCCGCCACGGGTTTTGTCACTGCCTTAGGCGAGGTCTTGCTGGTGCGGGCGCGTGAGAGCGGGCAGGTCGAGATTGCCGGCCCGGATAGCTACGGCGAAATGCGCCACTGCATCACCCTGATGCAAGAGCTTGGCTGTGACTTGGTGCTAGTGGACGGGGCGCTAGATAGAGTTGGTTCGGCATCCCCTGCGGTGACAGAGGCCGCTATTTTGGCGACAGGGGCCGTGGTGGGGGGTAGTATGCGCCACATACTAACGAGCACCCTGCACTTTGCCGCGCTCTGTTCCTTGCCCTTGCTGCCTGTGGGGGCAAGGCGGGTGGCGGCTGCTCGGGCCATTTTGGCTGGGCAATTGCTCCTTTCTACCGCGCAGGGCGAGTTGGTATTGCCCTTTGTTTCTGCCCTAGGGCATGCTGCCGCCATTGTCGATACCCTGCCGCGCGGCCAAGACTTTGCCCTCGTTGTGCCCGGTGCCGTGAGCGACTCGCTTTTTAGCGAGATTATGCAACGGCCTCGCCTTGCCCGGCAGACCTTACTTGTTTCCGCCGACCCCACGCATGTTTTTGCTTCGCCGGAAATATGGCAGCAATTTCTTGCCCGCGGCGGACGCGTCGAGGTATTAGAACAAATTCGCCTGCTCGCGGTAACTGTCAATCCCACCGCTCCTAGCGGCAAAGTCTATGTTCCGCAGCAATTTGCCGCCGAGGTGGCCGTGCACTTAGCCCCTCTGCCGGTCTATGATCTCTTTGCCTCCGATGAGGCGGTGTGTGTCTAAAGTTTGTGGCGAAAGAGGGTGGGCCTGTGGCTGAAAGTGATGTTGTGCTCGGTTTGCCATATTTTTTCGCCTGCTTAGACCCGGCTTCCCCCTATGGCAAGTCCCAAGCGGCACGGCTCGTCCCTTTTCAACCGGGCGAGGAACAAGCCCTAAAGGAGGAACTTGCTTCTCTGGGGTCCTTACTGGCCTTGCTTAATGATCCGGCCAGTGAAGGGCGTGTGCTAAAAATGCGCCACTACTTAGGCCAAGTACCAGATTGGCGAGAGCAGCTGCGCCGTGTCTCTGCCGGGGGCGTCTTGCATGATGCGGAATTTTTCATGCTGAAGCAAAATATCTTTTTCTGCGCCGCGATACGAACACTGCTCTACAGTAATCCCGAGTTAGCTGACGAATTTGCCCCTCCGGATTTAGAGTCTCTCTCCTTGCTGCTTGACCCAGATCAGACCGGCTCTCCCTCCTTCTATCTTTCCGACGCCTATTCTTCCCATCTAGGGGAGGTACGCGCACTGCTGCGCGAGCGCCGCAAAAAATTAGCTGGTCTCGCCGCCCTAGAGAAAGAGAAGGCCGAAAAGACTTTTGCGCTAAAGTTTAATCTCGCCGGCGAAATTGCTGTGCCGCGCCAAGAGCGCGCTCTGCGCGAAACGCTAGAGAGTAGTGGTTGCTTTGTGCAAAGTCGCGAAACATACACCGAAATCTACTACGCGCGCAAAGCCACAGAGAGCGAGTCGGCGTTAGAAGAAGAGCTAGAGAGGCTAAAGCGAATTGAGCATGAAGAAGAGGACAGGGTGCGCGGCAAGCTCTCGCAGGAGATCAAAGTAAGTGTAGCTTCCCTAAGCCTCGCCATCGCGCGCCTGGCGCGCCTAGATATTGTCCTCAGCAAAGCCCTGCTCGCTCGCCTTTGGCGGGCTACTCGGCCAGAGATCGCGGCTCACGACGATCCTTTGCAGTTTGCCATGGACTTGGCACGCCACCCGCAAGTGGAAGACGAGCTTGTGGCAAGGGGTCTTGTCTTTACGCCCACCAGCTTGGAACTAAATGCCGGGATAGCCATTATTACGGGTGCAAACATGGGTGGCAAGACAGTGGCCCTGCGCACGGTGGGTCTCTTGGCCTCGCTGGCCGCTTTCGGCATGTATGTGCCGGCCAGAAACTGTCGCACCTCTCTCTTTTCGGCCGTCACGATGTTGGCGGGCGAATACCGCGCCCATCTCTCTGGGCTCAGCCGCTTTGGCCACGAGGTAGTTAATCTCTGCGCGGCCCTGCCACAGTCTGATGACCGCGCGCTGCTGCTCATTGACGAGTTAGCTTCTTCGACTAACCCTCGCGAGGGCAGTGCCTTGGCCCAGGCCGTAGTTCTGCACTTGCAGTGCGCCCCAAGCATCACCCTCCTGACCACGCACTATGACCGCTTGGCTCTTCTCGAAGGGGTGGTGCACTGGCAGGTGGTAGGTCTCAGTCAGGTGGCAGAGGAAGAGCTGCAGGAAGCCCTAACCAGAACCAAGCCAGACGCTCTCTTGCAGCTAGGCCGGTTGATGGACTACAGCCTGTGCCGCGTAGCTGGGGACGAAGCCCTTTCCCACGAGGCCATACGTGTGGCCAGGTTTCTGGGCTTGCCTGAGAGCATCGTCGCTCGGGCACTGTCTTTACTTCAGGTGAAAGGAGAGGAATAGTATAGTATGAGCAAGCTAAAACTAGATTTAGAAAAAGTAGCAAGGTCGCGGCAGGCTGCCGCCCAAATCGCCGCCAGCCTGCAGGAGTTTATTGCCGGACACACCACAGTGGCCGTAGAGCGCACCGTGGCCAGGCTCTTTGGCATAGAC
>Ga0209103_1000150_pt1 | contig 21155 bp, 19 predicted proteins | sample 4C3metaG_FD_184152 | JGI IMG/M metagenome (GOLD analysis project Ga0209103, IMG submission 184152) | Freshwater bacterial and archeal communities from Indian Creek, Illinois, USA - 4C3 metaG (SPAdes) (version 2) | ecosystem: Environmental > Aquatic > Freshwater > Unclassified | place: USA...
ATGCCGCGTTTGTTTTTGTTGGACGGGTTCTCTTTGGCGTTTCGGGCTTTTTACGCCATAGACGTAGGGTTATCGACCAAGGATGGGCGACCTACCAATGCCATATACGGTTTCGCGCTAATGCTCAACAAACTGATTGATCAATATCAGCCAGAATACATAGTGGCGGCCTTTGACTGTGGACGCCCTATGGTGAGGCTTGAGCAATACGCTGACTACAAGGCGCAGCGCACCAAGGCACCTGAGGAGTTTAGTCAGCAGATTGACTCCATCAAGGAATTGCTCGCAGCTTTTGGCTGCCCGATATTAGAAGTAGAAGGCTACGAGGCGGATGATATCATCGGTACATTGGTGTCCCGCGCCGAGCAGGCGGGCATCGAAAGCGTGATTGTCACTAGCGATCGCGACAGCCTGCAGCTAGTCAGCCCTCATACCAAGGTCTTGCTGACTAAGAAGGGAGTCACAGACACGGAGCTAGTGGGTGAAAGTGAGGTGCGTGAGAAGTACGGCCTTGCCCCTGCCCAACTGATCGATCTCAAAGCCTTTATGGGCGATGCCTCCGACAATATCAAGGGGGTCAAGGGCATTGGCGAGAAAACGGCTCTCGCCCTCGTGCAGGAGTTTCAGAGTGTAGAGGGTGTCTATGCCAGCATGGACAGCGTCAGCAAGGTTAGAGTGAGGGAGCTGCTTCAGGCAGGGAAGGCAGAAGCCTACCTGAGCAAATTTCTCGCTACCATCATCAGGGATGTTGCGCTCGATTTTAACATGGATGACCTCACGCCTAGGCTGACAGATACCGATCGTCTAGCCACGCTCTACCGCGAGGTAGGCCTAAGTAGCTTGCTCGCGCGGCTTATTCAGCAGTCCCCTGTCCCCCTGCCGCCCCAAAACCAGCCCCCGCTGGGGGAGGTAGTCTTGGCCAAGACGGCAGAGGAGCTGGCAGAATTTATCGCCGGACTAGACTTCGCGCAACCGCTGGCCCTGCACAAAACGGAGCCGCACTTTTTTGTGCTGGCGACAGAAGGCCGCGCCATGGTCGTGGAGACTCTTGGTCAGTCTATGCCGAATAGTATAGTGGGGCTACTGGCCGACGCGCGCCTGTCGTGGGTTGTGAGCGGCTACAAGGCGTTGTTAGTGGATTTCCTCAGGTGTGGTTTTAGTTGGGCAGGGAAAGTTTTTGACGTCGCCTTGGCCGCCTACTTGCTTGACCCCACTCGTGCAGATTACATTGTTGGGGAGTTGTCGGCAAATTATCTGGGTCAGGCCGTGGCTGGGCATGCCCAGGCCTTCGCCCTCCTCGCCCTAGAGCCAGTTTTAAGGACAGAGCTTGTGGCGAAAGAGCTCATGGATCTGTATAGTAAAGTCGAACTACCGCTAAGTCAGGTGCTTGCTGAAATGGAAGTTACGGGGCTAGCAGTTGACAGGGAGGTACTAAAGGATATGGCAGGGCAGACAAACCTGCGCCTGCAAGAGATCATCACCGACATTTATGCTTTGGCGGGGGAGGAGTTTAATATTAGCTCGCCCAAGCAGCTAGGAGTCATTCTCTTTGAGAAGCTGAAATTGCCTACATCAAAGAAGACTAAAACCGGTTACTCCACCGATGTCGAAGTCTTAGAGTCATTAGCTGACCAACACCCACTGGTCAGCAAAATACTTGAGTACCGCACTCTGGCCAAGTTGCAGTCCACTTACTTGGAGGGACTACAAAAAGTAATCTCTCCTAATGGCAAGATCCATACCACTTACAACCAGACGGTAACCGCGACAGGCCGCTTGAGCAGCACTGAGCCTAATCTGCAGAACATTCCCATCAGGCTTCCTGAGGGGCGGCTTATTCGTAAGGCCTTTAAGCCTAGCCCTAGGTACACGCACATCTTAGCAGCTGATTACTCGCAGATCGAATTGCGCATCCTGACGCATCTCTCCAAGGACCCGATTTTGACGGCCGCTTTTTTGCAAGATGAAGACATCCATCGCCGTACCGCCGCCGAAGTTTTTGGTGTAAGTCTTGCTGAGGTTACGCCTAGTATGCGGGGCAGAGCAAAGGCCGTCAACTTTGGCATCGTCTATGGTATCAGTGATTATGGCTTGTCAAGAGATATCAAAGTAAGCCGCGCCGAAGCCAAGGATTATATAGACAATTACTTCAATCGCTATCGAGGCGTGAAGCAATACATTGAGCGAACCATAGCCGAGGCCCGATCCACAGGTTTCGTGACCACTATGCTCCATCGTCGGCGCTCTCTCCCCGACATCAATAGTAAGAACTTTACATTGCGTTCTTTTGCCGAGCGCACCGCCATGAATACCCCTATCCAGGGCACTGCCGCCGACCTCATAAAGCTGGCCATGGTAAGAATTGCCCAGGACCTGAAGCTTAAGGGGCTCTGCTCACGCATGATACTGCAGGTGCACGATGAGTTGGTTTTTGAGACGACGGAGGCAGAACTAGGTGTCTTGCGGCCTCTCGTGCGCCAGGCCATGGAGACAGCGCTTAGTCTAAGCGTTCCGGTAGTCGTGGATTTCAAGATAGGGGCGAACTGGTATGATCTAAGCCCCCTAGTCGAAGAAAAAGTGGGGGCTCCCCATGCCTGAATTGCCCGAAGTTGAAACGATACGCCGTAGCCTCCTGCCGCACCTGGTGGGCTTGACTATCGAGGACTGCGAAGTTTACCTCCCTAAGTTGTTGCAAAACCTCCCTAGGGAGCAATTTTGCGCGTGCTTAAAAGGGCGTTCCATTCAAGATATTTGTCGGCGCGGCAAGTACCTAGTGCTAAAGCTTTCAGGGGAGTACACGCTGGTAGTACATTTACGCATGACCGGGCAGTTGCGCTTTGTGAGCGAAGCCGCGCCATGCCCACCGCATACGCACATAGTGCTCAAATTTGCGGCAGGAATGGTACTGCGTTACACTGACATACGTCAGTTTGGTTATTGGTTTTTGGCCAAGGATAGTGAAATTGAGCGGGTGGCACGCCTTGAGCGGCTCGGTGTCGAGCCGCTATCGCCAGAGTTTACTGTCATGCATCTAGAATCTCTGTTGCGCGGGCGACGCGGCAAGATTAAGGCCGTACTGCTGGACCAAAAACTGATTGCTGGGGTTGGGAACATTTACGCTGACGAAGCATTGTTTGCCGCCGGTGTGCACCCTGCACGGGTTGCCAGTAGCCTTGGCAAGGAGGAAACCGCGCGATTGCACCATCACTTGCAGGAGGTGCTTAATCAAGGTATCCTTATGCGGGGCACCACTCTGCGCGATTATGTTGACGGCTCTGGCCTAGGCGGAGGTTTTCAGCACCAGTTAAGAGTATATGGACAGAAGGGAAAGCCCTGCGCAAAATGCCAGGCGCCAATTGTGCGCGAGGTCATTGCAGGCAGAGGGACGCATTTATGTCATCATTGCCAAGTGTAGGGACAGCAAGAAGGGGAGAGAGGGCATGGCAGTGCTTATTGGTATAACTGGTGGGATCGGTACCGGCAAGTCGACCGTGGCTGATATGTTGGCCGCACTGAAAGTTCCGATCGTTGACGCAGATAAAGTAGGGTCACAATTGATGCAGCCGGGCGAGGCCGTGTTTGGCGAGATTGTCGCGCACTTTGGCGAGACGATTTTGCGGCCAGATGGCACGATTGACAGGGCAAGGCTGGGCGCCATTGTTTTTACCGATACTGAGAAGCGGCGCTTGCTGGAGGGGCTATCGCATGGGAAAATATGGAATGAAATGATGGAGAGGTTTCGCGGGCTCGAAGTCATGGGTCACTGTGCTGTCGCCTTTGAAGTGCCCCTTCTTTTTGAAGCCAAGTTAGACCAGTTAGTGGACGAAGTATGGGTGGTTGCTTGTTCCTATGAGACTCAGCTTCAGCGTGTGATGGCGCGGAGCTTGTCTCTAGCCGAAGCCACCCAGCGTATCGCCGCGCAGATGCCGTTGGCGGAAAAAATACAGCGTGGCCACAGGGTTATATATAACCAGGGTAGTCTTGCTGACACTAAAAGGCAAGTAGAACGCTACTATATGAGTATCTGCGGAGGCGCAAACTAAGCGTGCGTCGGTATAAGCTGTTGTTGAAATTAGTCGCGGTCATGGTTTTTCTGGCCGTATTCATAGCCCCATCTCTGTGGCGCATTATCTACCCTTGGCCGTACCGTGATGTTACGATGCGTCACGCTGAGCGGCAAGACTTGGACCCTTTCTTGGTGGCGGCTATTATACGGGTTGAGAGCAGCTTTCGCAGCAATGCTCTTTCGTCCCAAGGTGCGCGCGGGTTGATGCAAATTATGCCTACCACCGGGCAATGGATTGCCAAACAAAAAAGTTTGCAAGATTATAGTGAGGACAGCCTCTTTCATCCCGAAACTAACATCATGTTCGGTACTTGGTACTTGCGCAATCTTAAAGAACAGTTTGACGGCAATTTAGTCGTAGCGTTGGCTGCCTACAACGGCGGAAGAGGCAATGTTAGGGCTTGGTTAGACCAAAAAATTTGGAGTGGTCAAGCGTCCGACATCGCTGACATTCCTTTTCCAGAGACGCGACACTATGTTTGGCGTGTGCTTCGCATCCACAAGGTATATAGGGAGCTGTACGCACGAAGACAATAATCTCACTTGACACAAGGACAGTTTGCTTGTAAGATGAATATCGGCGGTTGAAGCCGAAGTGGCGGAACTGGCAGACGCGCTGCGTTCAGGGCGCAGTGAGTGAAAGCTCGTGTGGGTTCGAATCCCACCTTCGGCACCACTTGTTAGTGGCAACACGACACCAAATGTCCGAGTGGCGGAACTGGCAGACGCGTACGTTTGAGGGGCGTATGGGAGACCATGTGGGTTCAAGTCCCACCTCGGACACCACAAAAAAAGGAACACCAGGCAATCCTGGTGTTTTTTACTATATGCAATAAGAAGGGCGTGTTTGTTTCGTGAAGCGTATTTTGTTTGCGGTTCTGGCTGTTGCCGCTCTGTTTTTCCTCCTTGGGTGTCAGCCCGCCGCCACTAGAGGAACTATCCTCACGGCCCATTTTATTGATGTAGGACAAGGGGACAGTATTCTCCTGCAGTCTGGTGAACAGAACATACTTATCGATGCGGGTGACCGCGCAAGCGGTGCAGCAGTCGTTGCCTATTTGCGGACCCAAGGAGTCCGTAGTCTAGACCTAGTGATAGCGACGCATCCGCACGCTGACCATATTGGGGGCCTAGCTGAGGTTTTGACAAATATACCTGTCCGGCGCGTTATCGATTCTGGGCAAGTACATACTACACAGACCTTTTTAAATTACCTTAGATTGCTGGAGGCCAAGAATATCCCCTTTGAAACGCCTACAATGCAGCACATTGAGCTGGCAGCAAATGTAGCTCTTAGGGTAATAGGTCCACTTCGCGCCTACGATAATTTAAATGATGGTTCCGTCGTGGTCATGGTTACAGCGGGGACAGTCAATCTTTTGTTGACCGGCGATATGGAGAGCGAGGCGGAGAGAGATCTGCTACAGGCGGGGGGTTTATCGGCAGCTGTACTTAAAGTCGGCCATCACGGTAGCAACACTTCGAGTACCACAGACTTTTTAAGGGCGGTTCGCCCTCGTGTGGCCATTATCTCAGTTGGGGCAGATAATTCCTACGAGCACCCATCCGAGGCCACTTTGTCCCGCCTCAGGGAAGTAGGGGCTGACATCTACCGCACTGATAGACATGGCACGATAGTGCTAATGACAAATGGTGATAATTTTTCCATACGAACAGAGCGAAAATCACGTTAAGGAGGTAGCCTAGTGAAGATAATGGCCGTAGTGGATCGCATCGAGGCTTCTCAGGCGGTATTGTTGTTTGGTGAAAATGAAGCTCGCGTGTTGGTCCCCTTGTCGTGTTTGCCGTACGTCAGCGAGGGATCGGTCTTGTATTTTACGATCGAGGTTGATAAATCTGGGGAGGAAAAAAGAAGGATCGAGGCGGAGTTTCTGATGCAGAAGCTAAAGGGGTCGCGCGCTGAGAAATAGGTTGGCGGGCTTACACTTCTCTCGCGCGAAAGAGCCATGGGCAAGGTGTTGCTCATGGCTCTGCTTGGTTATTAAGGAGCAAAATGTATTAATCCCTCTTTACATAGTAGGTGTGCAGTAGCTCATGCGACTTAAGACCTAGGGGGCGCTTTAAGAATTCCTGATAGAGATGGGTGACAGCTGGGTTGTGGTGGGATTTGCGCAAAGGCATGCTTTCATCAGCGCGGTAAGTGGCGGCCATACGCTTTAAGCGAACGCTGTGAGTTGTGGGGATAGGCTGCCCGCCGCCCCCGATGCAACCCCCGGGACAGCACATAATCTCAATGAAAGCATAGGGGGAAGCCCCATCTCTAACTTGCTCCATCAATACGCGCGCATTCATCAGGCCATGGGCTACGACAACGTGCAACTCTGTGCCCGCGATTTGGAGTGAGGCCTCTTTGATTCCTTCCATGCCGCGTACAGCTGTAAAGTTGAGGTTCGCAAGCACCTCCCCTGTCACTACCTCGTAGACAGTGCGGAGGGCCGCTTCCATGACTCCCCCCGTGGCGCCGAATATAACCCCCGCTCCGGTTGATATACCCAGTGGCGCATCAAAGTCGTCTTCTAGCAAGGCGTTCCAGTCAATGCCTGCTTGTTTCAGCATGCGCGCGAGCTCTCGCGTGGTCAGCACTGCGTCCACATCTTGGTAGCCGCTACTGTTCATTTCGGGCCGCTTGGCCTCGAATTTTTTGGCGGTGCAGGGCATGATAGACACGACAAAGATGTTGGCCGGGTCGTACCCGCTTTGCGATGGATAATAGGTTTTGGCCAAGGCGCCGAACATTTGCTGTGGTGACTTGCAGGTCGAAAGGTGGCCCAGCAAGTCGGGGAAATTGTGCTCCATAAACTTAATCCAGCCTGGGCTGCAAGAGGTGATGAGCGGCAAGGTGCCGCCTTCCGCCCTTCGTTCTAAGAACTCGTGTCCCTCCTCGATGATAGTCAAGTCAGCGGTGAAATCGGTATCAAAGACCTTGTCAAAGCCAAGCATGCGTAAGGCGCTCACCATCTTGCCTGTGACTATACTCCCTGGGTTCATGCCAAACTCTTCACCTAGTGCCACGCGAACAGCAGGCGCAACTTGCACTACCACATGAGTCTTGGGGTCGGATAGTGCCCGCCACACGCAGTTCTAGGACAGTCTTCTGCGCCTCGCGCACGCGCGGGGTACCTGTACTTACTTCCATGCCAGCTTGTGCCGGGTAGGCGCAGGCAGCTTGCAGGCTGCGATGACCGGCGACTTCTACCACACAAACACGGCACACGGCTTTGACCTTTTGATCGGGATGATGGCAAAGGGTAGGTATTTTAACGCCAGCCTTTTCACAGGCCGTAAGAATCGTGGCCCCATCATCGACTACAGCTTGCCGACCATTGACAGTCATAGTTATGCTCATCTTCTCACCTCTCCCTTGCTTGCAAAGCACTTATCGACGGCGCAACTGCCCTGCATATGCCCTTCGATCTCTGGCCAGAAATAACGCAGAGCTGAAACTACCGGTATGGGCGCCGTCTGGCCCAAGGCGCAGAGAGAGCTATCCTGCATGGTGCGCGCTAGACGGTGAATGAGTTCGATGGTGCTCTTATCCCCACGGCCCTCGATAAGCGCATTAATCAACTGGTAAAGCGCGGGTGTGCCTTCGCGGCAGGGGGTGCACTGCCCGCAAGATTCATGCACAAAAAACTTAAGAAAGCAGCGTGTTAGGTCGAGAATGCAGTGACTGTCATCCATGATGAGGAGGGCACCGCTACCCAGGGACGAACCATGTCGAGACAAAGAGTCGTAGTCCATGGGGATGTCGAGATGTGCTTCCGCTAGACATCCCCCGCTGGTTCCGCCGGTTTGGGCCATTTTGAATTTGCGACCATGGGGGATGCCGCCGCCGATTTCGTAGATAATTTCACGCAGCGTAATGCCCATGGGTACTTCGATTAGGCCGCTGTTGACGATATTCCCAGTCAGGGTAAACACTTTCGTGCCGGCCGAGTTCGTGGTGCCTAGGCTGCGAAACCAAAGAGGCGAGTTTTCGATGATTGCGGGGACATTAGCGAGCGTCTCAACATTGTTTACACAGGTGGGCAACCCATAGAGTCCTCTCTCCGCAGGGTAAGGCGGCTATAGACATGCCCTCGATTATTAGGTGGGGGTCTCCCTCCAAAATAAGCCGATCTTTGAATGTTCCTGGCTCGCCCTCATCCGCATTGCAGATGAGGTACTTTTTTTCGCCTGTGGCCTGTCTGGTGTAGGCCCACTTCTTGCCTGTAGGGAATCCGGCGCCTCCTCTGCCCCTGAGTCCAGCCTCAGTCACTTTGGCGATGACATCTTCTGGTGAGTACTGGTCAAGTACGGTGGCGAGGGAGGTGTATCCTCCAGTTTGAACATAGTCCTCGAGACGCTCGGGGTTAATGAGACCACAGTTCTTGAGAACGACGCGTTGTTGTTTGCCAAAAAAGGGAGTCATGTTGAGAGGGGCGAGAAGGCCTAGAGTGTCAGTGCCCTGGGTCATTAGCCGAGGCACAAAGCGGCCTTTGAGCAGATGTTCGGAAACGATTTCGGGCATATCTCTACCGGTCAAGCGACTATACATGACCCCCTCTGGATAGATAACCATAGAAGGCCCGAGTTCGCACCAACCGAGGCAGCCCGTATCGACTACTTTAACTTCAGACAGCAGCTCATGCTTAGCTAGTTCTTCGAGTAAGTCTTGCTTAACTGCATGACAATTTTTGAGGGCGCAGTTAGTGCCACTGCAGACTAGTGCGTGGGCGCGGTAGTATTTCATCGCTGTGCCTCCTAGCGGTACTCGGCCAAAATTGCTGGCAGTTTCTCTTTAGTGAGATTGCCGTGTACTGAATTTCCTATCATGATCGCTGGCGCTACGCCGCACACCCCGAGACAGCTGGTGACCTCAAGAGTGAATCGCCCATCGGGCGTGGTTTCGCTGGGCGCAATACACAGCTGTGTAGAGAGGGCAGCAAGGATGTCTTGCGCGCCTACCACATGGCAGGGGGCATTTTCGCAGACGCGGATTATATGCCTGCCACGCGGCACTGTGGAGTAAAGGGAGTAAAAAGTCGCCGTGCCCCAAACGGCGGCCGTTGGGACTCCGAAAACGGTGGCGACTAGCTCCACATCGCGGGGAGAAAGAAAATTAGCCTCAGCATCGTCTTGTAGGACATGGAGTGCTTTCAGTAAACCCCCGGGCTGGCCCACATACTGGCTAATGAGATTGCGGCGTCCTGCGACGACTTCTGGCATTGGGGAAACCTCCTTTAGGCGCGCTCAATGGACCATGCGGTCACCGGCTCGCCGTCAATAATGTGACTTTGAATAATGCGCCTGGCCCGCTCAGCGTTGACATAGGCATAAAGCGTAGAATTGCCATTGGCTATAACTTCTAGCAGGGGTTCTTTTTCGCACAGGCCGATACAGCTGGTTTGGGTGACGGCCGTATCAATGATATGCTGGCCGGCAAGTTCATCCATAATCGCCAAGAGCACCGTGCGTGCGCCCGCGGCAATGCCGCAAGTGCCCATGCCTACGACGATTTTCCGCTGTTGTGGCGCGGTTAGTGGTTGCGCGGCCTCTAGGCGTTCCCGCAGGGCCTTAAGTTCATTAAGTAATAATTGCGACTATTATGCCTTCTCTTGCTACCGAGGGGCGTTACGCGGTGTGGTGGCGTGAAACTCAGAATAGATTGCGCTGGGCCACACAAACAAAGACCCCGCAAAATATACTCCCTTGTGGGGCGAGTATCATGCGGGGCCTTTGTTTTTTGTCTATGGGGATCACCCATGGACTAGCATGTCCCTGTGCCACGAATCAAAGTCTATAGCCAGATAAACCAGAGAAAGGCCGCGCCGATAGATACGGCGACTATAGTCGTGGGCACGCCGATGCGCATAAATTCACCAAAAGAAACGCTGTAGCCCTGCCGCCTTAACATACCAACAGCCACTACGTTGGCTGAAGCGCCAATGGGAGTAATGTTGCCCCCAAGGCTGGTGCTGAGGACAAAGGCAAACATAAAGAGCAGGGGGTTCACACCCATGCGTTCGGCTAAGAGCTGCGCCACTGGCAGCATCGCAATAGTGTAGGGGATGTTGTCCACCAGGGCGGAAACAGCCACGGAAACAACCACGATCAGCAAGAAGGCGATGAGCAAGGAGTCCCCGGCGAGGAATGTCATCACATTGGCGACTTCCGTGATTACACCGGTTACAGTGAGGCTACTGATGAGCACAAAGAGGCCGGCGAGCAGAAAGAAGGTTTGCCAGTCTAATTTAGTCAATTCCATGGCAAACAGGTCCTTGCTGTAGTTCCAAAGCAGCGCTAGTAGACCGACAGCAACGGCGATAAGTCCAGGCAAGAAGTCTGGTCTACCCGGCACAAAAGAGGAGCCAGCCAGGGTCACCACCAGTAAGCCTATAAAGAGCGTCGGTGTCCAAGAGCGCACGCTAGGCAGTTCCTTCTTGCTCGCGACGCCCTCTGCCTTGCGAAGAAATCTATAGACGATAAACATGGCTGCGATAAAACCAATTTGCACGGCGAAAAAGATGCCCGGCCTACCGTTTACCCAAAAAAAGTCCATAAAAGTCAAATTAGCGGCCGTCGCCAAGAGGATGCTCGGTGAGTCGCCAATCATGGTGGCTACACCCTGCATATTAGCAGCAATCGCGACCGAGATAAGTACAGGCACAGGCGAAACTTTAACTTTGCGCGCTGTTTCTAAGGCCAAGGGAGCCACAATGAATACGGTCGCCACGTTTTCTACCACTGCGGAGAGCAGGCCAGAAAACACAACAATGGACAGTAGCGAAAGAGCGGCGCTGCCTGAGGCATTGACCATGCGCGTAGCCATGTAGGCGGGTGCTCCCGAGGCCACAAACAACTCAGCCAAGATCATGGTGCCAAAAAAGAGGCCCAACACATTCCAATTCAAGGCTAGCCAAGCTTGCTCGACAGAGATAATGCCAATTACCACCAAGAGCAATGACGCCCCCCAGACAAAGTAGAGTGAACGTTCACGTTTTAGGATGAGCATTAGATAGGTGAGGCCGAATACTAGTACCGCAATGGCTTGGTCGCTCAATCAAAACACCTCCGCAAAATCTAGGCACAATATAGAGACCTCTGCCCGTTAGGCAGAGGTCTCGCTGCAAAGCATCGCTTTGTGCAGGGCCGGCGCGTAAGCGCGTGGTGACGACCATGCAAGAATAGCTACTCCCCTCATGTGCACTAACAGTCTACCAGATAAGAGGCGCTCTCACAACCCCAGCATTGACAAGCCCACAGGGCTCAAGGATAATTGGAGGGTATAGATGTGAGTGAGGGTGAGATAATGAGCTCCATACTGGTCAAAGGTGGCAGCAAACTCAAGGGCGAAGTGTCGGTCAATGGGTCTAAGTATGTGGCTCTCGCGGCAATCCCAGCTGCGCTTTTAGCGAACAGCCCGGTCGTTCTTGAAAATTTGCCCGACCTAAGTGATGTGCGGGTGTTCTGTGAAATATTAGAAGGCATGGGGGCCAAGGCTTCTTTTGATAACGGCGTTGTCACCATCGACCCACGTGGACTGCGCTCGGAGATTCCTGCGCCAGCCTTGGTGCGGAAATTGCGTGCTTCATACTACCTGCTAGGCGCTTTGTTGGGCCGCTTTGGTGAGGCCGAAGTGGCATTGCCCGGTGGGGATGACATCGGCCCGCGCCCCATCGACCAGCATGTGAAGGGGCTATGTGCTTTAGGAGCAGAAACCTGTATTGAGCACGGAAACATTAAAGCGCGTTCGGCAGGACTTAAAGGCGTCTCGGTCTATCTTGATGTGGCTAGTGTGGGGGCGACGATAAATATCATGCTAGGCGCGGTGCTAGCGGCCGGCCAAACCGTCATCGTCAATGCCTACCCGGCTCCCTGGATCATTGACCTCGCCAGCATGCTTAATGCCATGGGCGCGCGCGTCTATGGCGCAGGGACAGAAACCATTCGCATTCAGGGGGTGAAAGCGCTCCACGGATGCCAGCATGCGATTATTCCCGATCAGAGTGAGGCAGCCACGTTGATGATTGCCACAACCCTAACCGGGGGCGATGTGACACTGCGGAACGTCATTCCCCTCCACTTGGGGTCCGTTACCGCCAAATTGCGCGAGACAGGGGCTGTAATCTTACCTACTGAAGACAGCATCCGTGTCATCGGCCCCCAGCGCCCTACAGCAGTAAATGTCAAGACGCTGCCCTACCCCGGATTTTTTACGGACTTTCAGGCGCCGATGAGCACTCTCTTAACGGTAGCAGAAGGCACAAGTCTGGTCACAGAGACAATTTGGGAAGACCGCTTCCGGCATCTAGAGGAATTGATCAATATGGGGGCCAAGGTGCGCCTTGAGGGACGCAGCGCCTATATCGAGGGCGTTCCAAGGCTTTCTGGCGCCCTCGTGCGTGGAACTGATTTAAGAGCTGCTGCTTCGCTCGTTCTGGCGGGTCTGGTAGCCGAAGGGGAAACGCTGGTAGAGGGCATTGAACACATGGATAGAGGTTACGAAAAATTGGACCATAAACTACGAACACTTGGGGCAGATGTCACCAGGCGGTAACTCGGAGCCATAAAAATCTGTTTGTTGTGAAAGGAATTTGTTGGTCATGTAGCGAAGATATGCCTGAGCATTTGTAGGACAGGGATGGTGGTTGCGGTGAAACGGACAGGATGGCGAACCTACCGGAGTGTTTTCGTCATGGCATCGCTCTGCGTTGCATTGACTGCGACTTATCTTAGGCATATGCCGGGGAAGAACTCCTTGCTGGTTCTCTTGCTATGTGCCGTGGTTGGCGCAATCTACTACGGTTGGCGAGGCACGGGGGTCGTTGCTCTGGTGTATGCTCTGCCTGTGGCAGTCATGCACCTCCTAAATCGGTCCTCAGCGACGGAGTGGGCTTTTCTTCTGGCGACACTTGTTTTGGTCGCTATCACCAGTTACCTCGCCCTGCTTATCTCAGGACAAATCGTGCGCGAGCTTCGCCAACGGCGGAATAAAGCGCGTCAATTGCAGCGCGAGTTGCAGCGCCTGCGGTCTGTTTTGCAGGCCAGCGAGGACATTATGCTGCAGACTGACGCCTCCGAAATTCTCCACACTTTCGTGGATAACGCGAAGAATATTTTAGGAGGAACTGGGGCGGGAGTGTGGCTATGGGATGGTGCACGCTTATCCCCAGCGCTCTTAGTAGAGTGGCCGAGCGAATTACAGCCGGATGGCCTTGTCGAGCAGATGACAGATCCAGCTCCCCGTGAGGTCAGGCATTTTTACGAAGGCGGGCACAATGTATTCATGGCCACCTTTCCTCAGGGCGAAAATAGCGGGGTTGTTGCGGTTGTTGTCAAAGGTCCCCGACGCAAGTATAAGACAGCCTTGCAGTCGCTATCTTCCTTGGCCCGCCTCTTGGGCGCTGCCCTAGCCAGCAGTAGAACGCTTGAGTCCCTACGGGTATCCGCAGACTATCTCACCTTGCTCAATGAGTTAGGACGGCGATTTGCTTCGAATTTGAGCCTAGAAGACTTGTTTAGCACCATGTACCGTGAGGTGCGCCAGGTTATGGATGCTGAGGCATTTTTTGTCGGGCTATACTCCCAAGAGCAGAACGAAATTGATTTGCGCTATATTTTTGACCAGGGGACAAGAGTAGCGCCCTTAAAATACATGTTGAACGACGGGCCTACATCGCGGGCCATAAAGACGCGGCAGCCAGTACTCCATCATTTAGACGCCCGTCTCATCCCAGGGGTGACCGTTATCGGCTTAGACACGCACGTGGTACAGTCAGTACTGGTTGTCCCCATATTGTTTGAGGACAAGGTGATGGGGGCACTTTCCGCGCAGAGTTACAACGGGCACGCGTATTCTGATGAGCATGTGCGGGTGTTGTCTATTATTGCCAGTCAGGCGGCTATAGCCATCGACAACGCCCAGCTCTATGAGCGGACTCTGAGCATAGCGATGAGCGATAGCATGACTGGGCTAGCTAACGCGCGATCACTGCACCAATTCCTCGCGGAAATACTGCAAAAAGCACACGCTTATGGCCAAGAAGTGTCACTGCTCATGTTAGATTCCGATTGCCTTAAGATGATTAACGATACTTTTGGGCATCTAGCTGGGGACGACCACATCATCAAATTGGCTGATGTGATGCGGGCCAATATCAGGGCGGGTGATTTGGTCGCGCGCTATGGTGGCGACGAGTTTGTGATCGTGTTGCCAAATACGGCGACGGAAGAAGCCTGCCTGATTGGCGAGCGCATTCTGTTGGCAGTGCGGCAGACAAGGCATCAGTCTGGGAATGTCAGCATGGCTGTAACTACCAGTGCTGGGATAGCCACCTATCCCCATGATGCCACCACTGTCGACGAGCTGATTCGCGCTGCGGATGTAGCGATGTACTGCGCTAAGCAGGCTGGCAAAGATAGGGTGGTGTACTTGGGGGACAAAGTTTCTAGGACCGCCTAGCTTTGCCGGAGATACGCACAATGTCGATGGCGACCACCGTCGTCTTAGCCATCCCTGCGGCGGTGACGGGCGAAAACGGTACTTGCGCGTGTTTTTCGGTCAATGCAGTGAGGGCCATGAATTTCTCGTCGCTGTCGACGACAAAGCGTGCTATCCCATCCACGATAGCGCTCCGGTAGTAGGATCCGTATTCGCAGGCACTGGCGCCGCCTTTTATGCCGTCGAGAAATGAAACGACAAAAGAACAGTGGGGGTTCTGACGGAGAAGCGTGATCTTTCGCCCTTCGGGGGCACAGTGGAAGTAAATGCTTTGCTTGTCACAAACGAAATGGAGCGGAATGGTGTAGGCGGTGTTGTTCTCGGCCAGCGCTAAGTAGCCGATTTGGGCCTCCCGTAAGTAGGAAAGTGCTTCTTCAGTGTTAACGGTGCGATCAAGGCGTCTCATATCCATGGTTTGTTTCCTCCTCATGGCGGTCAGTTGTTCGCCACATGCTATTAATATGATATATCATAATTGGCGGTGCGGAAAGGAAGGGGAATTCTGTGGAGATCGTATTGTGTCAGCTCACCCTTGAAGCCCTTGATGGCAATCTTAGGGAGTATCTTACACAAAACTGCGCGGACGACAAAGTGCTAGTGGCAAAATGCATCGGCTGTTGCGGGGAATGTGCCTCAACCTATGTCGTCTTGGTTGATGGCGATCCTGTAGTTGCGCCAACGCGTGAGAAGTTGTTAGAGCGTATCCAGTCCCTCTAGGCAGCAACAAGAGACGATTCAGAGGTGAATTTTAGCCATGTGGCCAGAATTAGAGCGGCAGTTGCGCTTTGACCCGAGCCAGCGCGGGTTCGCTGGCGTAATGAAGACAGGGGATTTAGAGCTTGGCGCGCGGCATTTGCAAGGGGCGAAAAGTGTAGCTATTGCAACCGGCTTTTATATTCCTGTAGCGCAGGCCATTGAAAATGACGGCCCCTTGGGGGCTGTTTTTCTGGCGCGGGCGCTACTTCGTGCTGGGAAAGAAGTCGTCTTGCTGGTGCCCGAAGCAGGTAAATTAGCTTGCGAAGTATCTTGCCACGCTCTCGCTCTGGCTTGCCCCGTGGTGTTCATGCCTACTGGCTTGGTGGGCGAGACGCTGGTGGATGAACTAGGCTGCGACACATTCGTAGCCATAGAGTACCCTGGTAAAGGTAGCGATCAGGCCTGTCGCAATATGCGGGGATTAGACATTACCAGCTATGTCCCCTTGCTCGATGAGGCTTTTAACTACGCCAAGCGACGAGGAGTCTTTACAGTGGCAGTGGGCGATGGGGGCAATGAGCTTGGCTGCGGAGGACCCAAGCGCATGGTGGCCGTGAGCCCGGGTAGAGGGTCTATAGCAGCGGCGACGGAGGCCGATGTAGTTCTAGCCGCTGGGGTAAGTAACTGGGGGGTTTACGTGTTATTGGCTGCGTTATCAGTGCTAGAAGGCGAAAACTTGGTACCCACAGCTACCGAGGAGCGTGAGCTGTTAGAAAAGCTTTGTGCCATTGGCGTGGTTGATGGGTGTAGTGGGCTTTGTCAGGCAACGGTTGACGGTATTGATACTCCGCTATTGGCGCAGGTTGTGCAAGGGCTGCATGACTTTGTTGAGGAACACTTAGTAGTGCAGCATAATGTGGCCGGGATCTCGTTAAATCGAGAGTAGTGGCAGGTAAGATGGAAGGAGAAAGAGATATGAATACAAGGGAGATTATGGGCTTAGCGCTAGAGCTAGCGGGGCTCACTGAGATTCCAGCGGACTCAGCAATTCTCGTGGCAGGAGAAAATATTAAGCGCGTCCTAGTGGGGGTCGACATGGGCACGGCCGAAATTTTATTAGCGAAGGAACTGAAAGTTGACTTGGTAATCGGGCATCACCCGGTGGGTGGAACGGCTCGCACAGAGTTTCCTGAGGTTATGAAGCGCCAAATAGACAAGATGGTCAGTGTCGGCATCCCAATAAACAAGGCGCAGAAGGTTTTGGCTAAGAAAATGGGAGAAGTTGAACGCGCTGGGCATGCCGCAAACTACGATCAGGCCTGGTCTGCCGCTCGACTACTCAACATGCCACTCATTAGTCTCCATTCGCCAACCGATATTCTGGCCGAGAAGGCGGTGGAGAAGCATCTGGCAGATAGACTAGGAGACAATCCGCGTGCCACCCTGCAGGATGTCTTGGATGCACTAGGCGAGATGCCGGAGTACCAAAAAACCTTGGCCAAGCCGATTATCAGAGTGGGGTCGCCTAAGGACTTTGTTGGCAAGCCCGTCGTCATTATGGCCGGGGGAACTAACGGCGGGGTCGACGTAATAAAAGCATATTTTGAAGCAGGTATTGGCACCACTATCTCTATGCATATGCCCGAAGACGTTATCAAGGCCGTTAAAGAGCAAAACATTGGCAACTGCATTGTGGCGGGTCATATGGCGAGCGACTCGGTGGGAATTAATATCTTTCTCGCAGCACTCGCCGCGCGAGGCATTGAGGTCTTGCGTATGAGTGGCGTCATAGACCCCAAGTAAACAAAAGAGCGCTCTTATTTAAGGAGGAAGTAGATGCAAATTGCCGATCGCATTACGAGCATGCCTAAGTACCTGTTCGCAGAAATTGACAGGCTGAAGTGGGAGGCGCGGGCTAAAGGAGTCGATCTCATCAATCTTGGCGTGGGCGACCCAGACGTACCGACGCCTGAATTCATTGTCAATGCCATGGTGGATATTGTTAAGAATCAGCCCGCAACGCATCAGTATCCCGAGTATGACGGCGACCCTGCTTTTCGCCGTAGTGCTAGCGCCTACTTAAAAAAGCGCTTTTCGCTCGACGTCCATCCCGACAAAGAGCTGGTCGCGCTTATCGGTTCTAAAGAAGGTATTGCCCATTTTGCCCTAGCGGTGGCAAACCCGGGTGATGTAGTCTTGGTGCCCGACCCCGCCTACCCAGTCTACTATATGTCGGCTGTGCTCGCGGGGGCCGAGCCCTTTGCTATGCCCCTGCTGGAAGAGAATGGCTACCTGCCAGACTTTACGGCCATCCCCGCCCACATTCTGCGGCGCGCTCGGCTAATGTACTTAAACTACCCCAACAATCCCACCGCAGCAGTAGCAGATTTATCTTTCTTTGCCAAGGCGGTGGCTTTTGCCAAGGAACATAATATTGTGATCTGTCACGACAATGCCTATGCCGAAATAACTTTTGACGGCTTTGTGGCCCCAAGCATACTAGAGGTGCCTGGCGCAGCGGAGTGTTGTATTGAGCTCTACTCGCTGTCTAAGCCCCTAAATATGACGGGATGGCGCATTGCTTTTGCCTATGGCCAGGAGAAACTAATCGCTGCTCTACGCAAAGTGAAAACGGCGACTGACAGCGGACCGTTTACCGCCATTCAATTTGCGGCCATGAAAGGATTGGCCGACCCCGACGAAACGATTGTTGGCATGCGCGAAATCTATACGGCTCGCCGTGACCGTGTCATTGCGGTGCTACAAGCACTCGGTCTACCATGCGACTCTCCACGAGCATCACTCTACGTGTGGCTCCGCGTACCAGAGGGCTTTGCTTCTTCGCAGGCCTTTTCCATGGATCTTCTTGCCAGTCAAGGCGTAATTGTTTCTCCTGGTGTTGGTTTCGGTCAGTATGGGGAAGGTTATTTCCGCATATCGCTCACTACCCCTGACCACCGCTTAGACGAAGGTCTGCTGCGCCTACGCCAATTTCTTTTGGAGAAGAAAAGCTAATTCGCACTCTGCCTCATCCTGACTGACAGCATCATGCCCCACGCCAGTCGTGGGGTTTTCTTTTTGCCGGTGAAATCTTTGCGGTGCCTGCAGGAAAAAACTCTTCTGAGGAGAACTAAATTGCTAGGACAAGCGAAATATTTTGGAGGGGGGATTTAAGAGTGCTATCGAAACCTTTACTGGAAGATGTCTTGCTGGCCGCACTCTGCACGGGGGGAGATTTTGCTGAAGTCTTTGTAGAAGACCGTTTCAGCACCACACTCTCTATGGTCGGGGGCAAAGTGGACAGCGGTGTGTCAGGTCGCGACTATGGTATTGGCATTCGTATTTTCAGGGGAACCAACTATGTCTATGCTTACACCAATGATTACGCGCGCGACAATCTCATCAAGGTTGCCAAAGAAGCTGCAGCAGCTGTAGCTGGCGGGCAAGTGGCCAATGGACTTACATTGAGCTTTATGAAAGATGAGCCTCGGCTCATTAACCCCATCAGTATTTTTCCCCACGAGGTGGAAAAACAGCGCAAAGTAGCTCTGATGACGCAAGCTTATTATGTGGCTAAAGAGTATGACCCCGTAATTTCTCAGGTAATGGTGCGTTACTTGGACGAAGACCAAAAAGTACAGATTGCGAACTCCAGCGGTCTCTATATTGAAGATCGCCGCGTACGCACCCGCACGGCCATTACCGCCATCGCCTCTAAAGGGGCAGAAAAACAGTCTGGTTTTTATGGCCCAGGCAGTCACATGGGCTTTGAGTTCTACGATAAAATAAATATCGACGATTACGCGCGCGAGGCGGCGCGGATAGCCACCACTATGATACATGCACCTTATGCTCCTAGTGGGCGTATCCCCGTGATTATCGATAACGAGTTCGGGGGGGTTATTTTCCACGAGGCCTGTGGACACAGTCTGGAAGCAACTTCGGTGGCCAAAAAGACCTCGGTGTTTGCCGACAAGTTGGGGGAAAAAATCGCCTCTGATGTGGTGAGCGCCGTGGATGATGGTACCATACCCAATGCCTGGGGCAGTCTCAACATCGATGATGAGGGACATACGACCCAACGCAATCTACTAATAGAGAATGGTATTCTAAAGGGCTACATGATCGACAAATTTAACGGTCGCCGCATGAATATGCCAGCTACTGGCAATGCCCGTCGCCAGTCCTACAAATTCGCCCCTACCTCACGTATGACGAACACTTTTATTTTGCCGGGCAAAAATACGCGTGATGAGATCATCGCGGCGACAGAGTATGGCCTCTTTGCCCGCTACATGGGCGGTGGTTCCGTAAACCCAGCCACGGGAGAGTTTAACTTTGCCGTCAACGAAGGTTACATGGTCCGCGAGGGAAAAATTGCCGAACCGGTTAGAGGCGCGACCTTGATTGGCAAGGGCTCGGAAGTGCTCATGCTGATTGACATGGTGGCAGATAATCTCGCCTGCGGGCAGGGTATGTGTGGCTCTATCAGCGGTTCTTTGCCAGCTGACGTTGGCCAGCCAACTCTCCGCGTATCAGAAATGATTGTCGGCGGCAGAAAGGGGGATAAATAAATGGAAGTAAAAGTATTCGTCGAACATCTCTTTGCTGCCGGTCAAAGTAAGGGTTTTACTGATATGGAATCATATGTAGCACTGCGCAATATCTTTCGCGTCGGGGTTTTTAAGTCAGAAATAGATAGCTACACTCTGGCTGAATCGCGCGGGCTGTCTTTTCGTGGGCTGATAAATGGTCGTATGGGGTATAGCTTTACCGAGAATCTGGACATAGATTCTGTGGGACTCTTGATTGAAGATGCTGCCGCTAATGCCATGATTATCGACAGCGAAGATATAGAAGAGATTTATAGCGGGTCTAGGCCGGATAGCTACCACCAGCTCGACTCTTTTTCGTCAGAACTGGAGCGAGTTCAGGCCGCAGACAAAATCGCTTGGGCGAAAGAATTAGAAAAAGCCGCCTATGCTCTCGATAGTCGAGTCTCCACCGTGCAGGTCAGCATGGGTAGTAGCTCGGGAGAGACGCTCCTTGCCAATACTCGCGGGCTTAATTTAGCACACCAAGGTAATTTTGCTGATAGCTACATTGCAGTGGTGGCCAAAGAGGGAGAGGACACTAAGTCCGCCTATGCCTTCTTTTCTTCCCGGGATTTCGCCAAATTCGCTCTTGCTAAGTTAGCGGAGGAAGCAGTGCAAGAGGCGACATCGCTGCTAGGTGCCGAATCAATTGCCTCAGGATCACACAAAGTTCTCTTGCGGCACGATGTCGCAGGTGAATTTCTCGCTACCTTTGCTTCTTCCTTTTCCGCGGAAGCAGTGCAGAAAGGGCTGTCTCTCCTCAAGGACAGACTAGGCCACCAAATTATGAGCACGGCTATCACCATTATCGATAACCCGCACCTGCCTGAAAGGCCTAGCTCCGCGCCCTTTGATGCTGAAGGCGTCGCTACTAAGCCCAAGAAGGTGGTGGACGAGGGCAGGCTAGTAACTCTGCTACATAACCTAAAGACGGCCAAAAAAGATGGCGTGGAAACTACCGGCAATGCCTACAAGGCCGCCTTTAATGCCCCCGTCACAGTAGCTCCCACTAATTTCTATATCCAGGCTGGAGAAAAGGAATATACCGAGCTTTTCACGGAGCTTGAGAATGGTTTGATCATCATCGCGGTGCAGGGAACGCACTCTGGCGCAAATCCTGTCTCGGGCGATTTTTCTCTGTCGGCCTATGGCTACTTAGTAGAAGACGGCAAGATAGCTCGTCCCGTCAATCAGATTACTATTGCCGGCAACTTTTTCGCCATGTTGTCTGACATCCAGGGCGTTGGCAAGGACCTCTTGTTTAAGTATGGACCTGTGGCCTCACCATCCCTAC
>Ga0209103_1000151_pt1 | contig 21132 bp, 22 predicted proteins | sample 4C3metaG_FD_184152 | JGI IMG/M metagenome (GOLD analysis project Ga0209103, IMG submission 184152) | Freshwater bacterial and archeal communities from Indian Creek, Illinois, USA - 4C3 metaG (SPAdes) (version 2) | ecosystem: Environmental > Aquatic > Freshwater > Unclassified | place: USA...
GAGCTTGATAGCGACGAGCTGATCCATGTGCTCAAAGCCCTGCTCTTTTCCTACCGAAAGGCGGTATGGTGATGAAAATCGGAAAGCTGCGGCACCGGGTCAGGATCCAGGAATATACCGCCGGCAGAGACAGCTTTGGCGCGGAGGAACCCGCCTGGACGGACGTGGCAACGGTCTGGGCCAGCGTCACACCCGTTTCCGGCAAAGAGTACTTTGCTTCCGCCCAAACAAACGCGGAGGTTTCCACAAAAATCACCATGCGCTATCAAAGCGGGATTACGCCGAAAATGCGGGCGGTCTTTGGCGCGCGTATTTTTGAGATTATCTCCGCGCTAAACTTTGAGGAGCGCGGCATCGAACTTAACCTCATGTGCAAGGAGAGTGTCCCGGATGGCTAAAAGGGTGCGGGTAAAGAAGCTAAAAACGCATATCGAGGGACTGGACGAGGTCATAAAGCTCGTGGAGCAGCTGGGCGACGCGGCGGCGGAGGCGCTGGACAAAGCCTCGACGGCCGGAGCCGAGATTGTGCTGGCGGCGGCCAAGCAAAAAGCGCCGGTGGATACCGGACTCCTGCGGGACAGCTTAACGCTAAAGAAAAGCAAGGTGCGCAAGCCCAATATCAAAAGCGAGCATGTGGTGACAAAGGGGAAAGGGGCGGCGCATTTTGCCCCGGTGGAGCTTGGGACATCCAAAATGAAGGCCCAGCCCTTTCTCCGCCCTGCCATTGACGAAAACAAAAAGAGCGTCGCCAAGGTGGTAACCGACGAGATATTAAAGGCCATCGGGAGGGTGACATGATTAGACTGGAAGAAGCTCTCAGCGGCTATCTGCAGCCAAAACTAAAGGGCGCGCTCTACCCTTTCCTTCTGCCGCAAAAGTGCGCCCTTCCGGCTGTGGCCTACTTCCCCGTGTCGGTAGAGCGCCTGCACAGTTTAACAGAGGACACCGGCTTTGTGAAGCAGCGGCTGCAGTTTAGCTCGTTTGCCAAGTCATACAAACAAGCGGCGGAAACGGCAAAAATCATCCAAAGGGCGCTGCAGAACTTCTCCGGCGAGATGCACGGCTTGATAATTGGCGGTGTCTTGCTCCTGGATGAGGTGTCCGACTACGAAGCGGATACGGGGCTTTATTCCGTATCCCTGGAATTTGAATTTCAGTTTGAGGAGGGATAACCCATGGCTATCGCTGGTAAAAGCGGCAAACTGGGACTGGGTGTAAGCGCCGTTATGGATATAAGCAGCTGGTCTTTGGAGCTGGGGTCGGATACGCTTGAGGTAACGGCACTCGGCGATGACTGGAAGAAATTCATCGCCGGCTTAAAGGAATGGTCGGCATCGGCCGAAGGCTTCTACTCGGTGCATACGGACGCAACCGGCCAGAGGGCGCTGCAGGACGCGTACTTAAACGGCACGGAAGTATCGCTCAAACTCTTTGTTAACGCCGTGAATTATTATTCCGGCAGCGCCCATATTTCCGGTCTGTCCGTAGAGGACCCGGTGGACGACACGGTGAGCATTTCCTTTGAATTCCAGGGCACCGGCGCGTTAAGTTATGGTTAACATTAATCATAAATAAGTATGTATAAATAAAATTATTACTTATTTACAATGTAATCACACATATGATATAAGTAAGCTACAAGAAACTTATGGAGAGAGGTGTGCTTATGGGGAAGGAAGTTGTTGGCTTTTGTCCCGTATGTCATGGCAAGCTTATGGCGACCCAACTAACCTGTCACAAATGTGATCTTAACCTAACAGGAGATTTTTTGCTGAATCCCTATGCCTATTTAACGAAGGAGGAGCAAGACTTTGTGGCTTTATTTCTCGTAAGTGAAGGAAGCTTTAAAGATGTTCAGGCAAAGCTGAACATTAGCTACCAGAGAGCAAAACAAATGCTCTCGGAGATACTCGTGAAATTGCAATTGAAAAGTGACGGTGATGGGGAAAGAGAAAATAGTTATCTTCCTGAAATTGCAGAAAATATCAAGGTTAATGAGAGTGACCACTTTGTTGTGAAGTTGATCAAAGAGAAATTAATCGCAAATGGAGGTGTAGCCGTAATCCCCCTTATTACTGCTGGCAAGGAAGCAAAAATATGGTTTTCTCAAGACGGCTCAGGTTTAGAGTGTGATAAAATACCTATTCCAAACCAGTTGACTTGGGAAGCGTTTGTTGCGGCCTATGACATAGCAGTGGCTCAGGATGGCGAGCTTTATAAAGGATATGCAAGGTCTGGCAAGTTAGGTAGTGATAGATTGCCAGTTGCTTCTTTAGAGGGCTATATAGCCCATGAAATACATGGCGTTAAAATTGGCGGCTCCGCTTTTAGCCCTGGGTTTATCTTTGCGGCAGTTTTGGATTGGGTTGGGATATTAGTTAATGAAAGGGGGTCCACATTGAAAATTGTTCCAGAAACCGTGTGTGTTTCGTCATACGAGGAAGCCCTGAAAAATGCCAAGACTTTTCTAAAAGAACTTGATGATTCTTCTACGGTAAAAGATAGACTCGGTACTTTCAGGCATTGGTACTATTTTGAAGAGGTTGATGGCTTTGCTCCCAGTAAGTTTATTGGTTACAAGGATATGAATATGAAAGCTTATGAAGTAGGGTTTAACGATGGCATGAGTGGACTGGTAACGGAACAAGCACTCAGGGGTCTTTTTAGGATAGCCGAGGGAGAAAGAAAGGAATTACTGCTTCGCGAGCTAGAGAGCTTTTTAGGAAGGTTTAACAAGAACCCCAACGCTGTAGCAACTATCCATATAAGATGAACACGATATTAATTCGGTTATAGGCACTCCGCGAGGGGTGCTTTTTGTTTGAAAGGAGGCGGAAATCATGCCCATTGCTGGTAAAGTAGGCGCGGTATTCCTGCAGACCGAGGCTGAGCCGGTGGCCTTTATCAAGGAAAGCGCCGCGGGCAACCCGCAGAGGACGGTCTACGCAATTGAAAATGAAGCCTTGAGGTATCTGGACAAGACGTCGCCGGTTGTGGTGTATGTCAACGACATCGCGGCGAGCGGCGGATTTACCGTGGAGCACTTAGGCGGCGTGGTGCAGTTTTTAGCGCCACTGCCTGAAGGCGCCGAAGTGACGGTCAGCGGCAAAAGCATAAAAGTAGACCAGGCGGGCGGCTTCTTTAACTGGAGCGCCGAGCTTGCGGCGGACACGGCGGATATCACCACCTTTGCCAGCGACGGCTGGAAGGAACACCTGCCCGCCATGAAGGGATTTACGGCCTCCGCGGAGAGCTACTGGGCGGACGGGCGCCTGTCAGCAAGGCTCGGTCAGGAGATCATCGTGGCCCTGTATCTGGATACAGGTGCCAACAAAAAACGCTATGAGGGCTACGCGCTCATCGCAGGCGACAGCATTGAATTATCCGTTGATGATGTGGTAAGCGAGAGCATCGAGTTTGAGGGTAGCGGCAATCTGTATTACAGGGAGGACTGAAGGCATGAAACCAGGTGTCACCATAGAACTGGATAAACCAAGGACACTGCGCTACGGCATGAACGCGCTGATCAAGATCGAGGAGCTGACGGGCAAGAACCTGACAAAACTTGACCTTGACGACATCTCTGTCAAAGACCTGCGGACGATTGTCTACGCGGGTCTTTTTCATGAGGACAAAGACCTGACCCCGGAAAAATGCGCGGACTTGATTGACGAGTACAGCGATATAGGGACGATGGCCGGGAAACTGGGCGAAGCCATGACGCTGGCCTTCGGCGCGCCGCCGGGAAACCCTCAGGCGGTGGAGACAGCCAAGAAATAAGCCTTGGCGGGCTGTTTGCCATCGCCGTAAAGAGACTAAAAATGCGCCCGGCCCAAGTCTGGGCACTCACACCCGCTGAGCTGGGGCTTCTCTTTGAAGGCTGCGCCGAGGAAAAGGCGGAGCGAAGGCAAGAGCTGATTTACCTGGCCTGGCACATCGAAGCCTTCGCCAGGCAAAAGCGGCTGCCCAGCCTGAAGAAAATACTCAAAGACAGCGGAAGCAAAAAGACCGCGCCAAGCCGCCTTTCTCTGGAGCAGCTGATCAAAATCGCGCGGAGCAAGGGGCTTAAAGTCCCGGCGAAATGGAGGTGATGGGATGGCGGTACTGCGCAATGTGGTCGTCAAAATCGGCGCGGATATCTCCGAGCTGCAAAAGAGCCTGAATGAAGCATCCAAAAGCCTGGATAACGCGGGCAAAACTCTCACCTCCATTGGTGGTACGCTCACAACCGGGCTGACCCTTCCCATCGCGGCCGCGACGGCGGGAATCTTAAAGTTGGGAACGGATTTTGACGACGCTTTCGACAAGATCCGCGTCGGCACCGGCACCACCGGGGATGCTTTGGAAGGCTTAAAGGACGATTTCCGGGCGGTCTATACTGCGGTTCCGGCGGGGATGGCCGAGGTGAGCAGCGCTATCGCCGATCTCAACACCAGGACGGGCCTGGCCGGAAAGCCGCTGCGGGAGCTGTCCACCCAGATGCTGAACCTCTCCCGCATTACCGGCGAGGAGCTTTCCGGCATGATCGCGGGCTCCTCCCGCCTCTTCGGCGACTGGAGTATGGCGGCGGACGATACCGCCGGCACTATGGACTACCTTTTCAAGGTATCCCAGAGCACCGGCATCGGCTTTAACGACTTAAACGCCAAGCTGGTGCAGTTCGGCGCGCCCCTGCGGCAGATGGGCTTTGACCTGGAGACGGCGGCGGCCATGCTGGGGAAGTTTGAAAAAGAAGGGGTCAACACCGAGCTTGTCCTGGGCGGCCTGCGCATCGCGCTGGGTAAAATGGCCAAAGCGGGCATTACAGACACCAAGGCGGCTCTGGAAGAAGTCACAAAAAGGATCAAGGAAGCAGGCTCGACCGGCGAGGCCAACGCCATCGCCCTGGAGATGTTCGGCGCCAGGATCGGCCCGGATATGGCAGCGGCCATCCGGGAAGGCCGTTTTGAGCTCTCAGAGCTGGTATCAACTTTAAAGGCCAGCGGGGAAACAATTAACGGCGCGGCCTTGGAGACGATGGATTTCGCGGAGCAGCTTGCCGTGATGAGGAATAAAGCAGCCGTCGCCCTGGAGCCGCTCGGCTCCTCCCTGATGCAGGCCGTCAACTCCGCCATGCCCGCCATTGAAGGGCTAATCGGCAGGCTCAGCGCGTTGGTGGAGTGGTTTGCGAACCTGAGCGGCGGCTCGCAGAAGCTGATCCTCTCATTTCTCGGCATCGCCGCCGCCATCGGGCCGCTGCTGACGCTCGTGGGTACACTCACCAGCGGCGTCAGCGCCGCGATCAAGGCAGTAAAATGGCTGGCGGACGCCAAAAACCTGGCCACGCTTAAAACCAACGCCCTGACCGCGGCGCAAAAAATAGCGGCGGTGGCGCAAAAGGTCCTGAACGCGGTGATGGCGGCCAATCCCATCGGGCTTGTGATCGTGGCCATAGCGGCGCTGGTCGCCATCATTATCCATCTGTGGAACACCAACGAGGGTTTCAGAAACGCGGTGATGGCTATATGGGACGGCATTAAGACCGCGGCCGCCAATATGGCAACCGGGATTAAAAGCGCCTTTGACAACATCAGAAACTGGATAGGCGGCCTTGTGGCAAGCGGCGTGCGTTTGGCTGAGAACCTGGCAGGCGGCATCACGAGGGCGCTCTCGCCTTTGGCGGGCAATGTCCGGAATGCCCTGAACCAGGCGCTGGCAATCGTTACGGGGCTTGGGCAAAGCTTTTTTAACGCCGGGCGCAACCTGATCGCCAGTATCGCCGGCGGCATCACCAGCGCCGCCGCCAGAGTCGCCGACAGCGTCAAGAGTGTCGTTGCCAGGGTCAGATCTTTCCTGCCCTTTTCCCCGGCCAAGGAGGGCCCGCTAAAGGATTTGGACAAGTTGGACTTCAGCAGCCCGCTGATTGACAGCATCAAAAAAGCTATCCCTATGGCGGAGCGGATGCTTGGCAGCCTGCTGGAAGTAAGCCTTCCCGCGTTGACATTGCCGCCGGAGCCGCAAGGGCAGCCGGCAGCGGCGGGAGCATACGGTCAAAGCGGCCCGCTGGTGGTGGTGGAAAACATGAGCGTGCGTGCGGAAACGGACATTGAGGAGATCAGCCGCAGGCTGTACCGTTATATCGAGGCGGCCAACCGGGGAAGGGGGAGATTGTAATGGGGCATTTCTCATTTGCCGGGGAACATTCCGGCAGTTACTCCGTTTATCTCCTGCGCTCCCCTGTCTCCGTTTTCCCGGGAGTTCGGGAAAAGGTTATCGTCATGCCGGGCAGGCATGGCGTCTTCAGGATGCCGCCTGACTTTGAAACTCGCGTGCTCAGCTTGGACTGCTGGCTTAAAATAGCGTCATATGACAAGCTCTATCAGCAGTTGGACCGGCTGCGCTCCTGGCTGAACCCGATGCGGGGAGCGCAGCGGCTGGTCTTTGACGGCTCGCCGGACAGATACTATCTGGCCACTTGGACAGATTCAGATCTGCAGATGCAGGCGACGGCAAGCCAGGGGCTGTTTACGCTGCGGATGGCCTGCGACGATCCCTTCGCCTACGACCTGGCGCCAGACGAGCTGCTCATAACGACAAGCCCATACACCCACTACCAGCAAGGGACGGCGCCGTCAGACCCTCTCTTTTTGCTGCAGGGAATCTCGGGCGGCGGCAGCCAGTTTCTGACGGTCAGAGTCAATGAGGAACAGTTCACCTACCGGGGAGCGCTTTCCGCAGGGGAGCGGCTGGAAGTAGATTGCCGGCAAAAGACGGCCGTTATTGTGCGGGGGGAAGCCAGGGAAAAAGCTTTGCACCTGCTGGAGCGACCAAGTTTTCCCCAGCTGACGCCTGGGACTAACACTATTCAAGTTGTTGCGGCAGGAGGCGCGTCCTGGTCAAGGGTGGAGATAAGCTGCCGCAACCGCTGGCTGTAAAGGAGGGATACCGTGGCTAAGACTCCATTTAAAAAAGTAACAAGCAGAGAGATCTACGGAGCGGACATATCCGGGCTGCAGGATGCGGTCAACAAACTGGAAACGGTGCTGGAGATGGACGTGGCAGCAATCGAGAATCATACACTTTCCCCTGTGGAAGATCAGCCGGAAGAAACTCTGCACCGGCGGATTTATGAGGGGGACATCCGCAACTGGCTGGAAAACCCCGCGCCTGTGGTCAGGCGCAACGGCGCAACCGTTCCCACAGGGGAATATATCCTGTATGCGGCGCAGGGCATGGTTGTCTTTCATGAGCAGCAACCCCCCGGCATAACAGTTACGTCAGATTTTTCTTATGTGCGCGATAGCTCGCCCTTTAGCGGCCACGTGGGCGCGGGCGGTACAGCCCACGCCTCCGCGACGGCTGAAGCGGCCGGGTTTATGACGGCGGGCGACAAGCTGCGGCTGGATGCGCTGGACCTCTTGCGTTACCGGCGGCTCGGCTTATACCATGCCGGTATCACCGCCGCCGGTATGGCTCCTTTAACCACCTCGGCCAATAACATCGACCTGCTGCCGTTTTATGTGCCAGTCGCCCAGTCTTTCGACCGCGTCGCCGTCAACGTCACTACCGCCGCCGCGGGGAACGCGCGGCTCGGGGTATATGCCGACAGCGGCGCGATCTATCCCGGCGCGCTTCTCCTTGACGCCGGGATCGTGACCACGGGTACGACGGGCATCAGGTGGCTGGAGGCAAATTTATCGCTCATGCCGGGCATTTACTGGCTGGCCCGCCTGCAGGACGCCGCGCCGAGCCTGCAGGGGCTTGCCAGCACGGGTATGCTTACGCTGGGCAGCGAGGATTTGGGCGCGGCCTGGATCACAGGTTACCGGCTAGCCAGGGCCTACGCTGACAGCTTTCCCGCCGTCTTTCCATTAGGCGCGGTGCATATCACCGGGGCCAGGCCGGCTGTTTTCCTAAGGAGGGCGTAGCAGTGTACAACACCGGCAAGCGGTATAACACAGGGCATCTTTACAATCGAATCCTTCTCCCCTGGCATCCGGTCTCCTGGTATGACCGGCTGGGTTTCGCCGTGCCTGTCGTCGTTAACAAGCAGCTGGAACCGGTCGCCCTCCTGCACGACGCTTATGAGATCATTGTGCACCAGACCCTGGGCAGCGAAGACCGTCTGGAATTCAAGCTGCCTGTAAAGCCCGGCGTGGAAGCTTTGGAGACCGGTATGATTCTTGACTTGGCGGGGAGCGTTTACCGGGCGATGGTCCTCGCCAACGAGGAGGATGATGCGGGGGCCAGGTACTGGCAGGTTGAGGCCTGGGCGCTGTGGTACGATTTGCTGAAAGCTCCGGATACGCCCGCGCGGGAATGGGAAAATGCCGTAGCGGCGGACGCGCTTACCTACCTCCTCTCCGATACGGGCTGGCAAGCGGGAAATTCTATCGCCTCTTCCGTCCGGCCCTTTGTTTTCCGCGGGGGCTGCAACCGCCTGGAAGCGCTGCGGGAGATGGAGCGCATCTTTCAAGTAGAATTAGATTTTCAGACGAAACAAAAGACGGTGTCGATCCGGGACGCCGCGGGAGAAGAACGCAACGTTTTCTTTATGCGGGGGAAAAACCTGCGCCGGGCCCAAGAGGAAAGAAACGCCATCGAGCAGGTGACCAGGGTTTATCCCCGGGGCCGGGGCGGCCTGACGATTGCCACGGTTAATAACGGCATCCCCTATCTGGAGGCGGAGAGCGGCTACGATCCTCCTCCCTCCGCAGTTCTTATCGCGGAGGAATTCGCCGACCCCAACCAACTGAAAGAATATGCCCAGGCGTTTCTTTCCGCCTTATGCCAGGCGCAGGTAAGCTATGCGTGCGGCATTGTCGACCTCTCCGCCCTGACGGGTTATGAGGGGGAAAAGGTCAGCTTGGGAGACGTGGTGACGGTTTATGATGAGGACTCCGGCATCTATGTCAAGACAAGGGTTGTGCGCATGCGCTATTTTGTGGAGGAGCCTTGGCGGAGCGAAATCGAGCTGGCGGTTGTCCGCAAAGACCTGTCGGAGACGCTCAGCCAGGTTAAGCACTCCGTGGCTTTATTTGATACGGCGGATATGGTGGACAAAAAAGATATCGAGCAGCTCTCCGTCTTTAACCTGCTCTTAAATTCCAGAGCGGAGAGCGGTACCGCTTACTGGATAAACGACGGCTGGACGGTTGACAGCACAAAAGGACATTCGGGCAGAGCGTCTTTTCAAGCTGCGGGCGCGCTTGGCGTATCCAAGACACTGACGCAAACCGTGCATCCCGCCCACCGGGACAGCTATGTGTTAAGCCTGCGGGCAGCCTTAGAAAATATTCAGCTAGGGCCAAGCGGCAGGGTCGGCGTTGAATTGGTCATCCATTACGAGGACGGAAGCAGCGAAACGCAGTTTGTTTCCCTTGTTCTTGAGTAAAGGAGCAAGCGCCATGTCATTTTTCGAGTCTTATTTGCAGTCTGTGTCCCCAACCAAAAAAGTTGAGAAAATCGAAGTCCGCCTTTGCCTGGAGGACGCAAGCGGCCAGGTAAATGTCGCCGACATCGTGCTGCAGGGCGGCGGGCTGGCCACTTTGTGGAACGGCCATGCCGCGGAGCTTCGCTTCTCCTTTGAGTAGGTGAGAAAATGAAACGCTATTTGTTTCGTTTCGCGCCGGAAAAGGAAAAGCGGGTGGCAAGTATCCGGGTTGACGCGCTAATGTCTGACGCCGCGGGCTCTTTTTCGTTTACGGACGTCATGCTCCAGGAAGGCAGGCATTTAACCGGCTACACCCAGAACACCAAGGAGATGCTGCAAAAACTGCGCGAAAACGGCAGTCCGGCTCAGCCGAAACACTACAACGCCGTGGTACGGGGCGCTAAAACCTTGATTGTCCCCAACCGCGGCGCCTACTGGGCGGTGGAGCTGGGGGCGGTAATCGTGCCCACGGCCCTGGACTTTCGCATCAGGGCAAAGGAAAACTTGAGCAGAGGCATCGCCTTGGGGCAGAACCGGCTTACAAGGCTTTTTTATTTTCCGGGGGAACTGGCGAGTAACCAGGAGTTAGAGGTTATCGGCACTGACCGGCAAGTATTACAAAATAGCAGCCCCGTTCAGTTTAAAGGTCGGTTCCTCTATGCCGCTTGGGGGAATCCCCGCTTCCCCGTTACTCTCCTGGGGCTGGACGCAGGGCAGACAGCTCCGCGGCCGGAGCCTTCGGCCAGGATGATCATAGAGCTGCAGGAATGGCAGCTCTCGGAAGGGGGGAAACGGATATGAGCGGCATGCGGCAGGAAGGCCGGGGCTTTATGTCCTGGTCTTTTTTAAAGACTACCCGGGCCAGGCAGGAGTGGCGGGATTACGGCGACAGGCTGACACACATGGGGCTGTTTGATTTTCTTGTGCCTGACAATACCGGCAGGATTGAGGGCACTATCCCCGCCGCTGATCTGGTAAGGGTCGGCCGCTGGCCACATATCACCCACTTGTTGACGGTCAGAAACGATGGCATCCTTTCCCGCTTTCGGGCCATCGTAGAGAACACCAACGGGGCGCAGGACATGTTTATCAGCGAACTGCACCGTATTTTAGACATGTATCCCATCGCCGCCGGAGTGGACATCGACCTGGAAAAAGGGCTGAACGACAACCCGGACGGCGTGGTGGCCCTGGCGAAGCGCATCTACGAGAGCATCAAAAACCGACCGTCCCAGCGCTATGTGCATTGGGACTTGCCCCCGATGACTGGGGACGGCGTTCCATCCTGGGAGCGCTGGTGCGATTACCGCCGGATGGAGCCTTACTTTGATACCTGCGTGATTATGAGCTATGCCTTTGCCTGGGCGGGCAGCGCCCCCGGACCCATCAGCCCGGGGTGGTGGATGGAAGAAATCTATGACTACGCGGTGACGCGAATACCAAAGGGGAAAATCTTTCTCGGCATCCCCGGTTTTGGCTTCAACTGGCGCATTGATAGGCGTCCTGTCACAGGTGCTTACCGGGGCAGCGGCGGCACCTTCCTCGCCTGGCTTGGCTGGCAGCAGGGGGACTTTACTTATCATGAGCTGCAGCCGCGCCTCCCCTTTGCCGGTTTTCTGGACGAGGACAGCCAAAGCCCATACCTTCTCCTGCACATCTACGATTACCAGGAAGGCATGGACGCGGCGCGGACTACAAGCCCCATCTTTAAGGTTTCCGGCCAGGCGGGCCGGGTCAGACGAAATTACCTGGTCGCTTACGAGAAAGAGCCACGCTATGAGTTTACCGGGCAGGTCGCGGACAGGACAGGCAGCAGCTTTGATGAGATTACCGGCGCTATGCAAGTGGGCAGCGGCTGGATTTCTCCCAGGGCGCCCCAGCTTCTCCCCGTCCCGCCGGGTTCGCCGCCGGGAACTCAACCTGTGATGGAAGAAGAGGGCCTGGCCATCTTCTCGTTTTCCGTCCCCCAGTCGGGGGAATATGACCTGGCGGTAAGGGTGAATTGCCCCTGGTGGAACCGTCAGCTTTTGCAGCTGCGGCTAAACGGAACACCCATACAAATCGGACCGTTTCCCGACTGGTATCCCCTTCATCGCCGCACCCACTGGCTAAAGACTGGGAGCTTTCACCTGTCCGCCGGAAGCCACACCCTGGAAGTGCTGGGCGCGGGCAGCCAATACGGCACCCAGTTCTGGGGCTTTAGGGTCTGCTCACAGTTCAGCTTCAGCATGACCGGCGGAGAGGCGGAATTTGCCCTCACCCCGAGGAGACTAAAAAACGTAAACGGCAGCTGCGTACTGCCGGAGCAGTTTATTATAACTCCCGAAGTACTGCGAAGCGCTCCGGAGCACGCCTGGGTCTGGTATGACGACTTCCGGGACAACACGCTTGCCTTCTACAACCGTAGCGGCGGGGCTTGGAGCGTTGATACGGACCCGGCAAGGAGAATACTGATTCAGTCCGACCATGCAAGCGCTGATGCCCAGGCGCACCTATCCTATTATGGGTTTGGCGACTTAAATATCCGGGCCAGATTGCGCATGACGGCGGGGAGCGGCACTATGGGTGTGGTTTTCAAAGCTCAGGGAGCAAACGATCTATATCTGTTTTTGCTGCGGCGCAGCACGCAGACGGCGGAGCTGTGGCAAAGGACTGGCGGGATATGGACAAGGCTGCAGTCGGACGTAGCACAGAGTGTGAGACTGAATACCTGGTATACCCTGCGGATGCGAAGTCGAGGGAACGAGTTGCACTGCTGGGTAGGGACAACCAGGGTGTTTAATTTGACGGCAACTCTCCCCGTCTCTGGTGGGTTTGGGCTGCGCACAAGCGGTGCGGCCTGTGAGTGCGGTTTGCTGGACGCGGGAGACCCCTATACTTATGTGCCGCAGGAAGCCCTTGACGTGGCTCTGCCGGATGGCCAAAGCCAGACACTGGGGCGCATTCAGCGCAGTGGCGTGACATGGCTTGAACCTTGGGACTATTTCCGCTTTGAAGGTCCCGGGGAAGAATCAGCGACCAGGCAAGAAAGCATCTCCACAGATTTTGACTATCTGCACACCGATTCTTTCGCGGCCTTCGACAGCGACAGGGCTGTTACATTCCGGCTGCGCGACCGGGGGCTGTGGCTTACTCAGCTTTTCCTGGGAGACGCAAAGGGTTTCTCCATCGCCCATTATTCCGATGCCGAGCATTTCGATATGCTGGCCAACCTCGCAAAACACAGATGGGGCCTGAAAGGCATCGGATTATGGGCGCTCGGGCACCAAGACCCGCTGGTATTTCGATTGCGTTCAGGAGTCGTTTGATGATGGCAGGGCGCTCTTGCGCAGCTTAACTCCGCACACGGGGAAAGGGGGTAATTTTCAATGAAAGTATTCTGGAACTGGGTACAGGCGGCATTTGCCGCCATCGGTGGCTTTCTCGGCTGGTTTTTGGGCGGTCTGGACGGCTTTCTCTACGCCCTAATCGCCTTTGTGGCCATCGACTATCTGACCGGCCTCATGTGCGCAATTGCCGACAAAAAGCTCTCCAGCGAGATCGGCGCCAGGGGCATCTTTAAGAAGGTAATCATCTTTGCACTGGTGGGCGTGGGGCATATCGTCGACAGCCAGGTGCTCGGGCAGGCGCAGACCATTCGGACGACGGTGATCTTCTTTTACCTGACCAACGAGGGTATTTCGATTCTGGAGAACGCAGCCGCTCTCGGGCTGCCCGTGCCGGAGAAGCTAAAAGAAGTCCTGGCGCGGCTGCACGAGTCTAAGGAGGGTACGAGATGAATCTGCGCAGGCTGATACTCACTAACAACGCCTGCTACAAAGCAGGCAGAACGATTACGCCGCGAGGCATCATGGCTCACTCCACCGGGGCGAACAACCCGTGGCTAAGGCGCTATGTGGGCCCGGACGACGGGCTGCTGGGTGTTAATCGGCACAACAACCACTGGAACCAGGACAGGCCGGAGGGCAGGCAGGTCTGCGTCCATGCCTTTATCGGCAAGCTGGCCGATGGCTCAATTGCCACTTACCAGACTTTGCCGTGGAATCATCGCGGCTGGCATTGCGGCAGAGGATTAAAAGGCTCAGGTAATGATACGCATATCTCCTTTGAGATTTGCGAGGATGGACTAGACGACGCCGTTTATTTCAACGCCGTCTACAAGGAAGCCGCTGACCTGTGCGCTTTCCTCTGCAAGGAGTACACCCTTGATCCAATGGCTGACGGCATTATCATCGGGCATTATGAAGGGCATAGGCGCGGCATCGCTTCCAACCACGCAGACCCCGGCCACTGGCTTCCAAGGCACGGGAAGTCGATGGACACCTTTCGCTCTGAAGTCACAAGGCTACTCACTGCGAGCGAAACGCCCAAACCACCTAAACCCGCTCCTCCGCCGACAGAACCGAAGAAACTGTACCGCATTCAAGTCGGGGCGTTCAACTCCAAGGCAAATGCCGACACGATGCTCGCCAGGGTAAAGGCGGCGGGGTTTGTCGACGCCTTCATCAAAACCGAATAATTCGCGCGTTTCGGTTGCCAACTGACCCCTCGCTGTCCTGTGGATGGTGAGGGGTTTTTTCCTTTTCCCCTCCGAATGGAGGCAATCGTATGACCAACACGCAAAAACAGCGAATCGAATACTTACGCGGCAAAGGTGAGAGCTACGCCGCTATCGCCGACACAATCGGCGTATCCGAAAACACCGTCAAGTCCTACTGCCGCCGGAACAATATCGGCATCGGTGTGAAAGCCGAACAAGCCGCCACTGAGGACGCTTGTGCAAACTGCGGCCATCCCCTTGAACATACGCCGGGGTCGAAGCGGAAGCGCTTCTGCTCTGACAGGTGCCGTATGGCTTGGTGGAAGGCGCACCCTGAAGCCGTGAACCGCAAGGCGGTTTACCGTTTCGTCTGCCCGGCCTGCGGAGTAGGATTCGAAAGCTATGGCAACGCCGCCGCAAATACTGCTCCAGGGCTTGTTTCGGAGCGGCGAGGAAGGCTTCCGATGAGTAAAGACGAGGTAATCCTACGCTACAAGTCAGCGATGGCAGTGTTCAAAAACTGGCTCTCCGAAGGCGTGATTTCCGGTGACGACCTGCTGGCAATAGACACAATGCTCGCCCAAAAGTACGGTTTATCCTCGTGCAGTATATTCCTCGAAAATGACTTGCTATGTAAGGAAAAAAGAGTGATATATGGTAGTGCGAAAGGAGGCCGTTATGGGCAGAAAGATAACGAAAATTAAATCTACGGCACAGATGCCAACCAGACAGCGGGTCGCGGCGTATGCCCGCGTTTCCTGCGGTAAAGACGAAATGCTCCACTCCCTTGCCGCTCAGATTAGCTTTTACAGCAATCTGATACAAAGCAAGCCGGAATGGGAGTATGTCGGCGTATATGCCGACGAAGCGGAAACCGGCACGAAGGGCAGCAGGCCGGAATTTCAGCGGCTGATTGCCGACTGCCGGGCGGGGCGTATCGACCTCGTCCTCACGAAGTCAATCAGTCGCTTTGCGAGGAATACCGTCGTGCTGCTTGAAACCGTCCGAGAGCTCAAAGACCTCGGTGTTGGCGTATATTTCGAGGAGCAGAAACTGCACTCGCTTTCGGGCGACGGGGAGTTAATGCTCACCATCCTCGCAAGCTACGCACAGGAAGAAAGCCGCTCGGTCAGCGAAAACTGCAAGTGGCGTATCCGCAAGGACTTCAAGGAGGGCAGGCCCTCCAACAACATCCGCATTTACGGGTTCGACTACAAGGACGGCAAACTGACCGTCATTCCGGAGGAAGCCGAGGTCGTGCGGATGATATTTGCCGACTACCTATCGGGGCTTGGCAAGAACGCCATTATGAAGAAGCTGGTCAGGCTCGGAGTCCCCACCAAGTGCGGTGGTCGGTGGTCGGAAAGCACAGTGGGTTCAATTCTCAAGAACGAAAAATTCATCGGTGACACGTGCTTACAAAAAGGCTTTATCGCCGACCACCTTAGCAAGCAATGGAAACCAAACAGTGGCGAGCTGCCGAAATACTATGTCGAGGACTCACACGAGGCAATTATCGACAGAGAGACCTTCGAGGCAGTTCAAATTGAGATAGCTCGTCGGGCAGCAAAGGCAAACCACCCTCGGAGACTAACTTTCAGCGAATTTTCGGGAGTTATCACCTGCGAAAGGTGCGGGGCGAAATTCCGCAAAAAGGTGAACGGCATCGGCACAAAATATTCTAAGGTGACATGGGCTTGTGCAACCTACACCTATCGCGGCAAGCACGAGTGCGCCGCCAAGCGGATACCCGAAGATATTCTCAAAGAGAAATGCGCCGAGGTTTTAGAGCTTGCGGAGTATGCCCCCACTGTATTCACGGCAAAGGTTGCAGCGATAACAGTCCCCGACGACGGTATTATAGTATTCACTTTCAACGATGGCTCGGAGCGAATTGTCATTTGGGAGAACCGCTCCCGCCGCGAAAGCTGGACGGACGAGATGAAGAAAACCGCGAGAGAACGGGCGATGGGAGGTATTGACAATGGCTAATATCCGGGTTATACCCGCCACCGCCCCTATCCTCTCGGCTCAGGAGAGAAATTCGGCGGTCAAGCGACGCGTTGCTTTTTACGCTCGTGTCAGTACCGACTCCTCGGAGCAAAAAACCTCCTACGACGCTCAAGTGGACTACTACACAAAATTCATTAAAAGCCATCTCGACTGGGAATTCGTCGGCGGGTACACGGACGAAGGCATATCGGCGGTGAATACCAAACGGCGCGAGGGCTTCAAACAAATGGTTGCTGACGGCTTGACAGGCAAATTCGACCTGCTCGTTACGAAGAGCGTCAGTCGATTTGCCCGAAACACCGTGGACAGCCTGACCACCGTCCGCAAGCTGAAAGAGGTCGGCTGCGAGATTTGGTTCGAGGAGCAGAACATATATACCTTGGACAGCAAGGGCGAATTGCTGATTACGATAATGTCCTCGCTGGCGCAGGAAGAGAGCCGCTCTATTTCGGAAAACGTGACTTGGGGTCAGCGCAAGCGCATGGCCGACGGCAAGGTGAGCCTTCCGTATGCCCAGTTCCTCGGTTACGAAAAGGGCGAGGACGGTTTGCCGAAGGTAGTCCCTGCCGAAGCGGATATTGTGCGGCTGATATTCAGGCTGTATATGGAGGGCAAGACCTTCTCGGCAATCGCCAAGTATCTCGGCAGTTATGGCATCCCTTCACCGGCGGGCAGAAAAACATGGCAGACGGCGGTGGTGCGGTCAATCCTGACCAACGAAAAATACAAAGGCCACGCGCTTCTGCAAAAGACCTACTGCTCGGACTTCCTCACCAAGCAGATGGTCAAGAACACTGGCCAGGTACAGCAATATTACGTCGAGGACAGCCATCCCGCCATCATCGAGCCGGACGAATTTAACGCGGTTCAGCTGGAAATAGAGCGCCGCCGCTCGATTGGCAAACCGACAAGCTGCACGAGCATTTTCGCGGCGAAGATTCTTTGCGCCGACTGCGGTGGGTGGTTTGGCAAAAAGGTCTGGGGCAGCTACAAGGGCGATAAGACTTACCGAAAGGAGGTCTGGCAGTGCAACGACAAGTATAAACGGCTCGGCAAGCCGGGCAAGGGCTGCAGTACGCCGCATATCACCGAGGACGAAATCAAATCCCGTTTCCTCACAGGCTTCAACAGCCTGATGAGCGACCGCGACGGGTTGATCGAGGACTGCCGCCTTGCCCAGAGCGTCCTCTGCGACACCGCTGCGATTGACGCCGAGCTCGCCGAACTGCACCGCGAGATTGAGGTAGTCACGGAACTTTCCCGAAAGGCCATCTACGAAAACGCCCGGACCGCCGTCAACCAGACGGAATGGGCGGAGCGCAACAAGGCCTACCTTGAACGCCACCGCAAAGTCTTGGAACGGGTTGACGAGTTGGAAGCCGCCAAGCGGGAGCGGCTCGGCAAAGCGAAGATCATCGAGGGCTTCATTCGGGACATCGAGAGCCGACCGCTTGTCATCACGGAATTTGTTGAAAAGCTATGGCTTGCAGTCGTTGACCAAGCGACCGTTGGCAGGGACGGCACTTTTGTCTTCAGGCTCAGGAACGGATCGGAAGTCAGCACTTAAAGTGATGCCAGCAACTGTGTCGTGATACGATACAACCTTTGTGTATTTTCTGCACTATATGTCGGCAAAGCAAGGCTGAGTTGCTTTTTCTCCCTGTATGCGCATAATGATGGTGGATGTGACCCGTATCAGGCTATGGTCACAATATGTCTTCACAGCTACCGCCTTCGTCGGAATCTACAGTACATAATAAGCCGTTCCTTCCAAGATATTCACAAAAAACCAGCCCTAATGGTTTCCAGTAATTGTCTTCGTTGACGATCCCGTGGTCAACGTTTTATGGGTCCATTATAGTGCCTGCTTTAGATTTTGCCTTTTGTGCTTTACCATTACATAGCTTTATCCCGCTCGTTAAAACAAACAGGATAAAGCTATTTTTTAACTCACGGCATCTGGGTTGAAAGCCCCAACAAAATCAACAATCATATTCTCGTCAAATCCAAGGGACTCAAAAGTGATTGTATAACCTCCAAAGCCGAACGCACCAAACGCACGCGTTTCTCCAAAAGCTTCGTCATGAATTCTTGACAAAACTACTTCAGTGTCGCTTATTCTTGAAACTTCATCGACAGGGACAACAACACCCCCTATCAATACTTCGGATGCACCAACATCTAACATCGAAGTTTCATCGGTGATTTTGACAATTCCTGCAGATAACCACTGACCATCAGAGTGACGAATGATAAACCGCCACCCTATCAAATGCGTTGGTAAATCGCAAGTCGCACATCCCTGTCTGACAGCACCAAATGTTATGCAGTCCAAACATTCCGGTCTATTGTGCGAATACACTAAATAGTATTCTGTTATTTCAGGCAAGGTAAACAGAAAGTGTTCTGCCCATTCTTCCCCGGAAACCCTCGTTCCGGCAACAAGCCGCTCTGTGTCAATATTAACATCGCTCCATACAATGATGTCCTCGTTTTCAGCGACACTTTCAACAAGGGGCGGTGTGGTCTCAACGTCCTCCGGTTCGTGGTTTGTCATAAGGTTTGGCTCGCCTGTAAGAATGTTATTCACACCTCCGTCATTTTCTCTATTGAAATGCACCACAGAAACCGTTATAACCGTAGCAATTACTAAGCAAGCAACAATTGAGGATAAAACCTTGACTTTCCTCTTTTTGTTCATTATGTAAGTTTCATACATCGAAAAGATGTATTCAAGTAGTTTCTCATCAGTTCGCATAACCAAATCTCTTCCTTTCTAAGATCGGAATTTGCTTTTCTCTGGATCAAGCATAGCGATATTCTGTCATGGATGTCAACCCCACAATTACCCATATATTACTTCGTGTTACACGAAATGGCTGCATTTTTATTGACCGTTTACAGCATGGAATAAACGAAGGTAAGCCATACTACCCAATGCTGTGAAATTATACTTGATTTTGGGCATAGAAGTCCCGTTCAGATGGCTTATAGCTTCTGCTTGGGCTTGTGAGGGGGGCATCTTAAGGTATTTCCATCTTCTTTTCTTTGACTCCTTTTGGATGTACCAAATCGCATTTTTCATTTGTCATCTTTTATACCCCTTCTCACGTTACCTATTCAGAATCGACACAATCTCATCAAGTTGACCTATTTTGAAAAGGCTGTTTCTGGAGGTAAATCTATACCAACTACTTCCTTCTTCTATCGGCTCTATAGCAATAATATGCCGCTCTCCCGATTTGACTGTATCAGCAAGGAATATTACCACGAATTCATAGTTAACACTAAAATTACCTTTTAATACTCGGGTCGCAGTGACATAGTACAGGTCAGTCGTCATCCAATCTGTTGTCGACTGTTCGTGAGATAACCTGAGCGGCTCATTCACCTCAACAATCACAATATAGGGTGACTCTTTTACGATGTCTTCAATCGCTTCCGACCTAATGAAGCCCCTTCCGGGTGAATTATTCCGTGTTAACTCGCCTACAAATGATACTATCTCCGTTCTTGAAAGCTGTCGCCTACTGAAATCCAAACCTTCTGAATGTCGGGACAAAGGTTCACCATACATAACGCTCCTTGATGCGTCGTCCAAGTCTATGACAATGTTACGTATAAACGTGTACGCATCATCGTGAGTATTTGCATGAGGCTGACCTACCTCAATGAGCGGTATCATGTAATTCGTTTCAAAGTTAAACGTCAAATCGCCGGTATCCGCATAGACATAAATCCTTTCAGCAGCCTCGCCCAAAACCCTTTCAGACACAGCAAATTCAAACTCTGTCAGATTAGTGCCAAATGGTCTGTGACCAACGTACTGTGCAATGACCACGTCTGTTGCGAACTCCAACAAAGCTTCTTCAAATGTTAGATAGTCGAAAGAAGGCCTAGAGACAGGAGGTTTAGGTCTTACAACAAATTTCGGCAAGCCCTCATTCACGACTTCCAGTAGCACCTCATCCACGAGAGGTTTAGAAGTTGCGACAACGTCTTGAGAAGCTTTTTCAATAGCCGGATAATTGGATGAAACCTCTGACTCCGGCAAGACCTCAGACGTACCGCAGGCGGTCATAAACACCACAAAGACAAAGAGAACAACCACACTCAACTTTCTTTTCATCATCGTTTTATTTTCTCCTTTACAAAATATAATATTTCCGCAGATTTCATCAATAGTTATCTCCCATTGAATTAGACTTAAAATGACTCTCTCAATGAATTAGACGCAAATAACTCTTAATTGGTTCCGAACTGCATACTGCAGCTTCTTTGAGCCAGCGTCACGGTTAAAATAAGCCACCATCACGGTGCAAGCGCGCCACCCACAGTTGCAGCTCTTCCCCGGAATTACTGAATAATGCACGACCGTTTATCCCTCTGGAAAACGAAAGCAAAAAACCTCGGGGGCGATGTGGGCAGAGCCCATGCCAAGCTCTGTCCTCTTCAATGAAGCAGCCAGGGCGTCCCTGTAGTACTCTACGATGGTCCCGCGGTAACCGCTATCCAGTTGCAGCTCTCGCTCAGCGCGGTCTGCGTCAGAGACAGAAAGAAGAACAAACCACCTTCATCGTCACCGCCGATGCCAGTGTAGAGAAGACCGCTGATTTGGATATTGTCACTGGCGCTGGCAGTAACCGCTTTATTGTATTTAATAATCCACGGCTCGCCTTCGGGCGGGCCGTTTTTGTTTGCCTGAAAAGCCTTAATTTTAACGGGTCGGTGTATCGTTAAAAGATAGCCCGATTTTCGGTGCAAAGTTTAACGATTACCTTTCTTTTAACGATTTGCCCTTGCGACCACCCGGAAAACAGCCACGGTTCAAGTCAAGTGTTCTCCATAAACGGCTATTCAAAAACATCAACTATTGCTACAATACAAATCCCCAAAACGCAAGAAAGCCCGCAAACAGCGGGCTTCCTGACTAAAAGGCAAACCACCTATTAACCTCACAGAGTTTATCAATAGATGGTAGATTATTTGGTGGAGGCGGGGGGAGTCGAACCCGCCGTCCGAAGATATGCCTGCCAGAGTTTCTCCGAGTGCAGTCAGCGATTTGGTGATTCGCCCTTGCCTACGCCCACTGACGGGCTGAGGCTTTCGCTAGCCTATGATTTCGGGTTACTTACTAGGCGCTTGATAACCCTACTCCTACTTTCAT
>Ga0209103_1000152_pt1 | contig 21100 bp, 13 predicted proteins | sample 4C3metaG_FD_184152 | JGI IMG/M metagenome (GOLD analysis project Ga0209103, IMG submission 184152) | Freshwater bacterial and archeal communities from Indian Creek, Illinois, USA - 4C3 metaG (SPAdes) (version 2) | ecosystem: Environmental > Aquatic > Freshwater > Unclassified | place: USA...
TGGCTGTCAATCGCTGCGGCTGTCCTTGCATACATGGCAAGCCCTTCATTTGCCAATGAAAAAGGCCGCCTTGGATACGTCCTTGGCGGCCTTTGTATGTGTGTCTGGTCGGGGTGAGAGGATTCGAACCTCCGGCCTCTACGTCCCGAACGCACCAACAGAACTAATAACCCTGCTTGGACATTATACACCACCCTTTAAATACAACGACCTACGGCTGCCTTCGTTTCGTTTCGGTCACTTCCTGGCAGCTTCGCGAAGGGTCGGCTGCCACTAATTTGCCACTAATTTGCCACTAATTTTTTGAGGCTTTGGCGCTCTGAGGCGCTGATGGCTGCTTTCCAGACTGCCACACTGGTGCCCCATAGCCCGTCTACCTTGCCGGAGAAGGGACATTAAGCCAGCATGGAAGCAAGTCTGGTGAAGCCGCACTGCGTTGGAGCCCGTGTGGCTGGAAAAGCTAGATGGAGTGCGTCGGTGCTACGCAAGCGTCGGGGGTGTTACTAGGACCCAAACATGCGACACCGAGGCTAGTTCAGGTGAGTGGGTCGTGGGTTTGCCCTTCGTGCTGCGAGCCCGCCAAAAGGGGGAGCCTCCCTACCGGGAGGCTCTAGAGAATCAGGGTGTGGGCCAAGTAATTTGATTGTCTTTTTGTCGCAGCACCCGAGCGGGTGTTCTCGAAGAAGTTTGCAAGGTCTTGACTCCTGTTACTTCCGTTACCCTTCTTGCGGTACAGGCAGCGCCTGTGGTTTTGCAATCTTGGCCGCCTCGAAAGCAATGATGAGAAGCGTGCCGGTCGGCTTGCCCTCCCGCGAGAGGTAGAAATCTGCTTTCAACTTGCCGGTGACCTTCACAAAGTCGCCTTTGTTGAGCTCTGGCTTGGTCTCTTTCATCACGCGCACCGTGTACCAGGTCGGCTGGGTGTCCAGGCCCCGCTGGCTTTCAGCCACCCGAAATTCGTAGTACGCCTTGCCGGTCGATTTTGACGTCTTGCGCTCAGGTTGAGTCGCCACGTTGGCAAAAACTTGCATGTTTTGTGTCCTTGTTTGTGAGCGCAGCGCTGGATTGCGTTGCATCTCAGCGTCGTGTAGCTACCAGCCGTTGAATCACTGCAGAAGAGGGGCGCGCTGCCAGTCAGTCGGCTTTGAGAGTAGGGGACTCAACAAGGGCGAGCATGGCCGCAGCCATGGCTGCATGACTGATGGTCTTCTGTACGGCAGGTAGTTCTCGTCGAACCATCCACGCATCGGCCAGTCGCCGCGACCGTCGAGACGCACCTTCGGCAGCCACACCGGGAGCTCCTGCACGATGACATGGCCAGCCAACCGGTCCAGCAGACGTGTGCGTCCATCTCGCAGCCGGTCCTCGACCGTCTGATGCACTTCGTAGCACCCATCCCCGACCTTCTTGAGTTGGCGCCGGCCTTCCATCAATCCCACCGCCGCACTGTCCTTGACCAGACCGTCCAGCGTGGCCAACACGCGAAGGTGGATGCGACTGGTGCGGCTGAACACCACCAGCCGGCGCAGTGGCTGCCCTAAGGTTGTTTCGGCGCCCACCGAGAGCACTAGGGCCCGCAGGGAAGCAGCCCGGTCCGAGCCGCGAGCACTGCGGTCTACCTCAAACCATGTGACGCCATCGGGCTCGATGGCTACGGCATCCGGCCGCAAGGTGAGGTGCCGACGTTTGCCCGCCGAGCGCGTGGTGACATGTAGCAACCCCTGTATCGCTGTCTGGCTCGGCTTGTGGTCGCGATTGAGCATCTGAAGCAGCTCTTGTTCTGTCATCGCTCTCAAACGCCTGGCCTCGGCGCACAAAGTCAGAAACTGTGACCAGAGCCGGTGCTCGGGATTGGTCATGTCGGTCACCCGGCGCACCGACGCCGAGGCTTCAAACCCCCGGTCCTCCAGCCACTCGACACCCCGCTGGGTCAGACCGTATACGGTCATGAACCGGTCAGTCCGGTATCGGGCCAGCAGCTTGGCCTTCACCATGCCACGGACGGCACGCTGTGCCGCACTCAGCGCTGCTTTGAACGGCCGCTCCGCGAAGCAGTGGACCGCAATGTCTATCGTGCGGATGACCCGGAACCGGTCCACCAACAGCAGCGACCGGGCCCAGATGCGGTCCTGCAAGGCCAGCGTGCCGACCTGCGCAGTGAGTCCCCGGGGCACTGAACCGGTCTTGGTCGGCTTTTTGGACAAAGGGCCACCGACCCCTGGGTCAGGTGGTTCTGCGTCCGGTGGGCACAGAATAGTCGCCCTGGGTGCAAGGTGGGTGTGGACCCAGGGTGCGCTGGGTGTGTCGACGTTGGTGTCGGGCATGGATGGACTCCCTTCAGTGGTGCGTCCGGCACCCCAGGCCACCGTCTGCGACCTGCTGGCTTGTGCCGGCTCTACCGTCGTGTAGCTAACCGCAAAGATGACTGCGCTACCCAAGGGCAACACCCAGCACACCTCGCCGCTCCATGTGAATGTTGGGTGCCTCCAATGACCCGCTGACCGGTCTTCACAGGGCATGGGGCAACTGTGCTTTCCCCTGTGAAGACCTCACCCGCACGGGGGCGGGTGTCAGCGGCGTTTGCGTCGCGACGTCCTTCAAAGCGGCTGTACACGCTGCCCGGCTGCGCCGGTGCGAACCGCCGCCGTCCCCAAACGTTTTGTTCAAGGGTGAATGTGTTTTCGGACGGCTTGCCCAACTGTGCTCTCGGCGTGCCGCACCATCCCGGCTGACCCCCAGTTCGCCCACAGCATGCGTTCTTTCAGGCGGCCTCGGGGGCCCCGGCCGGAGCAGGGGTGCTGCGCCCCCCCGTGCACCCAAGGTCGGCACGCGCGGGGACGGCGGCGGTTCGCACCGCCTTGCCGTGCCCGGTCGCGAGCAAATGTGCTTTCACAAGCGTGACCCAAAGGAAACAGCGACCCCAGCACGCAGCAGCTGACCTACGAGGGCTCGGGCTGGACGCCCGACCGTCCGCCCGCTGGTGTCGTCGTGAGCAATCGTTTGGTGCCCACAGGCCGGACGTTTCTGGATGCCGTGCGCATCGATGCCGAGGGTACTTCCATCCTTCGCCCCGACCTGGGTGCAGCCTAGCTGCACCTTGTGGTCAGGTACCCACCTGTCTCCGGTGTGCAACTGGGTATGTCCTAACGGGCAGGCCCGCAGGTGTCTATACGACACATCCCATCTGTCTACCGATGAGACCACCCGAATGAAAATCAACCTCCGAGGCCGCCGCGCCTATCTCTACCGCCGTCGCTGGGTCCCCGTTGGTCCCGGCGTACCACACGCGCACCCCGCGGAGCAATACATCGGTGCCATTGACGCCGATGCAGAGTCCATCCCGCCTGAGCTGCTGAAGGTTCTGACGGAGGCTGAACAGGCCCAAATCCAAGAAAAAGTACTTCGACCTGCAGCACAAGCGCGTGCTGCGGCAGCGAAGCGCGAGCAGGACCCGATGTGGCGCATCGCAGAAGCCCGTCGTTTGTTGTCAGAGGCAGCTCAATGCAGTCAATCCGCTTTGGTGCCAGGTTCCAGCCTGACCTCGGTCCGCATGGCGATGGACAACATCCGGCTGCTGGACCCGACGCCAGTGCGGACACCAACCCAAGAGCCTCGACCGTCTGCCGACAAGCTGGCCGATACTTTGGTGGCGGTCAAGGCAGCGGCGGAGGCTGTGCGGATGGGCGCCTACGGCTTGGCGCCGGTCGAGGGCGCGCGCAGCACCCGGCCCTATCGTTTGTGGTCAGACATTTTTCAAGCGGTTGAAGGCGGAGAGCGCAGCCTGCTCAGGGCGCTCCAGGACAAAGGGTTCGTCAAGACCCGAAAAGGGTCATGACGCAGACAGGTCAACGGCCACACGATGTGGCCGCTGCTTGCAAGGTTCAGGCGCAATTCGCGGAATGGTCGCGTCTGTGCTTGGCGACGACATGGAGTACTGTTCGACGGACTTCGACCAGAGGCTGCTTTGCAAATCCTGCCAGCAGCCGAGCCAAGGAGATTGTCTGCAGGTTAAGGTCAATCCCGACAAACTCACACCAAGACTGAACGCCAAACTTGCATGCCCCGCTTGCATAAGCATCGCTTGCCGAGACACTCAAATGACCGTAGCGGTCGAACCGGCGGACAAATTCCTGTGCACTCAATTCGTAGCTGCTGGTTTGACCACGAAGGATGTGGTCGTTTGAACAAGAAATCTTGCGAATCAGTCCAGAGATGGCTTTTTTGGCATTTTCTGCGTGGAAGCTGTGGTCGCCATGACGGGCAATCACACCCTGACGAACGTTTGCTTGAAACCCACGACCCTGCTCGACCCAGGTGGCTTGGAACAGCTCAATATCGCCATGCGATACCAGTTGCTGCGCAGTAAGGGTCAGCAGTCCACCAGCTGTTGCCAGCCCACGCCTAAGGACGCGGGTGCGCCAGTCAAAGGGAACGGTGATGTTGTGGTGGTCTTCGAGAGCGCGCCAGCCTTTGAATCGTCCCCGGTAAGTGTCCCAGTTGGCGTCCATGACCACTTCGTACCCGATTTTGGCGGGTTCAGTCGTGAGTTTCACGGTCATCGTGTGCCCACCTGCGGCGCCATGGCGCAGGCAGTTTTTTGCGGTCGTCGCGACCGCCATTTTCCGCACTTTGTTCAAGCGCGCGTGTATTGCGCCTGTTCGGAGATGCTCGGTGCCGGCATCATTTTTGCGCTGTGACCGAATTTCGAGCATGCGAGCTACGCTTTCGCATAGCTGTTCAACGTTCGCAGCATTGGCGCTGAATCCGTTGTGGCGAAGTGCCAACTGGGCGTGCTTCTTGGTACTGAGCTCCGGGTGAAGGGCCGCCAGTCGACAGAGCTCAAAATTGGTGGGGCAGAGCTGCGATTTGCCGGTAGGTGCGACTGCGTTCGAGGGAATGGTTTTAAAGTTCATGATGACCTTGGTACAAGCAGCGACATAGCTGCACCAAGGTCTAGAACACTGTTTTATACTTTTGAAAAAAATTTTGCGCCCCAGCTAAGCCGCCCCAAAGTTACCCTCAGCTGCTGATGAAAGTTGGCTTGCCCCCGAGCTAGAAGACCACGTCCATGGGCGCTGCGGTCTGGCAGTGATGCGATTTCCCGTTTGGTTGCTACACGTAGTGCACACCCATGTGTGCACTCCCACAGGCCACCAACGTAAGGACACATCAGATGAACAAGACAGCCGCAAAATCTCTCCTCTCCGCCATCGAAGAGGATGAGTTCTACAACCGACACCTCGACGAGTCACCGGAGCAGCGCGCCCAGCGGCTCTATGCAGGCAAAGGTGGCCCCTTGGTATCGTGGCTGCTCGACGAAGCCCATCGCCGTCAGCAGACCTATCGAGACATGGCCACTGACCTGCAAGTAACCTACGGCTACATCAACCAGCTGCGCAGCGGCCTGAGGTCTGTCGAAAACATTTCTAATGAGTTCGCTCGCGCCTGCGCGGTGTACCTCGGCGTACCAACTATCGTCATCAAGCTGATTTCGGGTTCGATTCGCATGAGTGACTTTGCCTGGCCATCGTTGTCAGAAGAAGAGGTGGTTGACCGCGCTTACCGCCGCATGGCATCAGACCCGTCGGTCAAACCCGCGCTCCCGGCGCAGGCAGACGTGTTGACCCATGCGGCCAAAAAAGCGCTGGTGATGATGTACGCGGACGCCACAGGCGTGGACCTTCTCAGCGCTCGGCAGCTACCGGATATCGTCCACTGGCTGCAAAGGGCTGCGGTGTTGCGTGACTCACGAGAGGGTGATGCGATAAGAGAGCAAATACGACGGGCGGATTTCATGAAACCCCCAGCAGTAGAGTCCGGTGCCGATGCCTGACTTCAGAACTTTGTGATTCCAAGCGAGCCCTCGGGCTCGCTTTTTTTGGGTCCTTCGCCAGAAATTTAAAACCGGGCTCTAGACGGCTCACCACGGCACTACCTGACCGTGGTGGGCACCAGGAGGCGTTGTTGGCCGCGGTGGTGCTCCCACCCCGCCAACAAGGAGACCTCATGCCCGTCCCGTATTTGCTCACCTTGGAAGACCTCGCGGCCATCCTAGGCCGCAGCCCTGAAACCATGCGTCGCGACCTGCGCCGCAACCCCGATGCGGTTCCCCCACGACTTCAACTCCCTGGCACCCGTCTGCTGCGCTGGCGCGCGGTCGATGTGGAGGCCTGGCTGGACCGTCACGCCCAAGAGGGAGCCCGTCATGGCTGATTCGTCATGCTTCTTCTTTGGCCAGCCGGTCGACATCGGCTACTTGCTCGCCAACCCAGCGCCCCCGTTGGACTTTATCCTGCCCGGTCTGACCGCCGGCACGGTCGGAACACTCATCGGCCCCGGAGGCACGGGCAAGACGATGCTTGAGTTGGAACTCGCCATCTTGCTGGCCACGGGTCTCCTGCACCGGGACCCACTCTTTGGCGCCGATGCTTGCCAGGGTCTGACCACCGCCCCACAAAAAGTCATTCTCTTGACAGCAGAAGAGCCACTGCCCGTGCTGTGGCAGCGGGTGCACGACATCATCCAGTCTCTGAATCAGCGGGATGTACTGCCTGAGGGCATGAGCTGGGTTGAGTTTCGAAAGCAGCTGCAGGCGAATCTGCTCCTGTTCCCCATGGCCGGTGCCCAGCGGGTCAATTTGCTGACAGAGGATTTGCTGCCATCCGATGCCGCACTGGCCCTAGCCCGCATGTGCCAAGGGGCACGGTTGCTGATGGCAGACCCGCTGCGTCAGCTGCACCTCGAGGACGAAAACCACTCCGCCCCGATGTCTGCGCTGATGTCGGTCTTTAAGCAGATAGCGCAAGACAGCGGCGCAGCAGTCCTGGTCGCTCACCACAGCAGCCGTGCGGCTGGCCTGCAAGGCTACGGCGACACGGCTGATGCAGGCCGGGGCTCAACCGCACTCAAAGACGACGCGCGCTGGCAAATCAACTTGGCACCGCCGACGCGGGAGATGCTGGACGATTACGGCATCCCTGCCAACCAAGCGGCCCAGCACGTGGTGCTGGTCGACGCCAAAAACAACTACGGACCCAAGCGGCCGCCGGTGATGTTGAGACGCACTGCCCGAGGTGTGCTTGTCCCAGTTGAACCACCAGCGGTCAAGCCGTCGGCGAAACGGTTAACGCGTACACACCGCATGTCGCATCGCGCAGAGGGGGTGCAGCTTGAGTGCGTCTGATATCCACCGTGCTCCGGTGCGCTACCTGCCAGCGGCGGGTCTGAGCACGCTGTTCCGGCCGCTTGCCAAGGGTGCCATCCGTCCGGTCCTCAACGTGGGCTACGAGTTGGGTGCCGGTGGCACGCTGCACTTCAGCGCTCGCGAGGCCCTTGGAGTCCCCGAGCAGACATTGCTCCTAGCCATCCTGCAACTCGCAGGTGAACAGTACGCAGACCTTGGAAAAATCGCCACGGTGGGGGCGCACGACTGCCGTGGGCTGCCCAGCCGACTTTGGTCGGAAATGTATCCCGATGGCGGAGTCAGCATGCCCGCGACGGTGATGGTGCGAACCACTTGGAAAGCGCTCAATCTGCGCTGTGGCTCGGGCGATGGCGGCTCTATCACCGCGATGCGCCGGGCCAGCCTGCAACGCCTGTGCGAAGTGGTCGTATGGGAAGAAGAGCAGGGCCGTCGGCGCACGCGGCAGTCATTCTTGATGGTTTGGATGGAGGGAGATGACCGCCGTGTCCACCTAGCGCTGAACCACCGACTTGCCAGCGTCTTCTTCGACGGACAGTATGCGAAGTTGTGGATGCAGGAACGCCAGCAACTGCCCAGCGACCTCGCGATGCTGGTGCATGCCTTCCTGTCCACCAGCATCCGGCCTGGCAAGCGGTTGCGTATTGGAATTGAGACTCTGGCCAAGCGCTTCTGGCCGATGGACCATGCCACCGCGCCAGAGGGCACCCGCCGGCGACGCCGCATCGAGCTGCTCCGGGCGCTGATGGCCATTGGACGGCTGGGGCACTGGACTGTCCTGCTGGAGGTTGGACGCGACATAGCCGTGGTGCAGCGCACGGAAACCCACAAGGCTCAGCGTACACAGCATGCCGTCAACCCTCAGAACACCGAGAGCCACCTAGGCGCTCACGAAATCCAAGTCGAGGCAAAAAGCACCCACTCGCTGTCCTCCGCGACCAAGCAGTATGCGCTACCGTGTAACGTCAGTGCGCTCTTCGTCACCTGATGGCGCCGACCGCTCATAGGCGCTCACCCAAAGCAAAAGGACGGCCTGTCGCCGTCCTTCCATCATTTGCGCTGGTACGAACCCTTCAGGCGGTCTAGCTGGATACCTGTCGCTAAAGAGCTAAGCACAATAGCAACTGGCACACGCGTGCCCACGAATACGGGCACTCCGCCCATGACTTCTGGGGCGGTGGTGACTATCTAGATAGTCGGCGCCAGGAGAATGGCCTTCCTGATGGGGCACTGGAGGCACGCCGAGTCTGGCTAGGCCTACTTCAGGTTTGACACCGCCTTGATGAGCGCGGCTTTCGCAGCGTCGAGCTTGTCAGGGTCTGTTTTCGCAGAGAGTTCTGAGCGTTGCTTTTGACCTAGGAAGTACTTGATGCGCTCGGCGTTCGCCCCACTGGGGTGTGGTAGCCCTTCAAGAACTCGGCCGGGTTCCACCGTACCCTGGGTCGCCAGCCAGGCCAGCACCTTTGAGGGCACCGGGCCTAGCGGAACAAATACAGCGTTGGGAAGTTGCGCGCACATCTTCCCGAACTGTTCCGCAACCAACTCCCGGAGCAGCAGATGCTTTGTTGGGTCAGGCGTTCCGTTGTAGTTCTCGCCGTTCACGAAAACTGGGAACTGCAAGACTGAAGCCGTCTGCAGCAGTCCAGCAGCACTTCCGAAAAGCTCGCCGCAAGAGGCCAACCCCAGCCACTTCTGAAGCCCGACCGCATCGAGCAACGAGACTAGGTTTGGACGCATCGCGCCAGAGAAAGCTCCTGTTGCCTTGGCTCTTCGGAGCACGTCCGCGTCGGAAGCGCCTGAGTAGATGGCGTGCTTCGCCTCGTTGAGCGCGTTCGCGGCCTGGGTTCGCCCCGGGGTAATGCCGACCAGTACGACCCGCGCTTGCGGGTTGACCCATTCAAAGGGGGCGTAGTAGACCGACAGAGCGCCGTCCTTGGCCATCAGGAGTTCTGTAGTGCAGGGGTTTCCCGCATAAGACTTGATGGCGGACTGGTACTTGGTGAAGGTCGAAATCGTCAAAGCTGTACTCCTGAAGCGTTTTGGTCGGATATGGCCGCAGGTCTGCGGCGGGCGCGGTGCAGGACTTGCACATCTATAAACTATTCCAGTATACTTTGTATTCGTACATGACGAAGGCTGATTCCATGACCGGCAAAATCGACAAGCTATCGGCGGCAGTGCGCCGACGTGCTTCGGGGCCTTGGGGGCCCGAGCGGCGGCTGGAATTCATCGACTTCCGCCTGCAGTGGGACGGTCGCCTGAACCGTTCAGACCTGACGGAGCACTTCGGCATCTCTGTTCCCCAGGCTTCGGCGGATATAGCCACCTACTCCGAACTGGCAGCTGGCAACCTAGTCTATGACCGCAGTGCCCGCGTGTACTTGGCTTCGGCGGACTTCGCGCCAGTGTTCCCATCGACCAGTGCGGAGCACTATCTCAACGACCTGCTGGCTTTGAGCGCGAGGGTTCTGCCCAGTGAGGGGAGCTTCGTCGGGTGGGCGCCGTCGGTCGGGATGGCGGTGTCTCCCGCTAGGTCGGTGCCGCCTCCAATACTGGTGAGCGTCGTGCGGGCGATACGCGGACGTAGTGCGGTTGAACTCCTTTACCAGTCCATGTCAAGACCCGAGCCAACTTGGCGAAAGGTTTCACCGCACGCTTTGGGCCATGATGGCTTTCGGTGGCACGTTCGCGCGTTCTGCCACACGCGAGGCGCCTTTCGAGACTTCGTCTTCGCTCGGGCCTTGGAGGTGCGCGAGGTTGGGCCAACGACTATTGGGTTTGAGGACGACGTGGCTTGGCATACCCCTGTCAAGTTGGTTCTGGAGCCCAACGCCGGTTTGAGCGCATCGAAGCGAAAGGTCGTTGAGTTGGACTACGCTATGACTGGCGGTCAGGTCACACTTGAGACGCGGCAGGCAATGCTTTACTACGTTCTGCAGCGCTTAGGCTTAAGCCGTGACGGAGAGGTCCGCCCAGAGGCCCAGCAGATACAGCTCAAGAACGCATCCGAGGTCAAAGCAATCTTGGAGGGCCTGGCCAAGAGCTATGACTAGACATCAAGAAGATGAATCAGGGAGACCCATGTTCGAAGTGCACGAAGAGCGCCTTCAAGCGCTGGTGAAGCGGGCCGAAACGCCAGTTCTTGGCCTGCTTGGAACTCTCCTGCCGGCTGAGGCGCGGGAGGCTATCCGCAAGGACCTAGCCGTCATGCCAAGCGCGAAGGTCTATTCTCAAAGGCTGGATAAGTACCCTGCTCTTTTTGGGGTGTGGCTGGCCGAGCACGTCATGTTGGGTCTCGGTCAGGACGGGCACTTCAGCCTCTACCCGCATCTTCAGAAGGCTATTGGCGTATCGACTGAGCTGACATCTGGGGAGAAGGAGCTCCTTTGGAGGGCATTTCGCCGAGCGATGTTCAAGCTCGGTATTCAGCCGCTGTCTCGGGTCTACGGCTCGCACTTCATGGCTGACGAGTACGTTAGGCAGGCCGGAGTACCAATAGCCTTCGCCGACGACTTGGCGCTGAGGATGCTCCAGGCAGCTAAGCGAGTGGGCCTGCCAGATGAGGACGACCAAGAAGGACTGCTAACTTGGCAGTCCACCCTTCTCAACAAGCTCGTACCGCCGTTCAGCGTGACGGCACGCAAAGCGGTGGAGCGGGACTCCCTAGGCTACTACACGCGTGCCTTCGTGCGTGTTCATCTAAATGGAGGGCAAGCGGCAGGCAAGGACCCGCTCGAGCAGGCTCTCGCGAAGGCGTTCGCAGCAGGGGGCTCGTCACATCTCCGAAGGGCTGCGATACCCCAGTTGCTTTACCGGGATGGCGCGCTGGGAGTTCTCTTCCCGTCAGCGGACAGGGCACTTGGCTACAAGGTCGAGTGCGGCGGCCATGTCGCGTCAATGCGTCTGGATGCAGAGGGAGGCTTCCGGCCGTTGCCCGCTGGTCTGCATCGGGAGGTGGTAGTCCAGCGTGATGACGGTGAGCGGGTGCTCTCGGTGCGCCTTTGGCCCGACTCGTTGAATAACAAGCTATTGATTTTTAATGCTGAAGGGCGTCTACGTGCGTCTGCGCGGCTTGCGCAAGAAGACCCGGTGGAGCTGGCCCCGGGCCGATACCTTGCACTCTGTCGCTTCGAGCCAAGCAACCGAGAAGACTGGTACGAGGTCAGCGAGTCGCCGTTGCTCGTTGAGGTGCCTCTGGAGGTCCGCCCTGGCGCCGAGTTGCTCATCAAGAACGGGCCGGCCTCCGTAGCCTTGGTTGGGCAGAACCAACCTTCTCTATCGCTCAGTGGGCTCCCAAAGGGGAGTCTCGAGGGCCTGGAGTTCTGGCACGGGGAGATTGAGGCTCACATCGAGGTCCCCGCCGACTGGGTCCAGAACCTCATCGGGCAGTTCGATGTGCGAGTTATTCATGGTGACCGACGGGCTTCGCTTCCCGTGAGGCTTGACGAAAACCGTCGAGTGGTCGTGAAGCTCTCCCAGGCTATCGCGCAAATGGACCTGGGTGGCGGTCTTTGGAGGCTGGTTCTGGAACTCGGACGCGCCGGCGAGGCCAGGGCTGCACAGCGTCAGTCCGTCCTCTACTGGAACGGTCTGAAGAATGTCTCCTATGGCCTCAAGTTTTCGTACGAGAGTCCCCCCAGAAACCTGATTACCTCATCCTGCGCTGGCCTCAAGCTGAGTCCAACCCAGATGGAGCCGGCGGATGACCACAGCCGTCTCATCAGGATGGCCTTTGACGTCGGTGGCGGAAGGCTCGTTCACTTCAGCTGGCATCGGCCCGGAGTGTTTGTCGAGGTACAGGTACCGGCAGCCGACGGCTCTACGGCCGCCATTGCCCGACCGTTGGGGGTAGCAGAGACCGTGTCGCTGACCAGTCCGAAAACGATTGTGGTTAGCGCCTCTGAGCCTGGGTACATCTCCTTGGGAAGCATGCGGACCTTCGTCGACTTCTCGCAGAAGGCGAGCAAGGCTTTCCCAGCTAGCTTCTTGGCAAGCCGCCTTGAGCCAGGTGCTCGGACACTGCAGTACGAAACAGCCTCCGGCAAAGCTGCTGTCGACCTGCTGGTTCTGTCTCAGCCTCATGTGGCAACAGATGTGAAGACAGAAAGGCTGGCAAACCTATTCGAGGTCCGCGTGGTGGTGAGTGGCGAGCCGACTGACGTCGCCGTGACAGGTCGTGAGCTGTCGTCCGGTCGCGAAGCTCGTGCTGAACATGAACTGATGGCCGGGACTTGGCATACCAACGACCTTGCTCGCATGCAGGTCTACGCTGCCCCAGCAGGCCAAAGCCATATAGTCCACGTGCTCATTGACGTCGAGACTCTGAAGCCTGGCATCTGGCTTCTCGGTTTTGGTGCACGCATCGGAGGCGTGTGGGGCCGCCTGCAGGATGGGGACGAGGGACGCATCGCAGTCGCGTTTGCCGTTGACGTCGTAGGCAAGGAGATTCCCGGTAAGGAGGTCGTCGCTGCGGCTGACGCCCTGGAGCTATCCGACGTCGCAGCACAGTTGGTGCGACTGAACGAACACTTCCGTCAGTGCTGGTCCCCAGTATGTTGGGAACAGCAGCAATGGCTGACACCTTACTTTTCAGCGTTGGTTGACCAGCTTAAGGGCAACGAGACCGACTTCGTGACTGAGCTCGTCGATATGGCCATATGTCGACCACCAGAAGATGGGCGACCTGGCTACCTGTCGATGCAGTTCGTGCCAGCGTGGCTCAACCACACCTTTAGTCAACAGCGGGCGACCTACAAGCGAGTCAATATCAAGCCGCATCCCTTGCCGATTTGTCTTCGCGCGATGGTTGAGCTAAAGGGTTCGGTTACACCGGCGTTTGGCACAGTTCTTCATCCTAGTGCTGCTATGTCATTTATGAACAAGGCAGAGGTAATGAAGGGCGGGAGGCCCAAAGGCTTCAGTCTGAGCGCATACCGCGAAGTACTTTCGCAAACTAAGCTTGAGGGGGCCTATCAGCTCGATGATGAGTTGTTTCTACCGCAAAAGAGTGAACTACTCGGACCCTTACATCTGGCGCACTGCTGGAGAGACCTTGAGCGTAGTTATGCATCAAGCCAACTCATGCCGAACAACCGCAAGAGCGCTGCACTCGCACTTGCCAATAAGCTTAGGCTCCATCGCAGCAATTTTGACCAGAACGTCTTTAATGGCTTGAAGGGCCAGCCCCTGCTTCTTCGCCTTGGAAAGCCTCATGACGACCAGTTGGACGACGGCGAGCAACTCAAGTGGGAGCAAATGGAGCATGTTGCGCTCGCAGTTGCTTGGCTTGCTTGGTTCTGTCGACTTGAGCATCGTCAGCCCGGGGTGCTAAGCGGCTTTCACAGCCAGCTCGGCAACTTGCGCAAGCAGGTTGAAGTCCCGGGAGGAACCATCGCCGACTGCATCTCCTACTACCTCCAGGTGGCCCCAGCGATGTTCGCCTTCTACCTGCTCCTGTGGGAGTTGGTGCAGACCATAGAACTTGACCCGATTGCCCAGCATGTCTGACACGAATCCCATTGTCTTTTCACAGGACCTCAAAGCGGTCCTTGCCCGGTACATCGCGACCACGCTGCCAATCTCGCGCAGGTACGGCAAACTCGGTCGCGAGTTCCGCCTCTTGCTGGAGCAGGAGCAGTTGGTTCAGGGGCCGTACGTTGAGGCGCTTCCCGACTTTGAGAAGGGCAAGACCCTCGCCCAACTGCTTAAGAAGGCGGGCGGCTTCCTGCACGACGGGCTAGGTCTACTGCCCACCGCGAATCGACCGTTGCACCTTCACCAAGAGAAGGCGCTCCGTCATGCCATCTGTGACCAAGAAAGCTTTCTGACCGCGACGGGTACCGGTAGCGGCAAAACCGAGACTTTCCTGTATCCCATCGCCCACGACCTCCTGTCGGACACCGACCCTAAGCGACCAGGTGTCCGTGCCCTTCTGGTCTACCCGATGAACGCGCTGGCGAACGACCAGCTGTACTACCGAGTGGCGCCGCTCTTTGCTCGCTACCTGAAGGACTATGGCATTACCTTCGGGCGATACACCGGGCAGGTCAAGTCAACAGCCAAGCGAGACGAGGAAGAGGCTCGCATCTGGAACAACCCGAAGTTGATGGAGTCTCTGGGTAACCCCTCCAGCATCCCGAAGAACTGGCTGCTCACGCGTGATGAGATGCTGGCCGACCCGCCAAAGGTTCTTATCACAAACTACGCAATGCTGGAGCACATGCTCCTGTTGCCGCGCAACGCCGGCTTGTTCGCGACCAACTCTCTGCGCTTCATCGTCCTTGATGAGATTCACACCTACCACGGCGCCCAAGCCACCGAAGTAGCGTTCCTTCTGCGTAAGCTGAAGACCCGCCTCGGTGTCGAGAAGGGTCTCCGAGTCTTTGGGACGAGCGCCAGCCTATCGGACTCTGAGACGGCCGACGACGAACTGAAGGAGTTCGCCACAGACCTCTTGGGCGAGCCGGTGAACCGCGTCATCCGAGGCAAGCGGATTCCGCATGGGTTGCTGGCGCAGCCTGTCAGCACGACCTTCTCAATGGGCCCGGGTCAGTGGGTGACTCTCGGTGGAATGCTTCGTGAGTTCCTGCAACTCGACCGTGACGAGCAGACAGTGGACTGCTGGAACCGTTTCGTACAGTCCCAGGACGGACTACCGTCCGAGCTCGTCCTCAAGGGCAACCCAGATGGCCCGGCCAGCGAGACCTTGGTTGAGACGTTCTCGCGCAACGTTCAAGTGCGCAATGTCGCCAATGCACTGGAAGGCGGGCGAGTGGTGGCGTACGCCCAACTGGCGCAGCAGGTCTTCGAGGCGTACGAGCTGGCGCCACGGGAGGCGCTGAGCGCGTTGAGTATTGTGATTCAGTGTGGGATGGTCGCCCGCCGAGGGCAGGGGGACTTTCCCTTGTTGCCTGGTCGTTACCATCTGGCTGTGAACAGTATCGAAGGCGTGGTGGTCAGGCCCGATACCAGCGATGAAGGCTGGGCAAAAGCCAAGGTTGGTCGGAGCTACAAGGACGAAGCAGGCCACTACTACCCGCTGCTGACATGTCGTAAGTGCGGGCAGCCCTTCTTGGAGGGCTGGAAGGACCAGTCACATTTACACCCGCACCGGCCTGATACGGGCGAGTACGGCGCTGAGCGAGTGGTTTTTTGGCTCGGAACTCCCTTTGTCGGAACCGAGGACGAGGAAGACGAGGGTGGTGAAGGCGACGCTTCGAAGTCCGCGCACGAACGCATCTTTGTCAAGCTAAAGACTGGCGAAATCGTTGCGTCTGACGATGCGGTACCCCTCTATCCGGTCCACACCGAGCAAGACGACGTGGAGAGGGCTAGGTACGTCAAGCGCTGCCCTGCCTGCGGTGGACGGTCAACCGGCGCCGACGCTGAGGTGGTCACGCGCATGCACCCTGGCAACGAGGCGCTTGGCGCAGTGGTCGCACAGCGGGTCCTTGAGGCACTGCCTCTGGGTGTCATTGACCACTCCGACCCGCGACCATCGTTCGGGCGCAACCTCTTGACGTTCTCGGACAACCGCCAAGACGCCGCGTTCTTCGCTCCGTACTTTGAGCGCACCTCGGCGAATGTGGCCCTGCGAGCTGCTGTTCGAGCCGTCCTCGCCGAGTCCTCGGCTCCGATGGGTATGCCCCAGCTGGCAGAACGAGTGTTCGAGCACTGGAGGCGCAACGGTGGTCAGCCTTTGCTTCTCAATGACGCGGGGGAGATTCGGACTGACAAGCAGGACGTCTCGCAGTTGCTCCTTGCTGCCTTGGGCTACGAGTTCTGTACACCAGGAGGTCGCCGAAACTCCCTTGAGAGCCTCGGCGTCGCACTGCTGACCTACGACGAGGCCAAGCTCAAAGCGCTCTATCAGCAGGTCAAGAACTTCTGGCCTAGGCAGTTGCCAAACGATGACGGCTCAGTTGCCGCGCTCTGTCACATGCTTCTGGAGACAGTGCGCCGAGAACGGGCGCTCGAGAGCCTGTCAGGTCTGGCGATGAACGACCAAGCGGTCTGGGGCGACTACAACCAGCATCGAACATTCGATATCGAGACTGGCGACACGGGTGTGCGCTTCAAGTGGCTTCCGAGCCAGCAAGCGAACCGCCACAACCGCCGCTCGTGGTATTTGGTGGAGCGGCTGGGTCTCAGCAAGTCGGATGCGGCTGACTTCTTGCGCAACTTCTGGGGCGCGATGACCAAGCCGCCCGCAACCATCCTGAAGAAGTACCCGCCTGGCTTCGGCATGGACGGCGGGCTCATCCGTGTTCGCAGCGGGCTGACCGTGCCTCTCCACCAGTGCAAGAGCTGCGGTCTCCTGCAGAGGCACGTGGTCTCCGAACGGTGCACCGCCTTCGGTTGCCGTGGGGACGTCCTGACGCTGGACGGCGAAGAGCGTGCGAGGCTACACCGCGAGAATCACTACCTCGCCTCGTACGAGGAGACCAACCACCTGACGCTGCGTGCCCGAGAGCACACGGCCTCCCTATCGACTGAGCTCCGGGAAGAGATTGAGCGCGAGTTCGCTGAGCGGCGTATCAACTTGCTGAGCTGTACTACGACCATGGAGATGGGTGTTGACTTGGGCGACCTTGAGGCGGTGGTGAACCTCAACGTGCCACCGGGCATCGCCAACTACCAGCAGCGAACAGGGCGCGCTGGGCGCCGCGCGCAGGCTGCTCCTTTCTGTGTCACGGTTGCAAGAAACACAAACTACGACCAGATTGTCTTTCGCGAGCTGAGTGACTACCTCACTTCCTCGCCTACCACTCCGTTCATCAACCTCGGCAACGGCGAGCTGTTCCTTCGGCACCAAATGTCTGTGGTGCTGTCCTCTTTCCTGCGTCATGCACTGAGCAAGACGGATGTGAACGCTCCGTCGCTGAAGCACCTCTTTGGTGAAGTACTGCATGACAAAGCCAAAGCGGAGTTCTACGACAAGCTCAACGCATGGGTCGAGGGGGACGCCGGCGCAAAGGCCTTCGCCGAAGCTGAGGCGTTGGGGGACAAGCTTCCGCCGGACCTTCGCTCCATCGTGTGTCGTGGTGCTTACCTCCGCAGTGCCATCGTTGGCAGGCTGAGAGAATTCGCTGAAGACGTTTCCGAGCGGTGCAAGTCGTACGTTGCCAAGAAGACAGCTGCGTACGAGGCGGATGAAGCTAGGAAGGCCTTCTACTGGAAGGAGCAGCTGGAGAAGTACATGGACCAGTTCTTGGTCAATGAGCTATCCCGCCGAGGCCTCATCCCGACCTACAGCTTCCCAGTGCACTCCTTGACGCTCGAGGTCCAGGACGGCAGCACCTTCAACCGCTTCCAGAATCAAGCAGACGTATCGCTGAACCGTGACGCGAGTCTGGGCATCAGCGAGTACGCACCAGGCGCCGAGGTCGTTGCCAATGGTCGCATCTGGGAAAGCGCTGGCTTGGCCAGCTACCCCAAGGCCTTCATGCCAACCCGCTGGTATGCCGCGTGTCCAGAGTGCTTCCACGTGGATGTGGCGGACGCCCATCAAGACCTTCCCGACGGATGCAGCAACTGCGGCTACGCCGAGCCGACACGCCGCAAGCGCATGTTCTTGGAGCCAAAGGGTTTCGTCACCAGTGTGGCTGACAGTAAGGGCAAGGACCCGGGAACTGCGCGCCGCAGGGTCAAGCCAGCGGATGAGGCAAGGTTGATTGCTGCGCCGAGGCCAGAAAACTTTCAAGAGACGGAACTACCGTTCTTGAGCACGGCGCTCCTGTTGGCTCGTGGCTCTGAGGACAGCGAACTGCGTGGCAGCCTGTTCGTGACCAACCGTGGCACCTACGGAGAGGGGTACTACAGGTGCCTTCTCTGCAACTACTGCCAGCCGGCATCCAAGCCGAAGAAGACCAAAGACGGGGCAAAGAAGGGTGCAGGCGCTGGCGACGTCGCCACTCGGAAGTTTGTCCACAAGGACCCAGGCACCGGCTCGACGTGCAAGTCCGACGTCATGCCAAAGATGGGCGTTGACTTTGCGCACATGTTCAACACCGACGTACGGCTATTGCGGTTCCTGGCGCCGTTGCCTGAGGCTCCGGAGGACGTTACCGACGAGCGACGGTTTCAGGAGCATGTCGCACGAACCGTCGCCGAGGCTTGCCGATTGGCAGCCTCAGACATGCTGCATCTCTACCCTGGCGAACTGCGCTCAACCTATCGCTTGTATGCCAGCGCGGGCTGTATCGCGGAAGTGGTGCTCTACGACGGCGTTCCCGGGGGTGCCGGATACAGCGCTCGGCTGGGAACGCCTCAGTTCAGTTTCCAAGAGCTGATGGCTTGCGCGCTGCGTCGCCTGGAGTGCCCCCAGGACTGCGAGTCGGCATGCAGGGCATGTCTCTGTGACTACGGCAACCAGCGACACTGGGACAGCTTCCGCCGTAAAGAGGCAATGGCCTGGCTGAAGGCGCTGCTGGACGGCCGCCCGACAGCTGATGGACCGGGCAACTACGTGCCTTGGCCCAAGCCGAGCCTGAGCGGGCTTTCTGAGCGTCTGGCTCCGTCGTCTTCTGTCGCCATCATCGCGGCATCACTCGCTGGGGCCGCTGGGTATCGCGAGGCGGAGCTCAATCAGCTCCTGACATGGTTGCAGTTCGGAAAGGAAGTGCAGCTCTACATAGCCAACAAGCTCATCCAGCATCCCTCCGACTACCAGACCTTGATGCTCTACCGGCACCTATATCCCTGGATGCAGGCTGGCAAGCTGCGCATTCACGCGCTGGCAGAGCTTGATGGCCGTATCGCGGGTCAGATTCCTAGAGTGTTTACTTCGTTGGAACACGGCTCTTTACTGGTGAGGCAGGCCTTCCCCGTGCAAGCATTGCTGGATGGACTGGTCAGCTCACCTGCCGAGCTGGGAGCCATGGATGACGGCACGAGCGAGCTGCTGAAAGCAACCCTGGCCTCGGCAGAGACCTATGCCCCAGAGTACTTCGCCGAAGGGCAGAAGATGGGCATGTGGGAGTTCGCTGTCGGTGTGGAGCGTCCCTTGGCTGAAGTCTTTGCAGCTACCAAGGGGTTGCACGTCAAGAGATTGGTGATTCGTGACCCCTACTGCGGCACCGAGCGTAACCGCCAACGACTGAAGCAGCTCTTGACGTTCCTAAAGGGCCACGTGGCGGAGATGGAGCGTGCAGACGTCTATTGCTCTGAAGTCAAGGAGCGGCAGCACGACGGCACAGACTATGTGGCAAATCGGCTAGAGGTCGCCTACCAGGTAGAGCGAGTGCTAGACGCGGCAGGAATCGCCAAGGGAGAGGCTTTCGTGAAGGAACTGGGTCGCAACCGAACCTTCCACGACCGGGAGCTGACCTTCGAAGCGGTTGACCAGAGCGGATGTGGCGCTGTACACCGCTATTTCCTGACCGGTGGCATCGACTACCTGCTGGATGAACGCAGCGACACCCGCGTGTTCCACGCTGTCGTGACTAGGTGAACGAATCTGGAAGCGTGCAAGGGTGTCACCGCAGTATACGACCCGGTGGGTCGATGTGCCAAAAGTCGGTGGATAGTTGAGGGGGTCTGAACCTGTGTAGCGAATCCCTGGCAAAAGTAGCCATGGCTTTGAACCAGCGTTACTGGACCCCAACATGGCCGAATCACTGGAGCTGAACGTAATGGCCCTGCTAACGTCCCCTTCAACGGCTCATACAACGGCCCCAGCAACGTCAGCACGCTGTTCACCGCATGCTGACCACCACCTTAACCGCTTCCTGGCAGGCACTCAATCCCGCAACAAGAAAGGACGGCCCGGGAGGGCCGTCCTTGTCAATCATCGGTATCACTGAACACCCAATGGGGTCTGCTTATCTGTGGCCACTTACCGGAGACGGGGTTCAGTTCACCGGCGGGGAACACGCTTCTCGAAACGACTGCTTGACCATGCCGGCGCCTTCCTGAAACGTGGTGTGCACAGAACCGGCGGTCAGGAGGTCACACGCCACAGCTAGTCGCATGCGCAGGGCCTGCTCCCGGTTCGTGTGCAGGTCCACCAGCGCCCGGAATCCGCTGAGCATCATCGTCTGTGCACAGTCATGTAAGTCAGTGCTTGTTTTGATGTCGAGTGCCAGCAGCTTGTCGATGTCCTCGACCGGTGCGTTCATGTGCAACAGCGTTACCATCTCAGGCCGGTCGCTTGCCTGCAGCATCACCAGCAACTGTCCCTGGCGCCGAACCGCTTGCAGCCAAGGGCGGGCAGCGGGTTGCCACAGCGGTATCAACCAGCGCAGGTCTATCTGGCTTGCCGCCGCGTCCAAGACGAGGCAAGGGAGCCCATTGAAGAAAGCCTGAATTACAGTCCGCAATTTGGGTTCGCGGCGGGTCTTCAGGTCATCGATTTCGCTCGAAAGCAGTTGGATATGCAGCACGGCACCATCCTGGTCAGAGGGTGGCAGCAAAGCGCTGTAGCGAGTCTGCGCGCACAGGTCGAGCAGGGCTTGGAGTTCGGGCTGGCTAGCCGTGGGGATTGCAGCTTTCATGGGGTTTCCTTGTCAAAATGAGGGGTCTATGACCTTGTGTAACTACAAATCATCGAGCGAACGCCTGCAGGCGCTGGATTTCTTCGGGCTAGATGCTGTTGAGGGCTGGGCCTCGATTGACGACCGTGTCATGGGCGGTGTGTCCAAGAGCCGCTTGAGCCACCACGGGGACGGTTATGCGGTTTTTCTAGGCGTGGTCTCCCTGCAAAACGGCGGTGGATTTGCCTCCGTTCGCCACTCCAATCTGCCGCTTGGCGATGCGCAGACCGTCGGCTACCGTCTCCACGTTCGTGGCGATGGCAAGCGCTACAAGCTCAACCTGCGCATGGATAGCGATTTCGATGGTGTGAACCACCAAGCGGTGTTCCAGCCGCCGGCTGGGCGTTGGGTTGATATCGTGCTGCCG
>Ga0209103_1000153_pt1 | contig 21059 bp, 23 predicted proteins | sample 4C3metaG_FD_184152 | JGI IMG/M metagenome (GOLD analysis project Ga0209103, IMG submission 184152) | Freshwater bacterial and archeal communities from Indian Creek, Illinois, USA - 4C3 metaG (SPAdes) (version 2) | ecosystem: Environmental > Aquatic > Freshwater > Unclassified | place: USA...
ATTTGTGGATGTCGCGCCGGCGGTTGATGCCGGCGGCAGGGTAAATGCGTCCGCTGGACGGGGAAACCCGTCTGGCGGCGTGGTAAAACGTGGAATCCCGACCAGATTGACGCGATTTCGGCCTTCAGGCCGCGAAATCACGAGGGCTTGTCGGATTGTTCAGACCTTCCCTAGAGTTGCGACCACCGCTGAAAACATGGCGTTTGCATGACGAGCAAAATCTACCCCTCCGCCGCCGAAGCCCTGCGCGGCCTCGTCGCCGATGGCCAGACCCTCGCGGTCGGCGGCTTCGGCCTATGCGGCATTCCCGAGGCGCTGATCGCGGCACTCCGCGATTCCGGCGTCACCGGCCTCACCGCCATCTCCAACAACGCCGGTGTCGATGGCTTCGGCCTCGGCCAGCTGCTGGCCACGCGGCAGATCCGCAAGATGATTTCGAGCTACGTCGGCGAGAACAAGGAGTTCGAGCGCCAGTACCTTGCCGGTGAACTCGAACTCGAGTTCAACCCGCAGGGCACGCTGGCCGAGCGCCTGCGCGCCGGCGGTGCCGGCATCCCGGCCTTCTACGTGCGCACCGGCTACGGCACCGTCGTGGCCGAGGGCAAGGAGACGCGGCAGTTCGGCGAACACTGGTATGTGATGGAAACCGCGCTGCAAGCCGATGTCTCGCTGGTGAAGGCGTGGAAGGCCGACAGCGCCGGCAACCTGGTGTTCCGCAAGACCGCGCGCAACTTCAACCCGGCCTGCGCGATGGCCGGCAAGGTCTGCGTGGCCGAGGTCGAGGAACTGGTCGAGATCGGTGCCATCGACCCCGACCACGTGCACCTGCCCGGCATCTACGTCGACCGCATCGTGGTCAACGCCACGCCAGAGAAACGCATCGAGCAGCGCACTGTCCGCGCAGGAGGAAACTGACATGCCCTGGACCCGCGACGAGATGGCCCAGCGCGCCGCCGGCGAACTCAGCGATGGCGCCTACGTCAACCTCGGCATCGGCCTGCCGACGCTGGTGGCCAACCACATCCCCGAGGGCATGGACGTGTGGCTGCAGAGCGAGAACGGTCTGCTTGGCATCGGCCCGTTCCCGAGCGAAGCCGAAGTGGACGCCGACCTCATCAACGCCGGCAAGCAGACCGTCACCGCGAGACAGGGAGCGAGTTTCTTCGGCAGCCACGACAGCTTCGCGATGATCCGCGGCGGGCATATCGACCTCGCCATCCTCGGTGCCATGCAGGTGACCGACCGCGGCGACCTCGCCAACTGGATGGTGCCCGGCAAGATGGTCAAGGGCATGGGCGGGGCGATGGACCTCGTCGCTGGTGTGAAGCGCGTGGTCGTGCTGATGGAGCACAGCGCCAAGGGCGGCGAGCACAAGATCCTGCCGCGCTGCACCTTGCCGCTGACCGGTGTGGGTGTCGTCAACCGCATCATCACCGAGTTCGGCGTGTTCGACGTCACGCCACAGGGCTTGAGGGTGGTGGAGCTGGCGCCGGGTGTCGCCAGGGATGAGGCTTCCGAGAAAACTGGCGTCCCGCTCATCGGCTGATACCATCCCGTCATGGACACGACTATCATCCTTGATCGATTCCCAAAAACCCGCCCCCCGCTTTCCGAGCGGATCCAATCGATCTATGCCGAGCACTACAAGTCGAACCGCACTGGCGGTACGCCTGCTGCATCGCTGTCGCAAAAGATGGAGCGCTGGCTGCATCATTCGGTGGCGGCGGATCGCAAGCATCGGGGAAGCGGCGTCGAAACCCTCGAGTTGGGGGCCGGTACGCTCAATCAGCTTCCCTACGAGGAGCCTGTCGGGAAATACGACGTGGTTGAGCCGTTCACGGCCCTCTACGCTGATTCGCCCCATCGGTCGAAGGTGCGCGATTTCTTCGCGGACATGGCCGACGTTCCGAAGGAGCGTCGGTACGACCGGATCACCTCCGTGGCGACGTTCGAGCACATCACCAACCTGCCCGAGGTCGTCGCGTGGTCGGGGCTACTGCTCAAGGACGGTGGGCAGCTCCGCGCATCCATTCCCAGCGAGGGCACCCCGCTTTGGGCGCTGGGCTGGATGATGACCACGGGTCTTGAGTTCCGGCTGCGTTACCAAGCCGATTACGGCGAGCTGATGAGGCACGAACACGTCAACACAGCGGCTGAGATCGAAGCGGTGCTTCGTCACTTCTATGCGGATGTCAGTGTTCGCTGTTTTGGTGTGTCGCGCTGGCTTTCGCTGTACCAGTTCATCGAGTGCGCGAAACCACGCCGTGAAGCCTGCGAAGCCTACCTCTCACGCTGATTTGGTCGCGAATCCCCGCTGCCACCGCCACGCATCCACGCACATCGCGTCGATGCCGCGGCTCGCTTCCCAGCCCAGCAATTGTTTCGCCAACGACGGATCCGCCCAGCATTCCGCCGCATCACCCGCGCGCCGCGCGACGCGCTTGTGCGGAATGGGCTTGCCCACGGCGCGGCCGAAGGCCTCGATCACCTCAAGCACCGAGTAGCCCTTGCCGGTGCCGAGGTTGACGGTGATCTCGCGCGCCTCGCCGTCGCGCAGGGCGCGCAGCGCGGCGACGTGCGCCTGCGCCAAGTCGACGACGTGGAGGTAATCGCGCACACCGGTGCCGTCTGGGGTGGGGTAGTCGCTGCCGAACACCTGCACCGCGTCGCGCAGGCCGGCGGCGGTCTGCGCCACGAAGGGCACGAGGTTGTTCGGCACGCCGCGCGGCAGTTCGCCGATCAGCCCGCTCTCGTGCGCGCCGGCGGGGTTGAAGTAGCGCAGAATCGCCGCCTTCAGCGCGCTGCCTGGCGCGGCCAGCAGGTCGCGGATGACCTGCTCCATCACCAGCTTGGTTTGTCCGTACGGGTTCGTCGCGCCGAGCGGCGCGTCCTCGCGGATCGGGCAGCGTTCGGGGTTGCCGTACACCGTGGCCGAGCTGCTGAACACGAGGTGCCCGCAGCCGTGCTCCTGCATCGCCTGCAGCAGGGCCAGCGTGCCGCCGACGTTGTTGCGGTGGTAGCGCAGCGGCTGCTGCACGCTTTCGCCGACGGCCTTCAGCGCCGCGAAGTGGATCACCGCGTCGGGCTTCACCGCGGCGAAGCAGGCCTGCAGCGCAGTTTCATCGGTGAGATCGAGCTCGGTGAAGGGCAGCGCCTTGCCGCACAGCGTTTCGAGGCGCTGCAGGATCCAGCGCTCGCTGTTGCAGAAGTTGTCGACGATGTGCACCTCGAAGCCGGCTGCGGCCAGCTCGACGACGGTGTGCGAGCCGATGTAGCCGGCACCGCCGGTGACCAGCACCTTCATCCCAGCGCCTTCTCGAGATCCGGCACCAGGGTGAACAGATCGCCCACCAGGCCGATGTCGGCGATCTCGAAGATCGGCGCATCCCCATCTTTGTTGATGGCCACGATCGTGCCGGCGTCCTTGATGCCGGTCAGGTGCTGGATGGCGCCCGAGATGCCGATCGCCATGTACAGCTCCGGCGCGATGATCTTGCCGGTCTGGCCCACCTGCATGTCGTTGGGCACGTAGCCGGCATCGACCGCGGCGCGCGAAGCACCGACACCGGCGCCGAGCTTGTCGGCGAGCGCGTAGATGATCTTGAAGGCCTCGGCCGAGCCGAGCGCGCGGCCTCCCGACACGACCTTGGAAGCACTCTGCAGGTCCGGGCGCTCGCTCTTGCCGCTGGCGAGGTGCTTGAAGCGCGTGTGGGTCGGCAGGGCGACGTCGATGCTCACGGCCTCGATCGGTGCCGTCGCGGTGCCGTTGCCGGTGGCCGGCCACGAGGCCGGGCGCACGGTGGCGACGAGGGTGCGATCACTCGGTGCCGTGACCGAGACGATGGCGTTGCCGGCGTAGATCGGCCGCTGGAAGGCATGCGGGCCGTCGACCGCCATCAGGTCCGACACCTGGGCCACGCCGAGCAGGGCGGCGACGCAGGGGGCCACGTCCTTGCCGAACGTCGTGGAGGGCAGCAGCACGTGGCTGTAGCCCGCCGCGAGCTTCGCGATCTGCGGGGCCAGCACGGCGGCCAGCGCGTGGGCGTTCTCGGCGCGGGCAACGGTAATGACTTTCGCCACACCGGCGATCCGCGCGGCTTCGGCAGCGATGGCGGCCGGCTCGGCGGCCAGCACGGCGATATGGATCTCGCCGCCGATCTTGGCGGCGGCGGTGACGCAGCGCGCGGTGGCGGGGTTCAAGGTGCCGGCCAGGTGCTCGGCGACGATCAGAATCGTGTTCATGGGATCTTGCTCATGTCCGTTGGAGTGCCGGCTTACGCCAGGCCCTTGGCTTTCAGCAGCGCCACCAGTTCGGCGACGTCCTTGACCATCACGCCCTTGCTGCGCTTCGGCGGCGGGGCGTAGTGCGTGGTCTGCAGGAAATCCGCGGCCTCGACGCCGAGGTCGGTCAGCGCGATCGTCTCCAGCGGCTTGGCTTTCGCCTTCATGATGTCGGGCAGCTTGATGAAGCGCGGCTCGTTCAAACGCAGGTCGGTGGTGATGACGGCCGGCAGGTCGACCTCCAGCGTCTCGAGGCCGGCATCGACTTCGCGCGTCACCGTGGCGACGCTGCCGGTCACCTCGACCTTCGAGGCGAAGGTGGCCTGCGGGCGGCCCCACAGCGTGGCGAGCATCTGGCCGGTCTGGCTGGAGTCGTCGTCGATCGCCTGCTTGCCGAGCAGGACCATACCCGGCTGTTCGCGTTCGACCAGCTTGAGCAGGGCGCGCGCGGCGGTGAGCGGCTGCACGGGCGAGTCGGTGACGATGTGGATGGCGCGGTTGGCACCCATGGCGAGGCCATTGCGCAGGTGCGGCTGGGCGTCGGCCGGGGCGATCGTGGCGACGATCACTTCCGAGGCGATGCCCTGCTCGCGCAGGCGCAGGGCTTCTTCGAGCGCGATGTCGTCGAAGGGGTTCGGCGAGAGCTTCACACCCTCGGTGACGACGCCGGAACCGTCCGGCTTGACCTGGATGCGGACGTTGTAGTCCACCACCCGCTTGTAGGCGACGAGGATCTTCATGGGACTGTTTCGATGGGGAAGGGGGTGCCGCGGGCGCGGCGGGCTGTCGATTCTAGCGGCTGCGTCGGGTGTGGTCGTGTCGACGTGGTGGCGGCACCTTGGAAATTCCGCAGTGTGTTGCCCGTGACTAATTTTATGGTCACAATTGAGTTCATGAGCACGCTCACCCTCAATCTCGCCGAAGCCAAGGCCCGGCTCTCCGAGCTGACCGAGCGCGTGACGCATGGCGATGAGGTGGTCATCACCCGTCATGGCAAGCCGGTGGCGCGCATCCAGCAGGTGCGCGAGAAGGCCCGTCGCGTCGATGTCGCCGCGTTCCGGCGGGCGACCGCGGCGCAGGCCGAGCAGCCCCCGGCCGCGGAGCTCATCCGCGAGCTGCGCGACGGCGCGCGCTACTGAGATCCGCGGATGGTCTACGTCGATACCAGCGTCTGGGTGGCCGCGCTGTGCCGTGAACCGCTCACCGCCCGCGCGCAGGCCTGGCTGGAGAAACAGGCCGCCGGTGCGCTGCACGTCAGCGGTTGGGTGCAGGCCGAATTTTCCAGCGCGCTGTCGATGAAGCAGCGCGTCGGCCAGCTCGACGCCGCGCAGGCCGCCACCGCGATGACCCTGTTCAGCGCCACGCTCGAACAGGCCTGCCAGCGCGTCAGCGTCGAAGAAGTCGATTTCGCACTCGCCGCGCGGCTGGTGGCCGACCCGGCCAGCGGCCTGCGTGCCGGCGATGCCCTGCATCTGGCGATGGCGGCCCGGCAGGGGCTCGCGCTGGTCACCTTCGATAACCTCCTTGCGAAAGCCGCCCTGCGTTTCGGCGTGCAGGCACAACTCCTCCAGGAAGCATCCGAATGATCGTCCCGGTCATCCTCAGCGGCGGCAGCGGCACCCGCCTGTGGCCGCTCTCGCGGCAGAACCTGCCCAAGCAGTTCCTCGCGCTCGCCGGCCCGGACACGCTGTTCCAGCAGACGGTGAAGCGCGCTGCGGCCGTGCCCGGGGCCACGGCCCCCTTGGTGGTGGCCAGCGACGACCACCGTTTCCTCGCCGGCGAGCAACTGCAGGCGATCGGCGTGACGCCGCGCGCCATCCTGCTTGAACCCTTGGCGCGCAACACCGCGCCGGCGATCGCGCTGGCGGCGCTGCAGGTGGCCGAGCGCGACCCGGCCGCCCTGCTGCTGGTGCTGCCGGCTGATCATCGCATCGGTGCGCCGGAGCGCTGGGTGGCGGCCGTCGTTAGGGCGCGCGCGCAGGCCGAGGCCGGCGCGCTGGTCACCTTCGGCATCGCACCGACCGAAGCACACACCGGCTACGGCTACATCCGCTGCGGTAGCCCGCTCGACGAGGGCGTGTTCGCGGTCGAGCGCTTCGTCGAGAAGCCCGACGCCGCCACGGCGCATGCCTACCTCGCCGACGGCCGTTATGTGTGGAATGCCGGCATCTTCCTGTTCCGCGCCGACCGCTACCTCGAAGAACTCGCCAAGCACGCACCGGCGATGCTGGCCGCCGCCCGCGAGGCGCTGGCCAAGGCCAAGGCCGACCTCGACTTCATCCGCGTCGACCGCGAGGCTTTCGCCGCCTCGCCTTCGGATTCGATCGACTACGCGGTGATGGAGAAAACCCGGCACGCCGCCGTGGTGCCGGTGGATTGCGACTGGAACGACATCGGTTCGTGGGGCGCGCTCTGGGCCATCGGCCCGCAGGACGCGGCCGGCAATGTCATCACCGGCGATGTGGTCACCCGCGACACCCGCGACTGCTTGCTGTACGCCGTGGGCGATCATCTGATCGCCACCGTCGGCGTGCGCGATCTGGTGATCGTCGATACGCCCGACGCCACCCTCGTGGCCCACCGCGACCGCGTGCAGGACGTCAAGGCCATCGTCGAGTCGCTCAAATCCGCAGGCCGCGGCGAGCACGTCAACCACCGGCAGGTCTACCGGCCCTGGGGCCACTACGACAGCATCGACCGCGGCGAGCATTTCCAGGTCAAGCGGATTGTCGTGAAGCCCGGTGCGTCCTTGAGCCTGCAGAAGCACGCCCACCGCGCCGAGCACTGGATCGTGGTCGACGGCGTGGCCGAGGTGACCTGCGACGAGCAGGTGTTTGTGCTGGAGCGCAACCAGAGCACCTACATCCCGAAAGGCAGCGTGCATCGGCTGCGCAATCCGGGTACGGAGCCGCTGGCACTGATCGAGGTGCAGTCCGGCGACTACCTGGGCGAGGACGACATCGTGCGACTCGATGATGTGTACGGCCGGCATGCGTGAGTCGATGAGCCACGTCGACCGGCTCGAAGCCGAGTCCATCCGCGTGCTGCATGGCCGGATGTTGTCGACGCGCAGTCCGCTTGGCTCTACGTCAGGCCTTGCAGAAGCGCCGATCGTCCATACAATGTACAGATGACTAGGTTTGACTGGGATTCGGCCAAGGCCGCCTCGAACTTCAAGAAGCATGGGGTTTCCTTCGAGGAAGCCCAATCTGTCTTCTATGACGATTTCGCCATCCAGTTCTTCGACGAGACGAACTCATCCGAAGAAGAGCGCTTTCTGATGCTTGGCATGAGCAGCGGCACTCGTCTTCTCCTTGTCTGCCACTGTGAGCGCGACGGTGGCGGCGTTGTTCGCATCATTTCAGCGCGCAAAGCAACGAAGCAAGAAAGCACCTTCTACGGGCAGTGACAGCCATGAAAGCCGAATACGATCTCTCCAAGTTCAAGTCGCGCAAGAATCCTTATGCGGCCAAGCTAAAGAAGCCCGTCTCTATGCGCCTCTCCGAGGATGTAGTCGATTACTTCAAGGGCATGGCAAGTGAGGCTGGTGTTCCTTACCAGAGCCTCATCAACTTGTATTTGCGCGACTGCGTGATGAAGCATCGCAAGGTGCAGATTGCTTGGCCAAGCCGCAAGGCCTGACTACGGACGCGGCACCGAAGTGTAGATTGTCGCGATATTGGCGAATGACGGACGGTCAATTTGTGCAACACCTCGATCGGCTCGAAGCCGAAGCCATCCACGTGCTGCGCGAGGTGGCCGCGCAGTTCCGCCACCCGGTGCTGCTGTATTCCATCGGCAAGGACAGCACGACGCTGCTGCACCTGCTGGTCAAGGCGTTCGCGCCAGCGAAGCCGCCGATCCCGTTGCTGCACATCGACAGCACCTTCGAGTTCGCCGAAACCTACCGCTTCCGCGACGCGGTGCCGGCGCGCTACGGCGTCGAGCTGCGCGTGCACATCAACGAGGAGGGCGTGCGCGAGGGCATCGACCCCTTCGTGCATGGTGTCTCCGTGCATACCGAGGTGATGCGCACGCAAGGGCTGAAGCAGGCCCTCGCGGCTGGCGGCTACGACTGCGCCATCGGTGGTGCGCGCCGCGATGAGGAGAAGTCGCGCGCGAAGGAGCGCATCTTCAGCTTTCGCAACGCCGCGTTGCGTTGGGAGCCAAAGGCGCAGCGCCCGGAATTGTGGGCGCAATACAACGGCCGCATCCACCCCGGCGAGAGCGTGCGCGCCTTCCCACTCTCGAACTGGACCGAGCTGGACGTCTGGCGCTACATCGAGCGCGAAGGCATCGAGCTGCCGCCCTTGTATTTCGCCGCCGAGCGCCCGGTGGTCGAGCGCGACGGCGTGCTGCTGATGCGCGACGACGCGCGCATGCCGCTGCGCGAGGGCGAGCGCGAAGTGCTGCGTCGGGTGCGCTTCCGCACGCTCGGCTGCTGGCCGTTCACCGGTGGCGTCGAGTCGGACGCTGACACGCTGGCGAAGATCATCGCCGAGTTGGAGAACGTGACCACGTCGGAGCGGCAGGGCCGGGTGATCGACCATGCGCCCGGCGATTCGATGGAGAAAAAGAAGCAGGAGGGCTATTTCTGATGGATCTGCTGCGCTTCATCACCTGTGGCAGCGTCGATGATGGCAAGAGCACCCTGATCGGTCGTCTGCTGCACGACAGTCGAAACGCCAGCGACGACCAGTTGGCCGCGCTGGCGCGTGATTCGGCGAAGCACGGCACCCAGGGCGAGGCGCTCGACTTCGCGCTGCTGCTGGACGGCCTGGCCGCCGAGCGCGAGCAGGGCATCACCATCGACGTGGCCTACCGCTACTTCAGCACCGGCAAACGCCGCTTCATCGTCGCCGACTGCCCGGGCCACGAGCAGTACACCCGCAACATGGCGACCGGGGCTTCGACCGCCGACCTCGCCATCGTGCTGGTGGATGCGCGCAAGGGCTTGTTGCCGCAGACCCGCCGGCACAGTTGGATCTGCGCCTTGTTCGGCGTGAAGCAGGTGCTGCTGGCGGTGAACAAGATGGACCTCGTCGGCTGGGACGAAGCGGTGTTCAACGCGATCGTGCGCGAGTACGCGGCTCTGGCCGAAGCCGTCGGCATCGCGCGCGTGCAAGCGGTGCCGGTCTCGGCCCTGCACGGTGAGAACCTGACGCGCCGCGGTGCTGCGGCGTGGTATGCCGGCCCGACCCTGCTCGAACACCTCGAGGCCGCAGCGATCCCGGCGCTCGACACGCAAGGCCCGGCGCGGCTGCCGGTGCAACTGGTGCTGCGTCCGAACCAGGATTTCCGCGGCTATGCCGGCACCCTGGCGCAGGGCCGGCTGGCCAAGGGCGATGCGGTGCTGGTGCAGCCCTCGGGCCATGCGGCGGTGATCGCCTCGGTGGCGGTCGGTGGCCGCGAGGTCGAGGCCGCAGAAGCCGGCCAGGCCGTGGTCGTCACGCTGGACCGCGAGCGCGATGTCTCGCGTGGCGATGTGCTGTGCGCGGCGGCCTCGCCGCTGCCGGTGAGCGAGCAGTTCGTCGCCAGCATCGTGTGGATGGACGAGGCCCCGCTGCTGCCCGGCCGCGGCTACTGGCTGCGCATCGGCACCCGCGAAGTGTCGGCCACCGTCACCGAGATCAGCCATCGCATCGAGGTCAACACCCAGGCCCACGAGCCGGCGCGGCAATTGGCGATGAACGAGGTCGGGCTGGTGAAGCTGAGCCTTGCCGCACCGATTCCGCTGGCCACCTACGCGGAATCGCGCACGCTCGGCGGCTTCATCTTGATTGATCGCCTGAGCCACGCCACCGCCGGCGCCGGCGTGGTGCGCCACGGCCTGCGTCGCGGCGAGAACCTGCACTGGCAGGCGTTCACCGTCGACAAGGCGGTGCGCGCCGCGCAGAAGGCGCAGGAGCCGCGCTGCGTGTGGTTCACCGGCCTCTCGGGTTCGGGCAAGTCGACCATCGCCAACCTGGTCGAACACGGTCTGGTCGCGCAAGGCCGGCACACCTATGTGCTCGACGGCGACAATGTGCGCCACGGCCTCAACCGCGACCTCGGCTTCACCGACGCCGACCGCGTCGAGAACCTGCGGCGCGTGGCCGAAGTGGCGAAGTTGATGGTCGATGCCGGCCTGATCGTGCTGGTGAGTTTCATCGCGCCCTTCGCCCGCGAGCGCGAGATGGCGAAGAGCCTGTTCGCGCCGGGCGAGTTCGTCGAGGTCTTCGTCGATACGCCGCTCGAAGTCTGCGAGGCGCGCGACGCCAAGGGCCTCTACGCCAAGGCCCGCGCCGGGAAGATCCCCAACTTCACCGGCATCAATTCGCCCTATGAGCGGCCGGAAACGCCCGACCTGCATCTGGACACGACCGCGGAGACGCCGGAAGCGCTGGCAGAGCGGGTGGTCGGCGCGCTCAGCGGCTGAGTGCGGCCTCGATCGCCGCGACAAAACGCTCGGCCGCCCCCGGCGCGTGGGCGAAGAACAGCGAGGGCTCGGTGAGCTCGAGTTCCAGCAGTTGCGGGCCGCTGGGCGAAGGCAGCAGGTCGACACGGGCGTACAGCGGCACGCCGCCGGGGATGGCGGCCAGCGCGCGGTGTGCCACGTCGATCTCGGCCGCCGAGGGCTCGCGCCGGGTGATTGCCTCCGGCGCGAACAGGGCACGCGTTGCGCTGCCGTCGCGTGCCAGCAGTGGGCCCTTGCGGATGGCGTGCGAGTACGCGCCGGCGAAGAACAGCAGGGCGGTTTCGCCGGCGGTGTCGACGGCCTCGAGGTAGGGCTGCACCAGCACATGGCGGCCGGCGTCGAGCAGGCGCTTGGCATGCGCCACCGCGGCGGCGCGGTTCGGCGCGGTGTAGCGCTGGGTGTCGCGCGAGCCGGCACCGATGCAGGGCTTGACCACGAACTCGGCATGCGCCGGGAACGCCGCTGGATCGTCGCCCGGTGCCAGGAAATGCGCAGGGATCACCGGCACGCCGGCGCGGTCGAGGTCGGCCAGGTAGCGTTTGTCGGTGTTCCAGCGCACCAGTGCCGGCGGGTTGAGCAGGTGCGTGCGGGACGCGACGGCGTCGCACCAGCGCAGGAATTCGACTGGGCGCTCGGTGTAGTTCCAGGTCGAGCGCAGCAGCACGAGATCGAAGCGCGACCACGACACCGTCGGGTCGTCCCAGGCTACGGCATCGGCGCGGTGGCCGCGTTCGCGCAGCGCGGAAAGCAGCGGCGGCAGGTCCTCGTCGAGGGCGTAGGCGGCGATGGCGGTGGCGAGCGCGATGCGCATGCGCGATGGCGGTGGATCGGTGGGCGTACAGTCTAAGCCGGAGGCGGCGCTAGAATGGCGATCCACCGAACCGGAAGGCGCGATGATCCCCATCAATGCCCTCGGGCGACACATCGCCCCGCTGCAGGACGAGTTGGCACGCATTGCCGCCGGAGTCATCGCTTCGGGCCACTACGTGCTCGGTCCCGGTGTGCGGGCCTTCGAGCAGGCCTTTGCCGCATGGTGCGGCGTGGCCGAGGCGGTGGGCGTGGCCAACGGCACCGATGCGCTGGAACTGGCGCTCAAAGCCGTCGGCGTCGGCCCGGGCGACCGTGTCGCGGTGGCCCCGAACGCCGCCATGTACGGCACCTCGGCGGTGCTGGCCTGCGGTGCCGAGCCCATGTTCGTGGACGTGGATGCCGAGGGCCGGATCGACCTCGAGACCCTGCTTGCCACCGTGGCCCGCGAGGGCCTGCCCAAGGCGGTCATCGTGACGCATCTCTACGGCCGGCTCGCGGCCATCGAGGCCATCGTCGACTGGGCGGCGACGCAGGGTGTCGCCGTGGTCGAGGACTGCGCGCAGGCGCATGGTGCCTCGCGCGGCGGTCGCCGTGCCGGATCCTTCGGCGACATCGCCGCTTTCAGCTTCTACCCGACCAAGAATCTCGGTGCCTTGGGCGATGGTGGCGCGGTGCTGTCACGACGCTCCGAGCTGGCCGAGCGCGTCCGCCAACTGCGCCAGTACGGTTGGGCGGCCAAGTACCGGAATGCCCTCGCCGGTGGCCGCAATTCGCGGCTCGACGAACTGCAGGCGGCCTTCCTGTACGCGATGCTGCCGCATCTCGACGACTGGAACGCCCGTCGGCGTGCCATCGCCCGGCGTTACCGGCAAGGCATCCGCCATTCCACACTGAGATTGCCGGCGCCTTCCGGCGATGACGACGTGGCCCATCTGTTCGTGCTGCGCTGCGCGCGGCGCGATGCCCTGGCCGCGCACCTGCGGGCTTCCGGGGTGCAGACCGACATCCACTACCCCCTGCCGGATCATCGCCAGGCCTGCTTCGCCGGTCGCTTCGATGCCCTGCACCTGCCCGGCGCGGAGCGCGAGGCGCGCGAGGTGCTGAGCCTGCCGTGCTTCCCGGAGCTGACCGACGTCGAGGTCGATGCCGTGATCACCGCTTGCAACACCTTCCCGGAGACCTGAAGCCATGGATTTCTTCGTGCATCCGCAGGGCTTGTGCGAGTCGCCGCACGTGGGTCCGCGCACCCGCATCTGGGCCTTCGCCCACGTATTGCCCGGTGCACGCATCGGCGCCGACTGCAACCTCTGCGATGGGGTGTTCGTCGAGAACGACGTGGTGGTCGGCGACCGCGTCACGGTGAAGTGCGGCGTGCAGCTCTGGGACGGCGTATGCCTTGGCGACGATGTCTTTGTCGGCCCGAACGCCACCTTCACCAACGATCGCTTCCCGCGCAGTCGCCAGCATCCGGCCGAATTCCCAAGGACCATCGTCGAATCCGGTGCCTCGATCGGGGCCAATGCCACGCTGTTGCCCGGCATCACCATCGGCCGTGGCGCGATGATCGGCGCGGGTGCCGTCGTCACCCGCTCGGTACCGCCGAACGCGATCGTGGTCGGCAACCCGGGCCGTATCGTTGGCTATGTCGGTGCCGAGGGTCCGGCGCACAAGGCTGGGGTGGCGGTGGCACCACCTTCGAAACCCGGTCGCGTCGAGACCCCGGTCCGCGACGTCACGCTGCATCGGCTGCCGCGCTTCGCCGACCTGCGCGGCGCGCTATCGGTGGGGGAGTTCGCCCGCGACCTGCCGTTTGCGCCGCAGCGCTACTTCCTTGTCTTCGACGTGCCGAGCGCAGAGACGCGCGGCGAGCATGCGCACCGCCGTTGCCACCAGTTCCTTGTCTGCGTGTCCGGGTCGGTGCGGGTACTGGCCGACGACGGCCGCCAGCGCGCCGAGTTCATGCTGGACCGGCCCGACCTCGGCCTGCACCTGCCGCCGATGACCTGGGGCACGCAGTACCGCTACTCGCGCGATGCCGTGCTGCTGGTGTTCGCCTCCGAGCCCTATGATGCCGACGAGTACGTGCGCACCTACGACGAGTTCAAGGCGCTGGTGGGCTGAGCACGCCGCTCCGGCTCAGTCGCTCGCGGCGATCGTGTCGAGCACTTCGTCGAGGCCTTGCCGCCAGTCGGGCAGCCGCACCCCGCTGTCGCGTTCGAGTTTGCCGCTGTCCAGCACCGACCAGGCCGGGCGGGTCGCCGGTGTCGGGTAGTCGGCCGTGCGGATCGCTTCCACGCGCGGCGCGCGAGCCAGCAGGCCACGCGTCACGGCGGCGGCGAAGATCGCTTCGGCGTAGCCGTGCCAGCTCGTCTGCCCCTGCGGCGTCAAATGGTAGAGCCCGGCGGCCTGCGCATCGATGGCGCGCAGCGTGGCCTGCGCGATCCAGTGCGCGGGTGTGGGTGCGCCGATCTGATCCATCACCACGCGAAGCACGTCGCGCTCGGCCCCGACGCGCAGCATGGTGCGCAGGAAATTGTGCCCGCTGGCGGCATACACCCAGGCCAGCCGCAGTGTGAGGGCCTGCGCGCCGCTGGCGACCAGGGCCTGTTCGCCGGCGAGTTTGCTCTGGCCATAGACCGACACCGGCCCGGTGGCATCGTCCTCGCGATAGGGCCGGGTGGCATCGCCGGGGAACACGTAGTCGGTCGAGTAGTGCACGACGCGCGCGCCGATGCGCTTCGCTGCTTCGCCGAGCTCCGCGAGGGCCTCGGCATTGATGCGCTGGGCCAGCGCCGGCTCCGCTTCGGCACGATCGACGGCGGTGTAGGCCGTCGCGTTGATGACCAGCGCCGGCCGCAGGGTGGCCAGCGCCGCGGCCACGCTGCCGGGTTCGGCAAGATCGACGCGCGCGCAGGGCCGGCCATCCGGCAGGGTGCCCGTGCGCGTGCTGGCACGCCACGGCGTGCCGGCCGCGTCGAGGGCGGCGAGCAGCGCCCCGCCGACCTGGCCGGTCGCGCCCAGCACCAGCACGTCGGAGGGACGGCTCATCCGGCGAACACCGGCAGGCGTTCGGGCGGGATGTCGGCGAGAAAGGGCGCCTTGGCGTCCTTGTCCGACAGCGAAGGCTCGGACACGGGCCAATCAACGGCCAGTTGCCCGTCGTTCCAGCGCAGGCTGGCATCGCATTCGCGGTCGTAGAGTGCGGTGCACAGGTAGGAGAACACAGCGCGCTCGCTCATGACCACGAAGCCGTGGGCGAAGCCTTCCGGGATCCAGAACTGCCGGCGGTTCGCAGCACTCAGCACTGCGGCGGCGCTACGGAGATAGGTGGGCGAACCGCGACGGAGATCGACGGCGACGTCCCAGACTTCGCCCTCCAACACCTGCACCAGCTTGCCCTGCGGATTCGGCCACTGGTAGTGCAGGCCGCGCAGCACGCCTTGGGTCGAGGTCGAGACATTGGCCTGCACGAAGGACGCATGGATGCCGGCGGCGGCGAACTTGGCGGCGTTCCAGTTCTCGAAGAAGGCACCACGGGCATCACCGAACACGGCGGGTTCGATGATCGTGCAGCCGGGCAGGGCGGTGTCGATGAACTTCATGCCTGCGTCCTCACGCCACCGGCCCGTGCGTGAGCAGCGAAAGCAGGTATTGGCCGTAGCCGTTCTTGGCCAGCGGCTTCGCCAGTACTTCCAGTTCGCCGGCGCTGATCCACCCTTGGAAGTAGGCGATTTCTTCCGGGCAGGCCACGCGCAGGCCCTGGCGCTGCTCGATGGTCTCGATGAAGTTGCCGGCCTGCAGCAGCGACTCGTGCGTGCCGGTATCGAGCCACGCGTAGCCACGGCCCATCTTCTCGAGGTGCAGCGAGCCATCCTCGAGGTAGCAGCGGTTGAGGTCGGTGATCTCCAGCTCGCCGCGCGGGGAAGGTTGCAGCGCGGCCGCGAATTCCGGTGCACGACCGTCGTAGAAATACAGGCCGGTGACCGCGTAGTTCGACTTCGGCTGCGCGGGCTTTTCTTCCAGCCCGACCACCCGGCCTTCGGCGTCGAACTCCGCCACGCCGTAGGCCTTGGCGTCCTTCACCCAGTAGCCGAACACCGTGGCCCCGCCGTCGCGGGCATTGGCGCGCTTGAGCAGCTCGGTGAAGCCGCTGCCGTGGAAGATGTTGTCGCCGAGCACCAGACAAGACGGCGCACCATCGAGGAACTCTGCTCCAAGGATCAAGGCCTGCGCCAAGCCATCGGGGCTGGGCTGCGCCACGTAATCGAAGCGCATGCCCCACTGCGAGCCGTCGCCGAGCAGGGCCTGGAACATGGCCTGCTCGTGCGGGGTGTTGATGATCAGCACCTCGCGGATGCCGGCCAGCATCAGCACGGAAAGCGGGTAGTAGATCATCGGCTTGTCGTACACCGGCAAGAGCTGCTTGCTCACCCCCTTGGTGATCGGGTACAGCCGCGTGCCGGAACCGCCGGCCAAGATGATGCCTTTGCGATTCATGCCTGGACTCCGATGCGTTCGAGGCGGTAGCTGCCGTCGAGGATCTTGCCCACCCACGCGGCGTTTTCCAGGTACCAGTCGATGGTGTGGGCCAAGCCCTGCTCGAAGCTCACCGTCGGTGCCCAGCCCAGTTCGCGCTTCAGCTTTCTGGCATCGATCGCGTAGCGCTGGTCGTGGCCGGGGCGGTCCTTGACGAAGGTGATCTGCACCCGGCGCGACTGGCCATCACTGCGCGGGCGGCGCGCGTCGATGGCATCGCAGAGCGCGTGCACCACGTCGATGTTGCGGCGCTCGGCGTCACCGCCGACGTTGTAGGTCTCGCCGACACGGCCGCGCGCGAGCACGTCGCGGATCGCCGCGCAGTGGTCGGAGACGAACAGCCAGTCGCGCACATTGCTGCCGTCGCCGTAGACCGGCAGCGGCTCGCCCTTGATGAGCTTCTGGATCATCAGCGGGATGAGTTTTTCGGGGAACTGGAACGGCCCGTAGTTGTTCGAGCAGTTGGTGGTCAGCACCGGCAGCCCATAGGTGTGGTGGAAGGCGCGCACCAGATGGTCGGAAGCCGCCTTCGAGGCCGAGTAGGGCGAGTTCGGCGCGAACGGCGTCTCTTCGGTGAAGTGGCCGGTCGCGCCCAGCGAGCCATACACCTCATCCGTCGACACATGCAGGAAGCGGAAGGCCGCAGCGCGTTCTGGCGCGAGTGCTTTCCAGTAGTCGCGTGTCGCCTCCAGCAAAGCCAAAGTGCCGACCACATTGGTCTGGATGAAAGCCGCCGGGCCGTCGATCGAGCGGTCGACGTGGCTCTCGGCGGCGAAGTTGATCACCGCATCGACGGCGTGTTCGGCCAGCAGCTTCGCAACCAGCGTGCGATCGCCGATGTCGCCATGCACGAACACATGCCCGGCATCACCATCGAGCGCGGCCAACGTGTCGCGGTTGCCGGCATAGGTCAGCGCGTCGAGGTTGATGATGCGTGCCAGGCCGCGCTGCCGCGCTTCCAGCACGAAGTTGCCGCCGATGAAGCCGGCACCACCGGTGACCAACCAGGTTTGCATGGAGAGTTCCTTGGGTGAACGGAGGCCGATTCCGCGACCCCGGGGATCATAGGTTCTGGTAGTTGGGGCCGGCAGCGCCTTCCGGCGTCACCCAGTCGATGATCTGGTACGGGTCCTTGATGTCGCAGGTCTTGCAGTGCACGCAGTTCGCCGCATTGATCTGCAGCCGCGAGCCGGTGTCATCCTTGACGATCTCGTAGACGCCGACCGGGCAGAAGCGCGTGCAGGGGTTGCCGTACTCCTCCGCGCATTTCGTGATGCAGATGTTCGTATCCGCCACGCGCAGGTGCACCGGCTGGTCCTCATCGTGCTCGGTGGCGGCGAAGTACACACCCGCCAAACGGTCACGCGGTGCGAGGCTGCGTTCGACGTAGTCGCGCTTCGGGGTTTCCTGCTGCGAAAGCTTGCTCAAGGAACTCCAGTCCGGCGAGACTTTCAGCGTCCACGGCGAGGCGCCGCCGGTGATCGTCTCCCAACCCGAGTTCATAAGGCCGAACCACAGGCCCTTCTTGAAGCCGGGCTTGAAGTTGCGCACCTTCTTCAGCTCGGCATAGGCCGGGGACGCACGCAGCGCGGCATCGAAACCCTCGGCCACCGCGCCCTTGGCCGCCACATGGTCGGCGGCGAGCATGCCGCTGCGCATCGCCTGGTGCACGCCCTTGATCTTCGGCACGTTGAGCAGGCCAGCGTCGCAGCCGATCAGGATCGCGCCGGGCATCTCGGTCTTCGGCAGGCTCTGGTAGCCGCCGGTGACGATGGCGCGGGCACCGGCCGAGAGGATGCTGCCGCCTTCAAGCAGCGGCTTGACCGTCGGGTGGTGCTTCCACTGCTGGAAGGCCTCATAGGGCTGGTAGTTCGGGTCGCGGTAGTCGAGGCCCGACACGTAACCCAGCGCCACGCGGTTTTCCGTCAAGTGATAGAGGAAACTGCCGCCGTAGGTGCGGGTATCCGCCGGCCAACCGAGGCTGTGCACGATCTTGCCCGGCCTGACGCGGCCCTCCGGCACCTGCCAGAGCTCCTTGATGCCGATCGAATAGCCCTGCGCATCGCATTCGGCGTCAAGCGCGTAGTGCTTGATCAGCCGCTTGGCCAGATGCCCGCGCGCGCCTTCGGCCAGCACGGTGAGCTTGGCGCGGATGTCGATGCCCTGGGTGTAGCTGTCTTTGTGCGAGCCGTCCTTGGCCACGCCCATGTCGCCGATGCGCACGCCGACGACACGGCCGTCCTCGATGAGCGCTTCCGACGCGGCAAAACCCGGGTAGATCTCGACGCCAAGCGCCTCGGCCTGCGGGGCCAGCCAGGCACACGTCGCCCCCAGCGAGACGATGAAGTTGCCGTGATTCGCCATCTGCGGCGGCACGATCGGGAACTTGACGCCGCCGGTCTTGGTGAGGAACCAGAACTCGTCCTCGGTGGCCGGCACGCAGATCGGTGGCGGGGCCTCGCGCCAGCCGGGCAGCAGTTCGTCGAGCGGGCCGGGCTCGATCACCGCGCCGGAGAGCACCTGCGCGCCGATCGTCGAGGCTTTCTCGATGACGCAGACCGAGGTTTGCGGTGATTTCTGCTTCAAACGGATGGCGAACGCCAGGCCGGCGGGGCCGGCCCCGACGACGACGACGTCGTACTCCATCACATCGCGTTCGGACATAAGCGGGACCTTGGGGAATCCGTGGGGCGCTGGGCCATGCAGTCGGCGATTATCGCCCGGCGCGCTGGGGCTGTCATGGCACGGGTGCCGAGCCACGCCCGCGCGGCATTCACGCCGGCCCCGGCGATGATGGCCGGGTGCAAACGCCCGATCTGTTCCCGCCGATGCCCCCACCCGGAGATCCGGCCGACGACCTGCCCGCAGGGCCCTGGGTCGGCCGCGCCGCGCATTGGCCCTCCTGGTTGTCCGCACCGGAGGCCGAAGCCCTGCAGGCCCGACTGCGGGCCGAGGTACCGTGGACCGTGCACCGCATCCGCCTGTTCGGCCGCTGGGTCGATTCGCCGCGGCTTTCCTGCTGGATGGGCGACTCCGGCGCAGCCTATCGCTACTCCGGCGCACTGTTCGAACCCGAACCTTGGCATCCGGCCATCCGTGCGCTGCTGCCGCGATTGGAGGCGGCCTGCGACGCACCGTTCAACAGCGTGCTGCTCAACCGCTACCGCAGCGGTGCTGACTCGATGGGCTGGCACAGCGATGACGAACCGGAACTGGGTGTGGAACCCGTGATCGCCTCACTGAGCCTCGGCGCGGAGCGCCGCTTTCTGCTGCGGATGCGCTCCGATCATGCGGTGAAGCGGGAGTGGCGGCTTGGCCACGGCGACCTGCTCACAATGCGCGGCGACTGCCAGCGCGTGGCCCAGCACGCCTTGCCGAAGATGGCGCGGGTGGACGGCGAGCGGATCAACCTGACGTTCCGCTGGGTTCGGCCCCGGCCGCTTCCAGCACCCAGGGCACCAGGGCCTGCCCGGCAGCCGACAAGGCGGCCTCGAAACGTGGGATGACCGATGCCAGTTCCGAGCTTCCGGCCGCTTCCTCGATGCGCAAGGGCCGCGTCGCCAGCACCCGGCCCCGGCGCGTGTCCACCAGCGTGGCCTGCAGCACCAGGATCACCCGTGGTGCCTTGGCACCCTCGGCATAGACCGCCTCGAATTGGCGCAGTTCGAGATCGAGCCGCAGATCGGTGGCCAGTTCGCCGGTGGGTCGCGTCACTGCGGCGAAGCGCCCGCTCTGGTCGAAGGCGTCGACCAGCGCGGCTTGCACCAGCGCCGGTGCCCGGTCCGACCAGGCCACACCGGCATAAACCTGCAGGCGGCCGGGACCGGGACGCACGGCGATGCGCGGGCTGTCCAGCGCGGTGCTGGACTGTGGTTCGGCGATCGCCAGCGTCAGTGGCGATCGTGGCCAGGTCGGATCGACCGTGATCGCCACCTGCGGTGCGTAGATCGTCAGCTCCGGTCGATCGCGGCCGATATGGACGCAGCCGGCCAGTAGCAGGGCGGCGAGAACGACCAGCAGGGTGCGGATCGGCAACTGGGGTCGCGTGCTCATGGCTGGTATTCCTTGGGCGTGGAGCCGCCCAGCAGGGCTTGCGCGGGGCTTTCCTCGATCCGCGCGGCAGCACGGTTCAACTGCCGTAACAGACTTCGCAGCTCGGCCAGGGTGGGGCCGGTCTGGGCGAGGCCGGTCTGGCTGAACTGCTGCAACGCCTCGCGGTTGTCCTCGGCCAGGGCATTGCCATGGCGTGCCAGGGTCTCGATTTCGGTCAGCGTGCGCCCGGTCTGGGCGAGCAGTGCGGGCAGTTCGCGATCGACCGCCGCCACGCTGCGGTCGAGTCCGCCCATGGTCGATTCGGCCTGTTGCAGCACGCGCTCCAGTCGCGCCGCACTGGTGCGAGCGTCTTGCAGCAAGCCGGCGATGGCATCGCGTTCGCTGGCCAGTGCGCCGCTCACCTGCTCCAGATGGGCCATGGTGCGGGCGACGTTGTCCACCGTCCGATCGTCGAGCAGGCGGTTGATCCGCAGCAGTGTCTCGCTGGCGGTAGCGGTGAGGTCCTCGGACTGCGCCAGCAGGTTGGCGAAGGCCGAGTCCCGCGCGATGATCCGCGGCACCTCGCCGCGGGTGGTGGTGTCGCGCAGCGGCGCGCTGCCCGGTCGACCTCCACCGAGCTGGATCTGGGTGACCCCGGTGAGGCCGACGAAAGCCAGCCGGGCCGTGGTGTCGGCCTTGATCGGGGTGTCGGCATCGACGCGGATGCGGGCGATCACTTTGCGCGGATCGGCGCGGTCCAGCGACAGCTCGCGCACCTCGCCGACGGTGATGCCGTTGTATTGCACGACGCCGCCGCGCGAGAGCCCGGTCACCGCCTCGGTGAAGATCACGTCGAATTCGTCCCAGTTCCGGTCGGACAGCGCCTTGGCCATCCACAGGGCGAACAGCAGGCCGAACACCACCACCGCCACGGTGAAGGCGC
>Ga0209103_1000154_pt1 | contig 20917 bp, 21 predicted proteins | sample 4C3metaG_FD_184152 | JGI IMG/M metagenome (GOLD analysis project Ga0209103, IMG submission 184152) | Freshwater bacterial and archeal communities from Indian Creek, Illinois, USA - 4C3 metaG (SPAdes) (version 2) | ecosystem: Environmental > Aquatic > Freshwater > Unclassified | place: USA...
CGTGCAGTTGCGCCAGCTCAGCCATGCCACCTTGCAGCAAAGCTTCCCCCAGGTGCAACTGGTGCTCGATGCGCCGCTGCAAATGCAGCGCGAGCTCGACCGCCTGCGCCAAGCGCGCAGCGAACTCGGCCCCGGCGACCTGGAGCCACTGCTGGAGCAAATCGGGCGCGCCCACGCCCGCAGCCCCGTGGAGCTGCGCCAGTTGCGTTTTGAAGGCGCCAGCGCCGAACTCGCGCACGCCCCCTTGAGCGCTGCGGCGCAGCAAGAGCTGGGCGCGGCGCTGGCCCCCAGCGGCTGGCAATTTCAGCCCCAAAGCCCCGAGCGCAGCACCCTGCGCTGGGCCAGCGCCCGATGAAGGCCGCCCTGGCCGTGCTGCAAGCCCGCTGGCGCGCCTTGGCCCAGCGCGAGCGCCGCGCCGCCACCCTTGGAATGGCTGTGCTGCTGGCCTTTGTGTTGTGGCAGTGGGCCATCCATCCAGCGCTGCGCACCTTGCAGCAGGCGCCTGAGCAGCGCGCCGCTGCGCTGGCGCAGTGGCAGCAGATGCAGGCACTGGCGGCGCAGGCACAGGCCTTGCAGCAGGCCCCGCCCGGGGCCGCGCCCAGCCGCCAAGCCACCTTGCAGGCGCTGCAAGCCCTTAGCCTGAGCCACCTCGGGCCGCAGGCACGCGTGAGCGCGCAGCCCGATGCGCTGGCGGTCGCCTTCAGCCAAGCCAGCCCACAGGCGCTGGCCGATTGGCTGCAAGCGGTGCGCCTCAACACCCGCCTGCTGCCGCTGCGCGCCGATTTGCAACGCGCCGATGCCGCCACCGCCACCCCTGCGACGCAGTGGAGCGGCACCGTGTGGTTGGGCGGGGCGGGGCTGGCTGCTCCATGAAGCCCAACCCATCCGCAACCCTGCCCCGGCTGGCAGCGGCGCTTAAAGCACACCCCAACAAGCACACCCAAGGCAAGCGGGCGGGCACCTGGGCCGCACTGGCAGCGCTCATAGGGCTGCTGCTGGGCCTGCTGCTGGGCCTGGCACTGTTTGCCCCGGCGCAGTGGCTGGCGCAGGCCGTGGGCAGCGCCAGCGCCGGGCGCATCAGCCTGCCCAACGCTCAAGGCAGCGTCTGGAATGGCCGCGCCGACCTGCTGCTGAGCGCCGGTGCTGGCAGCCACGACCGCGCCGCCCTGGCGCAAGGGCTGCAGTGGCGGCTGCGCCCGCACTGGCAGGGCGGGCCAGCGCTGGCTTGGCACATCCGTGCGCCGTGCTGCACCCCGCAGCCGCTGGCCGGGGTCTTGAGCTTGGGCTGGCACAGCGCCAGCTTGCGGCTCGATGCGCACCAAAGCGCCTGGCCGGCCGAACTGCTCAGCGGCTTGGGCAGCCCCTGGAACTCGCTGCATCTGCAAGGCCAGATCGGTTTGCAAAGCGAAGGGCTGCGGCTGCACATCCAGCACGGCCGAGCGCAACTGCACGGCAGCCTGGTGCTGCAAGCGCACGGGCTGTCCACCGCGCTCTCTACCCTGCGCCCGTTGGGCAGCTACCAGTTGCAAATCGAGGGCAGCCCGCTCGCCGCCTCCGCCCCTTCCGAGCAGCCCACCCAAATCCGCCTCAGCACCCTGGCTGGGCCGTTTCAGCTCAGCGGCCAAGGGCAGATCGTCGGCGGCCGTTTGCATTTTCGTGGGCTGGCCGAGTCCGATGAAGCCCATCTGGGTGCCCTGTCGAACCTGCTCAATATGCTGGGCCAGCGCGACGGCCGTCTGCGCGCCCACATCAGAATCGGATGAACCCCATGCCCTACCCGCCCCGCTGCACACAGATGCCGCTGCCCTGCACCCCGCCACCAGGCGCAACCGAGCTATCCCTACCCCCTTCCTTGGCGCGCAGCACCCTGGCGCAACGGCCCGCGCTGCTCTGGCACCGCGCCGGGTTGCTGGGCTGGCCCCCACGGCTGCTGTGCGCCGCCCTGCTGGGTGTGGCTGCCAGCACGGCCTTGGCTAACCCAAGCACAGCCGCTGCCCCAGCCACCCAAACAGCCACACCCACCCTGGCGCTCACGCCCGCCGTGCGCCCCGGCGCGCCCATCACGCTCAACTTCGTGCAGGCCGAAATCGACGCCGTGGCGCGCGCCATGGGGGTGCTGGTCGGGCGCCACGTGGTGGTGGACCCGCGCATCAGCGGCACGCTCAACCTGCAAACCGAGCGCCCCGTGACCCCGGCGCAGGCGCTGCAACTGTTTAGCTCGGCGCTGCGCCTGCGCGGTTTTGCCATCGTCGAGAGCCAAGGCCTGCTCAAGGTGCTGCCCGAGGCCGACGCCCGGCTGCAAAGCGGCTCGGTGCTCGACGAAGCCCAGGTGCCGCGTGGGCAGCAGATCGTGACGCAGATCTTCAGCCTCACGCACGAAAACGCCAACCACCTGGTGCCCATCCTGCGCCCGCTGGTGAGCGCGCACAACCCGATCAACGTCAACGCCGGCCAAAACAGCCTGATCATCACCGACTACGCCGACAACCTGCGCCGCATCGCCCAAATCATCGCCGCCTTTGATGTGGCCAACGCCACCGGGGTCGAGGTGATAGCGCTGCAGCACGCGCTGGCGGGCGAGCTGATACCGGTGTTGCAGCGCCTGCTCGATGGCGATGCCGCCGCCCCCGCCGCCGCTGGCCAGCCCGCCACCGCCGCTGCGGGTTTCCGCACCGTGCTGCTGCCCGAGCCGCGCAGCAACTCGATCATCGTGCGCGCCGCCAACCCGGCCCGGGTGGCGCTGGTGCGCTCGCTGGTGGCGCAACTGGACCGCGCCCCCAGCGGCGGCGCACAAGGCAACATCCACGTGGTGCACTTGCGCAACGCCAACGCCGTCGAGCTCGCCACCACGCTGCGCGCCGCACTGGCTGCCGACTCCGGCCTGGGCGGCGACGCCAGCCCCGCCACCGGCGCAGCCACCGCCCCGGCGGCTGGCGCACCCGCTGGTGGTGCCTTGGGAGCGCTGCGCCGCACCGCCGCCGGGGCCGCCGTGGGTGCCAGCGGCGGCGCAGCGGGCGCTGGAGCAGCCCCCAGCAGCACCGGCGGCCAAATCCAGGCCGACGCCGCCACCAACTCGCTCATCATCAGCGCCCCGGAGCCGGTGTTTCGGCAGTTGCGCGCCCTGATCGAGCGGCTCGATACCCGGCGCGCGCAGGTATTTGTCGAGAGCGTGATCGCCGAAGTCAGCGCCGACCAAGCGAGCGAATTCGGCATCCAGTGGCAGCAGTTGATCGGCCGCTCGGGCAACGCCACCGTCGGCTTTTTGGGCACCAACTTCGGCCCACCGGGCTCCAACCTGCTCAACTTGGCGACACAAAGCGGCGGCACCGGCCAGATGCCCAGCCCCGGCCTCAACTTGGGGCTAGCGCAGCGCATCAACGGCAGCTACGTGCTCTCGGCCCTGGTGCGGCTGCTGGAGCAAAGCGGGCAGGCCAACATCCTGTCCACCCCCAACCTGCTCACGCTCGACAACGAGGAAGCGCGCATCGTGATCGGGCAAAACGTGCCCTTCATCACCGGCAGCTTCACCAACGCCGGCGGCCAGGGCGGCGCAGTCAACCCCTTTCAGACCATCGAGCGGCGCGATGTGGGGCTCACGCTGCGGGTGCGGCCGCAGATCAGCGAAAACGGCACCGTGCGGCTGTCGATCTTCCAGGAAGTAAGCTCAGTGGTACCGGCCTCCATCGGTTCGCCCACCGGCCCCATCACCAACAAGCGCTCGATCGAATCCAACGTGCTGGTCGATGACGGGGCCGTGGTCGTGCTCGGCGGCCTGCTGCAAGACGAATACGGCGCCGCCCAAGACCAAGTCCCCGGCCTGAGCAACCTGCCGCTGCTGGGCAGCCTGTTTCGCAGCGAACGGCGCAACCGCAACAAAACCAACCTGATGGTGTTTTTGCGCCCCGTGATTTTGCGCGACCAACGCGCCAGCGACGCGCTGTCACAAGACCGCTACGACCTGATCCGCGCCGCCCAACACCAGCAGCAGCCCAGCCCCAGCGCGGTGCACTCCATCAACCAGGCCCCGGCGCTGCCAGCGCTCGACTTGAGCCAGCCACAACTGCCCCTGCGCTTGCTGCCCCAGCCCAACCCCACGGCACCGCAACCGGCCCCGGCCAGCCCGGCCGCCGCTGCAACCACCCCATGAGCCGCCGCCACCCGCTGCCCTACCCCTTTGCGCGCCAGCACAAGCTGCTGCTGCTCGACGAATCGGGCCAGCAAACGCTGCTCATCGGCCACTGCACCGAGCCCGCAGCGGCGCGCGCCCAATTGCAAGCCATCAGCGAAGTGCTGCGCCGCCACGGCCCCTGCACCTGGCAGGCCAGCGAAGCCAGCGCTTTGAGCGCGCACATCAGCTCCGCCTACGCCGAGCGCGACGCCGACAGCGCCGCCGCCGTGGTCAGCGAAGTCGAGAGCGAAGCCGACCTCGGGCGCCTGATGCAAGAGCTGCCCGCCATCGAAGACCTGCTCGAAGCCGCCGACGACGCCCCCATCATCCGCCTGCTCAACGCCCTGCTCACGCAAGCCGCCCGCGACGGTGCCAGCGACATCCACATCGAACCCTACGAGCGCCACTCCAGCGTGCGCTTTCGCATCGACGGCATCTTGCGCGAAGTGGTGCAGCCCAACCGCGCCCTGCACGCCGCCCTGATCTCGCGCCTAAAAATCATGGCCGAGCTCGACATCGCCGAAAAACGCCTGCCCCAAGACGGCCGCATCAGCCTGCGGCTGGGGCAGCGCGCCATCGACGTGCGCGTCTCTACCCTGCCCAGCGCCCAAGGCGAGCGCGCCGTGCTGCGCCTGCTCGACAAATCGGGCCAAAAGCTCACCCTGCCCGCCGTCGGGATGCAGGGCAGCACGCTGGAGCGCTTCGAACACCTGATCGTGCAGCCGCACGGCCTGGTGCTCGTCACCGGCCCCACCGGCAGCGGCAAGACCACCACCCTCTACGCCGCCTTGCAGCGGCTGGACGCGCTGCGGCTCAACATCATGACCGTGGAAGACCCGATCGAATACGAGCTCAGCGGCATCGGGCAAACCCAGGTCAACCCCAAGATTGAACTCAGCTTCGCCCGCGCCCTGCGCGCCATCCTGCGCCAAGACCCCGACGTGATCATGATCGGCGAGATCCGCGACTTCGAAACCGCGCAAATCGCCATCCAGGCCTCGCTCACCGGCCACCTGGTGCTGGCCACCCTGCACACCAACGACGCCGCCAGCGCCGTCACGCGCCTGACCGACATGGGCGTCGAGCCCTTTTTGCTCAGCAGCTCGCTGCTGGGCGTGCTGGCGCAGCGGCTGCTGCGCAAACTCTGCCCCCACTGCCGCCAGCCCGGCCCCGACGGCCACCTGCACCCCGTGGGCTGCAGCCACTGCGGCCACACCGGCTACGCCGGGCGCAGCGGCATTTTCGAGCTGCTGCTGGCCGACGAGGCCCTGCGATCGCTGGTGCACCAGCGCGCCCCCGAAGCCGCACTGCGCGCCGCCGCCCAAGCCCAAGGCATGACCCTGCTGCGCGACGACGGCGCCCGCCTGCTGGCCCTGGGCCTGACCAGCCCCGAAGAACTGCTGCGCGTGACGCGGGAGTGATGGAGGGTACGGATCGTTGATATACACGTATAATCAAGGCAGTCAACCCCCAAAGGACTGCCATGCTTGCCATACGACTACCCGAGCAAATCGAAAGCCGTCTGAGCGCGCTGGCGCACGCCACCGGACGGACCAAGACCTACTATGCGCGTGAGGCGATCATCGAGCACTTGGACGATCTAGAGGATTTGTACTTGGCTGAGCACAGGCTGCTGCAGGCCCGCGCCGGACGCAGCGAGGCGCACTCAATCGAAGAAGTGGAGCGCCGCCTTGGCCTATCTGATTCAGATTGATGGCGCCGCTGAAGCTGACTTGGCCAAGCTCGACCAACCAGTTGCCAGACGCATCACCGCATTTTTGCGCGAGCGCGTGGCTCTGCTGGATGATCCCCGCAGCATCGGCGAACCGCTCAAAGGCTCGATCTTGGGTGCGTTTTGGAAATACCGCGTCGGCGACTATCGAGTCATAAGCCACATCGAGGACGCTGCCCTGCGAATTTTGGTCGTTCGTATCGGCAACAGGCGCGATGTGTACCAGCGCCGCTCATGACCGCCCCTCACACGCCACACCACGCCCTCTAGGCCCCTGCCAGGCAGGCTCTGGGCAGCGCCAGTTTCCAAGCGCTTAGGCTCATGCGCTGCAAAAAAGTTCCTTTTTTCACCAGCAAGCCCAAAAAGTTCCTGCTACTTTTACCAAAGCGATGAACAAGCTGAGTGGGAGGGATACCGGCAGCGCCACCCCACACCGCCTCTGCAACTTCACGCCGGCTCTATGTCTGTGCGGCTCACCCACTGCGGCCAGTGCGTGTGCACACCAGCGGACTGAGCCAAACTGCCCGGGAATTTTTAACTTCAAGGGGATTTTGTATGCGAATCCTTAATTTCTTGGCCATTGCGGCCGCAGCGGCCACGCTGGCGGCCTGTGGCGGTGGGGGCGGAGGCACAGCGGCCACCGCGCCATCGCAACTGCAAGACACGGCCGCCATCGGCGCACCGCTAGCCGGTGCAACGGTAACGCTGCGGGGTGCCAATGGTGTCCAGCGCACCGAAACAGCCGACTCGATGGGCGAATTCGTGTTTACCGACCTCAGCGGCTTGACTGCACCCGCCATGCTGCGCGCCACCGGCATCGCCGGGGGCAGGAGCCACACCCTGTTCAGCGTGGCCAGCACTTTGCCGGCCGCCGGAGGGAGCGCGGTTGCCAACGTGACGCCCTTGACCCATGCGGTGACGCAGCAGGTGATGGGGGCCGATTTGGTTACAGCTTTTCGCGACTTCGATTCACCTGCTGATCTGAATGTGGCAGCGCTGAACACGGCCATAGAACGGGTTCTTACCGTTTTGGCTCCATCGATTGTTGCTGTCGGAGCCCCTGCTGGAGCAAGCCCTTTTACCACCTCATTTACAGCCAACCAAACCGGGCTGGATAAGCTGCTGGACTTGATCGAGTTCAGGTACGCTTCGGGCAACCTCACCGTGACGGAAAAGGGCACATCAAACATCAGGGTTGTTCCAACCCCGACGGCCACCTGCACCCCGTAGGCTGCAGCCACTGCGGCCACACCGGCTACGCCGGGCGCAGCGGCATTTTCGAGCTGCTGCTGGCCGACGAGGCCCTGCGATCGCTGGTGCACCAGCGCGCCCCCGAAGCCGCACTGCGCGCCGCCGCCCAAGCCCAAGGCATGACCCTGCTGCGCGACGACGGCGCCCGCCTGCTGGCCCTGGGCCTGACCAGCCCCGAAGAACTGCTGCGCGTGACGCGGGAGTGAGGCGGCGGCCAGGGCGGCTCTGCGGGCGGCTCTGCAAAACCCCCGCCATGCTCGTTCGAGTCCAAAACGGGAAGGCAGAGCGTGCTCTGATTGGCACACGCAAGCCAACGGGTGCGTCAGAGGCCCGTTTTGGGCCGAACCCCTGCGGGTGGGTGGGCGAGGCTGGCCTGCACTCGCGCCTTGGCGACTCCATCACGCCCAGCCACGCCGCGCACGGCGCGGGTTTTGCAGAGCCTCCCTAGGTTGACATGCGCCGGGCATCGACCACGGCCATCCACACACAAAAAAAGCGCAGGTCTGCTTCAAGCCAGTAAATTCCCGTTACATTTATAGGGCGTTGACCGAGCTTAGAGGGAGAAAACCCGGCTGCGCCTGCCTGCCTCCACATTCTTGCAATTTCACGTCGGCTCTTTGCCGGTGCGGCTCAGCCACTGCGTCCCGGTGCGTGTGCGCGCCAGCGCACGGAGCCAAGCAACCCGGTCTTATTCAAATCAAAAGGGGTATCTTGCATGAGCGTTCTAAAATTTCTGGCCATTGCAGCCGCAGCGTTCACGCTCGCGGGCTGCTTGGGTGGCGGCGGCAGCAGCACGGGCGCACCACTTCCTGCACCACTTCCTGCACCACTTCCTGCACCACCTCCTGCCCCTCCTATTGCCACGCCTCCTGGCATTCCTAGCGTGCCTAGCGGCCCACTCAACTGGGCAATTCCTGCAGCACCTTCGGGCGCCATTCAGAGCATCACCACCAGCGGCGACATGGCGGTTCGCTTAATGCGTTTCGATGGCCAAACCGAAACCGTGCAGGCCAACGTGGTGGCAACCGCAACCCAAGCCCAGGTCGCTTTTGACACATCCAATTTCTTGGGCTTTAACGTGGTGTTCAACGTCACAGACATTCATACCTCCGCTTGGCAAACCACGGCCACACATAATGGCAACCGAATCTTCACGCGGCTCGAAGGCAGGGGCAACGCAGCCGTGGTCTGCCGTACTGGCCGCACACCAACCTTACAAGACACCGTGGTATTGCTGTCGCACAACCTGCGCCCGGTCACGCTGGCACACGCTTTGGCCCACGGACTGGCAAGCCAAACCTTCAACATGGTGGATTGCACCCATCGTTTCATAACTGGATCTGGCGGGCACTCCGAGTGGCTTAGATTTAACGCCGATGGAAGCTTTAGTGCAGGCACTGATTCCAATGCGTCCATTCCATTACTTACCAGGACTCGCAGTGAAGTGGATTCTTTGCTCGACTCCAGTGGGCTTGCGCTTGGAACGGGGAACGTAGATCGCGCTCAAATCTATGAACTGGTTATAGACGGGAGCAGAATGTTTTTCATCCTGCAACACACCTTCGAGGGCGGCGGCGCACAGCAGTACGTGATGCTTGGCATCCCCAACTAAATTGGGGCAGACCACGGATCTCTTCTGACCCAATCCCCTGCCTTCGTGTAGGTGCTCGACGAACTCCAGCGCCTAGCGCGCCCGCACTGCCCTTGTTCAATTCCGTTGCCCTGGCTTGAATTAAAACAATCAGCAAAGGATGCGTTTTCCGGGGGCAAAGTCATATTCCGGCGAACGTGACCGGGGTCGGTTTGCGCATTCTGATGCTATGCTGAACTGCACCGGATCGCCCTTCTTTTGCGGCAGGGTGACAGGGCAGATCTCGCGCGCCAAGTGGTCGGCTTCGATGGCGGCCACGGCGCGCATCTGGCTGTTGAGGGCCATGCGGTCCTGCCTGCGCTTGGCGCTCGATTTCGAAATCGCTGGCGACGTTTTCAGCCGTTTCGGGAATGGAATCGACGCCGTACTGCGCTTGCATGAGCGGGTTGATGAAGCGCCAGCCGATGGTGGTGTCGTACACTGCGCGGTTGCGGCTGAAGGCCGAATCAGACGCGTGGTCACGGCTGACTTGAAGCCGCCCTTGGCCAACCACGAGCGCGCGCACCTTCACCGCACCGTCTGCGCCGCACGGTAGCCGCGCTCGGCATTCACCCCGCGCAGCAGCACCAGCCCAATCACAAAATACAGCCCGGTGACGAGCATGGCGGTGCGGTGGTCGCCGCCGGTGAGCCAGGTCACCAGCCCGTAGGTGAGCGGGCCGACGATGGAAGCCAGCATCACCGCCAAGCCCCAGAGCCCGAAGAACTCGGCGCGCTGGGCATCGGGCGCCAAGTAGCCCACCAGCGCGCGGCCGGCCGACTGGCTCGCCCCCAGGCACAGCCCGGCCAGATTGGCCGCAAGCCAAAAGCTGGCCGCGCTCTCGCTCGACCAGGCCACCAGCACCATGGCGATCCAGCCCAGCAGCGTGAGCGCAATGCCGCGCACCGGCCCGATGCGGTCTTGCAGATAGCCAAAACCCAGCGCCCCGATGGCGGCGGTGATGTTGACGACAAAAATCATCATGACCGTCTGCGCGGTGTCAAAACCCATCACCTCCTGGGCGTAGATGGCCGCCAGGGCGATCACGGTCATGATGCCGGCCTGGTAAAACACGATGCAAATCAGGAAGCGGCGCATGTCTTGGAAACGGGCCGACTCGCGCCACGTTTTGGCCACCTGCGCCCAGGCCGAGACCCCAGACTTGGGCTGCGGCAGCGCGCGCTCGCGCACCCAGATGAAAAACGGCAAGGCCGTGAGCGCAAACAGCGCCGCCGTGATGAACAGCGTAACCGGCACGAACTCGGAGGCCGTGTGCCCGCGCGCCTGCGCCCAATGGATGTAGGCCAGACACAGCGCCAGGCACAACAAGCCGCCGATGTAGCCCAGGCCCCAGCCCCAGCCCGACAGCGTGCCCAGGCGCTGCGGCCGCGCCAGCTCGGGCAAAAAGGCCGCCACCAAATTACCGCCGGAACTAAAAAACGCATTCGACAGCACCAGCAGCGCCAGCGCCAGCACCACACTGCCCGGCCCGATCCAGCCCAGCGCCGCCGTGGTGAGCACGCAGCCGATGGTGGTGAGCGCCGCCAGCCGCTTCTTGCCCGCGTGTACATCCGCCCAAGCCCCCAGCACCGGGGCGCTGAGCAGCACCAGCAGGTTGGAAAAAGCCAAGGCCGCAGTCCAAGCCAGCGTGGCCCAAGTGGTGCCCCCGGCCACGACCGAGACGAAATAGGCCCCGTAGATGGCCGTGATCACCACCGTGGTGTAGCCCGAATTGGCAAAATCGAACATCGCCCAGCCCAAGGCCTCGCGGCGGCGCACGCCGGGGCGCAGCACCGGGTTCGGGTCAAGTGGCGCTGTGGCTGAGTTCACCACAGCACCGGCTCGATTTCCAGCCGCACGCCGAAGCGCTCCCACACGCTAGCCTGGATGGCGCCCGCCAGCGCCAACACCTCGGCCCCGCTGCACGGGTGTTTGGCATCGCCCCGGTTCACCAGCACCAGCGCCTGCTTCTCATAAACCCCGGCGCGGCCCAGCGCCATGCCCTTCCAGCCGCAGGCCTCGATCAACCAGCCCGCCGCCAGCTTGACTTGCCCGTCGGGCAGCGGGTAGTGCACCACGGCCGGGTGGCGCGCGGTGAGGTCGGCGCACTGCTCGGGGCTGATCAGCGGGTTTTTGAAAAAACTGCCCACATTGCCGAGCACGCTGGGGTCTGGCAGTTTGGCGCGCCGGATTTGGCACACCCAATCAAACACCTGCCGCGCCGTGGGCTGCGCCAGGCCCGCCTCGGCCGCCTTGCGCTCCAGCTCCACATAGCCCAGCAGCGGCTGCCAGCGCCGGGGCAGCCAAAAGCGCACGCGCGTGATCAGCGCCCGCCCGGCCAGCCCATCGCCCTGCGCGCCCGTGCGCTCGCGCTTAAACACCGAGTCGCGGTAGCCAAAGCCGCACTGCGCCGCATCCAGGCTGAACAGGTGCCCATGCTCCAGATCGACCGCATCGAGCGAATGAAAGCGGTCTTGCAACTCCAGCCCGTAGGCGCCGATGTTTTGCACCGGCGCCGCGCCCACGGTGCCGGGGATGAGCGCCAGGTTTTCCAGCCCCGGCCAGCCGCGGTCCAACGTCCAGGTGACAAAATCGTGCCAGTTTTCGCCCGCATCGGCTTCCACCAGATAGCCGGCATCGGTCTCGCGCAGCAAACGCCGCCCCAGCATTTCCACTTTCAGCACCAAGGGCTCGACATCGCCCGTGAGCACGATGTTGCTGCCGCCGCCGAGCACGCGCACGCGGTCGGCGCACCAGCCCGGCTGGCCGATCAAGTCCGGCAGCAAATCGGCTTTGCGCAAGCGCAGCAGGCGCTGCGCCCGGGCCGCGATGCCAAATGTGTTGTAGGGCTGCAAGGCCACGCTTTTCTCGACTAACATGCGGGGATTGTCGCACTCCCGCACCGAAACACCGCCCATGCCCTCTTTCGACACCGTACTCGAACCCAATCTGGTTGAAATCAGAAACGCGCTCGATCAAACCAGCAAAGAAATCGGCACCCGCTTTGATTTCAAAGGCAGCGCCGCCGCCGTCGAGCTCAAAGACAAGGAAATCTCCCTCACCGCCGACAGCGATTTCCAGATCAGCCAGATCGACGACATCCTGCGCGCCAAGCTGAGCAAGCGCAGCGTCGATGTGCGCTTCCTCGATGCCGGAAAAATCGAAAAAATTGGCGGCGACAAAGTGCGCCAAGTGCTCAAGGTGCTCGAAGGCATTGCCAGCGAAGACGGCAAAAAAATCCAGCAAGCCCTCAAGGGCAGCAAGCTCAAGCTGCAGGCCGCGATCCAGGGCGAGGCGGTGCGCGTCAGCGGTGCCAAGCGCGACGATTTGCAAGCCGCCATGGCCTTGATCCGCCAGGCCCTGCCCGACCTGCCCTTGAGTTTCAACAATTTTCGCGACTGAAAGCGGGCCACCGATGCCTGCTGCGCCCCCCTTTGCCGCCTCCCCCGACCCCGCCTACGGCCTGATGCGCGACTGGATGACGCGCTGGTCCGACCTGGAAAGCGACCTGGCGCAACTGCTGCTGCAGCCGCGCAGCAGCCCCGACTTTCTGGCCCAGCTCGAGCGCTTGCAGACCCAGGCCGATGCGCTGCTGGCGCTCGACCCCGACGCCACCCTGTACTGGCTGTTCCAACTGGCGGCCAACTCCAGCATCGGCTACAGCAGCTCGCACAGCCTGGTGTGCTGGGCCATTTGCCGGTTGGTGGCCCCGGCGCTCGATTTCTCGCCCGCGCAACAAGACAGCCTGGCGCGCGCCGCACTGACCATGAACCTGGCCATGACGCAGTTGCAAAACACCTTGGCCGAGCAAACCGAGCCCCCCAGCAGCGAGCAACGCGCGGCCATCGAAACCCACGCGGCGCGTTCGGCCCAGTGGTTGCGCGAACTCGGCGTGAGCGACTCGGCCTGGCTGCACACGGTGGAGCAGCACCACGAAAGCAGCAGCGGCACCGACGTGGCCACCCGTTTGCTGCAAGCCGTTGACCGCTACGCAGCCCTGATCAGCCCGCGCCAGACGCGCACCGGGCGCCTTGTCACCGACTCCGGCCGCTACGCCGTGCTCACGCAAGGGGCTGGCATCGATGACCTCGGGCACGTGCTGCTGCGCACCTTGGGCATCTGCCCACCGGGCAGCTTCGTGCGGCTGCAAGACGATTCGGTGGCGGTGGTGCTGCGCCGCTCGGGCCGCCCGAGCGAGCCTTGGGTCGCCCCGGTGCTGGATGCGCGGGGTTCGGCCTTGCCCGAACCCAGCCTGATCGACACCAGCCAAGACGAACACGGCATCGCCGCCGCGCTGGTGACGCAAACCGTGCGCGTGCGCCTCAACCATGCGCGCCTGCTGCAACTGTCGCGCATGGCGCTGGCGCGCTGAAGCGCCCGCGCTGCTTAAGCCGGCGGCTTTTTGCGCCCGACTGGGCTTTCCTGCCCGGCCAGCAGACGCCGGATGTTGTCGGCGTGGCGCCACAGCAGCAGCAGGCTCATCGCGGCAATGGCCAGCGCCACCGGCGCTTGCAGCGGCCATAGCCCCGTCCAAGGGCCGATCAGCCCGTACAACAGGGGTGCTGCCAGTGCCGCCACGATCGCCGACAGCGAGGAGTAGCGCGTCAGCAGCAGCGTGAGCACCCAACTGAGCAACACCAGCAGCCCGAGCAGCGGCTCAAAACCCAGCAACACCCCAGCGGCGGTGGCCACGCCCTTGCCGCCCTGGAAGCGGAAAAACACCGGATAGACGTGCCCCAAGAAAGCCGCCAGCCCCACCGCCGCCAGCGCCGCGCTGCCCAGGCCCCACTCGCCGCCCCAGTGCAACACCAGCCACACCGGCAGCCAGCCCTTGAAGGCATCGAGCAGCAAAGTGAGTGCGGCGGCGATTTTGTTGCCCGAGCGCAGCACGTTGGTGGCACCTGGGTTTTGGCTGCCATAGGTGCGCGGATCGCTCAAACCGAGCACACGGCTGACCAGCACCGCAAACGACAGCGATCCCATCAAATACGCCAGCAACACGGCCGGCAGCCAAATCCATTCGTTCATCGGCATCTCTTGCAAAAACAGCGTGGCATCAAGGGCTGGCTGGGAAATCAATAGGCCGGATCGCGCTGTTCCAGCCGGATCGCGTCGATGGCTTGCAGCAGCTCAGGCGCCAGCACCGTGCCCCAAGCGGCCAGGCATTCGTCGAGCTGCGCCAGCGAAGTGACCCCGATCAGCGTGCTGGCCACTTGCCACTTGGTGTAGCAAAAGGCCAGGGCCATTTGCGTCGGCTGCAAACCGTGTGCGCGCGCCAGGGCGTTGTAGCGCCGCGCCGCCTCCAGCGCCGCCGGGCGGCCCCAGCGCTGCTGGCGCATGGTGGCAAAGCGCGCCATGCGGCCCAAGGCAGGGGCGGCATCCTCGAACCCACTGGCGTCGTACTTGCCGGTGAGCAGGCCAAAGCCCAGTGGCGAATACGCCAGCAAGCCCACGCCGAGCCGGTGCAGGGTTTCATCGAGCCCGTTTTCCACCACGCGGTTGATCAGGCAATAGGGGTTTTGCACGCTCGCCACCCGCGGCAAGCCGTGCTGCTCGGCCAGGCGCACGAACTCGTGTACGCCGTAAGGGGTTTCGTTGGACAAGCCGATGGCGCGCACCTTGCCCTGCTGCACCAGTTGCGCCAGCGCCTGCAACTGCTCCAAGATCGAGGGGCAGGGCCGGTCCCGGGCCGGCTCGTAGTAGAGCGTGCCAAACATGGGCACGTTGCGCGCCGGCCAATGGATCTGGTACAGATCAATGACCTCGGTGCCCAGGCGGCGCAGGCTGCCCTCGCAGGCGGCCACGATCTCGGGCGCCGTCAGGCCGGTGTGCTCGCCCCGTATCCAACTCATGCCACGGGAAGGCCCGGCCACTTTGGTTGCCAGCAGCAGGCGCTGTCGCACCCCAGGGCGCGCCGCCAGCCACTGGCCGATGATGCGCTCGGTGGCCCCATAGGTTTCGGCGCGCGGCGGCACCGAGTACATCTCGGCGGTGTCAAAGAAGTTGACGCCGCGCTCCAGCGCCCGGTCCATGATGGCAAAGGCTTCGGCCGGCCCGACTTGCTCGCCAAAGGTCATGGTGCCCAAGCCGATGGCGGGCACGTGCAGGCCGCTTTGGCCCAGGGCTGCGGTTTTGATGGCCGACATAAATTCTCCTTTAAATCATCAGATGATGGCCTGCAAGCCCTTGTCGGCGATGACATTGAGCAGTTTAAGCGCCGGCCCCGTGGGATGGGTGTCACCTTGCTCCCATTTGCGAACGGTCGAGGCCGACGTATGCAAATGAAGTGCGAACACAGGTTGACTGAACTTCAAGGCTTCACGCAGGCGTTTGATGTCGGCCGCGCTGAACTCCCGCACCGGCGGCGGGCAGATTGCGTCGAACTCGCGCATCGTCAACTTGCTGATCGCTCCTGCCTCGTGGAGCGCAGCCAAGTCGCCCCGCAGGGATTCAATGATCTTGCTCACACTCTACCTCCAGTAACACGCCCGACCGCAAGGCCCGCGACAAAGCCTCGCCGGACAGATCCAAAAACACCTTGCCTGCGTATTGCAGCGCCTTCTTCTCATCCGGCGTGATGTTCGCCTTGTCACTCTTGGAAAAGCCGTGCAGGAACACATAGCAGCTACCGATTTTGGCCGACACCAGCGTGCGGTAGCCTGCGCTTTTGCCGTGACCAGGGCGGGCAACCCGCATTTTGTAGAGCAAGCCACCCAAGTCCGCGTCTATCAGGCCGCGCTCCATTTCCTGGACTGCTAGACACAAGGCTTCGTCGCAAAGCTTTTCGCCCAACTGCCACCGCGCAAAATCCTTGCGCTTGAGGATGTGCTGCATCTTGATGTCCCTGACTATACCCAAAACGGGCACACTTTTACCGCTTTGCGTTGTGTTGCACGCTCGGTGCAAGGGAAAACACGCCAGACGGATCTGAACACAAAAAGCACCGCAGCCTGCGCGTACAGAGGGGGACCTTTTTGCTGGTGCCCCGAGCCGGAATCGAACCGGCACGCCGCTTATGCAGCAAGCGGCGGATTTTAAGTCCGCTGTGTCTACCTGTTTCACCATCGGGGCGCAGCGGACGATTTTAGCCCCCCGGCAAGGCGGGCACATCCATCCCGGCGCTTCAAGTAGCGTTTGGTGCCCGCTTGAGCAGCGCCAAATAGGCGCGCCGGGTCTGGGGCGAGAGGGCGTCGAGCACTTGCTCGTAGGCGCTGCGATGGCGCGCCAGCAGGCGAAACGAGGCCACGCTGCGCGATTTGCAAAACCAGTGGCAGGTGTGTTGGAACAACAGCATTTCGGCCAGCAGCGTGTGGGCCCGCGCTTTGGCGCTGCGCCGCTCGTGGTTGGCCGCCACCGTCTGCATGCCCTCGGCGTGGATGCGCAGCAGCGCGCGCAGGTCGATGGTGGACTGGGGCAACCAGCGGTCTATCATCGGCAAGGCGAAGCGACACAGGCGGGTCTGCGCGGCGTTCAACTGGCCCATCGCGGCGCTCAGTTCGGCCAGTTGCTGCACCAGCAGGTTTTCGGCCTCGGCCAGACCGTCCCAAATCGGCTGGCGGCGCTGCGGATCGGGCTCAGCGAGCGCGCGCTGGTAGCCGTGGTTGAGCTGCTCCATCAGCTTTTCGATCTGGAAGCGGCGCAAGTGGCTGCCCAGCAAGGCGATGCGCTGGCTTTCGTCGCGCCCTTTGAGGGTGAAATAACCCAACGCGAAGAAAAAGGCGATGAGAAATGCGTCCATGCTCGTGGTTTCAGTGGCTAAGGCTTGGGCTTGGGTGCAGGGCGTCGGCGCTGCAGGAGGTGGGCAGATCGGTCGCTGCACGCTGGGCTGCCGATCCGCTGGCCGAAGCGGCAGCCTGCGCAGCGGGCGGAGGTGCCGCTTTGCCCGCCTGCCGCAGCGCCAGGCGCTCGGCCTCGATGCGCTGCGCGGCACGCAGCCAGCGCGTGAACTGCTGCGGCGTTTCGAGCGTGATGCGCCCGAGCGCGCCGCTGCGAAAATCGGTGAGCACGATTTCGGCCGCTTTTTGCGCATTCAAGCGCCCGCCCGGCAGCAGGCAGCCGCGGCGCTGGCCGATGGCTTGCAGCAGTTCGTCTTCGGGCAGGCTGGCAATTTGGGGCACACTTTGCTTCAATTGGTAGCGCGCATGCAGCAGCGCGCCGTAGGGCTGGCGCAGCGTCTTGAGCAATTCGAGCGCCACTTCCTGCTCATCGTAGGCGTTGCGCCCCACGGCCCCGCTGGCAGCCAGCAGGTAGCCGCTTTCGGGGACGATGATTTTTTGCCACAGCACGCCGGGTGTGTCGTAGAGGTAGAAATCGTCGGTCAGCAAAATGCGCTGCTCTTGGCGCGTGACCCCGGCTTCATCGGCGACGCGGGTGGCGCGTTTGCCCACCAGGGTGTTGATGAGGGTGGATTTGCCCACATTGGGGATGCCGCCGATGAGCACGCGCAGCGGTTTGGCCAGGCCGCCGCGCTGCGGGGCCAGTTCGTGGCAGGCGCTGATCAGGGCCCGCGCCGGACCAGCCATGCCCGCATCCAGCGCAATGGCCCGGGTCTGCGCTTGCGCCTGATAGTGCTCCAGCCAGCTTTGGGTGCGCTCGGCATCGGCCAAATCTTGTTTGTTGAGGATTTTTAGCGTCGGTTTGCTGCCGATCAGGCGCGAAAGCAAGGGGTTGGCGCTTGAACCCGGCAGCCGCGCATCGAGCATCTCGATCACCACGTCGATGCCCTTGAGCCGCTCGGCGATCGCTTTTTGCGTCGCGTGCATATGACCGGGAAACCATTGCACTGCCATATCGTGTTCTTTCTGGTGCCCGAGGGTTTAGGCGTGCGCAGCCAGCCAGGCGCGCAGTTCGGATACCGAATGCGCCACGTGCAGCGGCCCGCAGGAGTCGAAATGGACGTGGTCGTGCGCACCGTAGCTCACCCCCACACTGGCGCAGCCGGCGTTGCGCGCCATTTGCAAATCGTGCGTGGTGTCGCCGATCATGAGCGTGCGCTCGGGCGCGACGCCAAACGCGCGCATCAGCTCGTGCAGCATCAGCGGGTCGGGCTTGCCCGCGGTTTCGTCGGCGGTGCGCGAGCCGTCGAACACCCCGTGCAGCTCAACCGAGCGCAGCGCCTCGTCGAGGCCGCGGCGGCTTTTGCCCGTGGCCACGGCGAGCAGATGCTGGCGCTGGCGCAACTCGGCCAGCAGCGGCAAAACGCCCGCAAAGAGCACCAGGTCGTGCTGGTGCGCCAGGTAATGCTGCTGGTAGCGCTGCCCCAGCAGCGGGTATTTTTCCGGCGGCACATCGGGCGCGGCGTGTGCCAGCGCCTGCATCAAGCCCATGCCGATCACCCAGGCCGCTTGCTCATCGCCGGGCACACGGCCACCCACCTCGCGCACCGCCGCCTGGATGCTGCGCACGATCAGGGCAGTGGAGTCGAACAGGGTACCGTCCCAGTCGAAAGCAATGAGGTCGAATTGGCGCGGGCGCATGGGGCAGCAGGCAAAGAGGGCATAAAACGCAACGGGCGCAGCAACGACAAAGGGCGCTGACGCGCCCTTTGGATCAGAAGTTTGAGCCCGCCGCAGCGTGCCCAGGATTATCGCAGAAGGCAATCAAATGCGGTAGGTTTCGATGTTTTGTCCTGCCGCCTGCAGGGCACGAACCCACTCGGGCTTGCGGCCTGGGCCGCCGGACCAGAGTTCGCCGTTGGGGCCTTTGTATTTGGCCGGGGCCTTGACGCGGGCACTGGCCTTGCGCGCCGGGGCGCCCAAGTCTTCGAGCGTAATGCCATGCTCCTTCATGGTGGCCTTGATGCCCGCAATCACATTGGCCAATTCCTGCTTGCGCATCTGCTCGGCTTGGACCAACAGGGCTTCGGCCTGGGCTTTGAGTTCGACGTAGGTTGCCATATCGTGATTCCTTGTAAATGGAAGGTTGTGAGAACCCCGATTGTAATCACAAAAACCGCTGGCAATCGCCCCAGGCTTGCAAATCAGCCGGCAAATCGGCTTGCAGTTGCAGCTCCTGCCCCAGCAGCGGATGCTCGCAACGCAATTGCCAGGCATGCAAAAACATGCGCCGGCAGCCCTGCTTTTGCAAGGCCCGGTTCCAGTCGAAGTCGCCGTATTTGTCGTCACCGGCGATCGGGTGCCCAGCGTGCGCCAAATGCACCCGAATCTGGTGCGTGCGCCCGGTTTTGATCGTGACTGCCAGCAGCGTACACATTGGGGCAGCGGCATCGCTGACCACAGCCAATCGGGGCTGCCCCAGCACCCGCACCAGGGTGATGGAGCGCTGGCCTTGCGCGTCGTCGGCGCGGGTCACACGCACCCGGCGCTCGCCGTCGGGCAGCAGGTATTTGTGCAGCGGCCAATCGAGCACCTTGAGCCGCTCCGGCCAACTGCCTTTGACCAGCGCCAAATAGGTTTTGCCGGTGCTGCGCTGGCGAAATTGGTCCTGCAAATGGCGCAACACGCTGCGCTTTTTGGCCACCAGCAACACCCCGCTGGTATCGCGGTCCAGCCGGTGCACCAGCTCCAGCAGCGGCGCCTGCGGCCGCGCACGGCGCAACTGCTCGATCACGCCAAACGAGACCCCGCTGCCGCCGTGCACCGCCACCCCGGCCGGTTTGTCGATGGCCAGCAAGGCCTCGTCTTCGTACAACAGCGGAAATTCGCGCGCCGGGGCGGCGTCGGGTGCGCCGGGCTGCTCTGCGGCGGCCTCGGGCAGGCGCAGCGGCGGAATGCGCAGCACATCGCCCGCCGCGACCCGGCTATCGGCGTGTACCCGGCCCTTGTTGCGCCGCACCTCGCCGGAGCGAATAATGCGGTAGATCAAGCTTTTGGGAGCGCCCTTGAGCTCGCGCAGCAGGTAATTGTCGAGCCGCTGGCCGTCGGATTCGGCATCGACCAAGAGCTGGCGTGCGCCCGCGGGATTGTTGTTTATAATGTCTGCCACCAGAGTCGATGGGTAAGTGTTTGAGCGGCCTTGGAATCGGTCATGCTAGCCCCGAACAAACCGGGCTCCGACTGCACAGATTCTAAGGCTACGCGCCACCACCCCGGCTCGGTAACAAGTTGCCAGCCCTGCCCTTTCGTGCCGCCCGACCTTTGTCGCATCGAGGCCACACGAACCGCAGGTTGGTCCATCGTCGTCGAAGCGAACCCGATACGGAATACCCCAAACGCCCAGCTCGCGCACACCGCGCCGAGCTGGGCGCGGACCAAAGTGAAACCAAAGCCCCACTGGCAGACGCTGCGACCGCAGCCCCCCACTGGCCCCCTTTGATCACCGCCCTCCACGCGCCCATGCCCTGGCAGGTTTGAGGCTGCGCGGCCGTGCCCTCTCAGCCGGCCAAACAGCCCCACCCACGCCCCGGGCTCTCCGGCAATTCCTCCTCGTTCGCACGCCGCACGCTGGCCACTGGCCGTGCGCCCCACTTGGGGCATGTTGTGCATCAGACCGAGGAATGTTTTTATGAAACGCATGTTGATCAACGCCACCCAGGCCGAAGAACGGCGGCTGGCGATCGTGGATGGGCAAAAACTGCTCGACTACGAAATCGAAATCGAAGGGCGCGAGCAGCGCAAAGGCAATATCTACAAGGCCGTGGTGACGCGCGTCGAGCCCTCGCTCGAAGCCTGTTTCGTCGATTACGGCGAAGACCGCCAAGGCTTTTTGCCCTTCAAGGAAATCGCCCGCCAATACTTCCAAGGCAACGTCTCGCCCGCGCAGGCGCGCATCCAAGATGTGATCAAAGAAGGCCAGGAGCTGCTGGTTCAAATCGAAAAAGAGGAGCGCGGCAACAAAGGCGCGGCGCTCACCACCTTCGTCAGCCTGGCCGGGCGCTACGTGGTGCTGATGCCCAACAACCCACGCGGCGGCGGCGTGAGCCGGCGCATCGAAGGCGACGAACGGGCCGAACTCAAGGCGGTGCTGGATCAGCTCGACTACCCAGGCGGCATGAGCATCATCGCGCGCACCGCCGGCATAGGCCGAGAAGCGGGTGAATTGCAATGGGATTTGAACTACCTGCTCAAGCTCTGGAACGCCATCGACGGCGCCGCCAAAGCCGGCAAGGGCGCGTTCCTGATTTACCAGGAATCGAGCCTGGTGATTCGCGCCATCCGCGACTATTTCAACAGCCAGA
>Ga0209103_1000155_pt1 | contig 20916 bp, 27 predicted proteins | sample 4C3metaG_FD_184152 | JGI IMG/M metagenome (GOLD analysis project Ga0209103, IMG submission 184152) | Freshwater bacterial and archeal communities from Indian Creek, Illinois, USA - 4C3 metaG (SPAdes) (version 2) | ecosystem: Environmental > Aquatic > Freshwater > Unclassified | place: USA...
TGCGCCACGCGCTGGCGCAAGGCGCGGGCTTCATCAAGGTGAGTGGCGAGGTCGGCACCGGCAAGACCCTGCTGTGCCGGATGCTGCTCAACGGCCTGGACGGAAACTGGGTGACGGCCTGGGTGCCGAATCCCTACCTCGAGCCCGATGCCTTGCGCCGGGCTATCGCCGATGAACTGCGGGTTGCGCTGGGGCCGAACCCGCGCCAGCACACCGTGGTGAAGAAGCTGCAGGAGCGGCTGATCCAGCTGGCCAGCGAGGGGAAGCGGGTGGCCGTCATCATCGACGAGGCGCAGGCACTCTCCGACGAGAGCCTGGAAGCCCTGCGGCTGCTCTCCAACCTGGAAACCGAAACCCGCAAATTGCTGCACGTCGTGCTGTTCGGCCAGCCGGAGCTCGACGTGCGCCTGGCACAGCCACAACTCCGCCAATTGCAGCAACGGATCGGTTTTTCCTACGGTCTGCGTCCGCTGGATGCCGAAGGCGTGGCGCTCTACCTGCAGCACCGGCTGGCGGTGGCCGGCCACAATGGCCGTCCGCTGTTCGGGCCGGCCGCCCTGCATCGCTTGCATCGCGCCAGCCGGGGCATCCCGCGCCTGCTCAATGTGCTGGCGCACAAGGCCCTGCTGCTGGCCTATGGCCGTGGTCTGCGCGAAGTCGGTGTGGCCGAGGTGGAGCTCGCCGTGCGCGACACCGAAAGCGCCAGCAGTCCCCCGCCCTGGTGGCGGGCCAGGCCCTGGGCCTGGGGCGCACTGGCCGCGGCCGTACTGCTGGGTCTGGCGCTTGGCTGGTCAGGAGGACGGGCATGAGCGTCATCAACCAGATGCTGAAAGACCTCGACGCCCGCCAGCGACGTGTAGCGATCGATCCGGGAATGGGCAGCGCTCGGCCGGCGGCACGCGCATTGCGCGATGGCCCGGGCCGGATCGTGGTGTTCGGGATGCTGGTGCTGGCGTTGGCCTTGGGCTTGGCTGGCTGGTGGCTCTGGCAGAGGGTGCCGCCTGTGCCCACTCCTGCACCGGAAGCCGTCGTGCCTGCGCCCGTGCCCGCACCCGCACCCGCACCCGCACCCGTGCCCGTACCTGCGCCCGTACCTGCACCGCCGCCACGCATCGAACGCCTGTCCACGCCGATCGATCCGCTCGAAGCCGTGCGCGAGGCGCTGGCTACCGGTGATGCGGCGACCGCGCTGGCACTGCTCGACGCCGACGCGGCCGCGACCGGTGCCGAGGCCATCGCTCTGCGTGCGAACGCCCTGCAGCAGATGGGCCGCCACCGCGAAGCCGCCGCCGCTTATGCGGCCGCCCTGGAGCGGCAGCCGGAAGTCGCCGCCTGGTGGGTGGGGCTCGGCATGATGCTGGAGGCCGACGGCCGTCCACGCGAGGCACGGGCCGCCTACCTGGAGGCGACCCGGCGCGGCCCGCTCGATGCGGCTTTGGCAGACTATGCGCGTGCGCGGGCCGAAGCCCTCGCCGTACCAACCCCGAGGTGATCTGTGTCTACGCTTTCCCGTCCTGCCGACAAGAAGATCCGCCTGGGCGACCTGTTGGTCGAGAACGGACTGATCACCGCCGAGCAGCTCCAGCATGCGCTGGGCGAGCAGCGCCGGCTCGGTGCCAAGCTCGGCCGCACGCTGATCGACCTCGGCATGGTGCGCGAGAACGACATGCTCGCCCTGCTTTCGCGGCAGCTGGCCATCCCGCTCATCGACCTGCGCAGCTACCGCTTCGATCCGGTACTGGTGCGCAAACTGCCGGAGACCCTGGCGCGGCGTTTCCGCAGCATCGTGTTGAAAGAGGAAGGCGAGGCCTACCTGGTCGGCATGGCCGATCCCACCGATCTGTTCGCCTTCGACGAGATCGCTCGCCAATTGGGCCGAGAGGTGCGCGTTGCTCTCGTCCGCGAGGACGACGTGCTGCGGACCTTCGACAACGTGTACCGGCGGACCGAGGAGATCAGTTCGCTGGCACAGGAGCTTTCCGAGGAGGTGAGCATCGATGCCACGCTCGACTTCAGCCAGCTGGCCCTGGGCGAGGATGCCGCCGACGCGCCGGTGGTCAAGCTGCTGCAATCGCTGTTCGTCGATGCCCTGCAGGCCGGTGCTTCCGACATCCACATCGAACCCGACAGCGACTGCCTCCGGCTGCGCCAGCGCGTCGACGGCGTGCTGAACGAACAGATCATCCGCGAAAAGCAGATCGCCTCGGCGCTGGTGCTGCGGCTCAAGCTGATGGCCGGGCTCAACATCTCCGAGAAGCGCCTGCCACAGGACGGCCGCTTCCACATCAGTGCCCGCAACCGCGGCATCGATGTGCGGGTCTCGACCATGCCGGTCCAGCATGGCGAATCGGTGGTGATGCGCCTGCTCGACCAGGGCGGCGCCATGCTCAACCTCGAATCACTGGGCATGCCGGCACCGATGCTGGTGCGGTTCCGGCATGTGCTGCGCTCGCCCTCGGGGATGATCCTGGTGACCGGTCCGACCGGCTCCGGCAAGACCACCTCGCTGTATGCCGCCCTGCATTCGCTGAATGATCCCGAACGCAAGATCATCACCGTCGAGGACCCGGTCGAGTACCGCCTGCCACGCATCAGCCAGGTGCAGGTCAATGCCAAGATCGGCCTCGATTTCGCAGCGGTGCTGCGCTCGGCGTTGCGCCAGGACCCCGATGTGATCCTGGTCGGCGAGATGCGCGACCAGGAGACCGCCGAGATCGGCCTGCGTGCCGCCATGACCGGCCATCTGGTGCTCTCCACCCTGCACACCAACGATGCCGTCGGCACCGCCGACCGCCTGCTCGACATGGGTGCGCCGGGTTACCTGCTGGCCGCCTCGCTGCGCTGCATCATCGCCCAGCGGCTGGTGCGGCGGATCTGCGACAGTTGCGGCGAGCCGCACCTGCCGGACGCCAACGAACAGGCCTGGCTGGCCGAACTGCGGCCCGGAACCAGCACCGCTGGCCTGCGGCGCGGTCGCGGTTGCCAGCATTGCAACGGCACCGGCCATCGCGGTCGGGTCGGCGTCTACGAATACCTCGAACCCACCCTCGACATGCTGGAGGCCCTGCGCCGTGGCAGCCACGATGGCTTCGTCCATGCCGCTTCGCGGGCGCCGCTGTACCGCTCGCTGGCGCAGGCGGTGCTTGATTACGCCCTCGACGGCGTCACCACCCTCGCCGAAGCCAAGCGCATCGGCGGCGAACTGATGCCGGCACTGCGCTGACGATGCCAACCTACGCCTACACCGCCCGCGATGCCCGGGGCCGCGCCGTAGAGGGGCGGCTCGACGGCCTTTCCGAAGAAGCCGTGGCCCGCCAGCTGGGTTCGAACGGCCTCGTGCCCTTGACGATCGCCGAGCGGGTGGAGCAAGAACCCTTCCACCACCAGGCCGCGGCACTGCTCGGCCTCGACCGCCCGGGGCGCGTCGACCTTGCGCTGTTCACCCGCCAGATGCACGCCCTGAGCCGGGCTGGCGTGCCGATCACCCAGGCCCTCCGGCGGCTCGCCCAGACCGCACGCAACCGCATGCTCGGCCGCACGCTGCTGGCCATGCTCGAAGAACTCGAAGCCGGCCGCGACCTCGCCACCGCGATGTCGCGCCACCCGCGCGTGTTCGGCGCATTGCTGGTGGCCATCGTCCGCGTCGGTGAGGAATCCGGCCGCCTCGACGAGGCCTTCCTGCGCCTCAGCCAACATCTCGAGCGCGAGCAGAAAGTGGTCGAGCAGATCAAGAGCGCGGTGCGCTACCCGGTGATCGTGCTGGTGTTCGTGGCGGCCGCCATTTTCATCCTGATGAGCTTCGTCATCCCCGAGTTCGCCCGGCTTTATGGTTCCTTCAACGTCGAACTGCCCTTGCCCACTCGCATCCTCATCGGCACCGCCAATGTCTTCGCGGCCTGGTGGTGGTTGATCCTCGGCGGCCTGTTCGGCCTGGCCTGGTGGCTCGGTCGCTACGTCCGCACCGCGTCGGGCCGTTTGCGCTGGCATGGGCTGTTGCTGCGCATGCCCGTGATCGGCAGCATCGTCCAGCGCGCCACGCTGGCCCGTTTCGCCCGCGCCTTCGCCATGGCCACCCGCTCCGGCGTGCCGGTGCTGCAGGCGCTGGCGGTGGTCGCATTGGCCGTCGAGAACGACGTCATCGCCCGGCAATTGCTCGGCATGCGCAGTGCGATCGAGCGCGGCGAGGGCCTCTCCCGTGCCGCTGCCGGACAACCCTGTTTCACCCCACTGGTGCTGCAGATGCTCAGTGTCGGCGATGAGACCGGCCAGATCGACGAGATGCTGGTCGAGGTGGCCGAATTCTACGAGCGCGAGGTCGATTACGACGTCCGCAACCTCAACGACCTGCTGCAACCGGTGATGACCTTGATCGTCGCCGCCATCGTCTTCGTGCTGGCCCTCGGCGTGCTGCTGCCGATGTGGGACCTGGTCGAACTGGCGCGGCGCTGAGGCATGGCCGGTTCCGGAATGCCGCGTGGCCGCCACCTGCCCGATGTCCGCTGGCTGGGCATGGTGGCGCGGGTTGCCACCCTGCTGCTGGTGGTCATCCTGCTGGGCTTTCTGGCGCGTGCCGGCATCGACATCATCGTCGAGAGCGAACGCACCGCGCTCGAGCTGGCCGAAACCAACCTGCGCAACCTGGTCTGGCTGGAGGCGCAGCGGGTGCTCGCCCGCGAAGGCCCGGCGGGCCTGCCGCCCTTGGCCGGTCAGGACCCGCGGCAATGGGCCGAGCCGGGCGGTTCGCCGGCCGGGCCGGGTGCCGCGCCCCACGATCCCGCGGCGGTGGCGGCCGGGCTGCGCGAACGCTGGCAGTTCGATGATCGTCAGGGCGAACTGGTGTACCGCTCCGGGTGGCTGCCCGGCGGTGAGCGACGCTGGCGGGTGGAACTGGTGTTCGACGCTGCCGACAGCCCCACGCCCGGCCTGCCGCGCAACCTGCGCCTGGTGCAGCGCCCGCCACGCGGGGACGAAAGCTGAACGCCGTGCCGCCCGGCCGCGGTTTTTTACAACACTTGACCCCGGCGGGCTTTCCTTTCCGGGACAAGCCGTTAAGCTTGAAATGTGGTGCAGTGCTCGAAGGCACACACCTCCCACCACCCAAGAGGTTCACGCGATGCGTCGTCAAACCGGCTTCACCCTGATCGAACTGGTCATCGTGATCGTGGTGCTCGGCATCCTTGCCGCGATCGCCATCCCGCGTTTCATCTCCCTGCAGCGCGAGGCACGGATCGCCGTGATCGACTCGCTGTTCAACTCGGTGCGTTCGGGTGCCAACCTGATCTACGCCAAGTCGGCGGCCGAAGGCGAATCCGACCTGGCTTCGGCGGCGGTCGATATCGACGGTACCGGGCCACTGGGCTCGGTCAGCACCAACTTCGGCTATCCGCAGGCCACCTCGGCTTCGATGAACCTGCTGTTCGACAGCCTTTCGCCACGCTACGCCTTCAGTGGCGGCGGCGCTGTCGGTGGTGCCATCCTGACCATGAACATCGATGGCATCCCCACTTGCGCCATCACCTACCAGTCGCCTGCTGCGGCTGGGGCCACCCCGGTGGTCGGCCGTCTCATCACTGGATGCTGATCGCTTTCCCTATTTTCCCTCGGAGTTTACGCCCATGAAGAACCAGAACGGTTTCACCCTGATCGAACTCGTCATCGTCATCGTGCTGCTCGGCGTGCTCGCCGCCATCGCCGTGCCGCGCTTCGTCAATCTGCAAGACGACGCCCTGGAGGCCCAGCGCAATGCCACCGCCGCCGCCATCTCCTCGGCGATGAACATCAATTACGCGGCCTGCGCGGTGGATAACTTCACCGTCGGCGGCGATTGCGTGGCGGTGACCGCCTGCGCCAGCGCCAACGCCGTGCTGCAGAACGCCGGTACCGCTCTGACGGGTTATGTCATCACCGGTGCCGCCATCCCGGCCGGTAATGGCAGCGTGGTCACCTGCACCTTGGAGCGCACCGGCGTTCCCGCCCCGCACGCCACCTTCACCGCCGTCCGCACCGCACCCTGACGGCCAAGGCCCCCGGCCGATGGCAGGGGAACGGGGGGCGGCAGGGTGACCTGCCGCCCCTTGTCGTTTCCGCCCCGGCCGCAAGCCCCGCCCATGCCCTGCTTCCGCCCCCACGCCCCGCTACTACCGAGCCCGGCCCAGCCTTCCGCCGGCGGCGCGCGCACGGCTGGATTCACCCTGCTGGAACTGGTGGTGGTGCTGGTGCTGTTGGGCGCGCTGGCGGTGATCGCGGTACCGCGGCTGGCCGAGTCCGGGTTCCGCAGTGCGGCGTTTGCCGAGCAGATCGCCGCGGCCTTCCGCTACGCCCAGCGCCTCGCCGTGGCCAGCGGCTGCGAGGTGCAAGTGGAGGTCAGTGCCGCCACCCACAGCTATCGCATCACCCGCCGCGCCGATGGCAGCGACACCAGTTGTGGCAGCAGCGGGGCGTTCACGCTCGATGTTCCGAGCCCAGTCGGTGGCAATTTCACCGCCACCGCTACCGGCGGCGTCCTGGTCACGCAGGGGCTGGTGCTGCGCTTTGATGCCCAAGGCCTGCCCACCCCGAACGGCGGCACGGTGGTGGTGGGTGGGCGCAGCATCGTCATCGAAGCGGAGACCGGCCATGTCCGCTGAGCGCGCTCGTGGCTTCACCCTGCTGGAACTGGTGATCACCCTCGTCATCATCGGCGTGGCCTTCGGCGCCATCGCTGGCCTGGTGGCCACCATCGGCCGCGGCAGCGCTTCGCCGGTGCTGCAAACGCAAGCGCTCTACCTCGCCCAGGGCTACCTCGAGGAGGCCATGCTCCGGGCCTATGTCGACCCGGATGGGGTGGCTGAAGGGTGCGCGGTGAGCCGTGACCTCTGGGACGACATCGGCGATTACGCCTGCCTGGCCACGCCTGCCGCCCCCAGCGATTCCAGCGGTGCGGCCTTGCCCGGGCTGTCGCGGTACCGGGTGAGCATGACCGTCGGCGCACCAACCAGCGTGGGCGGTGCCACCACCCGCCGGGTGGAAGTCCGCGTCACCCACGAGGATGGCGGTTTCGACTTGCGCATCGCCGCCTTGCGGGCACAGTACTGAGATGCCCACCCGTCGCGCCGCCGGATTCAGCCTGATCGAGCTCGTGGTGGTGCTGGTGCTGCTGGGTGCCTTGGCCCTGGTGTCGGTGGCCCTGATCCGCCAGCCGATCGACGCCAGCGCCGATGTGCAGCGTCGTGCCCGGCTGGCCGATGCCGCCGACCAGGCCATGGTGCGCCTGAGTCGCGATGTCCGCCTGGCCTTGCCCAACAGCATCCGCACCAGCGCCGATGGCCGCGCCATCGAAATGCTCGTGGCCCCGATGGGTGGGCGGTACCGGGCCCGCCCCACCGCGGCGGGTGCCGGCGATGTGCTGGATTTCGCCGCCGCCGATGCTTCCTTCGACCTGCTGGCCCCCTTGTCTGCGGTGCCCGTCTCCGGGCAATGGGCGGTGGTCTACAACCTCACCGCCACCGGCACATTGGCCAATGCCTGGGCCGGCGGCAATCGCGCGGTGATCGGCGCGGGCAGCACCGACATGCGAGTGGTGCTGTCGCCGGCCTTCCAGTTTCCGTTTCCCTCGCCCTCGCAGCGCGTCTACATCGTCGATCAAGCGGTGCAGTACCGCTGCGCCGCCGATGGCCGGCTGCTGCGCCATGCCGGGTTCCCGCCGGCGGCGGCCATGCAGGTTCCCCCGGCGGGTACCGGGGCGCTGATCGCGGAAGGGGTGAGCTTCTGCGATTTCCGCTACCAGGCCGGCAATGCCAGTCGCCAGAGTCTGGTCATGTTCTCGCTGGCCTTGAGCCGCGAAGGTGAATCGGTGAACCTGCTGAAATCCGTGCACCTGCCCAACCTGCCATGAGCCTGCACTTACGCCAGCGTGGTTTCAGCCTGATCGCCGCGGTGTTCGTGATCGCCATCGCCATGCTGATCGTGCTGGCAGCGGTGTTGACCTTGAGCGCGCGCCAGCGCAGCACGGTGCAGGCGCTCGAGGCCAGCCGCGCCCTGTTCGCGGCGCAAAGCGGCCTCGAGGTGGCGATTGCCCGCAGCCTCGGCGGCGGCTGCACGGCGGTGCCGGCCAACATCGTGTTCGAGGGCTTCACCGTGAACTTGAGCTGCAGCGCCACCGCCGTCGATGAAGTCCCGGACAACTACAGCATCTTCACCCTGACCGCGGCGGCCCAGCGCGGCCGGTTCTCCGACCACACCTTCATCTCCCGGCGCGTGCGCGCCACGGTGACGCAATGATCCCGATGAGCCCTGGTCGATGGCTGAATCCGCGGCGGCTTGGCCTTGCCGCCCTGCTGTTGGCGTTGGCGATGTGGACGCTGCCGGGGCTGGCGCAGATCTCCGTGCGCTCGACCGCGCAAGCCGGTGTCGTCTCCGGCAACCTCGTCATCCCCAAGCCGGCCGGCACGGCCACCGGCGACGTGCTGGTGGCGGCGATCAGCATGATACCGGGGGGGGGAGGGCGCAATGTCAGCACTCCGGCGGGCTGGACGCTGGTCTCGAACGCAGTGAGTGGCGCCGCCCCGCGCATGGCTGTTTTTACCCGCGTGGTGCCGGCGGCCGATGCCGGCGTGAGCAGCTATACCTTCGTCTTCACCGGTGACGCGCATTCCGGTGCGGCCGGCGGCATCACCGCTTTCATCGGCGTCGACGCCGCCGCCCCCGTCAACATTCAATCGGCGAACACAGCCACGGCCTCGGGCTTCAGCCACACCGCGCCCACGGTGACGACGACGGCGAATAGCGCGATGCTGGTCTCGGTGTTCACGATGGGGCGGGCAACGGCAGACTGGACGCTGCCAGCGGCAATGACCGAACGGGTCGACGTGGCCTCGACTCCGACACGTCCGACGAATGCCGGCGTTGCGCTGACCATGGCCACCGAGCCCCGGCCCACGGCCGGCGCGACCGGGACGCGGATGGCGACCGCCTCGCCCACCGGCATCACCGCTGCCGCGGGCCGGACGTTGTCGCTGGCCTTGCGCCCGGCGTTCGTGCCGGCGAACACTCATTTCCAGCTCGACGGTGCAGCCACATCAATGACCGGCGCGGTGGGGGAAATCTTCGACAGCGGCAGCACCGGCCTGCACGGCCGGCGTCGGGAGATCACCACCCCGACGACCACGAACTTCGTCGCGCCCAATCCCACCATCCACGGCCAGCACACGGCGGTTTCCGGGCAGTTCTGCAATGCCACGCAGTTCGATGGCGGTGCCGTGCTGGAGGTGCCGGACAGCCCGCTGTTCGATTACACGACGGAATTCTCGGCGTCGGCATGGATCTTCCCAACCGCAACCCCGAGTGAGTTGGCGTCTGTGCTCTCCAACGACCAGAACTACGAGTTGCATCTGGACAGCACGCGCCGTCTGAACTGGTGGTGGGGGGGGGGAGACCGTTCACTCACGTCCAGCGGGCAGATCCCGCTCAATCAGTGGACGCACATCGCCATCACCTTCCGTTCGGTTTCCGGCTCGGCGCGCCAGCGTATTTACATCAACGGCATTCAGGACGGCAATACGAATGATTGGGAGGGCACACTGGCACCCAATAGTTGCAACTTCTACATCGGCGGGGACGTGGGCACCGCCCTGGACTGTCCCTTGTTGCCTGGCCGTGCCTTTCGTGGGCTGATCGACGAGGTGAAGCTCTACAACTACGAGCTGACGCCAGTCCAAGTGAACACCGATCGCACTAATGGTCGCAGCTGTATCAATGCGACGGTACGTTACCGACTCGAACACGACGGCAGCGCGCACTCCTGCGCGGCCGAGTCGATCACCGTGCTTGCTTGCGCCAACCCCGACTGTTCCTTGCTCTCCAATGCGGGTGCGACCGGCACCGTTATGGCCGGCGGCAATAGTGTTCCTTTCAGTATTCCGATCGGCCAGAGCAGCACCACGGTGGCCCTGCTGCTGCCGACCACGAGCGGCCCGCCAGACCCGGAAGCCGTACGTCTGAATCTTGGTGCGGTGTCGCCGGCGGCGCCCATGGCCACGAGTTGTCGCAACGGTGCCGGAACTGTCAACGAAACCACCGCCTGCGATGTGAGCGTCGCCGATGCCGGGTTGGTGGTGGCGGTAGCCAATCACGTGTCCGATACCGTGCAGACGGCGACGATCCAGGCGGTGCAACGCACCGCCGGCGCTGCCTGTGTCCCGCTGTTTTCGAACGTCACCCGCACGGTGAACTTCTGGTCGAGTTACCTGAACCCGAGCACCGGCACCCTCAATGTGGCGGTGAACGGCAGCGCCGTTGGCACTGCCGCCCCCGGCACCGCCTTCAACCTGGCCTTCAACGCCAATGGCGAGGCGAGCATCAGCCTGCGTTATCCCGATGCCGGCGCGGTGCGCCTGTTCTCACGCTACACCGGCAGTGCCGCCACCGGCGACACCGGTCTGGTGATGGACGGCCAGGACGATTTCATCGCCAAACCCAGGGACTTTCTGCTGGCGGTGACCGGCACCGGCCCCGGTGGGGCCGCCGATGCTACCGGCCCGGTGTTCGCCCGCGCCGGCGTGCCGTTCACCGCCACGGTGACCGCACGCAACCACAACGGGGCCACCACCCCGAACTTCGGCCGCGAGCTCGTGCCCGAGAGCGTGCGCCTCGAATCGACCCTGCAGGCACCTGCGGGCGGCAACAACCCGGTGCCGGTCGCGGACCCCGGTTTCGGGACCTTCGTCGACGGCGTGGCCACGGGCCAGTGGCGTTGGGACGAGGTAGGCGTCATCACCCTGACCCCGCGTCTGGCCGATGGCGATTACCTGGGCTATGGCACGCCGGCGCAGCCGGCTCCGGGCAACAACCCGGACGTGGTGGGTACGGCCTTGGCCAATGTCGGCCGCTTCATTCCCTTCAGTCTGTCGGTGACGAACAACACGCCGGTCCTTGGTCATGCTTGCGCGGCTGGAAGCTTTAGCTACGTCGGCCAGGAGTTCGGCTTTGCGACCAACCCGCAGCTCACCGTCAGCGGCAGGAACGCACTGGGGGCCGTCACCGGCAACTACGTCAATGCCGGCGGTGCGGCGAACGCCTTCTGGCGTTTTGACGGGACTTTGGCCGATCGCATCCATACCAATGTCGCGACCGGCACCTTGGCCACGTTGTCGCGCACCACCACTGGCAGCACCGCGCTCAGCGAACACACCGGACCACCCTTTGATGGCACCGGGCGAGTGACGATCAATGGCGACCGCCTGACCTATTCCAAGCCCACGGTGCCCGAGGCCCCGTTCAATGCTCTGGTCAGCATTCGTTTCAGCTCGGCTTCACTCAGGGATAGCGACGGGGTCTGCTCTCATCCGCCCGGGCTCGCTGGTTGCAGTGCGCTGGGCATCCCTGGTTTTGGCGGCACCACCCAGCGCTGGGGCCGCATCGCCCTCACCAGTGCCTTCGGCCCGGAGCTGCTCGATCTGCAGCTGCCGATGCGCGCCGAGTTCTTCAACGGCACGGCCTTTGTCGCCAATCCCGACGATGTCTGCTCGGTGGTGCGCATCGCGCCGCTGGCCGATGCCAACCCCGCCGATGCCTTGCTGCCGGCCGAAACCTGCGTGCAGGACACCAGCAGCCCCGGCACCAGCGGCCAAGGCTGCAGCGTGGCCGGCCCGCTGGCGCGGCGTTACACGGCGATCCCGCCGGTCGGTGGCGGCGACCAATTCGTTTTCTGGCTGCGCGCACCCGGTGCCGGCAATGCCGGCATCCTCGATGTCACGGCCATCGTGCCGTCCTTCCTGCAGTTCAACTGGCGCGGTACCGGCATGGCCGCACCGACGGCGCGGGTGGGCTTCGGGGTGTTCCAGGGCGACCGCCGCGCCATCCACACGCGCGAGGTGTATTGAGCCTGCGGACTGGCAGCCGCAGCGCTGCTGCCGGCGCTCAGCCGGCGTAGCGCACCGCGACGATGACGAAGCGCGTCGTTCCGCCGGGCAGGGCGGCTTCGAACCCGTCGTCGACGCGCTTGCCAAGCGCCGCCCGCGCCAGCGGCGAGTCGATGCTGATCCAGCCCCTCGCGGCGTCGATCTCGTCGGGGCCGACGATGCGGTAGCAGGACGGTGCGCCGTCGTCTTCGCGTTCGATGCTCAGCCAGACGCCGAAGTAGACCGCGTCGGTGCGCGAGGGCGGGCCTTCGACCACCTTCAGCACCTCGATACGCTGGCTCAGGTAACGCACGCGGCGGTCGATCTCGCCGAGCTGTTTCTTCCGATAGGTGTACTCGGCGTTCTCCGAGCGGTCGCCCTCGGCGGCGGCGGCGGCCAAGGCCTTGACCACCTCGGGCCGACGCCGGTGCCAGAGCTCGTCGAGCTCGGCTTTCAGGCCTTCAAAGCCCTCGCGCGTGATCAGCGCGGTCGAAGGGCCCTGGGGCGGACGCCAGCGTGGCATCGGGCGGGCTCTGCTTCAGGTGCCGACGGCGTAGGTCAGTGGAGCGCCGGGACCCAGCGGCAGGCCGAGGCCGACCCAGATCGCGAACAACAGCGACCAGCCGAGGAAGAACACGATCGAGTAGGGCATCATGGTCGCCACCACCGTGCCGATGCCGGCCTTGGGGTCGTAGCGCTGCAGGAAGACGATGATGATGGCGAAGTAGCTCATCATCGGCGAAATGATGTTGGTCACCGAGTCACCGACGCGATAGGCGGACTGGGTCAGCTCCGGCGAGAAGCCGAGCAGCATGAACATCGGCACGAACACCGGGGCCATCAGTGCCCACTTGGCCGAGGCCGAGCCCATCGCGAGATTGACCACCGCGGTGACCAGGACGAAACCGAGCAGCAGGGGGATCTTCGGCAGGCCGATGGCCTGCAGGGTTTGCGCCCCTTCCACCGCCACCACCACGCCGAGCTGGGTCCAGTTGAACAGCGCGACGAACTGCGCGGCGAAGAACACCAGCACCAGGTAGGAGGCCATGGTCTCCATGCTCTTGGTCATGCCGCGGATGACATCGTCATCGTTCTTGAAGGTGCCGGCGGCAACGCCGTAGACAATGCCGATCACGCCGCCGGCAACGAAGATCAACGCGATGATTCCGTTCAGGAAAGGGGACAAGGACCTCAGCAGTTCGGTCTCGCCGGCGAGCCGCAGCGCGCCGTCGGTCGGCACGGTGGCGAGCAGCAGCAGGCCGATGAGCAGCGCGGTGGCCAGCCCTGCCCAGCGCAGCCCGCGTTTTTCGGCGGCACTGATGGCTTCGATGCGTTCATCGCCCTTGCCATAACTGCCATCGGGGAAGCGACGGGCGACGATCTTCTCGGTGACCCACCAGCCGAGCAGCACGATCAGCGGGGTGGAGGCCTGCATGAAGAACAGGTTGGCCAGCGGGCTGACCGTGTAGGCCGGGTCGATGATGCGCGCGGCTTCCTGGGTGAGGCCGGCCAGCAGCGGATCGATGGTGCCGATCAGCAGGTTGGCCGAGAAACCACCGGAAACGCCGGCGAAAGCAGCAGCAATGCCGAGGATGGGATGGCGGCCGGCGGCGATGTAGAGCAGACCGGCCAGCGGCACCAGCAGCACGTAGCCGATGTCACTCGCCATGTTCGACATCACGCCGGCGAACACAACGATGGGCGTGAGCAGGAAACGCGGTGCATTGAGTACGACCACGCGCAGGCAGGCGCCGATCAGGCCGGAGTGTTCGGCGACGCCGATGCCGATCAGGGCCACCAGCACGGTACCGAGTGGTGCGAAGCCGGTGAAGTTGGTGACCAGCCCGGCCATGATCCGCTGCAGGCCTTCGGTGCTCAGCAGATTGACCACGCCGACCGTGTCGCCGGTGCCCGGGTGCGTGACCGAGAGCCCGATCTGGCTGGCGATCCAGCTCGCCACCACCACCGCCAGGGTGAGCAGGAAAAACAGCGTGGCCGGATGCGGCAGCAGGTTGCCGCTGCGTTCGACCACGGCGAGAAAGCGGTCGATGGCGGCGGTGCGCGGCTCGGGGGGCAGGGCCGGGATCTGGGGCATTCGGGCATTCGGGCAGGCGGAAAGTGGAGGGATTGTGCCCGAGCCGGGGTGGCCTTGGTGCCCGGGGCGGCACTGGCTTGAGCCGGAACCGGGCGGCGGCTAGTCTGCAAGGCCGCTTTCTGGTGTTGCTCATGCGTCGTTTCCTGCTGCCCCTGCTGTTTGCGGTCCACGCATCCTTCCTCCATGCCGCCGTTGCCGACACCGGCGAGGACGAGGCCGTGATCACGCTCTACGAGCAGTTCGAGGCGGCCGCCCACGCCCATCGCCAGGCCATGGTGGCGGTGGCAGCCGGCGAGGGCAGGGCGGCGCGACGGGCGGCCAGTCGCGCACTCGAGAGCATGCTCGACAGCGCCCAGGCCTGCGCCCGCACGCCGGCCTGCGACACGGCGAACCTGCTGGCCCGCTTGGACAACCTGCTTGGGGCCGGCACGGTCCTGGCCGGCGAAGGCGAGGCGGCGGTACCGGCGGCGGCCGATTCGCCGGTGCTGGCGGCTTTTCCCGATGCCGGCAGCACGCTCGCGCAGTTCAATGGCCGCGACCTGCGCGAGCTGATCGTGCAGAACGAGGCCGTGCTCGCCGCCAAGGCCGAATGGCTCACCCATCTGCGCCCGCAGCTCATCAACGCCTTCGAGCAATACCAGCACCTGCGGTTCCTGATGTGGCCGGAGTACGAGCGCGCCGGCCTGCCCGAGGCCCTGCTGTTTGCCATCCTCGCCCGCGAATCCGGCGGTCGCGTGCACGCCATCTCGACCGCCGGTGCAGCCGGCCTGATGCAGTTCATGCCGGCCACCGGACGGCGCTTCGGGCTGGGCTGGGTCGATGGCTTCGATACCCGGTTCGAGCCGCAGCTTGCCGCCCGTGCCAGCGTGCTCTACCTCAACGAGCGTTTCGCCCAACTCGGGCACGATCTGGAATTGGCGCTGGCGGCCTACAACGGCGGCGAGGGTCGGGTCGGCCGGCTGGTCCGTGCCGCGCCGCCCGGCACCCGTTTCTGGGACCCGGTCATTTTCAACGCCCTGCCGCGCGAGACCCGCGATTACGTGCCCTACGTGCTGGCCGCGGCCTGGCTGTTCTTGCACGCCGAAGCCTATGGCCTGGTGTTCCCCGAAGTGAACGGTGCCGCCACCATCCTGCGCCTGCAGCAGCCGGCCAGCCTCAACCAGCTCACCATCTGCCTGGGCAATCCGAACAACCGCTACGGCTATTTCCGGGTGCTGCGCAACCTCAATCCGCGTTGGCTGCCGCACGACATGCTGCCGGTGGGCAGCGAGCTGCGCGTGCCGGTGGACGTGGTGCCGCTCTACCGCGAGCACTGCCTCGAAGGCCCGCGGGCCACGCAGGCACTGGCCCTGGTGCAGGCGCGCCGTCTGGAGGTGCCGGCGGTGGCACCCCGCGTTGCCGAGCGGGTGGGCGGCCATACCGTGCGCAGCGGCGACACCCTGAGCAGCATCGCCCGCCGCCACGGCTGCAGTGCCGCCACACTGGCCCGCGTCAATGGCCTGCGTTCGCCCTACGCCCTGCGGCCGGGGCAGCGGCTCGACCTCTCGGGCTGCGGCTCGTGAAGGCCCGATCCGGCAGCAGGCTGCGGCCGTTGTGGGTGCTCGGCGGAGCCTTGCTTGTGGGGTACGGCTTGCTGGTGCTGCTGTTCTGGAGCCAGCAGCGGTCCTTGCTGTTCCATCCGGCCTTCACCCGCGACACGGCGGCACCACCGGATTTCAGTCTCCCGGTCGAGGGTGCCGTGCTGCAGGGCTGGGTGGTGAATCCGGGCCAGCCGCTTGCGCTGCTCTACTTCGGCGGTAACGCCCAGGACGTTTCACAGTTCCGCGCCGATGCCGCGCGCTTGTTTCCTGCCCACAGCGTTTTCCTCGTGGCCTACCGCGGCTTCGGCCACAGCACCGGCGAGCCGAGCGAGCAGGCCCTGGTGGCCGATGCGCTGGCCTTGTTCGATCATGTCGCGGCACGGCATGCGGCCGTCGATGCGCTGGGGCGTTCGCTGGGGGCCGGGGTGGCGGTGCAACTGGCGGCGACACGGCCGCTGCGGCGTGTGGGCCTGATCACGCCCTTCGACAGCGTCGATCGGGTGGGCGCCCACCACTATCCCTGGTTGCCGGTGCGCTGGTTGGCGCGCGACCGTTTCGACAGCCTCGTGTGGGCACCGGGGGTCGAGGAGCCGGTGCTGATGGTGGTGGCGGGCCAGGATCGCATCGTGCCCCCGGTCCATGCCGAGCGCCTGGCCCGGGCCTTTCCCCGGCCACCGGAGCAGGTCTGGTTGGCTGAATCCGACCACAACGATGTGCAGCGGTTTCCGGCCTACGACGCCGCCTTGACGGCGTTTTTCGCACCCGATGCGAATGGGTTAAGGGTCGAGGTCCGATAAAGGCGTAAGCTCGGGCTTCTGGCAGATCGCCACCCGCGCGCCACGCACGGCCCCGAAGGCCGCCCGTTTCGCTCCCTCCACGCGCCACCGCTCGCTGCGGACGCTCCTTTGGGGAGTACCGGCATCACCAGCTACACCGCCCGATTCATCGATGTCGATGTGCTCGGCGACCCCTACCGCCTGCGTGTGCTGAGCGACCGCCAGCAATACGCCGACCCGGACGGCGACGCCGAGCGTGTCGGCATCTCCTGTGCGCAATGGCCGTTGTTCGGGCAATTGTGGCCGGCTGGGCAAACTCTGGCCGAAGCCATGGGCGGGGACGCGGTGGCTGGCCGTCGCATCCTCGAACTGGGCTGCGGCATCGGTCTGGCCAGTCTGGTGCTGCAGCGACGCGGTGCCGACGTGCTCGCCACCGACATCCACCCGCTGGCCGAGACCTTTCTCGCCTACAACGCCGCGCTCAATGGATTGGCGGCGGTGCCTTTCCGCCGTTTCGACTGGACCCGTGCGCGGCCCGAACTCGGTCACTTCGACCTCATCATCGCCGGCGACGTGCTCTACGAGCGCGGCCAGGCCGAGGCGGTGGCTGACGTCATCCTGCACTACGCCGCTGCCGAGGCCGATGTGGTGGTGACCGATGCCCGCCGCAGCTACGCGTCCCGCTTGGCGGCGATGCTGATCGAAGGCGGCTTCGTTCGGGTCGCTGGGGCCGACGCGGCATCGCACGTGCCGGTGGCGACCCTGCGTTTCGAGCGGCGCCGGAGGATGACATGAAGCCCACCCGCACATCGCCGGGCAAGGATGGCTGCCACCGTTGTGATGCCGTGTGCTGTCGCCTGACGGTGATGGTCGAACCGGAAGACCGCATCGCGCCGCACCTGACCACGATCATCGCCGGCGGCATGCTGGTGATGGCCAGGGGCGAGGACGGCTGGTGCGTGGCGCTCGATGGCGAGCGCATGCAGTGCTCGATCTACGATGCCCGGCCCGATACCTGCCGGCGCTTCCGCATGCTTGGCCCCTACTGCATGGCCGTTCGCGAAGACTATGCCCGCGACCATGCACGCGGGATCCCACTACAACTCGAGGGTGACCGCCAATGACCCGCAAGACCACGCCTGCCGCCACCGCGCCGCCGCCTTATCAGCGCCGCGCCGAACCCAGTCGCCAGCTCACCAGTGAACACATCGACGCCCACCTCGCGGCCTTCGAAGCGGCCGGTGGCAAGGTCGAGGTGCTCTCGACCACCACGGTGCTCAAGCGCATCCAGGCCGACCCGACCCGCGACGCGCCCAAGAACTGAACGCTGAGGCAGGCGAAGCCGCCTGTAGACTTCCCGCATGAGAACCCCCGAAGCCCTGCTGGCCTTGATCGATGATGGCGTGATCGACGAGGTGCTGCGCCCGCTCAAGAGCGGCAAGGAAGCTTCGGTCTACGTGGTGCGCAGCGGCGACGAGGTGCGTTGCGCGAAGGTCTACAAGGACATGGCGCAGCGCAGTTTCCAGAAGCGCGTGCAGTACCAGGAAGGCCGCAGGGGCCGCGGCAGCCGCGAGACCCGCGCCATGGGCAAGGCCACCAACTTCGGTCGCAAGCAGGCGGAAGCCGCCTGGAAGACCGCGGAAGTCGATGCGCTCTACCAACTTCGCGAGGCCGGCGTGCGCGTGCCGCAACCGCATGGTTTTTTCCATGGTGTGCTGGTGATGGAGCTGGTGACCGACGCCTCGGGGTTCAGCGCGCCGCGCCTCGGCGAGATCGATCTGGAACCCGCCCAGGCCCGGGCCCACCACGCCACCCTGATGCGCGAAGTGGTCCGCATGCTCTGCTGCGGATGGATCCACGGCGATCTGTCGGCTTACAACGTGCTGGTCGGCCCCGATGGCCCGGTGGTGATCGACTTTCCGCAGGTGGTCAGTGCCGCCGGCAACAACAACGCGCGGACGATGCTGCTGCGCGATGTCAACAACCTCACCGCCGCGCTCGGCCATTTCGCCCCCGAGCTGCTCGACACTTGGTACGGCGAGGAGATCTGGGCCCTGTTCGAAGCCGGTGCGCTGTTGCCGGATACGGTACTCACCGGCGAATGGACGCCCGACGAATCGGCGGTGGACCTCGACGGCGTGCGCCAGGCCATCAATGATGCCCGCGAAGAAGCGATCATCCGCCAACAGGGCCGCGAGGCGGCCGAAGCCGAGTATTGAGCGTCGCTATGATGCACACCGCGTCCCTCCGCGAAGGCCGCTTCTCCCCACGCGCGATCGCCCTCTGGCGCAGGGTCCTCTGGTCCCTCGCCCTCCTCCTGCTGACGGTGCCGTGGGTGGCGATGCGCTTCACCGAGGAGGTGCGCTGGGATGCGCTGGACTTCCTCGTCTTCGGCGCGATGCTCGCCGTGGCCGGTGGCCTCGTCGAGATCGCGGTGCGCATCCGCCGTGAGCGCCGCTTCGTGATCGCCGTCGTGCTCGGTGTGGGCCTGCTCTTCTTGCTCGTCTGGGCCGAACTCGCGGTGGGCCTCTTCCACTGATCAGGGTACGGCTATCATCGCGGCCTTCCTGCGTTGAAGGGCCTGCCATGACGTCGAACACCGCCTATCCGATTGGCACGCCCGACCAGCCTTGGGGCATCCCCGAGCGCGCGGCCTGGTTGGCCCGCCAGCGCCGGCAGCGGCGCTACGGCGAGGACGTGCTGCCGCGCATCGAGGCCTTGCGCGGCCGTTTCGACGTGGCCGGGTACGGCCACATCGAGGCGGAAGGCGAGGTGTATCCCTTGTACGCCCTGCGCAGCCGCGACTGGGATGAGGCGCTGCCGGCTGGCCGCGGTGCTTGGCGATGCTTTTCATCAGCGCGTCGACGGCCGCAGCGTCGGTGATGCCCTGGCGGATCCAGAACCGCGCCTCGCAGATACGGCGGTGGTCCTCGATGTGGGGTGCAAGGGCCATGGACGCTCAGCCCCGGGGCGTGGCTGCCGTCAGCACACGCCTTTTCCATCATGTCCAAGCAGTCCTGACGCCAGCCTTCGGCCACCAGCTCTACGCTCTGAAGCTCGGCGCGGAGTCGCTCGATCTCGACATGCTGCTGCTCGACGCGGTCGCGCAGTGTGGCGAGCTCCAGATCGTTTAACCGTTTAGCCACGGTACGGGCAGTGATCGGCCGCATCACTCACCCCCCTTCGGCGGCACCGGCAGGTGGTCGGCCACGCGGGCGCTGCGGGTGCGCTCGCCGAAGGCGCACTGCTGGCTGCGCCAGGCGCTGCGCGGCGGGAAGCGCTTGACGATCTGTATCGAATTCGATACATTGCCGGCATGGAGTACGTGATCCGGCAGACCGAAGCCTTCATCGAGTGGCGTGCCGCGCTCCGCGATCAGAAAGCCGCTGCGGCCATCCGCCGCCGCATCGAGCGCGCCGAGGCCGGCAACCTCGGCGACGTCAAACCGGTGGGCGAAGGTGTCTCGGAGTTCCGCGTGGATGTCGGCCCGGGCTACCGGCTGTATTTCACGGTGAGAGAGCGCGTCGTCGTCTTCCTGCTGGTGGGCGGCGACAAGTCCATGCAGGCCCGCGACATCGCCAAGGCCATCGCACTCGCAAAGGAGATTTGAACCATGTCCCTCAAGACCGTTCCCTTCGACATCGTCGCCGAGCTTGCTGGCGACGAAGCCGCCATCGATGAGTACCTCCGCCAGGTGTTCGCCGACGGCGATTCGGACGAAATCCTCCGCGCCCTTGGCCACGTCGCGCGTTCTCGCGGCATGGCGCAGTTGGCCAAGGAAAGCGGCCTGGGCCGTGAGAACCTCTACAACGCGCTCAAGCCTGGTGCCAAGCCGCGCTTCGACACCATCCTTCGCGTGTGCCGCGCGCTTCGCGTGCCGTTCCCCACCAACCACGAGGCCGCCTGAGCCATGGCCACGAAGAAGCTGTCGACGTTCGAGCGCGACCTTCTGGAATCGGTCCGCCAAGCCGAGCACGGCGAGGCCGCTGCGACGCACACACCCGACGAGATTGTGGCCAAGCGGATGCGCGATGACTCGCCCGTATGCGAGAACCCTCGGCTCGCTGTGCCTCTCGCCTGAAGTAGCCGCGCCCATCACGCAGCTCCACCTTCATCGGTGGTGATGGCGGCTTTGGCATGGTGCTTCTCCTACCGCCCTGCTGATGGGAACGCTACAGATGAATCAGCGTATGCGTTGTCTCAGGGGAGCTTGGCACGGAGGGGGTGCTCAGCAGCACCTGCAGCCGGAGGTCACGCGCCATGGCGCGGCTTCCGCGATGCGACGCCCCAGTACTCCCGAAGGGCGCGCGCAGTATCCACGCCCACCGCTGCCAACCCGCACAGTTTGACGATGAGGATGAAAAGAATCGCGGCCGGCATGGCCACGAACACCAGCAGCAGCACCGCCACGAGGGCGGCGGCCAGAACGGTGGTGAGGATCGCTTCCATGCCGAAAGGCTAGGGAAGGTCTGAACAACTCTGCCACTTTCGGCGAGAATGCGTCATCGCTTCTGGGATGAGTCCGATGCAGCTTTCGTTCGGTGATGCCGAGGGTCTTGGGAGCCGCAAGCGCACGCGGCGCGAGGTTT
>Ga0209103_1000157_pt1 | contig 20776 bp, 16 predicted proteins | sample 4C3metaG_FD_184152 | JGI IMG/M metagenome (GOLD analysis project Ga0209103, IMG submission 184152) | Freshwater bacterial and archeal communities from Indian Creek, Illinois, USA - 4C3 metaG (SPAdes) (version 2) | ecosystem: Environmental > Aquatic > Freshwater > Unclassified | place: USA...
TCGCACTCTTGATGTGGTTCGGGCGCACCAATCAGGTGCGCAACCTGGCACCGGGCATGGCCGGTGCGCTCTCGCACGCCGGGCTCACAGGGGCTTGCACCGCCGGCGACCTCGGGCCCACGGCGGCGCAGCGCGCCCCGATCATGATCAACGTGCCCTTCGTTGGCCACATCTTCGTCTTTTCCATTCTGGCCATCAGCTTGGAGCAGGGGCACCTGCTGTGGGGGGCGGCGCTGGCGGTGTTCATTGGCGGGGTGTTGCTCACGGCGCTGGCGCTGCGCACCTTGGGCCGCGCTGCCGGGGCCGACGCGCAAGAGGTCAAGGGCCTGATGCAGTTCTCACTCGGCTGGCAGCTCACCGCCATGTTTGGCGGCCTGCTGCTGCTGGCGCTGTTTGCCATGCCGCTGGAGCATTCGGCACTGGCCAAGTCGGCTTCGCTGTCGCACTTCGGGCTCTTTGCCGCCACCCAAGACGGCATGTTCGGTGCCGAGGCGGCGGGGCTGATTGCGCTCATCTTCTCCATGCCCTTTTTGGTGCACCCCTTCGTCTTCTTCCTGTTCGGCCGCGCCATGGCCAACGGCGGCGCCATGCCGCGCTGGCCGGTGTTGCTGCTGGCGGCCATCGGCTTGGGCGGGGTGTTGCTGGCGCTGGCGCGCTTTTGAGGGCAGATATCCCGAGGGCTGGCTTGCAAAGGGACCTGCACAAGAGGGTGGGGCGCCTGAAGTGTCGGGTTGCAACCACGCGATACCCCCCAGGGATAATCTGGATGGCGGATTGGCATTTTTTTGCTCCAATGGGGCTGCATTCCCTAGATTTTTACAAGGAGCCCTCCGTGCGTGCTTTTCCCTTTGCGCTTGCTCGCCTTGCCTGCGCCGCAACCTTGGCCCTGCCCGCTGTGGCGCAGGCCCAGCCGACACCGACCGCTTGGTGCTGGGTTTGACGCAGTCGTTCTAACCCAACCGGGCTGGGGGCGGCCTTGCCGTGCCCGAAGCCGCTTCATCCCTATTTTTTAGGAGCCCACTTCATACGCAGCCAAAAACACCATCCGTTGGGTTGAATCCCAAGCACACGCCTTTGACATTTATCAATATTTCGATCCAGGAGACAACCAGCATGCCCAACACACACCCTTGCATTTCACCGCGCCCCACCCGCACCGCCCTCGCAGGCGCTCTGATCGGCTTGATGGCCCTGCCCGCCGCCGCCACCAACGGCATGAATATGGAAGCCTACGGCGCCAAGGCCGGTGGCATGGGCGGCGCCTCGTTCGCCTACGACAGCGGCAACTCGGCCCTGATGAACAACCCGGCCACGCTGGGTTTGGGCCCCGAAGGCACCGACTTCGGCTTGGGCTTGACGCTGCTGCAGCCCGACGTGACCACCTACTTGGGTTCGATGAGTGCGGCCTCAGATGGCAATGCCTACTGGATGCCTTCGATCTCGCTGATACGCAAAGTGGGCCGTTTCACCTTTGGTGCCGGTGTGTTGGCCCAAGGTGGCATGGGCACCGAGTACGGCAGTGGCTCCTTCATGTCGCAAGGTACAGGCTTGCCCCTGCGTTCCGAAGTGGGTTTCGGTCGGCTGATGTTTCCGCTGGTCTACAACGTCAATGACAACTTGACCGTGGCAGGCCAGATCGACTATGTCTGGGCCGGCATGGATGTGCAGATGTTCACGCCCGACGGCAGTGGCCATGTCAACTTTAGCAACCACCACGACTTCACCGGACAGGCCTCTGGCGACGGCTGGGCCTTCAAGCTGGGCGTCCATTACCGAGTCTCCAGCACCTTGGCCTTCGGTGCCACCTACCACAGCAAAACCAATATCGGCGACCTCGAAGGCAGCGGCACGTTCACCATGCTTCCGGGGGGTATGCAGATTCCCACCCAATTTAAGGTGCTTGACTTCCAGTGGCCAGAGACCTATGGCGTAGGCGTTGCGTGGCAGGCCACGCCGGCACTCATGTTGGTGGCCGACGTCAAGCACCTGGGATGGGCGGACAGCATGAGGGACTTCCGCTTGGGCATGAACATGGGCCAGGGGTGGAACATTGGCACGATGCCGCAGAACTGGAAGAACCAGACCGTCATCATGCTGGGGGGCCAGTACATGATCCGACCCGGTTTGGCCTTGCGTGCCGGCATCAACTACGCCGACAACCCGGTGCCCGACGACACACTGAACCCGCTGTTTCCGGCCATCATCAGGGCCCACTACACCTTGGGAGTGGGTTGGGACATCGGTGGCGGCCATACCATATCCGGCTCGATCGCCATTGCGCCCAAGGTGACGAGTACCAACCCGAACATGTTTGGACCAGGTCAGGCCGGCACGGTGTCACACAGCCAGAGCACACTGCGCGTGAGCTATAACTTCCGGTTCTGACACAATGGGGGCAGGTGGCCATGCGATGGGTGCGGCCACCTCCACCCTCATTTGCAGGAGCCGATTTCATGCGCAGCCAAGTCATCGTCAGTTGGGGCGAAGCCAAAGAGTACGCCTTCGATCTGGAAGACATCCAACCCATGCCGAGCGACGTGGCGCGCAGTTGGCTGGATCAGCAGTTCATCGAGCTCGATTGCGAGCCGCTGCGCCAAAGCGGCAAGGTGCTGACGGCCGACAAGGTGGCGGTGATTGCGCGCACCGCCGGCGAGCCGCATTTTGCCGAACCCGCGCACCGCCCTTGGGCGCTGGCTTTTGCACAAGCCGCCAGTGCCAGCCTAGCCAAGCCGGTGTTGCACATCGACGTGCCCTCGATGACGGTGAGCTACTGAACGCCTAGTCCGCCCCGGGGTGGATCATCAGGCCCCGGCGCGGGGCGGCGCGCCGAAGCGCTGCTGCAGCGCCGCCAGCAGCTTGTGGTGCACGCCACCGAAGCCGCCGTTGCTCATGCACAGCAGGTGGTCGCCCGCCTGCGCGGCGGCCACCGCCTGCTGCACCAGGGTGTCGATATCCGCTGCCACTTGGGCCCGTGCGCCCATGGGGGCCAAGGCGGTGGCGGCGTCCCAGCCCAAGCCACCGCTGTGGCAAAAAGCCAGGTCGGCCTGCTCTAGGCTCCAGGGCAGTTGCGCCTTCATGGTGCCCAGCTTCATGGTGTTGGAGCGCGGCTCAAACAAGGCGAGGATGCGCTGCCTGCGGCCGCCTTGGCGGTCGAGCTGGCGCCGCAGGCCATCGAGGGTGGTGCGCATGGCGCTGGGGTGGTGCGCAAAGTCGTCGTAGACCGTGAGCGCTGGTCCGCCCGCCACCGCCACCTGCCCACGCACTTCGAGCCGGCGTTTCACGCCCACAAAGCGACCCAGCGCCTCGGCCGCCTGCGCCACCGGCACGCCCACGTGCTCGGCGGCAGCAGCAGCGGCCAAGGCGTTGAGCTGGTTGTGCAACCCACTCAAGCCCCAGCGCACCCGCCCGGCAGCTTGACCGCGCTGGCACAGCACAAAATCGTCGGCCTCGCCTTCGGCATAGAAGTCGCTCACGGCGCTGCCAAAGCTGCGCTGCTCGCTCCAGCAGCCCAGGTTGAGCACGCGCGCCAGGCTTTCTTCGAGGCCGTTAAAAATCACGCGGCCGCTGGCGGGCACGGTGCGCAGCAGGTGGTGGAACTGGCGCTCGATGGCGGCCAGGTCGTCGAAGATGTCGGCGTGGTCGAACTCGAGGTTGTTGAGCACGGCGGTGCGCGGCCGGTAGTGCACGAACTTGCTGCGTTTGTCAAAAAAGGCGGTGTCGTATTCGTCGGCCTCGATCACAAATGGGGCCGCCGCAGCGCCCAGGCGCGCCGAGACGCCAAAGTTTTGCGGCACGCCGCCGATCAAAAAGCCCGGCTGCTGCCCGGCCTGCTCCAAAATCCAGGCCAGCATGGCGCTGGTGCTGGTTTTGCCGTGCGTGCCCGCCACCGCCAGCACGTGGCGGCCGTGCAAAATGTGCTCGCTCAGCCACTGCGGGCCGCTGCTGTAGCGTGCGCCCGCGTCGAGCACCGCTTCCATGAGCGGGAATTTGGGCGTGCCGTCGGGCCCCAAGGCGCGCGACACCACGTTGCCGACCACGTAGCAATCGGGCTTGAGCGCCATCTGCTCGGCCCCAAAGCCCTCGATCAGCTCGATGCCCAGCGCCTGCAACTGCTCGCTCATGGGTGGATAGACGCCGGCGTCGCAGCCGGTGACGCGGTGCCCGGCCGCGCGCGCCAAGGCGGCCAAGCCGCCCATGAAAGTGCCGCAAATGCCTAAGATGTGAATGTGCATGGGGCGCAATTATCGGGCTTGCTTATGGGGCTTGCCGCAAGAACTGGCCGAATGGTTCGGGCGGCACAGCCGGCGAGCATAAGAACCCTTGGAACTGGTCGCAACCCAAGGCCAGCAGACGGGCGTGTTGCTCGGCCAGCTCTACCCCTTCGGCCACCACCTCCATTTGCAGCGCCTGGCCCATCTGGATGATGGCCGCCACGATCGCGGCATCGACGGGGTCGGTGTGCATGGTGGCGATGAAACAGCGGTCGATCTTGAGTTGCTGCAGCGGAAAGCGTTTCAGATAGGTGAGGCTGGAGTAGCCGGTGCCAAAGTCGTCCAGCGACAGCCGCACGCCCAAGTCGCGCAAGGCCAGCAGGCGCTCCAGCGCTTCGTCGGCGTCCCGAATCAGGATCGATTCGGTCAACTCAAGCTCCAGCAGCTCGGCTGGCAGCGCGTGCGCGTTCAAGGCCCGCGCCACGCGCGCCACCCAGTCGGTTTGGTGAAACTGCAGCGCCGACACATTGACCGCCACCGGGCAGGGTGTGCCCGCATGCAGCCAAGCCGCGGCCTGCTGCACCGCGCTATCGAGCACCCAGTCGCCCAGCGTGACGATGAAGCCGGTTTCTTCGGCCACACCGATGAACTCGCTTGGCAGCACCAAGCCCCGTTCGGGGTGTTGCCAGCGCAGCAGCGCCTCGCAGGAGCGCAACTGGCCGCTGCGCAGATCGATGCGCGGCTGGTAGTGCAGCACGAATTGCTGGGCGCGCAGGCCCTCGCGCAGGGCGTGGTCGAGTTGGATGCGCGCCAGCAAGTTGGCGTTCATTTCGGGCCGGTAGAAGCGGTAGTGGCCCTTGCCGCGCTCCTTCACTTCGTACATCGCGGTGTCAGACAGGCGGATCAGTTCGTCCAGCGATGCGCCGTCGTCTGGGTACAGCGCAATGCCGAGGCTGCACGAGAGGTTGAAGTACAGGCCCTCAATTTCCACCGGCTGCACCACGGCCTCGATCAGGCGCCGGGCGGTGATTTCGGCCCCGGCCGCGTCGGCTTCGTGCAGGTGTATGACAAACTCGTCGCCGCCCAAGCGACACAAGGTGTCGGTCTGGCGCAGGCAGGTCTGGAGTCGGGAGGCGATCTCGATCAGCACCTTGTCGCCAAACAGGTGTCCGAGCGAATCGTTGATGTGCTTGAAGCGGTCCAGATCGAGGAACATCACGGCAAAGCCGGTGCCGCTGCGCTGTGCCACCCGTATCGCGTGTCCGACGCGTTCGGTTAGGGTCAGGCGGTTGGGCAGGCCGGTCAGGGGGTCGGTGTAGGCGAGCTGCTCGATGCGTTGCTGCGCCGCCAGTTTTTCCGACAAATCTTTGGCAAACAACACCGTATTGAGCGGCTGCCCGGCCCCGTCGCGCAGCACCACCCACGACACCAGCAGCGCCAGTGCCGACTGGTCGGGGCGCCGGTACCAGAGCTCGCCCTCCCAGTAGCCCTGTTGCTGCAATTGGTGCAACAGATCCTTAGACCAATCGGGGCGGGTGGGGGAAAAAAACAGCCCGGTGGCATCGCATTGGGCCAGCGCAGCGTGCGTGTGGCCAGTGAGCCGCTCAGCCGCCGGATTGCAGACCAGCACCCAGTGTTGCGGGTCGGTGATGAAGATCGCATCCAGGCTGGACTCGAACACCTTGGAGGCCAGCCGAAGTTTGGCTTCGATGGCGGTGCGCTCGGTGACGTCGCGATAGGCGAAGACGCGCCCGATCGGGCGTCCGCGCGCGTACTGGGGTCGGGCAATGCGTTCCAGCACGCGCCCACTCTGCAGCACCAGCACGTCGGTGCATTCGAGCAGCGGCAGACGCTGAATCTGGCCTAGTCGCAGGCCGTAGCTGTCGGCATCGGTCACGCGGCCGACCATCCAGGTGTGAATGGCCTCGTCGTCTTGCTGGCTGAGCAAGGTGGCGGGCAGATCCCAGAGTTGGGCAAAGAGCCGGTTGAAGGCGCGGATGCGGCCGTCGAGGTCGCACACCAAAATGCCGTCGGCGGTCGACTCCAGCGTGGCGCGCAGCTCGGCCAGCAGGTGCTCGAGTTGCTGCTCGGTTTGGTGCTGCTGCGTTTGGTCTTGCATGGCCACCAGGTGCAGCGGCGGCCCCTCGGCGTTGGGCAAGACCGAGATGCGCCGCAACACCCGCACCGTCTGGCCGTCGGCGCGGCGCAACAGGGCCTCGGACTGCAGGCTGCCCAGCCCGTCCTGCGCCAAGGTGGACCAGAAATGGAGATCTTGCGGGCTGGCCGAATGGTCGCTGGCCAGGCTGCCGCGCAAGCGGTGCAGCGGGAGTTGCAGCAAGTCGGCGGCGCACGGGTTGGCCGCCACGATGCGCAGCGTGTTCGGATCGACCAGCCAGACCGCTTCCAGCAGGCGTTCGAGCAGGGGCTCCCATTGGATGTGGTTCATGCGCCCGCTCCGTCTGGCGGATGCAGATCGACCGCGCGCTCAAAGTAGTAGCAAACCCGAGGGCGGGGCGAGAGTTGGTTCAGCGCCGGGCGCGGCAGTTGGTCGGGGCGCAGGCTGCGTTGGATATTCAAATGGGGTTCTTGTTGCAAGTCGAGCCATGCCGGTTCGTCGGCGCCGGGCTGCGCATCGTAAACCCGAAGCCGGGGCTTGAGCGGCCGCGCCGCGTTGACCGACATCACCAGCGCGTAGCGCCCGTCGCTGAGTTGCACCACCGAGCCGGGCGGGTAGATGCCCATCATGCGGATGAAGGCGCTCAGGGTGCGGGCTTCGAAGCGCGCTTTCAGACTGGCGAAAATCTGGGCCAGCGCTTCGTGCGGCGTCAGGGCCTTGATCGGGTTGGCTGGGTTGCACAAGCCGTCGTAGCGGTTGACCAGCGCCAAGATGTGCGAAATCGGGGCGATTTTGTCGGCCGCCAGACCGCGCGGAAAGCCGCTCCCGTCGGCCAGTTCGTGATGTTGCGCGATGCCCAGCAAGGCGGGCGCGGGCAGCCCGAGGCGCTTGCCCCAGACCACACTGTGCATCACGTGCTCTTGGTAGAGCTTGAGGTGACTGGGGCCGAAGGTGTCGTCGCGCAGCCGCACCCGCTGCGGCAGCTCGAGTTTTCCGACGTCGTGCCACAGGGCGGCCAGGGCGAGCGCTTGCAGGTCCTCGGCACCATGTCCCATGGCTTGGCCCAGCAGCACGCTCAGCACGGCCACGTTGATGGCGTGCTGAGACGAGCGGTCGCCCGCGCCATCGGCCAGCAGGCGCAGCGCCGATTCGGCGTTCTGGGTCAGTTGCGACACCATGCTTTGCACGAGCGCGGCACTGGCCTGCCCGGCTTGTTGCGGGGCTGCTTGCACTTGCTCGAACAGGGCTTTGACCGCACGGCTGCTCTCGGCATACTGGCGCTCGCACTGGAGTTGGGCGAGGCGCTGCGTTTGCGCCCATTGGGTGGCAGATGGTGTGGCTGCAGATGCGGGGAGCGCTTCAGGGACTGGGGTTGGTGCGGCAGCGGCATCTGCTTGCGAAGGCGCAGCACGCGATACGGCTTCGTGGACTGCGGTTGCGGCGCTTGCAGGGGGGTCGCTGCGCTCGGGGCTGTAGCGCAGGCGCTGCAAGCCTAGGGAGCGGATGGTGTCGATCTGCTGCTGCGTGCCGATTTTGAAGCTGCTGCTGGCAAACGGGTGATCTATCCAAGCCAAGTCCAAATGCACATAAAGCCCCACCCGCAGTTCAGACGCTGGGATAGTAGGATGGCTGGTGTCGGTCATAGATGAAGTCCCTCAGCCTGAAAATTGGAGGGTTGTTTGGTGATTATCACCAAAGCTAGCACAGCCTGCATTTTGGGGTGTTGGCTGGGCCGCTGACTCTGGTGCGCCCGCCTGACTGGTAGCATAGCGAAATGAAGGTCCCGTTCCCGATCGAACAAGTCGAGCTCAATGCCCCGTTGCCCGTCAACGTGGTGGACCCGCACGGTGTGCTTCTGTTGCGCCGAGGCGAAATCATACGCAACGAAGCGCACCGCGATTTGCTCAAGACCCATGGGCCGATGGTAGACGAGGAGGAGTATCGGCAGTGGACTTTTCGCTACACCGCGGCCATCGATAAAAAGCTGCGCGGCAACGAGCGGCTGGAGGCGATTGCCGGGGTGGCGCGGCCCATGGGCGTGCAGCCCACGCGCAACGAGCAAGAGCTGTCGGCGCTGGAGCGTTGGACCGATCTGCACACCCGTTTGTCGCTGTTGCTCGTCCAAGGCGAACAGGCGCAGGATTTTGAACGCCGCTTGCAGCAGCTTGAGAGCCGAATCGACGAGGTTTTGCGCGCCCGCGTCGATGACAGCCTGTTCGTTCTGGTGCAGTTGTTGCTCGACCGTGCGCAGGGCTACAGCGCCAGCCATGCCCTGTTGAGCGCCGTGTTGTGCCGGCTGGTCGGCACCCCCTTGCTGGCAGGCCATGAGCCGCTGCAGCGCAGCCTGATGCACGCTGCGCTGACCATGAACATAGGCATGAGCAAGCTGCAAGACGAGCTCGCGCTGCGTCTGGAGCCTTTGGATGAAGCCCTGCGCGCGCGTGTCAACCGCCATCCGCTCGACGGGGTGCGCATTTTGCAGGCGCTGGGTGTGGGAGACGGATTGTGGTTGGACTTGGTGCGCCACCACCACCAACAGCCCCGGACCCCCTTGCCCGACCTGACTGGTTGCGCCCCCACTGATCTGGCGGCGCATTTGTTGGCCTTGGCGGACGTGTTTGTGGCGCGCATCAGCCCGCGCGCCAGTCGCCGCAGCCAGCCGGCGCACGTGGCCGCTCGCGACGCTTACCTGACCCAAGACGGGCAGGCGGCGCCGCTGGGGGCGGCTTTCATCAAAACGGTGGGAGTGCATATACCGGGTAGCTACGTGCAGTTGGAGAATGGGGAGTTGGCGGTGGTGGTGCGCCGCGGTCGCCGCGCCAACGCGCCGCTGGCCTTTGCCTTGGTGGGGCGCCAAGGCCTGCCTATGGGAGAGCCGGCCTTGCGCGACACCTCGGAGCCTGCGTTTCAGATCAAGGCCGGCGTGGCTGCCGACGAGGTGCGGGTGCGTGTCAACCCATCCAAGCTGCTGGCGCGGCTGTAGGGGCGTGGTGCAAAGGCTTAGCGCTTGACGCGTTGCTGTGGGCGAAACTCCCATGGAGGTGTCGGGGCGGGGTCGGCCCACAGCCCGCGCTGGGTGCGCTGTGCCTGGCGTTCGGCACGGGCATAGCGCCATCGCTCCAGCCATCCTTGCTCAATGGCATACGCTTTGTAATGCCAGGCCAACCCAGCACGCAGCATTTGCAGGTTCACATCTTGCCCCTGCAAAAGCAAGGTGCCGATTAGGCGTCCGTGTCGATCGGTTTTGGCAAAGACGACCTGCACCTCTTGTTGCAAGACTTTGGCTCGGAGGTAGATGCCCGATTCTGCGCCCCAGGGTTGCGCTTGCTCGGGCGCGTCGATGCCCAGCAGCCGCACCCGGTGCCGCCCTTGCTGCGCGTCGAGCACGGTCACGGAGTCGCCGTCGGCCACCGCAACCACGCGGCCCTGCAGCGGGCTGGACAGGGCGTGGGCGGGCAGCGTTGCAGTGGCCAGCGCCACGGCGAGCGCCAGCAACAGCCAGTGCAAGTGCCACGGCGATCGGGTTGGGGCGGCGGCGCGGGCGGCGTTCATCCGCCACAGTTTAGCGCGAGGCTTGCAGCACGCTGCCGGTTTTGGCTTGGTCGCGCGCCAGCGCCTCGCGGTCGGCCAGACGGCGGAAGTACAGCGTGACGAAGGTGCTGGAGATCACGATGAAGAGCGAATACAGCACCGGGATCAGCAACACATCTTGCTGCATGGCACCGGTAAAGGTCAGGGTCACGATCAGCACCGCCAGCGGCCCGTTTTGAATGCCGGTTTCGAGCGCGATGGTGCGGCTGCGGTTGCGGTCTTGGCGCAGCAGGCGTGCCAACAAAAAGCCCAGCGTCATGCCGATCAGCCCCAGGCCGACGACCGCAAAGTAGACCGACACCGGGGTGGCTGCCAGCAGCATGTGGTTGCGCGGCACCCAAGTGACGATCAGGAACAGAATCACAAAAATGCCCATGAAGCTGCCGATGAGTTCCATGGTGGCCCCAATATTGGGGTTGAGCTTGCGCGTGACCATGCCGATCAGGGTGGGCACCAGCAACACCACCAGCACCTGCGCCACGTTGCTGGCGGGCACCGCAAACTCGCTGCCTATGCCGGCCATGCCGGTGTAGAAGGCCAGCAGCGCCGGTACCGCCACCAGCGCCACCAGCGTCGAGACGCTGGTCATCATGATCGACAGCGCCAGCACGCCCTTGCTGAAGTAAGCAAAAATATTGGAGGTGGTGCCACCCGGCATGCAGCCCATCAGGATCAGGCCGACGGCGAGCGCGGGCGGAAAATTGAGCACGATGGCCAGCGCAAAACCCAGAAAAGGCATGATGCCGTACTGGCACACGAGGCCGACCAGCACCCCCTTGGGGCGGCGAAAGGCGATCAGGAAGTCGCGGTGGGTGAGCGAGGCGCCCATGCCGAGCATGATGACCATCATCATCAAGCCGAGCAGTTGGGTTTCAAATTCGGTGAGCATTTTTTAGGTCTCCGGTGTCATGCTATGGATGGCAGGGCTCAGGGGTGCAGGTTGGCCCGGAGCTGCTCTTGCCATTCGGCCTTGACTTCGGCCTTGAGGTTTTTGCGCAGCACCTTGCCAACCACCGTTTTGGGCAGTTCTTCGCGGATCACGATGGACTTGGGCACCTTGTAGGCGGCCAGGAACTTGCGGCAGTGGGCGATCACGGCCTCGGGCTGCAACTCCCCGTCGTGCTCGGGGTTGTGCACCACGTAGGCGCGCACCGCTTCGCCGGTTTTTTCGTCCGGGGTGCCGACCACGGCCACTTCGAGCACCGCGTCCATCTCGGCGATCACCTCTTCGATCTCATTGGGATAGACGTTGAAGCCCGAGACCAAGATCATGTCCTTTTTGCGATCGACGATTTGCATGAAGCCTTGGTCGTCCATCTCGGCCACATCGCCGGTGGCGAGCCAGCCGTCGCGCAGCACCGCAGCGGTTTCGGCCGGCTGGTGCCAGTAGCCTTGCATGACTTGCGGGCCTTTGACGTAAATTTCACCCCCTTGGCCAAAGCTCACGTCAACGCCATTCTCATCCACCAAGCGAATGTCGGTGCCCGGTGCCGGGATGCCGATGCTGCCCAAGCGCGGCTCGCCGTGCAAGGGGTTGAAGCTCACCACGGGCGAGGTCTCGGTCAGGCCGTAGCCTTCGGCGATCGGGGTTTTGGTGACTTCGCGCCAGCGCTTGGCCACCGCATTGTGCAGCGAGGTGCCGCCAGCAATAGAGGCTTTGAGCTTGCGCGGCGGGTAGGCCACGAACCACTCCTCGTTGAGCAAGCCGTTGTAGAGCGTGTTGACGCCCGTTATCCAAGTGATGGGGTAGTTTTCGACCGCGCGCTGCAGGTTTTGCACCGGGCGCGGGCTGGGGATGAGGATGTTTTGCCCACCAATGGCGAGAAAACCCAGCAAGTTGGCTGTAAATGCGAGGATGTGATAAATGGGCAGCGCAGTCAGCACGCATTCCTTGCCCGGCTCCATGTGGGTGCCGCCCATGGCCAGCATTTGCTGCACGTTGTTGAGCAGGTTGCCGTGGCTGATCATGGCCCCCTTGCTCACGCCGGTGGTGCCGCCGGTGTATTGCAGCAGCGCCAGTTCGTGCGGCTGAATGGCTTTCCAGTAGTTCTGTGCGTGCAGGCGGCCACCGGCCTTTTGCAGTGCGGCGCGGCCCTGCGCCAGCGCGGCGGCAATGCGCGTGTGCGGCACCGTGACCGGGGGCAGCACCTGCGCCCAGACCTTTTGCACGCCGCGAATGATGGTCTTGGGGATGATCGGGAAAAACTCCGACACCCCGGCCAGCACCACGTGCTTGATGGTGGTCATGGACAGCACCGAGGGCAGCTTGTCGGCAAACATGTCGATCAGCACCAAGGCCTTGACGCCGGCGTCTTTGTACTGATGCACCATTTCGGCCGGGGTGTAGAGCGGGTTGGTGTTGACCAGCACGCAACCGGCTTTCAAAATGCCAAATGCCACCACCGGATAGGCCAGCCCGTTGGGCATCTGCACCGCCACCCGGTCGCCCGCATGCAAGCCCAGCACCTCGCGCAGATAGGCGGCGAAGTAGTCCGACAGCTCGTCGACCTTGGCAAAACTCAGGCTGCCGTTCATGCCGTTGGGCACCACGCAAGTAAAGGCTGCCTTGACTTTGCTCTCACGCGCCCAGCGCGTGCAGGCTTCGTGCACGAAAGCCCCTAGGTTGGGGTGGCTCAGCGGCGGCAGCTCGGGCGTGATACCGACTGCTCGATACACAGCGACCCACGGGCGGGGCGTGTTGGCGAACGGGTGTTGCATGATCGGTGAGGAATGAAACGAACGATCGTGCTATTTTGCCTTAAGCGCAGCGGTGTGGCGCAGGGCAATGCAGCATTTGTATCAATGCGAAGGGGTTTTGGAGTAGGTGTAAACCCTTGTTTGGCTCGTTTGATCGGCTTTTGCTCCACCTTCGGCCCAGTCAATAAAAAAGCCAGCTCGTAAGCTGGCTTGATTTTTTGAGTTGTTTGGTGGCGCTTCAGGGATTCGAACCCCGGACCTGCGGATTATGATTCCGTCGCTCTAACCGGCTGAGCTAAAGCGCCCCGTGAAGCCCGCAAGTATAGCAGGCTTCACTGGTGCCGAAACTGCGCCGGGCGCTTTTCGACGAAGGCGGCCATGCCCTCTTTTTGATCGGCGGTGGCAAACAGGGCGTGAAACAGGCGGCGCTCGAAGGCCATGCCATCGGCCAAGCTGCCCTCGAAAGCCTTGTTGACGGCCTCTTTGGCGGCCATGACGGCGATCTGCGAGTAACCGGCAATGGTTAGGGCGGCGGCCAGCGCTTCGTCTTGCAGCTTGTCCAGCGGCACCACGCGGCTCACCAGACCGGCCCGTTCGGCCTCGCTGGCGTCCATCATGCGGCCGGTGAGCACCAGGTCCATGGCTTTGGACTTGCCCACGGCGCGCGGCAGGCGCTGGGTGCCGCCCGCGCCGGGGATGATGCCGAGCTTGATTTCGGGCTGGCCGAATTTGGCGTTGTCGGCGGCGATGATGAAGTCGCACATCATGGCCAGCTCGCAGCCGCCGCCCAGGGCAAAGCCGCTCACCGCGGCGATGATGGGTTTGCGGATGCTGCGCATGGTCTCCCAGTTGCGCGTGATGTAGTCGCCCTTGTACACATCGGCAAAGCTGTAGCTGGCCATGGCCCCGATGTCGGCCCCGGCGGCAAAGGCTTTTTCGCTGCCGGTCAGGACGATGCAGCCGATGCCCGCGTCGGCATCGAAGGCTTTGAGGGCGGCGCCGAGCTCGTCCATCAGCGCGTCGTTGAGGGCGTTGAGCTGTTTGGGGCGGTTCAGGGTGATGAGGCCGACGCGGCCTTCGCTGCGCACCAGGATCAATTCGTAGGGTTGGCTCATGGGGTGTCTCGCTAGGGTAAGGGGCAAAGCGCCACTATAACGCGGCTGCATGTCGGGCTCGGCTGGGGGCTTGGCCAGGCTGACTTTGAGCCGCAGACGAAGGGTTGGTGCGGGGTGCGCAGCAGCCGGTGCAGACTGTTGTGGCAGGCTGTTCGGGCGGGCCTTCTTGGGTGCAAAATGGCGTTTTTCAACAAAACCGCAGGAGACCGCATGAACCCGATCGCGCAGTGGGCCGCAGACGGCGTGTTGTACGAAGAGCGCGCCGCCGTGGCGCTGTTGACGCTGAACCGCCCGCAGGCCCTCAACAGCTTCACCCGCCCCATGCACCGCGCCTTGCAGCAGGCTTTGCAGCACGCGGCGGCCAATCCGGCCTTGCGCGCCTTGGTGCTCACCGGTGCCGGGCGCGGGTTTTGCGCTGGGCTGGATTTGTCGGAACTCGATTTCACGCCCGGCCCGGGCTTGCAAGAGCGCGCCAATCCGGGGCCACTCATCGATGAGTGCTTCAACCCGACTGCGCGCGCGCTGATGGGTTTGCGCATGCCCACGATCGCGGCGGTGAATGGGGTGGCTGCGGGGGCCGGTGCGTCGCTGGCCATGGCCTGCGATGTGGCGATTGCCGCCCCAGGGGCCAGTTTCGTGCAGGCGTTCAGCAAAATCGGGCTGATACCGGACGCTGGCGGCAGCTGGCTGCTGGTGCAGCGGCTGGGGCTGGCGCGCGCCATGGGGCTGGCGCTCACGGGTGACAAGCTGACGGCGGCGCGGGCGCTGGAATGGGGCCTGATCTGGGACGTGGCCGATGAGCCCGTAGCAGCCGCCTTGGCCTTGGGCGAACGCTTGGCTGCGCTGCCGACGCAGGCGCTGGTGGCCACACGGCAGCTGCTGCGGGAGGCGGGCACGCGCAGCTTCGATGCACACTTGGAGGTGGAGCGCGATTTGCAAGCCGCGCTGGGCCGCAGCGAGGACTATTTCGAGGGCGTGAACGCCTTTTTGGAGAAACGCGCGCCGCGCTTTCAAGGGCGCTGAGGCGGCCGGTCGGCGCTCATTCAGGCCACCAGGGGCGGGGCTGAGCGTTGTCTGGCTGGGCTTCGGCTGGGGTGGTGGGGGCGGCCGGTTTGGGCGCGGCCATCCGCTGCAAGCGCACGGTTTGCGCGCCGGGGTGGGCCGGGTCGGGCCAGCGCAGCGGCAGGCGCAGCAGGCGGCCGTCGCGCGCCACCAAGGCCACGATCTGGCTTTGCCCGTGGGCAAGCTGGGCCACATCGTCGAGCTTGCGCACGCGCCAAGCGCTGCTTGGGGCCTCGATCTCTGCGCCCAGCCATTCGTCGCCAGCGGCCAGCCCAGCTTGCTCGGCCAGCGAGCCGCGCAGCACGTTTTTGATCTGCAAGCCCTCGGCTTCGCTCACGCGCAGCCCCAGGCGCTGGGCCAGCGGCACGGGCTCGGTGAGCCAATCTATGCCTTGGGCGCGCAGCAGCTCGGGCAAGCCCGGCACCGTGCCAGAGGCGGTGAGCAGATCGGCGCAGCCATGCACCCAGGCTTGAATTTCGGCGGCGTAGCTGCGTCCGGCGCATTGCTCCAGCACCGCCAGCAGGTCGGCCTCTTGCATGGGGCCGCCTTGGCAGCGCCGGTAGAGCGCGCGCAGCACCTCGTCGAGCGTGGCGCGGCCTTCGGTGCGCAATTGCAAATCGAGCGCCAGCGCGACCAGCGCGCCTTTGGCGTAGTAGCTCACGGTGGCGTTGGGGCTGTTTTCGGTGACGCGGTAGTACTTGGTCCAGGCCTCGAAGCTGGCTTGGGCCAGGCTGTGCACCAAGCGGCCCGGGCTTTGCAGCACCTGGTTGAGGGTCTTGCTCAGCAGTTGCAGGTGGCAGGCCTCGTCGATCAGGCCGGCGCGGCGCAGCAGCAGGTCGTCGTAGTAGCTGGTGAAGCCTTCGAACAGCCATAGCAGCTCGGTGTGGTTTTCGCCGTCGTAGTCGTAGCGGGTGAATTCTTGCGGGCGCAGGCGCTTGACGTGCCAGGTGTGGAAGTACTCGTGGCTGATCAGGCCGAGCAGGGCGGTGTAGCCCTCGCTGGCTTGGGTGGTTGGGGCGCTGCGCTGCGGCAGGTCGCTGCGGCGGCAGATCAGGGCGGTGCTGTGGCGGTGTTCCAGCCCGCCGTAGCCATCAAAGCGGGCGTTGAGCAAGAACAGGTAGTGCCCGAAAGGCGGCGCTTCCTGTGCGCCGTGCCAGAACGCGATGGCGGCCTCACAGATGGCCTCGGTGTCGCGCTGCAGGCGCGCGCCGTCAAAGCCCGGCCCGGCGCCGCTGACCACCAGCCGGTGCGGCACGCCGCGCACGCTGAAGGCCGCGCTCCAAAACTGGCCCAGCTCAAAGGGGCTGTCGGCCAGTTCGTCGTAGTCTGCGGCCTGCCAGCGGCCTAGGCAGTGGAAGGCAGGGGTAGCGGGGGTTTCCGCCGGGGCGGCCGCAGGGCTGGCAGCATCGGCTTCGGGCAAGGCGGTGGCCGCTTGCCAGCCCAGGGTGGCCGCGCCGCCATGGACCTCGATGCGGTGCGCCAGCGCTTCCTGGCCGTGCACGCGCAGGCACAGGCTGGTGGGGTTGAAGAAGGCGCGCTCGGCGTCCAGCCAGGCGCTGCGCACCGAGGCATCAAAGGCATAGACCTGGTAGCGCAGCCGCAGCACCTGGGCACCGGCCGGGGTGGCGGCTTCCCAGGTGTTTTTGTTGAGCTGGCGCAGCGGCACGGCAACACCGTCGCAATCGGCGCTCAAGCCCTGCAGGTGCTGGGAAAATTCGCGCACCAGATAGCTGCCCGGAATCCATACCGGCAGGCTCAGGCGCTGCTGCCGCGCCGGCTGCGCCACGCACAAGGTGAGCTGGTAGAGGTGGGCGTGCAGCTCGACGAGATCGACGCGGTAGTGCGGGCCGGGGGTGGGCATGGTCAGGATGGGGGGCCAAGTCCGCTCAACGCGCGGCCGCCGCTGCCGCAACCAGGCGCTGCTCGAGCAGCTCGAACCCGGCCGCGCCCGATAGGCGCGTGCCGTCGGCAAAAAAGGTGGTGGGGGTGCCAGTGATCTGATGCCGCTGGCCAAAGGTGAGGTTGCGTTGCAAGGCGGCGGTGTCGCAGTTGGCTGCGGCGGGCTCGACGTTGCGCAGCATCCAGTTTTCCCACACCTGGGCGCGGTTGCGCGCGCACCAGATGCGCTCCGATTTGTCGAGCGAATCGCGCCCCAGTATGGGGTATAAAAAGATGTGGATGGTGACGTGGTTGAGGCGGCTCAGGTCGCGCTCCAGCCGTTTGCAAAAGCCGCAGTTGGGGTCTTGGAACACGGCCAGCCGGCGCTGCCCGTTGCCGCGCACGATGGTGAACGAATCGCGCAGCGGCAACTGATCGAAGGCAATGGCGTTGAGCTGCTCGACGCGCTGCTCGGTCAGGTTGTTGCGGCTGCGGGTGTCGATCAGTTGGCCTTGGAGGATGAAGCTGCCCTCGGCGTCGGTGTAGAAAATCTGGTTTTGATTGACACGCACCTCGAACAGACCGCGCATCGGGGTCGGGCGCACCTCGTCGATGCGCGGCAGGTTGGGCAGGCGCTCGGCCAGGTTGGCGCGGATGGTGGCTTCGTTGGCGCTGGCGGCGGCGCTGGCCCCCAGCAGCAGGCACAGCACGCAGGCGAGCCAAGAGAGGTGACGCAGCAAAAGACCCGTGGCTGGCCCGGTGTAGGTGTGCATGGTGCTTGGTGGTTTAGAGGGAGCCTGGCGCGGGGCGGACGGGGCCGCTGCCTTGGGCCTGGCGGATGGCGCAGAGCTTGAGCGGGTTGAGTTGGTCAAACGCACGCAGACCCCAGCGCCGCAGCGCCTGGATGCGCGTGTCGCCGTGGCCAAACAGGCCGTAGAGGCCGTCGGTGAGGGCGGCCATGCGGTCGAAATCGGCGCGCCGGGCGCGCTCGTAGCGGCGCAGCAGGCGCCAGTCGCCGGGGCTGCGCCAGTACTCGCGCTCGCGCAGCACCCGGCCGAGTTCGGCCACATCGCCCAAGCCCATGTTCAGGCCTTGGCCGGCCAAGGGGTGCATGGCGTGGGCGGCGTCGCCGGCCAGTGCCACGCCGGGCCGCACCCAGTGGCGCGCGCGCGACAGTTGCAGGGGCCAGCCCGCGGGCTGGCCTTCGGTGCTCATGGCCCCCAGCGCGTGGCCGCAAGCTTGGCCCACGGCGTCGGCGAAGGCTGGCGCCGACAGGGCCAGCAACTCGGCGGCACGTGCGTGCTGCACCGACCAGACCAAGGCCACCAAGTCGCCCCCTGGGCCATCCATGGGCAGCAGCGCCAACACGTCGCCGTTTTGGAACCATTGACGCGCCACCCCCTCATGGGGGCGCGCACAGCGCAGCCGCGCTGCAACGGCCGTGTGCGCGTAGGCTTGCACCTCGTACTCGATGCCGTATTGGGCCCGGGTGCTGCTGTGCTTGCCTTCGCAAACCACGGTCAGGGCGGCTTGGACGGGGTGATCGACGGGTTCGATCGTGCCCTGATACGCCAAGGCCTGCAGCAGCCGCTGCTCCAGCGTGGGCACATCGACGATCCACGCCAGCGGCTGCGACGGATCGGGCAGGGTCAGGCTCAGAGTGGCCGGGTGTCCATCGCCGGGCTCGCAGACCCACATCTGGCGCACCGGCGTCGCGGCCGGCGCCTCGGGCCAGACGCGCAAATCGCTCAGCAAAGCGTGCGAAGCCTGGTTGAGGGCATAGGCGCGGATGTCGGGGCCAGCGGCCGCAGCGGCCGGGCGTTGCTGCTGCAGCGCCACCCGCAGACTGGTGCGTGCCAACAGCAGCGCCAAGGTGTGCGCCACCACGCCGCTGCCCAGAATGGCCACGTCGTACGTTTTGTTCATGCGCGCATTGTAGGGCGGGGCGCAAGGGCCGGCAGCCAAGGCCGGCAGCCAGACCTTGCAGGCTAAGGGTTGGCAGCCGGTGCCGGTGGGCGGCTACTGAAACGCCACCTCGGCAAAGCTGCGCAGCTTGCGGCTGTGCAGCTGATCGACGCCACCGACGCGCAGGCGTTCGATGGCGCGCAGGCCGATGCGCAGGTGCTGATCAACGCGCTCGCGGTAAAAGGCGTTGGCCATGCCGGGCAGCTTGATTTCGCCGTGCAGCGGCTTGTCGCTCACGCACAGCAGGGTGCCGTAGGGCACACGCAGCCTAAAGCCGTTGGCGGCGATGGTGGCGCTCTCCATGTCGAGGGCGACGGCGCGGCTCTGGCTGAAGCGGCGCTGCGGGGTCTGGTCGGGCAGCAGCTCCCAGTTGCGGTTGTCGGTGCTGGCCACGGTGCCGGTGCGCAGGATGCGCTTGAGCTCGGGCCCCTCCAAACCGGTGACGTCGGCCACGGCGCCCTCCAAGGCGAGCTGGATTTCGGCCAGCGCCGGAATGGGCACCCACAGCGGCAGTTCTTCGTCGAGCACGTGGTCTTCGCGCACATAGGCGTGCGCCAGCACGTAGTCGCCCAGTTGCTGGCTGTTGCGCAGGCCGGCGCAGTGGCCCAGCATCAGCCAGGCGTGCGGGCGCAGCACGGCGACGTGGTCGGTGATGGTCTTGGCGTTGCTGGGCCCGACGCCGATGTTGAGCAGCGTGATGCCGCTGCCGTCGGCGCGCAGCAGGTGGTAGGCCGGCATTTGTGGCAAGCGCGGCAGGGCGCGGCCGGGCTGCCCTTGGCTTAAATCATGCAGCAGTTGCTGTTCGGCCGGGTTCAAGTTGGCGCGTGGGGTGAGCACGTTGCCGGGCTCGATCAGGGCCAGATAGGCGCTGTCCGGGCGCGCCAGTTCGGCCTGCCCGAGGCGGATGAACTCATCGACGTAGAAGGGGTAGTTGGTCAGGAGCACGAAGTTCTGGAACCAGGCCGGGGCGGTGCCGCTGTAGTGGCGCAGCCGTTGCAGCGAGTAATCGACCCGGGCCGCAGTAAAGAGCGCCAGCGGCTGCGCTTCGTGGCCGGCGCTGGTGTGGGTGCCGTTGGCGATGCCGTCGTCCATCTGGCTCAGGTCGGGCAGGTCGAAGCGCTCGCGCAGGGCGGCGCGCTGGGCCGGGCTCAGGTCGCCCTCCAAGTGCTCGTGCTCGGCCAACGCAAAGTGCAGCGGAATGGGCTGGTTGCTCACCCCCACTTCGAGCGCGCCGCCGTGGTTGAGCAGCAGCAGTTGGAACTGCTCCAGGTAGTAGCTGGCAAAGAGGTCGGGCCGGGTCAGGGTGGTTTCGTAGCGGCCGGGGCCGGCGACGAAGCCGTAGCTCAGGCGGCTGTGCGCGCCCGCGCTCGGGCCGCCGTGGGCGCTGTGGCAGTGCAGGCGCACAAAGGGGTAGCAGGCGCGGATGCGCTGCGCGGCCGCCGTTTTGTCAGCGCTGGCGCTGCCTTGCGGCTCGGCTTGGCTGGCGCGCACGAATTCGTGCAGGGCTTGGCGCAGGTGCGCCACGGCGCGCTGGTACAGGGCTTGCACCTGGGCCAAGGCGGCGTCGGCGTCGGTGTAGCTTTGCGGCGGGCTAAAGGGGGGGCTGTGGGGCGGTCTGTGCTGCATGGGGCGATTGTGGCGCGGGTTTGTGAAATGCTGCAACGGCTGTTGTGATTCCGGCAGCGCTTGCCAGCAGATGGATATAATCACTCCAAACAGAATTCTAAACTCAAATTGCCATTCCATTTAGAGTGCTTAACATGGAACCCCAAGCCCCCTTGCCGGTTCAGCGTGCGCTGCTAAAACTCGGTAGCGATCTTTCGCTGGCGCGTCGGCGGCGCCATTTTTCGCAGGCCTCCCTGGCCGAGCGCATGGGGGCCTCGTTGTCCACCGTGCGGCGCATGGAAAAGGGGGATGCGCGCGTACCCATCCACTTCTTTGCCCGTGCCTTGTACGTCTTTGGCGAAATCCAGGCGCTGGAGCGCTTGCTCGATACCGCAAACGACGAAATCGGCCTGCTGCTGATGGACGAGCAACTGCCCCAGCGCGTGCGCCGCCGGCCCCAGGATTCGGGGGCGCTGTGAAGGCCGCAGCCGCGCCGGTGCGCCGCCAGATCGAGCTGTGCATAGGCCAAGCCGGTT
>Ga0209103_1000158_pt1 | contig 20724 bp, 20 predicted proteins | sample 4C3metaG_FD_184152 | JGI IMG/M metagenome (GOLD analysis project Ga0209103, IMG submission 184152) | Freshwater bacterial and archeal communities from Indian Creek, Illinois, USA - 4C3 metaG (SPAdes) (version 2) | ecosystem: Environmental > Aquatic > Freshwater > Unclassified | place: USA...
CCGAACACGGCAGTTAAGCCCTCCAGCGCCAATGGTACTTGGGACGCAAGTCCCCGGGAGAGTAGGTCGCCGCCGGAATAATCTTTAAGAAGCCCCTAGCCTAGCGCTAGGGGCTTCTTAGTGATGTCGCGCAGGGACGGGGCGTTTGCGACATGCCATGTCGCAAACGCCCCGTCCCTGCGCGACACTAGTCTGCGGTTGGCAATTAGTATATACTCAAGACAGCAAAATTCTTGCGAGGAGGCAGGGCGTTGGCGAAAATACTGCTTGTTGATGACGAAGCTGCGTTGGTCAAAGGGCTAAAGTACAGCCTCGAGCGCGAAAATTTCGAGGTTTATACCGCTGAGAACGGGAAACGAGCACTGCAGGTCATGGAGGAGGTGCAGCCTGATCTGGTGATTTTAGATTTGATGCTCCCCGTGCTCGATGGTACGGAGGTTTGTAAGAGCATTCGCAAGTATTCCACTGTACCGATTATCATGCTTACAGCTCGTAATGACGACATCGACAAAATACTTGGCCTCGAAATTGGTGCTGATGATTATATGACCAAGCCCTTTAGCACTAGAGAGCTGATTGCCAGAATTAGAGCGAGTCTGAGGCGTATTTCCTGGGGCGGTATAGTGCCAGAGAATGAAAGTATCGCCGTGGGCGATCTGCGCATCGATGTATTGAAACGCCATGTGTGGCTTGGGGAAAAACAGCTTGATCTTACGGCCAAAGAGTTCAATATTCTCTTGGTCTTGGCAGCAAATCCTGGTCGGGTCTATACGAGAGAGAACCTGCTCGAATTGGTATGGGGATATCAGTACTATGGTGATGTGCGCAATGTCGACGTACATGTGCGACGCCTCCGCGAAAAAATAGAGAGGAATCCGGCCTGTCCCGAGTATGTTTTGACGCGTTGGGGAGTCGGCTACAATTTTCGTGAAAAATAAATGACATGCGACTAAGTTTACGCACAAGGCTGCCGCTGACCTATCTATTGGTAATTTTGCTGGCTTCTTTGGGTTCGGCTCTGTTCGTGAAGCCGGCTCTGTGGCAGTATTTTGTGCGCGAGCGCAAATTGGAGATGCTGACGCAGGGTAGTATTGTCGCCTACGCGGCGAGCCTGGAGCTGGACGATGGTGGGCGCGCACTCAATCAGCTAGCGCGACTAGAGGGTCAACGCCTATCGTCAAGAGTTATGATAATCGGTCCCGATTCGCGCGTGTTAGTTGACGCGTATGGTGAGTTGAATGGCACACAAATTAACAATGCTGAACTCGAAAAGAGTTTTGCCGGGCAGAGTGTGGCCATAGTCAAAGAAGGTGCTCTCGGGTCAGTGCTCTATGTGTATGTGCCCATCGCGTCTGCTGGACAGCGAGGGGGCAGCCCACATGAAATTGTGGGGGTGGCGTTCATAGCTAACTCGCTTGAAGATTTGCGTGAGAAGCAGCAGATTATCGCTGAGCGCCTGATTGGCGGGAGTTTGCTTATGTCACTGTTATCTTTGCCTTTGGCAGTTTACTTCGCCTTTGGCATCTCGACGCCTTTAGCTAGGCTGACAGCGGGGGCTAAGCAGATGGCGGCCGGTGCACTAGGAACAACTGTGCGACCGTCGGGCGACCAAGAAGTACATGCTCTTGGGGAAGCGTTCAACACTATGAGTCTACGCCTGGCGTCCCTAGAGGACGCGCGACGTAAATTTGTCTCTGATGCCTCGCATGAACTTCGTACCCCGTTAGCCTCTATGAAGGCGTTGATCGCGCCGCTAGTGGGCGATGAGCGGGTGGAACATGCCGTCGTGCGTGACTTTTTGAGCGAGATTGACAGTGAATTAGATAGGTTAAGTCGGTTAGTAGATGATCTGCTGCAACTTGCGCGCCTTGACAGTAGACCGACACTTCAACTGACCATGTTTGACCTGTCGGCCTTAATCAGGAGGGTGATCAACTCTCTCTCCCCACTAGCGGAGGAGAGGGGCATTATGGTGAGCATGGGCGAGATGCCGCCGACACCCATTGTGGCAGATGAAGGCCGGCTGCACAGCGCCCTCCTCAATGTTGTGGACAATGCAATTAAGTTCACTCGCACGGCAGTGTGGGTCACTCTGGAAGCTGGCCCTGATTTTAAGGTGCGAGTAACTGATGATGGCCTGGGTATTCCTCCCGCGGCAGTAGATAGGCTTTTCGAGCGTTTTTATAGGGTTGACGAGGCAAGGGCCAGGCACACCGGAGGCAGTGGCCTAGGCTTGGCAATTGCGTGGGAGGTCGTAAATTTGCATCATGGCTCAATTAGTGTGGCCTCCGAGCTAGGTCAAGGCACCACAATCACCATTAATTTGCCTCTGCCGTCACATAAAAACAATCTCTAGTCAAAGCGCTGAAATAATTTGCTGCTAGAATGGGCTGGAGAGGGACGGTGATGCCGTTGTCACGAACGACAATAGCCACACTTATCAGCCTGCTAGTGTTGGGGCTGATTTATTATTGGGCGGCTCCATCTACAGGGAGGGTATTTTTTATTAGTCCTACCCCCAGGGCAAACACCATCTATGCTACGCTCTATTTCTCCTCCCCACAAGGCGAAGCTTTAGTGGCCGAGACTCGACTGTTGCAGATTAAAGGACAGAATAGAGAAGAAGTAGTGCTAGAGGAGCTAATCAGGGGACCAAATCTCGCGACAGCAAAGCGGACGCTGTCGCCAGAAACAAAAGTAATCGCCGTCCATGTGGTGGACGGCGTAGCCCATGTTAATTTTTCGCGAGAGATAGTTGCCAGGCACTCTGGGGGAAGCACCGGAGAAAAAATGGCCATCCTGTCTATTGTCTATACCCTGACGGAGCTGCCTGGCATAGAAAAGGTGCAACTATTAGTCGAGGGAGCGATACATAGGGCGGTTTTTGGCTACATTGTCACTCTGCAGCCGATCGGCAGGCAGAGTAGCAGACGTTAACAGCAGTTGCTAGACTATATCGCTGAAGTGTCAGCGACTTTTGGTTTGGGTCCTTTTTCCAGAAAATAGATAAGTCCGAAGGCGAGGCTGCCCAAAATGCGCAAGGTTGCAGCTATGATAAAAGCGGGTCTATACCCCCACAGTTCGAGCATGGCAACCCCAGCCATGGGGGCGAAAATGGCACTTGCCGTAATCGCGGTATTGTAGTAGCCGATATAGGTAGTCTTACGCTCCTCTGGTGTCATATCGAGTAGAGCGTTAAAAAGAGATAGCATAACTCCTGAGAAGATAGCCCCCGTGAGGATGTTGAAAAAGGCAATGGTGTAAAGATCGCGTGAGAAAGCGTATACCAGAGGTACGATGAAAATGCCAGAGGTGGAGGCAAAAAGAGCCTTAAGTGAGCCGTTTTTCTCCATGTACTTGGCCCAGAAGCCGTAGCCAAGCAATGACCCGCCGGTGTTACTTAAATGCAAAATACTAATCCAGAGGTTGTTAGCGCCAAGCTCTTTTGTTTGGTAAAGGGTAAAAAGCGGCCACGCCACCTGCCATGCAAAGTGAAAAAACAAGGAAACGAGCGCAAAACGCAGAAAGCTCCACCGGCCTAGTATCTCGCGCAAATCGTCCCTGATAGAACTAAACAAGGTCCGCGCAAATTTTTCGAGAGGGATATCACTCGCAGATAGGGTATCCGCAAGGGAGGGCTCCTCACGGAGTTTGCGAAACACCCAAATCTCTAGCGCACCAAAAACAAAGGCTACCGCAAAGATAACTTGGTATCCTATGGGATAGCTCATGATGTCAAGCGCCCGACCGGCGATTAAAATGCATAGGGTGCCGATTACATTCATCAAGCGATTGCGTACAGCAAAAGCCGTAGCTCGTCGGTGAGGGGGTACTACCCGCGCGATAAATCCTTGCCAAGCTACATTCGAAATGGCACCAGGCAAGCTCATGAGAGCGAGGGTGACAACTAGGAGGCCCGCGCGACGATCCGGTGTGAAGAATGGAATTAGCGCGAGCAGCAGGTAGAACGCGCGCTGGGCGAGCATGAAGGCAGCTGTAAGCCGCTTCTTGTCGCGGCGTGAGTCGATAAATTTCGCACCGGGAATCATAGCTAAGAGACTGACAAAAGCAGGCGCCGAGGAGAGGAGGCCGATTTGGTAATTGCTGGCGCCCAAGCGCACTGCAAAAATTCCCATAAAGGGAGCAGCCAGATTGACAGCCAGCGTAGATACCACGCCATGGTAGTTGTTTAAGCGAATGTTTGACTCCAGCACATCGGAGGAGCGACAGCTCAAGTCGTCCTGAATGCATTTAATGTGTCCGCGCAGCGACATGTTCGCGCCCCCTCTAGATGTAGGTGTAGCAAGATTTGGTGTCTACCAACGAGCTTCACCGATGAGTTCGATGATATAAATTCGACGAAAAGTTCGCTACTCCTTTTATTCCGCTAGACTAAGTATTTTTCTTGGGAATGGCGGCACAATGATTATAGCGATAAAGAACAAAGAGACAAGGAACAGACGGCTCAACTTGCAGTGAGCGGCCTGTTCCTTGTTTCTCTAGGAGTCTAAGTTGCAAGCTTGCGCCCTAGTTCGTAGGCATCTTCTAAGAGCCCAACCCGCTCTTTGACAATGCCCTTTGGGCCAAGGCTTGTGCCTACGAGTTCCCACACTTTGGGCTGATCTAGGTAGCGAAACAACACGCGAAGTGTGGCCAAAGTCGCCTGTGGATGCTCATGTGAAGGCGCGCCACACACGGCCACCACCGCCCCTCTGATGTGGGAGCCATCTTCTTTGAGTGTTCTGTCGCCGCGTCGTAGCTGGTAGAGACGGTCAAGAAACACCTTTGTTTGGCCGGTCACCTGCCCCATGTACACGGGGGAGCCGATGATTACAGCCGAAGACTGCAATACCTCTTCGAGCAACATGGACATATCGTCGAGAATGATGCAGTTATCATGTGTCTTGCAGTGGTTACACCCAGTGCAGGGCTTAATTGAGAGATCGGACAGGCAAATTGATTCCACCTTGGCACCGCCATCCGCCGCTCCGCGCAAGACTTCGCGAATGAGAAGGTCGGTGTTGCCCTCTCGGCGGGCGGACCCGCACAAACCAAGGACTTTCTTCATTGTTATCACCTCGATTCTCTTTTCGTCATGGCACAGGCGCATTCCTGCAATCGAGAGACCACAGCAATGCCATGGTTTTTCAAAGCTAGCCCAGCAAAGCCATTTCGCCTTCCTTTAGCGGCAATTGGCTCAACTTTTGGCAGCAGGTTGAAAACCCGCTACAGGAGTAAGCAATCAATGGGCGTAGACATTGACATTTTTGCGCGTTACAAGCGTCAAGCTAGATGATACAAAACCATCGCACTGTAGGGAGGATAAATATGCAAATACCACAACTAGTTATCGGTGAGAAAGTTGCCAGTGTGCCTATCGTGCAAGGGGCCATGGGGGTAGGCGTCTCTTTGTCTGGTCTAGCTGGCGCAGTTGCTCGTGCTGGAGGTATAGGGGTCATCGCTGGCGTTGAAATCGGCTTTAATTGGCCCACCTACGCCACTGACAAAGTCACGGCTAATAGCGAGGCACTTTTATGGCATCTTAAGAGGGCGAGAGAGATCGCGCCGCAGGGGGTTATTGGCGTAAACATCATGGTAGCCGTTAATGACTATGCTCTCCTCGTCGAAATAGCCGTAAAAGGAGGCGCCGATATCATATTTAGCGGCGCAGGACTGCCACTGTCACTGCCAGCCCTTACCGCGGGGTCGCAAGTAGCCCTTGTTCCGATCGTTAGCTCGGCCAAGGCAGCCGCACTTATCACGAAGCACTATCTCCACAAGTATAATCGCTTGCCCGATGCTCTGGTTGTAGAAGGGCCTCTAGCAGGGGGTCATTTAGGGTTTTCGCGCAGCCAACTGGCCGATGCCACGGGTAAATTTTCGCTCGAGACGATTCTCAGCGAGGTGCTTGTGGCCATGCAGGATTTGCTCGGTGAGAAAGCATCCCTTGTACCACTAATTGCGGGTGGAGGAGTCTATAGCGGGGGTGATATCGCCAGGCTGCTTAGAGCGGGGGCTGCCGGGGTACAGCTAGCTACGCGTTTTGTGGCTACGCTAGAGTGTGACGCCGCCAGCGAATTCAAGGAAGCCTACCTGCAGGCGACCGCAGAAGATGTAGTTATTATAGACAGTCCCGTCGGAATGCCGGGCAGAGCACTCGCCAATAAGTTTCTCGTAGAAGTAGAAAAGGGTTTGCGTCAGCCAGACAGCTGCGTTGTGCACTGCCTTAAACCTTGCAACCCTTTAAGGGCCCCCTACTGTATTGCCGAGGCCCTGATCAACGCCGCACGCGGCCAGCTTGAGGAAGGCTTTGCTTTCTGCGGCTCCGAAGTGCACCGCATAGACAAAATTGTTTCGGTAGAAGAGTTAATGCGCGAGCTGGTGGACGAGCTACAGAACGCGTAGCCAGCCTAGCGGGGGTAGTACTCTATAGCTGCACCCACAGTTCCAGGTCCGGTATGTACGCCGACGACAGGGCCCACATGTGAAAGAGCAGGTTCGATGCCAAAGGCCTTGGTGAGTTCCTCTTTTAGTATCTGCCCCGCCTCATCAGCGGCCCCTACTCCGACCGCCATGCGTTTGACACGTCGACCCTGTGCTAATTCTTGAAAGAGCCCTACTATTTGAGTGAGAGCCTGCTTCTGACTTCTGGCCTTGCCGGCATCAACATAGGCGCCGTCATCCACGCGGATAATGGGTTTGATATTGAGGAGTGACCCGAGCAAACTCTTTGCTTTACCGATTCTGCCTCCCCTGGCTAGGTACTCGAGGGTATTAAGGGTAAAGAGTAACTCGTGGTTCCGGCGACAGACATCGATAGCGGCGAGAATTTCGTCGATGGAGCGGCCCTCTGCCATGGCCGCTGCGGCAGCACGCACTTGTAGTCCAATGCCAATGCTGATGGAGCGCGAGTCAACGACGCGAATGTCTTTGTCGGGCATCTGCTCTGTTGCTTGCCGCGCAGCCTGGCATGTTCCGCTTAGGCCGGCGGAAATGTGCAAAGAGACAATGGTTTCGCACCCCTGCGCAAAAAGGCCATTATACAGCTCCATAAATTCTCCGGGAGAAGGTTGGCTGGTAGTGGGTGAAGTCGACGACGCTTTTAGTTGGGTGTAAAAGGCATCGGGAGTGATATCGACACCATCGCGGAACATTTTGTCACCCCATACAACATATAACGGCTGGACAGTGGCCTTGAGCTCCTGGGCTTGCAGCGGGGTGAGGTCAGCAGTGCTATCAGTGACAAGACAAATCTTTTTCACGTGAACAATCCTCCTACCATGATTTTCAATCATTAGACGTGCCATTGTGGCAAAAGTGTCACCTTGGCAACGCTTTCACTTTGCCCCTGCCGTCCCGCTCTTTTCTGTGGGTAGAGACAAGTTCTTTTGATATAATCAGGGGGGAATAAAGGCGTTAAAGGAGGGCATATCTTGGCCCAAGCCGCATGTGAAGGTAAGCAACAAGAGGAACAAACACAGCAGACCATGCGGAAGAACATTTTGCGCATGGTTTGGCCTGCTACGCTGGAGAGCACCCTGCAGATGTCCGTCGGCATGGTGGCTATGGCCATGATCGGGCATGTTGGGCCGGGTGCGGTGGGAGCGGTGGGCCTTTCGGCTCGCGTCACGCAGATCGTATGGGCAATCTTCGCCTCTATCGGCACAGGGGCAACGGTCTTGATAGCTCGTGCAGTGGGCGCTGGTGATAAGGAGGCGGCACGACGCACGGCACAGCAGGCCCTTCTCTTAGCCATGGTCTTAGTAAGTACGCTCACCCTACTGGTGGTATGGCAGTCTCGTTGGCTGATGGTCACCTTGTTTCGGGCGGAATCATATACCCTCGATATGAGTTTCGGGTTCTTGTCGCTGGTGGCGTGGGGTATGCCCTTTATGGCAGTCATGCAAGTGGTGGGAGCCGCCATGCGAGGGGCCGGCAATACGCGCACGCCCATGTTTGTGGCCCTCGTGGTCAATGTCATTAATGTCTGTGCAAACTATGTGCTCATTTATGGACACTTTGGGTTCCCTGCTCTGGGCCTGCGCGGGGCGGCCATGGCCACGATAACAGCGCAAGGTATCGGCGCGATGTTGGCGCTTTATTTTCTGGCGAGCAGTAACGAGTTTTCTTTTTCTCTCTTAAAGGGATATATATTCGACACGAAACTCGTGCGGTCCATACTTAAGATCGGTGTTCCGGCTGCGGCCGAGATGATTTTTTGGCAGGTAGCCACTATTGTGCTGATGAGGCTCATTGTCGGATTCGGCACAGAGGAGTTAGCGGCACATCAACTCGGGCTGACAGCAGAGAGTCTAAGTTACATGCCTGCAGTCGGCTTTGGCATTGCCGCAACCGCCTTCGTGGGGCAGAGCCTCGGCGCGGATAATCCGCGCCAGGCAGAGAGATATGTGGCCGAGATCTTGCGCTATTGCCTGATCCTTACTGTTATCACGGCAGCAGTGCTCTTTTTTGTGCCTGAGGTAGTAATGGGTTTCTTGACACAAGATGCCGAGGTGATTCGCCTTGGAGCAATCTATTTGCAGCTCATGGCAGTAGCCCAATTCCCCCAACAAATCGCCGGGGTGCTAAACGGGGCCCTGCGTGGGGCGGGAGATACTAAGGCGCCCATGTTTATCGGCGGCATCGGGTTGTGGCTCGTCAGGTTGCCGTTGGCTTTTATTCTCAGTCGTGGCTTTGAGCTTGGTATCACCGGGGTTTGGGTGGCCATGACCATCGACTTATTTTTTCGCTTTGGGCTAAGTAGCTATCGATATTACCGCGGCCATTGGAAAAACAGCTTGCGCATCACATAGTGCAGTGTTCCTGAAATCCTAAGGGGGGCTAACGTCTTTATGAATAGCGCGAGCCGTGCGCCATTGTGGGATGCCATCAAGCGGCATCTAGACCGCTCTGCCTATCCTTTTCATGTGCCGGGGCACAAGGGAGGGCGGGGCTTACCCCATGAGTTTAAGGCAGGCTTGGTCAAGGCGGACTTAACGGAGCTACCGGAGCTAGACAATCTACTTGCTCCCAGCGGCCCCATCGCCGAAGCGGAGGCCATGGCTGCAGAATGGGTAGGGGCTAAGGCCACCCATTTTACCACCAATGGCAGCAGTGCCGTCTTGATCGCCGCGGTGCTGGCCTGTTGTCCGCGGGGCTCGCAGGTAGTCTTGCCCCAAAATGCACACCAGAGCCTCTTTCACGCTTGTGTGCTAGGTGATCTCAGCCCTATTTTTGTGCCCGTGCCCTTGGATAGCAGTCTTGGTATCCCCCTTGGCGTCACCCCCGCGGCTCTTCGGCAGGTGCTCAGCACAGTGCAGGCCTCCTTGGTGGTGGTGGTTCATCCGACCTATCATGGGGTGTGTGGCGATGTTGCAAAGCTCGCGGCGATCTGCCGCGAATTCGACGTGCCACTCTTGGTAGACGAAGCGCACGGCACTCACCTCTTGCTGGCTGCGCAAGCCCCCTTTTCAGCCGTGGGGCAAGGAGCCGATATTGTGGTGCAGAGCGTGCATAAGACGGGGACGGCCTTGACCGGAGCAGCATGGGTGCATTGTCTGTCCGAGCGCTGGTCCGACCGGATAAAAGACGCGTTAAGGCTGGTGCAATCTACGTCACCCTCTTACCTCCTGCTGGCTTCGCTGGACTTAGCGCGAGCACAGATGCAAAGCCAGGGCAAGACGCTTCTCAGAGAGGCGGTGCAAACTTCTCTCGCCGCCCGTCGAATGCTACCCTGCTTTACGCCGCCCTGGCCGTATCAGCAAGATCCCCTGCGCTTAGTCATAGATTGTGCTAAGCTTGGTCTAAGTGGCTACGAACTCGAGCGCCACTTCGCGCAACGGGGGGTGCTGCCCGAAATGGTGGAGCCAACGGCCGTCACCCTAGTCTTAGGTTTGCATGATGGCCAGGAGGCCCTCATGTGTCTTGAGCAGGCCGTGCATGACCTTGACCAAGGGGCGGCTCAGGCAGTTTTGTTGCCCAAGTTGCTACCCATGCCCATTTGTCCAACCATTCTCCGCCCGGCGCAGGCTTACTGGCAGGAGCGCGTCTGCCTGCCACTTGAGCAAGCCATCGGCCGAATCGCTGCCACGCCGGTCACACCCTATCCCCCCGGTATTCCCATTATTTGGCCCGGGCAAATGTTTACTGAGGAATGCGTAGATTACATTTTAGCGAGGCGAGGCCTTGGCCCCACGGGAGGGGCGGGTCTGGCCGGAGAAGTGAAGGTGTTAGCCCATGACAAACTTACCTAGGGGCTTATTTATATCACTTGAGGGTCCAGACGGCTGCGGCAAAACAACACAGGCCTTGGCCGTGCAAAGAGAGCTTGCCCAGCGGGGCACTCAAGCGATACTCACTAGAGAGCCAGGTGGCACCATGCTAGGCGAGGCGATTCGCGAGATGTTACTTTCCTCGGCCAGCAGCGGGATGAGTCCGCGCACAGAGATGTTGCTCTACGCCGCTAGCCGCGCACAACATGTCGATGAAGTGATAAGGCCGCAACTTGCGGCAGGGGTCACTGTTATATCCGACCGCTTTGTTGACTCTAGCCTAGTTTATCAGGGGTTAGGCCTGTCGCTCGGGATGGAGCAAGTTCTGGCGGTGAATTTGGCGGCAACGGGCGGACTGTTGCCCGACTTGACTGTAGTGCTCTACCTCAGTGCGTCAGAGGCACGTGCGAGGCTTAACATGAAGCTTAGTCAGACTAAGGCCACGACAGACCGCATAGAATCCCGTGATGTCGCTTATCAGGAGCGTGTCGCCGAGGGGTATCGGCGCCTGGGGGAACTTTTTCCCCAGCGCGTGGTGCTCCTTAATGCGGATGATTCTGTCGAGGGGATTACTCGTGGTATAATGGATAAAATACACCAATTGGAAAGGGGAGACGGGCCGTGAAATTAGTTATAGCCGTAGTCCAGGACAAAGATAGCCAGAAGCTAGTAGAGGTGCTCGTAGAGAATGGATTTAGGTCTACTAAATTAGCCAGCACGGGTGGATTTCTTAAGGCCGGCAACACTACTCTCCTAGTAGGTGTAGAAGACCAAGATGTGCCCTCCGTTTTAGCAATTATTCGCAGCATTTGCCAGGCGCGTGAAGAACTAGTGGCCCCCATGGCCCCCATGGGCAGTGGTGCCGTGGAGTCCTACGTGCCCTATCCTATAGAAGTGCTCGTAGGGGGAGCAACCGTCTTCGTTGTCGACGTAGCACAATTTCATCGTTACTAGGGAGGGTCTGCTTTTGTGGCAGGGCATCGTTTCACACCAACGCATTACGGAGACACTCGGGCGAGCCATTGACCGCGGCAAAGTCGGGCATGCCTACTTGTTTGTGGGGCCTAGGGGCGTAGGTAAGGGTACTGTGGCCCAAGCTTTTGCGCGGGGGATAGTCGCAAGCAAAGTGCCTTTGCCCCACCCAGATGTGACAGAAATCCAGACGGACACCCAAAATGTGCTCATAGAACAAACGCGTGAGCTCACGCAAAGTGCTCTTTTGACGCCCTTAGTAGCGGAGCGCAAAGTGTTTATTATCCACAAAGCAGACAAGCTTACCCCTCAGGCGGCAAATAGTTTGCTGCAAGTACTTGAAGAGCCACCGCCCTCGGTGGTCGTCATATTGTTGGCCAACACCCCGAATGTCCTGCCGACGATTCGTTCTCGTTGCCAGGTTTTGTCCTTTGGAGCGCTAGATGAAGCTGAGACGCTCGCAGTGCTCGAGGGAATCGGCCCTGTGTCGCCAGATAGGGCGCGCCTAAGGCAAGCGGCAAGCCTCTGTTTCGGCAGTCCGGGGGAGGCACTGCGACTTCTAGATGAGGGAGGACGGCTTCTATGTGCGCTCGAAGAGTGGGTAGTGCGGTACCTAGGGCTCACTCTGGAAGAAAGAATCAGTTACTTGGTCAAGCTAGAGAAGGAGTCAGAGGCGCTTTATGATTATGTGTACTATCTCGCCATATGGATGCGGGATCTAATATATTGTAAACTAGGCCTAGAGCACCATGTTGCTTGGGCCAGTATGGGGAAACTAGAGGAACAATCTGCCTACTACGATTTAGGAGAACTGCAGGCCAAGTTAAATGTGCTGTATGGCTTGCTGGTGCAGTGGGGGCCAGGTATAAGCAAGCGTTTAGTGCTCGATCAGTTGCTCGTGGTGGGCAAGTAGAGGAGAGGTTGTCAATTGCCAGAGGTTATAGGGGTGCGCTTTAAGCGCTTGGGTAAAGTCTATCATTTTGATCCGATGGGGATTACCCTAGAGGTGGGTGATTTTTGTGTTGTGGAGACTGCGCGCGGTCTCGAGTATGGCGAGGTGGCCAGTCAACCGCGCGAAGTGAGCAGTGAGTCTGTGGTCGCTCCCCTCAAAAATGTTCTCCGCAAGGCCACCGAGGAGGACAAAGCGAGGGTTGCTGCCAAAGATAAATTTGAGGGAGAAGCTTTTGCCGTGGCGCACGAAAAGATTTTGGCACACAGGCTCGAGATGAAGTTAGTAGACGTGGAATCTACCTTTGATGGCTCGAAGATCCTCTTTTATTTTACGGCTGAGGGACGAATCGATTTTAGAGAACTAGTTAAAGACTTAGCTTCTGTCTTTAAGACGCGTATCGAGCTAAGGCAAATTGGAGTACGCGACGAGGCGAAGATGCTAGGAGGATTGGGTCCCTGTGGCCGTATGCTGTGCTGTTCCACTTTTCTCGGCGATTTTGCCCCCGTCTCCATCAAAATGGCCAAGGAGCAGCGCCTTTCTCTCAATCCAGCCAAAATCTCTGGATTATGCGGGCGACTGATGTGTTGCTTGCGCTTTGAATGCAATCTGCCAGAAGTGTTGGCGGCACTGGGCGCTAACACTGTGCCGCAACCTAGCGCAGGCGAGGCGCATGTTTGCTGTAGGGCGAGGGACAAGGCGACCGAAAGTGAGTAACAAGATGACGCATACTTGTTTATAGGGGGTGGACATCGCGACCGGCATAGATAAAATGACGCGTACTTACTTGTTGTCTATGTTGGCCGTACTGCTCGGAGTGGTGGGCTTCGTGGCGGCAATGGTAGACTTTGGGCCACAGATGAGGTCGCGAACCACCGTGCGCCAGGCCGCAGAGGCTCCGCTGCAGGTGATCAGCATGATACAGGGGCTTCCACCCCATTACTTGGGTTGGCCAGGTCAGGTAGCCGTCGCCACAGACAGGATTTTCGTCGTAGACAGCATGGCCACAGATGCTATGATCAAAGTGTTCACCCCTCAAGGTGAGTTCATGTACGGTTTTGGCGCTTTAGGGAGCGAAGGCCTAGCACAGGTTATGGATATCACGCTCGACCCCATGGGCAATGTGGTCGTGCTTGATGCTTCCCCAGCGATTGTGGTTTTCAGCACGGAGGGCGTCCGCATAAGGCGCATGGATCTCGCTCATTTTGACGAAAGGTTTATCTTAGATTGGGCGACGAGCATTATCGCCACAGAGTCTGAGTTTTTCGTGCTCTCTTTAGATAGGCTCTTGCGCATCGACCTGCGGGGACGCGTGCTTTCTTCCGCTAGTGGGAGGAAGGACGAGATATTTCTCGGGGTGGCCCCCTCTGAGTTTCATATGGGGCCGTCGGGCATGGTCGTGCGTGAGGGGCGCGTGTGGGTGGCGGACTCTGTGCACGGCAGGCTAGTGCGTCTAGGCGAGCGAGGAGAGTTTGACCTAACCCTGCCTTTGCCTAGAACAGGCGATATCGCACCCTACCCCACCAGCATAGCCCTTGATGCCGCAGGTAACTTCCTCGTGGTGGACGCGGCCACGCAGATGCTAGTCGCCGTTTCGTCCGAGGGTGCGAAAGTGTGGGAGATAAGGCTCAATCAGCTACTTGAAAATCAAATGAGGGCCGACATCGCCGACATAGCCCTAGGGCCTCAGGGCAGGATTTACGTGAGTAATTTTCTCACTGGCAAAATCGAGAGCTTTAGCGTCAGCAATGGGCGGCAGGCTGGGCGGCAGGAAATTATTGCCGCTAGGGCCCATTTCCTCTTGCCGCGCGACCTGGTTGTGGACGGAAATGCGCTCTATATCTTAAGTGCACAAACCGGAGTGAACAGTAAAGTCCAGATTTATCGTCACGATCTAGCCCTTGGCGTCGGTGCAACCATTGTCCGCGCAGACATAGATGGGGCATCGCGCCTAGCCGCTCGTAACAATCTCCTGTACGTGCTGACCGAGCGCCGGATCTTGGTGTTTACTCCGGCGGGCAGGCTGCAGCATGTGATTGGCGAAGACAGCAGTCGCTGGGGTGGTTTTGGCGTGGTCAGCCCCTTTGGCACTGAACTAGGACCGCAAGCGATGGAGGTTGACGGCGAGGGTCGAATCTGGGTTGGTGATACCTTTCGGCATCGCCTGCTCATCTTTGCCGCTAATGGCGATTTCTCGCACGAAGTCACGCTCGGTGCGGAGATTTGGCCAGCGGGCATAGCCTTTAGACCGGACAACACTTTGCTCATCCTCAATTCTTTGGTAGGCCAAATCATCCATATCGATCAAGAGGGGCAAGTGCTAGGCGTACATGGCGAGCGAGGCTCTGGTCTGGGGCAATTAGGCGTGTTAGAAGACATGGGCTTTCTTGGTGGTGCGAATGATATTGTCGTCGACAGCCAAGGCGTTTTTTATGTCGTGGATACTATCAATAATCGTGTGCAGCAATTCTCGCCCGAGGCAAGGCCTTCATTTGCCCAGGGCAATTATGGCAGTGGCGTAGGGCAGGTATTTAGGCCTCAGGCCTTGGCCTACTACCCCTCTCAGGGGGCGTATTTTCTGGCCGATAGGTATAACCATCGCGTCAAGTTGGTGCAGTTTAGGTGAATATTATGAACAATGAGTTTGTCGAACCCGGCGAGCGCCTGGACAATTTGGAGCGCGGTGGGCTTAGGATTATACAAGACCCCCGCTCTTTCTGTTTTTCTCTCGATGCGGTGCTGTTGGCGCATTTTGCTACTGTGCACAATTACGACCGCGTGATGGACCTCTGTACAGGCAGTGGGGTGGTGCCACTCCTGCTCTCCACCAGGGCCAAGGGCCTTAAACAAGTGGGGATGGAGCTCTGTGCCGAAGCGGCGGAGCGCGCCCAAAGGAGCATGTGTCTTAATGGTCTGGCGGAGTCCATTGAAGTGGTGACAGGAGATGTGCGGCAGGTAAGGCAACTCTTCCCGTCGCGCAGATTTAATCTGGTGACGGTCAATCCTCCCTACTTGCCCCTAGGACATGGCGAAACAAGTGATCAGGCAACGCGCAGCATGGCGCGGCATGAAGTGACTCTCACTTTGGCTGAGGTAGTGCGGGCTGCCGCTTACTTGCTGCCCACAGGAGGCAGGCTAGCCATGGTACATCGCGCTTGTCGCTTGGTGGACATTCTCACTTTTCTGCGTGAGAGTCGCCTCGAGCCCAAGCGTCTCCGTTTTGTTCACACTAAGGTAAAGGCCCCGGCCAGTCTAGTGTTGGTCGAAGCCATCAGAGATGCCAAGCCTCTGCTCACAGTAGGCGTGCCAATATGCATCCATCATGAAGATGGCACCTACACCGCAGAGCTACAGGAGCTTTATGCTGGGGGAGAGTTGAGATGACAGGTACGCTCTATGTGTGCGGCACACCTATCGGCAATCTAGAAGATGTGTCGCCGCGGCTTTTGGCGACGCTCCGCACTGTGGATTTAGTAGCCGCCGAGGACACGAGGCATAGCCTGCAGCTTTTGCGCCATTTCTCTATTGCTACGGAGCTTACGAGCTACCATGAGCACAGCAAGCAGGCGCGCACGGACTACTTAGTGGCCGCGCTCTTAGCGGGCAAGAACATTGCCTTAATAAGCGATGCAGGTATGCCAGGCATCTCTGACCCCGGCGAGCAATTTATTGCCGCCTGCATAGAAAAAGAGATCAGGGTGGTTGTGGTTCCCGGGCCCATGGCTGGGGTAGCCGCCTTGGTTATATCCGGCCTGCCTACCGGCAGATTCGCCTTTGAGGGTTTCTTGCCGCGCAGTCGCAAGGAGCGGCGCGAAGCACTGGTTAGCCTGCTGCACGAAGAGCGCACCATGGTCTTTTATGAGGCCCCGCACAGATTAGAAGAGACATTGACTGACATGGTGCAGATCTGGGGGGAAAGAAAAGTCGCTCTGGCGCGAGAACTCACCAAAGCATTTGAGGAGGTTAAACGTGGCTCCTTAGCGGTCTTGCTAGAGACGGTTAAGTCAAGCGGCGTGCGTGGGGAGCTGGTGCTAGTAGTTGAGGGAGCCAGCAAGGATAAAGACGGCCCTCCTGCGGAAAAACAAGATAGCGAAGCATTGTTGACAATGCTCCTCAAGCAAGGGCTGTCCCCTGCGCAAGCGAGTCGGCATGCGGCCAAAATTGGCGGCTCTACACGGGCTGAGCTCTATGCGCTGGCGGTTCGCCTAAGCCAGCAGGATCCGCATCGCCGTGCCTGAAACGAAGGCATAAAAAAGAGGCGCCTACGCGCCTCTAAAGATTACTTCTGGTTATTCATTATTGCTAGGCATTCGCGGCAGATGTTCTTGCTCTTGTAATTGACCATGTCTTCTGCGCTGTGGCAGAAAATGCAAGCAGGCTCGTACTTCTTGAGAATGATTTTTTCGTTGTCCACGTAAATCTCGAGAGAATCCTTCTCCTCGATACCCAGTGTGCGGCGGAGTTCGATAGGAATAACCACCCTGCCTAGTTCGTCTACTTTGCGGACTATACCTGTTGATTTCATTGTTAATTTCCTCCTCTACAAATTTCGACATAATTCTACACCCAGAAAATAGTATACCAATGCTACCAATAGCTGTCAATATATTGTCATTAAAAGAATTCCTTATAGGTGATGCTGTGCGAGCGCCAAGGCGCGAGTTTAATTCTACTCTGGGAAATTTATCAGGTAAGGAGAGCAGGCAAATGACGAAAAATAAGTTCTATGTCACCACCCCCCTCTACTACACAAATGCCAACATTCATGTTGGTCATGCCTACACTACCGTAATCGCTGATGCTCTAGCGCGGTACAAGCGACTAAAGGGAGTAGATGTCTGCTTTCTCACGGGAACGGATGAGCATGGGCAAAAAGTGGAACAAAAAGCAGAGGCGGCAGGGAAAGACCCGCAGGCCTTCGTCGATGGGCTCGTTATGGACATCAAAGAGATTTGGGAGACGCTTGATATTTCCTACGATGTTTTTATACGCACCACTGACGCCCACCATGTGACAGTTGTACAAGAAATTTTTGCACGCCTTTATAACCAAGGGGATATCTACAAAAGTGAGTATCAAGGCCATTACTGCGTCTCCTGTGAGGCCTTTTGGACGGAGCGCCAACTGAGCGACGGCAAGTGCCCGGACTGTGCGCGAGCCGTAGACTGGGTGACTGAAGAGAGCTACTTTTTCCGTTTGTCGAAATACCAAGAGAGACTGCTCAAACATCTGGAGGAGAACCCGGACTTCCTGCAGCCTACTTCACGGCGCAACGAAATGATCAACAACTTCTTAAAACCAGGGTTGACAGACCTTTGCGTCTCTCGCACTACGCATAAGTGGGGCATTCCTGTGCCCTTCGACGACAAGCATGTCATCTACGTCTGGCTCGACGCCCTGAGCAACTACATAACTGCCATCGGTTATGGGTGGGGAGAAGAGGGCTTCGCCAAGTACTGGCCCGCAGATTTGCACCTGATGGGCAAGGAGATCGTGCGTTTTCACGCCATTATCTGGCCAATAATTCTCATGGCACTTGACCTGCCATTGCCTAAAAAAGTCTATGGCCATGGTTGGCTGCTTTTTGGCAATGACAAAATGTCAAAATCAAAAGGCAATGTGGTATCGCCGCGCCAGCTGGTACAAAAGTACGGCTCGGACGCTCTCCGCTATTACTTGCTGCGAGATATACCCTTTGGTAGTGACGGTAACTTTACGGAGGAGCTCTTTGTCGCTCGCCTGAACACAGATTTGGCCAACGATCTAGGAAACCTCGTCAGCCGCACTGTGGCCATGGTGGAAAAGTACTTTGACGGCATACTGCCCGCGGCACATACCAGCGCGGTCGAGGGGCAGGATGATGAGCTCGCGCGCGTCGCGCGAGGCGCACAGGCCATAGTAGAGAGAGAAATGGACAATCTGCAGTCTAGTCTGGCGCTTAGCGCCATACTAGACGTGGTCGCGCGTGCCAATAAATACATCGACGACACTAGCCCTTGGGCCCTGGCAAAGGCAGGCAAGAGGGAGCGGCTAGCCACTGTACTCTACAACTTGGCAGAGACGCTGCGCATTGTGGGGGTGCTGCTAGAGCCATTTATGCCCCGCACCCCTAGGCGAATTTGGGCTCAGCTAGGCCTAAGTGCAGAAGAACATGCCGAGCTAGTAGCCTGGCAGAGTGCCGGGCAATTCGGGGTATTGCCAGCAGGCTTGCGTGTAACAAAGGGGGAAGCGCTCTTTCCGCGGGTAGAGGTGCTGCCACAAGAGGTAGAGGTACTGCCACAAATCGAGCCGCCCCTAGCGCCAGGGGTAGACTATGCTGACTTTGCTAAACTAGACTTGCGTTTGGCACACATTGTGGCCGCAGAAAAGGTGGCCAAGGCCGACAAACTGCTTAAACTGACCGTATCCTTAGGGGCCGAAACGAGGACTGTGGTGGCCGGTATCGCCGAGCACTACAAGCCGGAGGACGTGGTCGGCCTACAGGTAGTCATCGTCGCCAACCTTAAACCGGCAAAAATTCGCGGCATCGAGTCGCAAGGCATGGTCTTGGCCGCCTCAGACGGGGAACTTTTATCTTTAGTAGCACCCATCAAGAGCACTCTTGGGGCTGGGTCAAAAGTAAAGTGACGGCAGTGTTTATTGATAGCCACGCTCATCTAGACGATGAGCGTTTTGCCCATGATCTAGCAGATGTGTTGGCGCGGGCTGCTGCCGCGCAGGTGGCCAGAATCGTCACTGTAGGTTACAACATGTTGTCCTCACGCCGGGCGGTAGATCTAGCGAGGAGCAACAGGCAGTCGTGGGCAGCAGTCGGCATTCATCCGCACGATGCTCCCCAGTGCGAAGAGGGTAACCTTGCGCAATTAGAGACTTGGCTCAGGCAGGGCGAGGCGGTGGCGCTAGGCGAAATCGGTCTCGACTACTACTGGAATACATGGAGCAAAGAGATACAGCAGGCGGCTTTTCAGGCGCAAATTGCGCTAGCCAAAAGTCTGGCCGTACCCTTTATCGTGCACAACCGCGATGCCCATGCCGACGTGCTCCGCATACTTAAGGCCCATGCGCCTTATCCGGCTGGCTTTATCATGCATTGTTTTTCGGGCAGCGGCGAGGTGGCGGACGAGTGCTTGCGCCTAGGTGGGTATCTGTCTTTTGCCGGCCCGGTCACTTTTCAGAATGCACACAAGCTGCATATGGTGGCCAAGCGGGTACCGCTCGAGCGCCTGTTGATCGAAACAGACTGTCCTTATCTCTCACCTCATCCGCTGCGCGGTCAGCGCAATGAGCCAGCGCGCGTAGTCTTGGTGGCCGAGGCCTTGGCGGCCTTGCACGGCGTAGAGACAGAGAGGATTGCCCAATATACTACGAGGAATGCTGAGGACCTATTTCGGCGCGGGGGTGAGTTGTTTGAATGACTTAACGAGGCCCAGTCGGGTAGTGGAGATTCTAAGGCAATTCGACCTTGCCCCCAGCAAAGGTTTGGGGCAAAATTTCCTGGTGGACAGGCATGCCCTAACGAAAATAGTGGACGCCGCCGAAATAGACAGTGGGGACACCTGTCTTGAAATTGGGCCGGGGCTTGGTACTCTGACGCGTGAGCTAGCGGACCGCGCGAGAATGGTCATCGCCATCGAAAAGGACAAAAAACTGTCCCCAGTCCTCGCCCATACCCTGTCGCCCTACAGCAATATCAAGGTGCACTTTGCCGATGCCTTGCAAGTTGATATCGCAGAGCTCCTCGCAGAGTCAACGCCACCCTTTAAGGTGGTCGCCAATTTGCCATACTACGTGACTACGCCTCTTGTTATGGCCTTATTAGAAAGCACAGTGCCCTTTCTGCGATTAGTCATTCTCGTGCAAAAAGAAGTCGCCGAGCGTATGTCTGCCACGCCAGAGAAAGGCGACTACGGAGCGCTTTCAGTTGCGGTGCAATACTACGCTGAAGTAAGCATCGTCGCCAAAATTGCGCCCAATTCCTTCTTTCCCCCGCCTAAGGTGGCCTCAAATGTGGTGCTGCTCAAGAAGCGTGCGAACCCGGCTGCATATTATGGAGCAAAGGACCCAGAGTTACTTTTTCGCTTTATACGCGCGGCCTTTGGGCAAAGGCGGAAGACTCTGCAAAATGCCCTGTCACAGGGCTTAGAGCTTGCACGCAGTGATGTCCAGGCCCTACTGCAAAAATGTAGTATTCCGGAAAATGCGCGAGGGGAAACCCTCGATATTAAAGACTTTGTGGCCTTGGCCAATATGGCTTTAGAGCAGAACTAGGGGGGATAGAGGTGTTTATGAGTCCGACGCGCGGCGCAATGACTTTGGAGCAGATGGTCGGTGACATCGCCAATTACGTCCGCGAGGACCACAGCGCCGATTATCGCCTGATGATTGGCACAGACTCGCACACCAAACAGGGTACCCACATGGTCACAGCGATAATTATTCAAAGGGTGGGCAAGGGCGCGCGGTATTTCTACCGCCACTCACACCATCTTTCTATGCGCAGTCTGCGGCAAAAGCTATTCTATGAAACATCGC
>Ga0209103_1000160_pt1 | contig 20605 bp, 18 predicted proteins | sample 4C3metaG_FD_184152 | JGI IMG/M metagenome (GOLD analysis project Ga0209103, IMG submission 184152) | Freshwater bacterial and archeal communities from Indian Creek, Illinois, USA - 4C3 metaG (SPAdes) (version 2) | ecosystem: Environmental > Aquatic > Freshwater > Unclassified | place: USA...
AGACCCTGGGCCCAGCCGTCGATGAAGGCCGGCTGGCGCGCTTGCAGCAGCAGCATCAGGCCCAAAAACAGCGCCGCCACGTGCATCAGGGTCCAGAGCGGGCGGATGATGGCGGTGTGCTGCCCCAGCACTGCCAAACCCTGCACGGTGCCCGCCGCCACGGCGCCCAGCAGCGAGTAACCGATCAAACGGCTAAATTGAAAAGTGAGCAAGGCGCGCACACGCCGCGGTTCACCCGCGTGGGCAATGCCGGCGCAAGCGGCACCGCACATGGCGATGCAGTGTGGGCCGCCCACCAGCCCCATGAGCAGGGCCGAGAGCAACATGGACTCAAACATAGACCTTGGACTCTAACACCGAGCTCAAATGATCTTGGAAAAGCGCGCCCGGTCCCGGTCTAGCTGCAAATACTTGTCGAACACCATGGCGATGGCGCGCACCAGGTACCAGCCGGTGTCGCTGATTTCTATGCTGCCCGTGCTCAAACGCAGCAAGCCCATGGCCTCGAATTCGCGCAGGCGCTCCAGCTCGCGGGCAAAATAGGTGCTGAAATCGATCAGGTGCGCCAGCCCCACAGACTCGAAATCGATCCGCCCCTGGCACATCAGGGCCATGATCACCGCGCGGCGCAGCAAGTCGTCGCGGTTCAGCGCCAGCCCACGAACGATAGGCAAACGCCCTTGGTCCAGGCTGTCGCAGTACTCCTCCAGCGTCTTGGCGTTTTGGCTGTAAGTGGCCCCGATGCGGCCTATGGCCGACACCCCGAGGGCGATCAAGTCGCAGTCCGGCTGGGTGCTGTAGCCTTGGAAGTTGCGGTGCAGCCGCCCCTGGCGCTTGGCCACCGCCAGCGCGTCGTCGGGCAGGGCAAAGTGATCCATGCCCACATACACGTAGCCGGCTTGGTTGAACACATCGAGCGAGATCGAGAGCATGGCCAGCTTGTCGGCTGCGGGCGGCAGCTCGGCCGCCACGATGCGCCGCTGCGGTTTGAAGCGCGCTGGCAGGTGCGCGTAGGCGTAGAGCGCGATGCGGTCTGGGCGCAGCTCGCGCACGCGCTCCAGCGTGTGCCGAAAGGACTCGGGCGTTTGCTGCGGCAGCCCATAGATCAGATCGACATTGATCGACTCGAAACCGATGCCCCGCGCCGCCGCCACCAGCTCGAACACCTGCTCGGCGGGCTGGATGCGGTGCACCGCTTTTTGCACCGTGGGGTCGAAATCCTGCACCCCAAAGCTCAGGCGGTTGAAGCCCAGCCGGTGCAAATGCTCCAGCCGCGCCGGCGTGACGGTGCGCGGATCGACCTCGATCGAGTATTCGCCACCCGGCACCAGCGTGAAGTGGCGCTGCACCATGGCCACCAGGTCGGCCAGTTCCTCGTCGTTCATGAAGGTCGGGGTGCCGCCGCCCAGGTGCATCTGCGAAACCTTGTGACCCTGCCCTAGATGCTGGGTTTGCAACTCGAGCTCGCGCGAGAGGTAACGCAGGTACTCGGCCGACTTGCTGTGGTGCTTGGTGATGACCTTGTTGCAGGCGCAGTAGTAGCACAGCGACTCGCAAAACGGAATGTGGACGTAGATCGACAGCGGCAAGGCCATAGAGCCCGCCTGGCGCTGGCGCAGCGCCTGCAGATAATCCGACTCACCAAAGGCTTCGACGAAGCGGTCGGCGGTCGGGTATGAGGTATAACGGGGGCCGGGCACGTCAAAACGCCGCAGCAACCCCTCGTCGATCACAGGTTTCACAAATATCCCTCCAAGTGCGCCACTATGCATCATTTCTTCGCAAGCACCATTGACCTGAGTCAAAACCAGGCCATATGCGAGGCGCCGAGTGGAATGGGTTAAGCTCGCGCCATACTGGCCCCACTGCTTTACATGGATATTTCGAGCATCAAAGTCGCCTGCTCCGGCTGCAACCTGCGCGAGCTCTGCTTGCCTATGGGGCTCAACCCGCAGGAGTTGGAACAGATCGACCAGCTTATCTCGAACCGGCGCCGCATCAAACGCGGCACCGCCTTGTTCAGCGCGGGCGAACCTTTCTCCGCCCTGTACGCGGTGCGGTCGGGCTTTTTCAAGACCAGCGTCACCAGCGTCGATGGCCGCGACCAGGTAACCGGCTTTCAAATGATGGGTGAAATCATCGGCATGGACGGCATCGTGCACGACCGGCACGCTTGCGACGCGATCGCACTCGAAGACGCCGAGGTCTGCGTGCTGCCCTTTGACCTGATCGAGCAGCTCTCGCGCGAGTTCAGCGCCTTGCAGCACCACGTACACAAAATCATGAGCCGCGAAATCGTTCGCGACCAAGGCGTGATGCTGCTGCTGGGCAGCATGCGCGCCGAAGAACGGCTGGCGGCCTTTTTGCTCAACTTGGTGCAGCGTTTGCATGCACGCGGTTTTTCGCAGTCCGAACTGGTCTTGCGCATGACGCGCGAGGAAATCGGCAGCTACCTGGGAATGAAGCTGGAAACGGTGAGCCGCACCTTTTCACGCTTCATGGATGACGGCATCATCGAAGTCAAGCAGCGCTACGTGCTGATCAAAGACACCCAAGCGCTGGAAGCGCTGGTGAATCCACCCAATGGCCGAGGGCCGAGCCTGTAAGGCCCTGCCACAGACCACGCCAAGTGCTGCAACCCAGGGGCTGCAGCCTATGCCAAAAGCCCGATCAAGGGCGGGGCGGCGGCATTTCCGGGCTGGCGGCGTGGTTGCGCGCTTCACGCGCCGGGCGCAGGCTGGCTTCGTATATGGCGCGCTGCTCGGGCGTGAGCCCCCGCATTTTGTGCGGATCGAGATGCACCATGGGCACATTGCGATCCAACACCGGGTCGCGGTCGTTGACAGCGATGCTTACCATGGTCAAAGAGGTGACCACCGAGGTGGCCGGCAGCCCCACCACCAGCCAGTAGAAGGGTTCGCGGTACCAAGGGCGTGGCGGCTTGGGCGCTGCGGAGGTGCTGGATTGATTCATGGTTTGCAGTGTAATGAAAAAAAGTGGCCGATTCAAGCGCTGGGCCAGCGCCGCGCAAGGCTATTCAGCGCGGCACCATAAAGATGGAATCCGTCTCGGCACGCAAGGAAGAATCCCCGTCAGCCTGCACCGTGATGCGAATCGGGTGCGCACCGGCCGGGCTGCTGCCCGGCGGCACCCGCAGCGTGAGCGCTTGGGTACGCGAACCAGTGGGTTCTAGGCTAAAGTGGGCCTCGGAGTCGATCAGCAAACCGGGCAGCCCCTGCACCGTGATGTGGTAATGCTGCACCTGCTCGGTCGCATTGAGCACGCGCAAGCGGTACACATTTTCGATGTAGCCCCGCTCGACCATGCGCGACATGAGGCTGGAGTCGCGCGTGACATCGATTTTCAATGGGGTGCGCAAATACAGGCTGGTGAACAGTGCCACTGTAATGAGCAGCAAAATGGCGCTGTAGATCAACACCCGTGGCCGAAGCACGCGGCGCCACATCTGGGCGGCACTCCAGCCTTGCTCCAGGCCATTTTGCGTGGTGAAGCGCACCAAGCCTTTGGGGTAGCCGACCTTGTCCATCACCTCGTCACAGACATCGGCGCAGGAGCCGCAGCCAATGCACTCGTACTGCAGGCCATTGCGGATGTCGATGCCCGTGGGGCAGACCTGCACACACAAAGTGCAATCGATGCAACTGCCCAGCTTGAGCGCAGACAGATCGGCCGTACGGGAGCGACCGCCGCGGGGTTCGCCGCGCTGCTCATCGTAGGTAACGATCAGGGTGTCTTTGTCGAACATCGCGCTCTGAAAGCGTGCGTAGGGGCACATGTGTTTGCAGATTTTCTCGCGCAGAAAACCGGCGTTGCCATACGTGGCAAAACCATAGAACAAAAGCCAGAAAGTCTGCCAAGGCCCGAGCGAGGCCTGCAACACCGCCTGCCCCAACTCATCGATGGGAGTGAAATAGCCGACGAAAGTAAATCCAGTCCAGAAAGCGAACGCGATCCAGAGCCCGTGCTTGAGGGTTTTCTTGCCGAATTTTGCAAATGAATGACTGGACTTGTCCAAGCGCAGCCGCGCCGAGCGATCCCCCTCGACCAGCTTTTCCATCCAGATGTAAATCTCGGTATAGACCGTCTGCGGACAGGCAAAACCGCACCAGAGCCGCCCGGCCACCGCCGTAAACAAAAACAAGGCCAGCGCCGAGATCACCAGCAGACCCGTGAGGTAAATCAGGTCGTGCGGAAACAGAACCAGGTTGAAGAGGTAAAAGGTGCGCGCCTCAAGGTCGAACAACACCGCCTGGCGGTCGTTCCAGTTGAGCCAAGGCAGGCCATAAAAAACGATCTGGGTAATCCAGACCGTGAGCCACCGCCAGTTGCTGAAAAACCCGCTGACCGAGCGCGGATGGATTTTCTCTGGCTCTAAAAAAATCGGTATAATAGCCGATTTGGCACCAGTGGCAGCCGCTGGACCGCCACTGGATTTTTTACTCGTATCAGACAAATCGAACCTACGCTCTTGGCTTGCTTAATTGGCAGGTTTGTTCGACAAGCCCCAAACGTAAGCCGTGAGCACATGGATCTGCTGCTCCGACAACAGCACGTTTTGCGGCGGCATGATGTTGGTGATGCCCTCGTTGATCTGACGCACGATCACATCAACGCCAAACCCATGCAGCCAGATATCATCGGTCAGGTTGGGGGCACCGATGGCCGTATTGCCCAACCCTTGAGCGCCGTGGCAAGCGATGCAGGAGGCAAAGTTGGCTTTGCCAGCCGCTGCGCGCACGCTGTCGTGCGGAGCGCCGGACAAGCTCAGCACGTAGTGCGCCACGTTGGTTACGTCTTCGGGCGTACCCACCGCTGCGGCCAAGGGCGGCATCACCGCCACTCGCCCTTGTGTGATGGATACGTTGATGGCCTCGGCTTCGCCACCCCAGATCCAGTCTTTGTCGGTCAGGTTGGGGAAGGTCAGGCTGCCGCGCGCATCGGCAGCGTGGCAGACGGCGCAGTTGTTCATGAACAGACTCTCACCGATTTGCATCGCCATCGGATCGGCCGCCAGTTCTTGCACCGATTTTTGAGCAAATGCCTCAAACTTTGGTGCCACTTCGGCCAAGTTCGCGTCTTTTTCAGCCTGATACTGCCCGGCCGAAGTCCAGCCCAGCAGGCCCGGAAACTTGCCGAACATGGGGTACAGCAGGCCGTAGATCAAAGCAAACAACAGCGTGACGACAAACAGATAGACCCACCACTTGGGCAGTGGATTATCGAGTTCGACCAGGTTTTCGTCCCAGACGTGTCCAGTGGATTTGTCTTCGTTTGCCGCCACCTTGACCTTGGTGCTGTACCAGAGCAGTACAAAGCATGCCAAGATGCTGATCAGTGTGACACCGGCTATCCAATAATGCCAGAATTCGCTTGTGAAGTCGCTCATGATGATTCTCTAGTTAGTGAGGTCGCGCGGCTCAGTCTTCCTTGAAGGGCAGTTGGGCGGCTTCATCGAACTGCGCCTTGTTGCGCTTGGACCAAGCCCACCAAATAATGCCCAGAAACAGCACAAAGCTGACCACGGTCACAATGCTGCGGTAGTCGTTTACGTCCATGTTGATCGCCCTTCCATTCAATCAGCGAACTGCTGTGCCCAGGATTTGCAGGTAGGCTATCAGGGCGTCCATCTCGGTTTTGCCTTCGACTGCTTGCGCCGCACCAGCCACCTCTTCGTCTGTATAGGGATGCCCGAGTATCTGCAGCACGCGCAGACGACGAGGCATTGATTCCGCATCCACCATCCGGTCGGCCAGCCACGGGTAGGCCGGCATGTTGGAATAGGGCCGCAAGGAACGTGGGTCTATCAGATGCTGGCGATGCCACTCGTCCGAGTAGCGGCCACCGATGCGGTGCAGGTCGGGGCCGGTGCGCTTGGAGCCCCACTGGAACGGCCGGTCATAGACGAACTCACCCGCCAGCGAGAAATGGCCGTAGCGCATGGTCTCGGCGTGGAAGGGGCGAATCATCTGCGAGTGGCAGGTAAAGCAGCCCTCGCGGATGTAAATGTCGCGTCCGGCCAACTGCAGGGCGGTGTAGGGCTTGAGCCCCTCCACCGGTTGCGTGAGCGACTTCTTGAAAAACAGCGGGACAATCTCGACCAAGCCAGCGACCGAGATCACCGCCAGGATGAGCACGATCATCAGGAAGCTGTTGGTCTCGACCTTCTCGTGTGAGCGTGCGAGGCGACCACGGGAATCGGTCGCTTGCGGGTTGGAATGGTTGTTGTTTGCCATTTTGATCTGCTTCTCAAGCGTGAGCCGGGTTGACGGCGGGGATGCGAATTTGCGGCACCGGGCCGGCCTTGAGACCCATGCGCACCGTCATCCAGACGTTCCAAGCCATGATGCACATACCGGCAAAGTACATCGTGCCGCCGACCAGACGAATGGCGTAGAAGGGATATGTGGCACGAACCGACTCGCTGAAGGTGTAGGCCAAGGTGCCGTCTTCGGCCAGTGCACGCCACATCAGACCTTGCATCACACCGGCGATCCACATCGATGCGATGTAGAACACGATACCGATACAGGCAATCCAGAAGTGCAACTCGATGGCGGGCACCGAGTACATCTTCTTCTGACCAAACAGGCGCGGAATGAGGAAGTACAGCGCACCCATGGAAATCAGGCCAACCCAGCCCAGCGCACCCGAGTGCACGTGGCCAATGGTCCAGTCGGTGTAGTGGCTCAGGGCGTTGACGGTCTTGATCGACATCATCGGCCCCTCGAAGGTGGACATGCCGTAGAAAGACAGCGAAACGATCAGGAAGCGCAGGATCGGGTCGTCGCGCAGCTTATGCCAAGCACCCGAGAGCGTCATGATGCCGTTGATCATGCCGCCCCAAGAGGGCGCCAGCAGGATGAGCGAGAACACCATGCCGATGGATTGGGTCCAGTCGGGCAGCGCGGTGTAGTGCAGGTGGTGCGGGCCGGCCCACATATAGGTAAAGATCAGGGCCCAGAAGTGGACGATCGAGAGCCGGTAGCTGTAGATCGGGCGCTCGGCCTGCTTCGGAATGAAGTAGTACATGATGCCCAAGAAGCCGGCCGTGAGGAAGAAGCCCACCGCGTTGTGGCCGTACCACCACTGAATCATGGCCGACTGCACACCTGCGTAGGCCGAGTAGGCGTGCCAGAAGCTGGTCGGGACAGCCGCGCTGTTGACCACGTGCAGCAGCGCCACCGCCAGAATGAAGGCCCCAAAGAACCAGTTGGCGACGTAGATGTGTTTGATCTTGCGTGTTGCCAAGGTGCCAAAGAACACCACAGCATAAGAGACCCAGACGATGGTGATGAGCACATCGATCGGCCAGATCAGTTCCGCGTATTCTTTGCCAGTGGTCAGACCCAGCGGCAGCGTGATGGCCGCCAGCACGATCACCAGTTGCCAACCCCAGAAGGTAAAGGCTGCCAGCGGCCCCAGAAAGAGCCTAGTCTGGCAGGTGCGCTGCACCACGTAGTAGCTGGTAGCAAACAACACGCAGCCGCCGAAAGCGAAGATTACCGCATTGGTGTGCAAAGGTCGCAAACGACCAAAGGAGAACCACTCTAGGCCAAACTGACCCAAGTTGAGCGCGGGCCAAATCATCTGGGCAGCGATGACCACGCCGACCAGCATCCCCACCACGCCCCAGACAACCGCCATCACGGAAAATTGCCGCACGACTTTGTCGTTGTAGATGCCGGTCTGGGCACCTGAATGGGCCCCAGAATGGGCACCCGCCGTTATTGCACTCATGGTTACTCCTCTACTCTTAAAAAACACACTGGACGAGTGTCGCCGCTGTGGTGACTCCGCAACTTGACTTAGATCAATCGTCCTTCAAAATCCGCTCGCCCTCGCGTTCGATGTTGTCGTATTGCCCGTTGTAGAGCGCCCACCAGAACACGGCCATGATGGCCAGCACCAGCACCACCGACAAGGGAATGAGCAAAAACAAGGATTCCATGGCTTCACCTCACAGAAAGGGCCGCAGCCGCAGCGGCAGGATCGGGCACCGGCATGCCGGGCAAGCGAGACAAGCGCATGGCGTTGCCAATGACCAAAAAGGAACTCAGGGCCATACCCAAGCCGGCCAACCAAGGTGGCACATAGCCCGCAATCGCCAGCGGGACCATGCTGGCATTGTATCCGCCAGCCCAACACAAATTTTGCTTGAGGATGCGCAAAGTTCGGCGCGCCTGGCGCACGGTTTGCACCAATTCAGACAGGCGACCGCTCTGCACCACGAAGTCGGACTGCGACTGCGTCAGCGGTGCCCCGTGACCCAGGGCAAACGACACCTGAGCGCGCGCCAGCACGGGGCCGTCGTTCATGCCGTCGCCGACCATGGCAATTTGCGCGCCCTGCTGCTGCAAGGCGGCGACCACTTCGAGCTTGCGCTCGGGGCTGGCACCGGCTACCACCTGCTCGATGCCGAGCTGCTGCGCCACCCGCTGCACCGCCCCGAGCCGGTCGCCCGAGAGCAAGTGCACCGCAAAACCCATTTCGCGCAGCTCTGCCACCGCAGCCGGGGCGTCGGCGCGCACGCCTTCGTCCATGACGAAGGTGGCCGCCCAACCGTGCTCGTCGCATAGGAAGGCGCAGGGCGCATCGGCCACGCTGCGCCCCTGCTCCAGCAGGTGTGCCTCGTCGAGTTCGCACAGGTCCGCCGAGCCGAGCCGCCACTGCCCCCCGCCCGCGCGCTCCAGCACCAGCCCAGACCCAGGCCGTTCTTGCACCAGATCGACTGGTTCCGCAACCGGCGCTGAACCTGGATCGCTGGGATTGGGCGCATTGCTGGCCAAGGGCTGCGCCTGCACCGCTATGGCGCGTGAAACCGGATGCAACGAGGCCGATGCCAGCGGCCACGCCATGCGCAGCGCCTGCTCGCGCTCCAATCCGGGGCGCACGATCACTTCGCGCAGCACCACCCGGTCTTGCGTTAGGGTGCCGGTTTTGTCGAACACCACGGTGTCGATCTTGCACAAGGCTTCGAAGGCCAGCAGGCGGCGCACCAAGATGCCGCGCTGCGCCAGCGCCCCTGCCGAAGCCAGCATGGCCGAGGGCGTAGAGAGCGCCAGGGCGCAGGGGCAGGTGGCCACCAGCACGGCCACCGCGATGGGCACCGCCAGCGCCGGGTCGATCTGCCACCAGTACCAGGCACCAAACCCTGCACTCAACAGCACCAAGATCAAGAACGGGCCGGCGATGCGATCCGCCAGCTTGACCAAATCGGGCTTTTCGGTCGAGGCCTGCTCCATGAGCGAGACGATCTGGCCAAAGCGGGTGTCGCGCCCGATTTTGTCTATGCGCACCAAGGCCGAACCGGCCAGGTTGTAGCTGCCCGCGACCACGCTCTGGCCACGCAGGCGCGTGACAGGCTGCGACTCGCCGGTGAGCAGCGCCTCATCGACGGTGGCGCTCTCGCCCAGCACGGTGGCGTCGCCGGGGAAGGCCTGGCCGGCCTGCACCCGCAGCACATCGCCCACGCGCAGCCGCTTGAGCGAAACGATCTCGAAGCTTGCGTCGGCCAACTGGCGCTCGCACTGCTCGGGCAGGCGGTTCATGAGCGCATCGAGCGAACCGGCGGTGCGGTCGCGCAGCCGCGATTGCAGGTAGCGCCCACCGAGCAGGAAGAACACGAACATGGTGAGCGAGTCGAACCAGATTTCGTGTCCCCAAACGCCGGTTGGGTCGAAAGTGGCGCCGGTGCTGGCAATGAAGGTGACCAAAATACCGACCGAGACCGGCATGTCCATGCCGATGCGCCCGAGCTTGAGGTCGCGCCAAGCGCTTTGAAAAAAGGGCATGCTGGAAAACATCACCACCGGCACGCTCAGCATCCAGTTGGCCATGCGCAGCAACTGGTCGTAAACCGGCTCGATTTCGCCCGGTTCGGTGATGTAGAAAGGCCACGAATACATCATGACCTGCATGGTGCAAAAAGCGGCCACGAACAAGCGCCACATCAGCAGCCGCGTTTCAGCCAGCCGGTGCTCCACACTCAAGGCTTGGCGCATGGGCAGCAGGCGGTAGCCGGTTTGCCCCACATCGCGCGCCAGCGCCGAGAGCAGGGTTTGCGCCGGATCCCAGCGCAGCGTGACGCGGCGCGTGGCCGCATGGACCTGCACCGACACCACGCCTTTGCGCCCCGCCAGGGCGGATTCAACGGTTTCGGTGCAGGCCGGGCAGTACATGCCCTGCACCATCAGGATAGACTCCTGCAACGCCCGGCCATCGACCTCGATCGCATGGCTGAAGTCTTCCTGCTCGAGCGGATCGTCGAGCACCACAAAATCGTCATCGACCGTGAGCGGGCCCCGATGCTGGCCCAACAAACCCGCCAAGCCGCCCGCTTGGGCACGCTGTTCAGGGGCAACAACGGCGATACCGGGCTGCTCGATCAGGGTAGGGTTAGACATGGGCAGCGAGCTTAACACCGCCGCTTGCAGCCTAGGCTTGATTCATATCAAGTGGGAGGGGTATTTGCTGGCGGCGCGGGACTCAAACCCGGCGCCTTTCCAAGGCACAATGGAGGGACTTTTCATTGGAGTGCCTATTTATGTACCAACACATCCTGGTGGCCACAGACGGGTCGGAACTGTCTGATCAAGCCGTGGCCCACGCCCTCAAGCTGGCCAACCTGACCTGCGCCGAGCTGATCGTGCTGCGCGTGATACCGCCCTACCCCAAAACCTACTTCGAGGGCGGTGTGGCCCTGAGCGAGGAAGAGGTGCTGCGCATCGAGCAGCAGTGGCACGAGGACGCCATGATCCAGCTCAACGCGATCAAGGCCGAAGGGCAAAAATCGGAAATCAAGGTGCGGCCGGTGACGATCAAGTCGGACCTGATCGCCGAAGCCATCATCGCCGCCGCGCAGCAGTACAAGGCGGACCTGATCGTCATGGCCTCGCACGGGCGGCGCGGGCTCAAGCGGCTGCTGCTGGGCAGCGAAACCCAGCAGGTGCTGACGCACTCGCACACGCCGGTGCTGGTGCTGCGCTAAGCCCGCCGAGCCACTCAGGCGGCGCTGCGCTGCTGCCGGTGCGCCCAGCCCCACAGGGCGGCCCCGGCCAGCACCATGGGCAGGCTGAGCCACTGGCCCATGCTCAGGCCCAGCCCGAGCAGGCCAAGGTGCGCGTCGGGCTCGCGGAAAAATTCGGCGATGAAGCGAAACGTGCCGTAACCAATCAAAAAGGCTGCCGACACCTCGCCCAAGCGGCGCGGCCCGCGTGCGTACAGCCACAGCAGCACGAACAGCAGCAGCCCTTCAAGCAAGGCTTGGTACAGTTGCGAGGGATGGCGCGGCAAGTCGCCAGCGTTGCGAAACACCATGCCCCAAGGCAGCGCCGGGTCGGCCACCCGGCCCCAGAGTTCGCCGTTGATGAAGTTGCCGATGCGCCCGCTGGCCAGCCCAATGGGTATGCACGGGGCGATGAAATCGGTCACGCGCAGCCAGTTGACGCGCCTGCGGTAAGCAAACCAGGCCATGGCCAGCAGTATGCCGATGAAGCCGCCGTGAAAACTCAAGCCCCCTTCCCATACCGCCACAATGCGCAGCGGCTCGGCCAAAAACTCCATGGGCCGGTAAAACAGCACATAGCCGAGTCGGCCGCCGATGATGATTCCCAGCACGCCAAAAAACAGCAGGTCTTCGATCTCGCGCCGACCCCAGCCCAGGTTGGCATAGGTGGGGTGCTTGAGGCGGCGCAGCGCCAGCAAAAAAAACAGCGCGAACGCGACCAGGTAGGTCAGGCCGTACCAGTGGATGGACAGCGGCCCCAGTTGCAAGGCAACCGGGTCGATATGTGGGTGAATCAGCATGGTGGTGTGGGCTGTGGCTGATCAGTCGAGCAGCGAGAGGTCGCGCACCGCGCCCTTGTCGGCCGAGAGCACGAATTTGGCATAGACCTTGAGCGCCGCCGAGACTTTGCGCGGGCGCGGCGCGGCCGGCTTCCAGCCCAGCGCGTCTTGCTGCAGGCGGCGCTGCGCCAATTCCTCGTCGGGCACCAGCAGCTCGATGCGGCGTAGGGCGATGTCGATGCGGATGCGGTCGCCTTCGCGCACCAGCCCGATCGTTCCGCCCGCGGCCGCCTCGGGCGAGGCGTGGCCGATCGACAGGCCCGAGGTACCGCCCGAGAAGCGCCCGTCGGTGAGCAGGGCGCAAACCTTGCCCAGCCCCTTGGACTTGAGGTAGGAGGTGGGGTAGAGCATTTCCTGCATGCCGGGGCCGCCGCGCGGGCCTTCGTAGCGGATCACCACCACGTCGCCCGCGACGATGCGGTCGCCCAAAATCGCCTCCACCGCCGCGTCCTGACTCTCAAACACGCGCGCCGGGCCTTCAAAGGCGCGCAGGGTCGAGGTCGGGACGCTGGTGGTGTAGCGCAACTGCTCGGCCTCGAACATGCTTTGATCGACCCCGGCGGTTTTGACGATGCAGCCGTCGAGCGCCAGGTTGCCGTACAGCACCGCCAAGCCGCCATCGCGCGAGTAGGCGTGCTCGAGGTTGCGGATGCAGCCATTGGCGCGGTCGGTGTCCAGGCTGGGCCAGCGCTGGCTCTGGCTAAAAGCAATCTGGGTGGGCACGCCGCCGGGGGCGGCGCGGAAAAAGGTCTGCACCTCGGGCGTGGGCGCGCGGGCGATGTCCCACTGCGCCAGCGCCGCCGCCAGCGTGGGGCTGTGTACGGTGCCGCAGTGGGCGTGCAGCAGCCCGGCGCGATCCAGTTCGCCCAAAATGGCCATGATGCCACCAGCGCGGTGTACGTCTTCGATGTGATAGCGGTCGGTGTTGGGTGCGACCTTGCACAGCGTGGGCACGCGGCGCGACAGGCGGTCGATGTCGGCCATGGTGAAGTTCACCTCGGCCTCGCGCGCGGTCGCCAGCAGGTGCAGCACGGTGTTGGTCGAGCCGCCCATGGCGATGTCGAGCGCCACCGCGTTTTCGAACGCCTCGAAGCTGGCAATGGAGCGCGGCAACACCGATGCGTCGTCGCCTTCGTAGTGGCGCCGCGCCAGCTCGACGATCAGGCGCCCGGCGCGGCGGAACAACTGCTCGCGGTCGGCGTGCGTGGCCAGCACGGTGCCGTTGCCGGGCAGGCTCAGGCCCAGCGCCTCGGTCAGGCAGTTCATTGAGTTGGCGGTGAACATGCCGGAGCAGGAGCCGCAGGTGGGGCAGGCGTTGCGCTCGACTTCGGCCAGTTCGGCATCCGACACCTGGTCGTCGGCGGCCATGACCATGGCATCGACCAGATCGAGTTTTTTGAATTCGATGGTCTGGCTGCCGGGCGCGCTGCGCTGCACCTTGCCCGCCTCCATCGGCCCGCCCGAAACGAACACCACCGGGATGTTGAGCCGCATGGCGGCCATCAACATGCCGGGGGTGATTTTGTCGCAGTTGGAGATGCACACCAGCGCGTCGGCGCAGTGGGCGTTGACCATGTACTCGACGCTGTCGGCGATGACCTCGCGGCTGGGCAGCGAATACAACATGCCGTCGTGCCCCATGGCGATGCCGTCATCGACGGCGATGGTGTGAAACTCTTTGGCCACACCCCCGGCGGCCTCGATTTCGCGCGCCACCAGTTGACCCAGGTCTTTGAGGTGTACGTGACCGGGAACGAACTGGGTGAAGCTGTTGGCAATGGCGACGATGGGTTTGTCGAAATCGCCGTCTTTCATTCCGGTGGCGCGCCAGAGCGCGCGCGCACCCGCCATGTTGCGGCCAGCGGTGGAGGTTTTGGAGCGGTAGGTGGGCATGGGGGTTCGTCTGCTCAAAAAAGGAAACAAAGCGGCGCAGGGCAGCCGCACTCTGGCGGGCTCAATTTTGGCTGGTGGTGCAGCGCCCGGTACGGGCACGGGAGATTATCGCCGCGTCTGCGCAATCGAGCGCTGTGTTGCGCCTCTTTAGCGCCCCTTGCCCTTGATCCCGTGCAGGCGCTTGCGGCTCTCCTCCATGCGCTGCGCCCGGCGCTCGTCCTCGGCTTGCATGGCCTTGCGCTGGGTGCGGCCGCAGAGGTCGGAGTAGGCCCACCAGAGCGCGGCCAAGCCAAAGGGGCTCAATACCCACCACCAACTCCACAGCGCCACCGGCTCTACCCCAGCCAGCTTCAAACCAAGCAAAATCAGACCCAAGACCAGCAGCAGCATGGCACGCCCTTGTAACGCAAGCCCTATCGTTTGCAACCAGACGTAATTACACCACTCCCTGTGTGCGGTTTTGGCTAAAATCTCTGCTGCCAGCCCGTCCTTACTCATCCAATTTAGGAGATCTCTCCATGAAACGCACCCTGTTCGCCCTTGCCGCCGCCACCTTGGTCACGCTGCCTGCCGTCACCGTTCCAGTGCTGGCCGACGAAGCCGCCTTTGCCCGCGCCAGCGGCTGCATGGCCTGCCACGCCGTGGATCGGCGCATGGTCGGCCCTTCGTTTCGTGATATTTCCGCCCGCTACGCTGGCCAGGCCGATGCCGTGGCGCGCATGACGGTCAAGGTGCAGCGCGGTGGCGCTGGCGTCTGGGGCCCGATCCCGATGCCGGCCAACCCACGCCTGAGCGAAGCCGATGCGCGGCGCTTGGCAGTTTGGTCGCTGAGCCACCGCTGAGCCAGCGCCCATAGCCGGTTGAGCGCACAGCCTTGCTCACAGCGGGGCTTGGCAAGGCGCTCATGCTGTGCGGCGTCACCGTCCAGCGTGCAAACGCTGCACCAACGACAAGGGGCCCCGCAGGGTCCCTTTTGTTTGCGCCAACAAGTTCCAGCCTAAGCGCCAATCGACACGAAGGGCGGCTGTTCAAGCCAGCCGCCATGAGTCGGTCGCCGCTAATTGCCTGACTCGCCTCAGTTGCTCTTGGTCAACTGCTCCAGGATGTGCGGGTTTTCGAGCGTCGAGGTGTCTTGCGTCACCGCTTCGCCCTTGGCCAGCGAGCGCAGCAGGCGGCGCATGATCTTACCCGAGCGGGTTTTGGGCAGGTTCTCACCAAAGCGGATTTCCTTGGGCTTGGCGATCGGGCCGATTTCTTTGGCCACCCAGTTGCGCAGCTCGGTGGCCAGCGCCTTGGCTTCCTCGCCGGTGGGCACCGGGCGCTTGAGCACCACGAAGGCCACGATGGCCTCGCCGGTGAGCTCGTCCGGGCGGCCCACCACGGCGGCTTCGGCCACCAGGTCGGTCTTGCCCACCAGCGCCGACTCGATCTCCATCGTCCCCATGCGGTGGCCCGAGACGTTGAGCACGTCGTCGATGCGGCCGGTGATGCGGTAATAAGCACGGTCTTCAGAGCGCACCGCCCCGTCGCCCGCCAAGTAGTAGCCCTTGAGCTCATCGGGGAAATAGCTCTTTTTGAAGCGCTGCGGATCGCCCCAGATGGTGCGAATCATCGAAGGCCAAGGTTTCTTGACCACCAAAATGCCGCCCTGGCCGTTGGGCACGTCGTTGCCCATTTCATCGACCACGGCGGTGATGATGCCTGGCAACGGCAGCGTACACGAGCCTGGCACCAGCGGGGTGGCACCCGGCAGCGGGGTGATCATGTGGCCGCCGGTCTCGGTCTGCCAGAAGGTATCGACAACCGGGCAGCGTTCGCCGCCGATGTTGCGGTAGTACCACATCCAGGCTTCGGGGTTGATTGGTTCGCCCACCGAACCCAGTATGCGCAGGCTGGTCAGATCCCAGTTTCTGGGGTGTACCTTGGCGTCGGTTTCGGCGGCCTTGATGAGCGAGCGGATCGCTGTGGGCGCGGTGTAGAAAATGGTGCAGCGGTGCTTCTCGATGGTCTGCCAGAAGCGGCCGGCGTGCGGGAAGGTGGGCACGCCTTCGAAAATGATCTGCGTTGCGCCAGCGGCCAGCGGGCCATAGGCGACATAGCTGTGACCCGTGACCCAGCCGATGTCGGCGGTGCACCAGAACACGTCGCTGTCTTGGAGGTCGAAGGTCCAGTCCATGGTCTGCTTGGCCCACAGCAGGTAGCCGCCGGTGCTGTGCTGCACACCCTTGGGCTTGCCCGTGGAGCCCGAGGTGTAGAGGATGAACAGCGGGTGCTCGGAGCCCACCATGACGGGCGCGCACTCGCTGGACTGCGCGGCCATGATTTCGTGCATCAGCACATCGCGCCCGGCCACCATATTGCAGGCGCTGGCGGTGCGCTGGAATACCACCACGTTTTTGATCGAATCGCAGCCGCCCAAGGCCAGGCCTTCATCGACGATGGCTTTGAGCGGCAGCTCTTTGCCGCCGCGCATTTGGTAGTTGGCGGTGATCACGGCCACGGCACCGGCGTCTTGGATGCGCTCTTGCAGCGCCTTGGCCGAAAAGCCGCCGAACACCACGCTGTGCGTGGCCCCGATGCGCGCACAAGCCTGCATCGCCACCACGCCCTCGACGGTCATGGGCATGTAGATCACGACGCGGTCGCCTTTTTGCACCCCCATGGCTTGGAGCGCGTTGGCCAATTGGCTCACTTTGGCCAGCAGTTCTTTGTAGGTGACTTTGGTCACGGCACCGTCGTCGGCCTCGAAGATGATGGCGGTTTTGTTCTCGGTCGGGGTGCCGAGGTGGCGGTCGAGGCAGTTGGCCGAGGCGTTGAGCTCGCCGTCTTGGAACCACTTGTAGAAGGGCTTGTTCGATTCGTCGAGCACCTGGGTGAAGGGCTTGTGCCAGACCAAGCCTGCGCGAGCCAAGCGGGCCCAGAAACCTTCGAAGTCCTGCTCGGCTTCGGCGCATAGGGACTGGTAGGCCTCCATTCCGGCCACACGGGCAGCGGCAACGGTGGCAGCGCTGGGTTCAAACACGCGGTTTTCCACCAGCGTGGACTGGACGGCGGACGATGATTCGGACATGTATGGCTCCTCTGTGTGGAAAAAAACTGACAAACTTTGACTGTGCGCAAGCTCACTGACGAGGCTCTTACAACCCCACAACCTGGGTCTGCGCCCAGAGAGTGAACAGCCCCTTGCCAGCACTGTACCGCAATTTCGGCGCTCTGTGCGGCGGGTCGCCTAGCCCTTGCGGATTGCCCGCCGGGGTACGCTTGGGTTGGGCGCGAGAACCAAAAACCCCAGCCGGGGCAGGCCGGGGTCTGGGCGCATGGGAATCACTCTGGAAGGCTGAGCGCTCATGCGCCGCATCAAGCGGTGCAAGCTGCAATGGTGCGCGGCGTCTTGCACGGCGGACACCACAAAATCGGTCATGGTGCGGCCCTGCATCTCGGCGGCACGCTTGAGCAAGGCATGCAGATCGGTGCTGATTGGGCTTCGAGACGGGCGGTGGAGGGTGGTGGAAATGGCTGCTGACATGCTATCGTCTTTGGGCGCCAGAGTACGGCAATTAGCTGTCGCGTCACGGGGGATCATCTCGGAGGCTGCCAAGCCCGCTGCGCTGGCGTTGCCAAATGCTTTGCGCCGACGAATCGGCGTCATCATGTAGCCAAACTGGGTAAGCTCGGCCACTGCCGCCGCCGCTTCGGCGTTGTCGGCCGAGTTCTCGCCGGGGTCGGCCCGGTTCATCACAGCGTAGGCGCGCAGGCCGTCGCGCGCACTTCGGGCTTCATCTACCAAAGCCGCCATGTCATCGAGCGCCCAGACATCGAAGGAGCGCGGCGCAAATGGCACCAGCAGCACATCCGATAAGATCAGCGCTGCCCGCAGCGCAGTCGAGTCCCGGCCGCCGGCGTCGATGATGATGTCATCCCATTTTCCGCGCTGCTGCTGCACCTGTCCGCGCAGCGTTGGGCCGTCTGCGTACTGCGCGCACGCAATCCCCGGCTGTCGGCCTGCCTCGGCCCGCGCAGCGATAGCCGCCGTCGCCGTGCCCTGCCGGTCTCCGTCAACGAGCCACACCTCGCGCCCGTCCAACGCGCGCGTGATGGCGATCTGAACGGCGAGAGTCGTTTTGCCGACGCCGCCCTTGGTGTTGCCCACGGTAACGATCAGCACCATCGCTCGATCACGTCAACGTCGTTTACACATTCTAACGACGTTTTTTTACGATCATTTTGATATCCTTTGACACTTCTTAGAATGTCCGTAACGCGACCCAGTTTAACATTAGGATTTGGGGTCCGGCCGCAGGCTCAAAGCAGCTCGGCAGTCGGCGAACAGCCGGATGGCTTGCTTGCGCCGCTCGTGCAGTTGCTCCAGGGCTTGGTTTCTCACGCTTTCTTTTTCCTTGCAGGGTGGGAGCGCAAAATCGGCATGAAATTCAAACTTTATTGTTCCGAATCAATAGTGTACCCACACACGCACCCACAAAAAAGCCCGGATGCAGCCTGATACAGCCAGACAGCACCAGACACCAACACCGCGCAACTTCCAGATCGGAAAAGAAAAAGGCCACAAAACTAGACGCTTTGTGGCTTTTCAAGAGGTGTATTTGGTGGGCCGCCTGTGAGTCGAACACAGCACCAACAGATTATGAGTCTGCTGCTCTAACCAAGCATGAGCTAGCGGCCCGTATCGAAATTTTTTGCGGCTAGGCGTTTGCAGCAAGCCCTGGCAAGACCTGCCTGCCGTTTTGGAGATCCAGCAAACGCTTACCGCGCTAGGGTGTGTGCCCAGCACTCGGATTTTACCTCCTTGCCTTGGCACATCCGCGAGCGGCTGCAACGCTTCCCACGCATTGCGACTCAAACCGCGGCCAGAACCGCACCCGATGCAGCCTTACCCCTTCAACGCGGCTGGCTCAGGGCGTTGCTGACCAGCTTGGAGGTGATGTCAACGATCTGGATCATGCGCTCGTAGGGCATGCGCTGTGGGCCGATCACGCCCAGGGTGCCGACCACCACCCCATCGACCTCGTAGGGGGCGCTGACGATAGACACATCCTCGTAGGGCAGGCCCTGGCTGTCGCCGCCAATGTAGATGCGCACCCCATCGGCCTGGTGCGAGACTTCGAGCAGGCGCATGAGCTGGGTTTTTTGCTCGAACAGATCGAACAAGCGGCGCAATTGATCCATGTCGTGCGCAAAATCGCTCACGCTGAGCAGGTTGCGCTCGCCCGCGACCACCACTGCGTCTTGCTGCGCATCGGCTTCGGTACCGATTTCAACCGCCTTGAGCATCAGGCCGGCGATTTCGCCACGCAGGGTTTCGGCTTCGCTGCGCAGGCTGTCGCGCACCTCGGGCAGGGTCAGGCCGGTGTAGTGGGCGTTGAGGAAGTTGGCGGCTTCTTGCAACTGGCTCGAACTGAAGTCGGCCTGGGTGTGGATGACGCGGTTTTGCACTTCGCCATCGGGCGAGACCAAGATCACCAGCACACGCCGCTGCGACAGGCTGAGGAATTCGATGTGCCTGAACACCCCCACGCGTTTGGGCACCACCACCACGCCCACGAAGTGCGACAGGCTAGAGAGCAGATGCGCCGCCTGACTCAGCACCTGGCGCGGCTGTTCGGCGTGCAAGGCAGTGGCCAGCGCGCCCTGCGCCACCGCCTCGTTGCGCGCGGTGAGCATGGTGTCAACGAACAGCCGGTAGCCGCGCGCCGTGGGCACCCGGCCAGCGGAGGTGTGCGGGCTGGCGATCAGGCCGAGCTCCTCCAAGTCGCTCATCACGTTGCGGATGGTCGCGGGCGAGAGCTCCAGCCCGGCCGCGCGCGACAGGGTGCGCGAACCCACGGGCTGGCCGTCGGCGATGTAGCGTTCGACCAGGGTTTTGAGCAAGAGCTTGGATCGGTCGTCGAGCATGAGGGAATTTTAAGGAGCTTGTGCTTTAATTTAAGCATGAATCTGCAATCTTCACTTCCCGCTGCACTGCCGCGACCGGCGGGGCTGCACTTTCACCACGTGGCGGTGATCGGCAAGTACAACGCCGTGGCCTCGCGCGGTGCCATCGACAACCTGGCGCATTTTTTGCTCAACCAGGGCTGCGCCGTGAGCCTGGAGCGCGAGACCGCGCTCAACACCGGGCTGGATCAGTACCCGGAGCTCGATGTGAGCGAGATCGGCCAGCACTGCGATCTGGCGCTGGTGCTCGGCGGCGACGGCACCATGTTGGGCATCGGGCGCCAGTTGGCGCGCCAAAACGTGCCGCTGGTGGGAATCAACCAGGGCCGCTTGGGCTTTATCACCGACATCCCGTGGCAGGGCTACGCGCCGGTGTTGCAAGCCATGTTGCACGGCGAGTTCGTGCAAGACCGGCGCGCCCTGATGCAGGCCGAGGTCTGGCGCGACGGTGCCTGCATCTTCGAGACCGTGGCCATGAACGACGTGGTGGTCAATCGCGGCAGCGCGCCCAGCATGGTCGAGCTGCGGGTCGAGGTCGATGGCCATTTTGTCGCCAAACAGCGCGCCGACGGGCTGGTGATCGCCACGCCCACGGGTTGCACCGCTTACGCCCTGTCGGCCGGTGGGCCACTGCTGCATCCGGCCATCGATGGCTGGATCATGGCGCCGATCGCGCCGCACACGCTCACCAACCGCCCGATCGTGCTGCCCGCCAGCGGCGAGATCGCGGTGGAGGTGGTCTCGGGGCGCGACGCCAGCGCGCACTTCGACATGCAGAGCTTTACCAGCCTGCTGCACGGCGACCGCATCGTGGTGCGGCGCGCGGCGCACCAGTTGTGCCTGCTGCACCCGCTGGGCTGGAGTTTTTTTGACACCTTGCGGCGCAAGCTGCACTGGA
>Ga0209103_1000162_pt1 | contig 20439 bp, 15 predicted proteins | sample 4C3metaG_FD_184152 | JGI IMG/M metagenome (GOLD analysis project Ga0209103, IMG submission 184152) | Freshwater bacterial and archeal communities from Indian Creek, Illinois, USA - 4C3 metaG (SPAdes) (version 2) | ecosystem: Environmental > Aquatic > Freshwater > Unclassified | place: USA...
GTTTGACAGTAAACTAGGCTACGTTTTTCTCTCCCTTGCGCCCGGTGTTCAGCCATGGTATCATTAATCAATAATTTCAATTGAAGATTCTTGGATGGGGACAAGTTCCGCGTGGCTGAGCTGCGTGTATGCCTCTCGTTCCTTAGAGCGAGGGGTCTTTTTGTTTCCTGCTGTTAAGTTAGGTATAAGGAGGTTGCCGACATGTTTAAGAAGGTGCAAAGTAAGGTCGATTTTCCTAAACTTGAAGAGAATATTTTGGAGTTTTGGCGCCAAGACGATGTCTTTCGCAAAACTCAGGCTCTGCGCGAGAACGGTCCTCGCTACGTCTTCTATGAAGGGCCGCCGACTGCTAATGGCAAGCCGCACATAGGGCATGCCATGCCGCGTTCCATGAAAGATCTCATTCCTCGTTACAAGACCATGGAAGGTTTCTATGTGCGCCGCAAAGCCGGTTGGGACACACATGGTTTACCGGTCGAGCTTGAAGTAGAAAAGAGGCTAGGACTTAGCGGCAAACAAGACATCGAAAAATTCGGTGTCAAAGAATTTATCGAGGAGTGTCGCGCCAGCGTTTTCATTTATGAAAAAGAGTGGGCCAGAATGACTGAGCGCATGGGTTTTTGGCTAGAGTTAGATGACCCCTATGTCACTTACCACAATGAATACATTGAGTCGGTATGGTGGTCACTCCGTCAAGCCTGGGATAAAGATCTTCTCTACAAGGGGTTCAAGGTGCTGCCCTATTGTTCCCGCTGTGGCACTTCGCTTTCTAGCCATGAAGTGGCTCAGGGCTATGAAGAAACAGAGGACCCCTCCGTCTATGTACGTTTCCCAGTCGTCGGAGAAGAAAACACCTCCTTCTTGGTCTGGACGACCACCCCATGGACATTGCCGGCCAATGTGGCTCTCGCAGTAGGCGAGGACATCACTTATGCGCTCATCAGGCATGATGGCGCTAAGCTGATTTTGGCTGAGAAATGCCTAGGTGTTATTAATGGGGATTACGAAGTCCTTGAGACACGCCTAGGGAGTGAACTGACCAACACCCGCTATATTGCTCCTTATGCTCTGGACAGCTTGGCAGGCGAGAATGTACATTTTGTGCTAAGTGGCGACTTTGTTACCACCACGGATGGCACCGGTATAGTCCACATGGCTCCCGCCTTCGGAGAGGATGACAATCGCCTGGCGCGGCTTCACAATCTGCCTACGCCGATACCCGTTGACGCCGCTGGGCGTTTTAAGCCCGAGGTGTCGGAATGGGCGGGGCAGTTTGTCAAAGACGCGGATCTCCACATCATTAAGTACCTGAAGGACAAAGGCATTCTCTACAAGTCGGAAAAATACGTGCACAACTATCCCTTCTGTTGGCGTTGTGACACCCCCTTACTCTACTACGCTCGCAGCTCTTGGTTTATCCGCATGACTGCCATTAAAGAGAGGGTGTTAGCGCATAATCAGACCATCAATTGGTATCCCGAACACATTAAAGGCGGTCGTTTCGGCAATTTCTTAGACAATTTGGTGGATTGGGCCGTGAGCCGCGAGCGTTACTGGGGAACACCCATGCCTATTTGGCAGTGCGAATGTGGACATCAGCACTGTGTAGGAAGCATTGCCGACTTGACGGAGAGGGCAGTGAATCTTCCCCCTAACTTAGACTTGCATCGCCCCTACATTGATGAAGTATTGTTGTCGTGTGAAATGTGTGGCGGCACCATGCGGCGTGTGAGCGAAGTGCTAGATTGTTGGTATGACTCGGGCAGCATGCCTTTTGCACAATGGCATTACCCATTTGAGAACAAGGAGCTGTTCGCAGCATCTTTTCCCGCTGATTACATTTGCGAAGCTATTGATCAGACCAGAGGCTGGTTCTACACCCTACTGGCCGTATCATCCTTCGCTTTTGATCAAGCCCCCTACAAGAATGTGGTGGTTACGGAACTTGGGCTTGACGAGCAAGGGCGAAAAATGAGCAAATCTAAAGGGAATGTTTTTGACCCCTGGAAAGCATTCGAAACCATAGGGGCAGACGGCCTGCGTTGGTTTATTTATACTGTCAATCCGCCCTGGTACACCAAGCGCTTTTCGCTCGAAAGCATGCAAGAGTGGCAGCGCCGCGTTATGGGCACCTTGTGGAATGTCTACTCTTTCTTTGTGCTCTATGCCAATATTGATGATTTTGACCCCACAAACTTCGCCGTGCCCATCGCCGAACGCCCTCTCATTGATAGGTGGCTACTGTCGCGCCTTAACACGACCATTCGCGACGTACGCGGAGCGCTTGATGTCTTTAATAGCATGACAGCCACGCGCGCCATCGATGAGTTCATTGATGAGCTCAGTAATTGGTACGTTCGCCGCAATCGGCGTCGCTTCTGGAAAGGGGCGATGGATCAAGATAAGATTGCGGCCTACCTCACACTATATGAGGCCCTCACCACATTGACTGCGCTTATGGCCCCGTTTGTTCCCTTCCTCACGGAAGAACTTTACCAAAATTTAGTGCGTTCCGTCGATCATGCCGCCAGGCTAAGTGTACACATGCAAGATTATCCGACGGTAGATAAATCGCTCATCGATGAAGATTTGCAGAGTGAGATGAATCTAGCGCGTGATATCGTCTACCTCGGACGCGCCGTGCGCAGCAAAAGTGGTGTCAAAGTGCGTCAGCCAGCCTCCGCCCTTTACTTTGTGATGCCGCGGACAACGCTCCTGCGCGAGGAGCTCATTGATCTTATCAAGGACGAGCTGAACGTAAAAGCGGTTTCACCCGCCAGTGACACTACGCGCTTCGTAAGCTACAGCGCCAAGCCTAATTTCAAGCTTCTCGGGCGTCGTTTTGGCAAGGACGTGCAAACTCTTGCCACCGTACTAACCACTATACCGGAACATGTCTTGGCCCAGGCGGTGCTGAGTGAGCAGCCCCTCACGGTGGATCTAATTGGAGTACCCATCAAGCTCGAATTAAGCGAATTAGATTTGCGCGTGCAAGAAAGAGAGGGTTTCTCTGCCGAATCTAGTAGTGGTTTAACGGTCATTATGGATTTGCATTTAACGCCAGAGCTAGTGGCCGAAGGACATGTGCGGGAGGTCATCAGCAAGCTACAGTCCATGCGCAAAGAGGCTGGGTTTGAAGTCGAAGATAAGATTGTCGTCTACTATGAAGGCGCACTTGTTCTTCTGGAGGCCATAACTCTGCATCGGCAGTTAATTCTCGATGAAGTTCTGGCGGTTGAGTTAACCAAGGACCAAAACAGCGATAGCTTTGTGCAGGACTGGGATATCAATGGGCACCACATCACCCTTGGAGTCATGAGAGTCTAGTTTCACAACGTAGTTCAGGCGAGGTGATTGAGATGCGTTTGTTGCACACTTCAGACTGGCATCTAGGCCGCACGCTCGAAGGTCGCAGCCGCTACCCTGAGCAGGTGCAGTTCGTTAATGAGATAGTAGGCATCGCTGAAGAAGAGGGGGTGCACTTGGTCGTCATTGCCGGCGACGTATTCGACACCTACCATCCATCAGCCGAGGCACAGGAGCTATACTGTCGCGCCTTAGAGCGCCTGTCAGGCGAAGGCAAGCGGTGTGTATTTGTCGTAGCGGGTAATCATGACAGCCCAGAGCGCCTTAGTGCGGTGCGTCCCTTGGCAGAGAGCCACGGAATACTAATTGCGGGGCGACCTCAAGAGATTCTTGTGGCTAACACGTCTGGGAAGGGCCCTAGAGTAGTGCAATCCGGGCCGGGAATTGTCGAAGTCGCCTGGCCGGAATTACCCTATACGGTGGCTATATCGCACTTGCCCTACCCGTCGGAATCTCGCCTCGGGCAACTACTTAGCCCCGCCCTACAAGAGGGGCACTTGCGTAAGGCCTATGCCGACATGGTTATCGGGCTACTCGACCAACAGGCCAGTGCCTTTCGCACCGACACGGTCAACATTGTCGTGTCCCATCTGTTGGCTCTAGGCGGACTGACAAGTGATTCCGAACGCGCGATTGACATAGGTGGCGCCAGCGCGGTGGACTACAAGCGTTTTCCCCCCTCAGCGCAGTACAGTGCCCTCGGACACCTGCATCGTCCCCAGCAAATGACAGGTGCAGGTCCTAAGACCTACTATTCTGGCTCGCCTCTTTCCTACAGCTTTTCGGAGGCCCTGCAGACAAAAGTTGTGTACTTGGTTGATGTCGTGCCGGGAGGGGAAGCCGAGGTAAAGAGTATAAATTTGACGGCAGGCATTCCCCTCGAACGCTGGCGTTGCCTGCTTGGTGTGGACGAAGCATTGCGTCGCCTGCAGGATCTCGGTGGCCGCCCGCGGTGGCTAGAGCTTGAGGTGCATGCCGAGCGGTACCTCACGCAGTCCGAGTTGTCAGCTCTGCGACAGGCGCACAGTGGCCTGTTGCAGGTGCGTTGCATTGTGCCCTCGGGCGAGGGCGACGCGCCCGTTCCAGCCTTATCTGAAATGTCTGTAGAAGAAGTGTTTATCCGCTTCTACAAACACCGCAAGGCCGGCGTAGGGCCTAAGGACGAGTTGGTCGCGCTCTTTACCTCTCTGGCCCATCAAGTGGCCGTACAGGCGGAAGGGGAAGGGAATCGATCATGAGGCCGCTTAAACTTTCATTTTATGGGCTTAACAGTTTCAAAGAAGAACAAGAGATAGATTTTTCTTTGCTCGGAGCGGGCCATGTCTTTGGCATCTTTGGCCCGACGGGCAGCGGAAAGTCGACCATTATTGACGCCATTACCCTAGCCCTCTACGGCAAAGTGGAGCGCGCTCCCGACAAGATACGTGGCATTGTGAACAAGAGCATGACCGAGGCTGGAGCACGTTTTGACTTTAGCATTGGCGGTGGGCCTCTAGCTACGGTTTATCGGGTGGAACGCAAGTATGTGAACAAAGATGACTCAATTTCCTGCCGCTTGGCGAGAATATCTGAGATCACACCTACAGGGAGTAAAGTTCTCGCCGACAAAGCTTTTCATGTGGATAGCCAAGTGGTGGCCATACTAGGGCTAACGGTTGATGATTTCACGCGCGCGGTAGTACTGCCCCAAGGAAAGTTTGCCGAGTTTTTGAGCCTAAAAGGCAAAGAGCGCCGCGAGATGCTTGAGCGTATTTTTAATCTCGATTGCTATGGCGAAAAGCTGCTCTCTGTGGCTAGTAATCGCGCCAAAGAGGTTGAGGCGCAGGTAATGACCATACAAGGTGAGCAACAGGGCTTAGGCAATGCTTCGCGCGAAGTTCTAGTTTCGGCCGAAGCAGATGTAGTTGCGGCGGAGGCAACTTTTGCCTCCGCATTAGAAGCATTAGTCGCCAGTAACAAAGCTTGGTCTGCTGCTAAAGAGATACGAGAGCTGCAAGAGAAAATTGAGCTAAATATGGAGCGCAAGACCGCGCTCGATGCCTCATCCGCGCGCATAGCAGAATTGCAGGCGAAGATGGACCACTTAGCGGCAGCCGATGTGGCGTGGCCGCATGCAGTAGCTTTAGACGATGCAACCGAGACACAAAGGGCCGCGTTCGAGCGGCAGAACGCCGGAGAACAAGTGCTTGAGGGAGCCGAAGCACAAGAGACTTCTTCCCGATTAGCTTTGTCCGCAGCCAAGGCGAATAAACAAGCCGAGGAACCGCGGCTCTTGTTGCGGCAACATGACTTGAAACGGGCTATGGCGCTTTCTGAAGAGCGACAGGGGATTCAGACAGCAGTCACTACGGAAAGAACTGTGTACGGCGAGGCCGCAACTCGTTTAGAGGCGGCAAAACAGGAACTTGTAGCCATTCTGCAAAGAGAGAAAAAATCGCACGAAGCAGAAGTGGCTTTGCGCCAAGAACTTGCCGGAACACAGGTCTTGCCTGAAGAGCGGTACGCGCTCGAAGAGGCAACGCGCTACGAAACAACTTGGCTGACGCTTGAGCGCCAGCTAGCTGAACGGCGAGCAGAGGAGCAAAGTAGGCGTGGTAGTTTAGATACGGCTAAAGGCACCCTCAATCAGGCGCGGGAGAGTGTCACCACCCTAGCAGAAGAGCATGCTGCGGCCAAGCTCGAGCTTGACGACCTCCTATCGCGCCACCTGCCTGAGGTAGGCGCGGGCGAGCAAGAGCTGCAGAACAGTTATCGGCTATCGTTACAAGGCTTAAAGTATAAGTCGGACCAAGCGGCGCGCATCGCTGTAAAGCAAGAGAGTCTGCAGCAAAAGAGAACCGAAGCTGAAAAACAGCTATGCGTTACGCAGGACAAGGCGTCGCGCGTAGAGGAGAGATTGGCCTCATTAAGCGCCTTACTGGCGGATAACGAAGCCAGGTACAAGTCAGCCAAAGAGGCCTGCCTTATTGGCGAACTCGCCGCACAGATCTCTACGGGAGAAAAATGCCCAGTGTGTGGCTCGCGGTCTCATCCCGAGCTGGGTATCTGCTTGTCCCCGCCTAACTTTGAGCATTTTGCTGCCGCTATCACGGAGTCAACGACCCTCTGGCAAAAGGCCATCGCCGAACAGGCAGCATTCATGGCCAGTGCCGAGGCTCTAAGCAGCGGGCTTGCTGAACTGGGGCACCAGGCCGAAGAATTAGCGGCAGAAGGCAAGGCTGTGGCAGAAGAGTTAGCCAAGGTAAAGAGTGCGTTCCCAGCCGTGTGGAATGCCCTCAGTCTGGCTGATGTCGAGCAGAATGTCCTCTTGTTGGCCAAAGATATGGAAATCCGCGCTGAGCAGCGTCAACTGTGGCAGTGTGCCCTAGACAAAGGGCGCCAAGCCGAGCGAATTTTGGCAGACAAATTAGCCCGTAGTAGAGAAGCTTACGCCGTGGCAGAGCAGCATGTTGCCAGTGTAGAGGCGGAGTTCACCTATTTAGTAGCTAAAGTAATGGCTCTCGCTAACGAAGAAGCCCAGGCGAAGGGTGCATTGCAAGAACGCTTGCTGCAGCACCAAATCACAGACCTTAAGCTGCAGAAAGAGCTATTGCAGAATAAGGATCGCAAGCAAAAAGAATTAAATGATACCATGAAGCAGTTGGAGACCAAGCTCTCTGAATTGCTAGTGGCGCGCCAAGCAGCGGAGAAAGTGGTGACAACAACTCAGGAAGGAGTATCAGCACTTCTCTTTAAGGTGCGGGGGCTAGAAGAGCGAGAGAGCATGCTCGCGCAGGAAGTAAAGTCCCTAGTCGGCGACGCCGACCCCTTGGTGGAGTCGTTGGTGGCGGAGGCCTCTCTGCTGGCCCTCAGAGAGGAAGAGAGACAGCGTGAAGAAAAACACGCGCATGTCCTCGGCGTAGTAGAGCAGGCCAAAAATGAGCTGTCTAGCGCAGCTGAGGCTTTGCGCATTGCCGACTTGGCTCTAGACAAAGCCAGATGCCAGTTCGCCGAAACCATGCAGAGGTCTCCCTTCGCTTCACGTCTTGCTTTGCAGCAGGCTCGTGAAGGAGCAAGCTTCCGCGAGGCCTGGGCCGTCGAAATTAGCACCTACCAAGAGCAGCAGAAGCTCCTTTCTAGCGACCTCGCCTACTGGCGTAAGTCTCTATCCGGCCGCGCCCTAAGTGCCGCAGCATGGCAGACAATCGAATCTACCTACCTCGAGGCGGAATTAGCCCGCGACGAGGCGATGCGGCAACTTGGCCAAGCCGAAGCCAAGCTCGGCGATATCAAGGCGCGCCACGTGAGGTATATGACCCTCGCGGAGCGTCTGCAGGTGCACACCAAGGAACGTGATCTCATGGCGGAGTTAGTAACGCTACTGCGTGGCAATGCGCTCGTCGAGTTTATGGCGGGGGAACATTTGCACACCGTCACGGCTGCAGCCACTGAGTGGTTACGCACCTTGTCTTCGCATCGCTATGCTCTCGAAGTTGACCCTGAAGGCGGGTTCTTGATTCGCGACGATGGTCAAGGGGGCCTGAAGCGCCCTGTGCACACCCTTTCGGGAGGAGAGACCTTTATTACCTCCCTCGCTCTTGCCCTCGCCCTGTCCATGCAGATACAGTTGCGGGGCAGATTCCCCTTGGAGTTTTTCTTCCTGGATGAGGGCTTTGGCACTCTAGATGGCGAATTATTAGAAACAGTAATGTGCTGCCTTGAGCGTATGCAAGGGCAGAATCTTTCTATTGGAATTATTAGCCATGTGCGAGAGTTAGTGGAGCGCATTCCCCGCAAAATAATCGTAACCCCCGCCCAACTAGGGGGCAGGGGCTCACTGGTAAGTATTATTTAGGGGTCAGTGAGCAAGGTTCACTCTCGGACCTCGCAGCAGAACAAGTCGGGGGTGCTTAAGTAGCGTTCGCCACCGTCAGGCAGCAGCGTAACGATTGTGCTCCCCGCGGGGAGCGTCTTTGCCACTTCGATAGCCGCACAGACATTAGTACCAGAGGAGATGCCCGCGAACAACCCCTCTTCCCGTGCTAGGCGTCGCGCCATTTCATAGGCGTCGGCACAAGTCACTGTTACGACTGCGTCGTATAGTTTGGTATCGAGGACGGAGGGGATAAAACCATCGCCAATGCCTTGTTGCTTATGGCTTAAAATGGCCCCACCTGAGAGAATGGCGGCATCTCGCGGCTCAACAGCGACAATTTTGATACCTGGGTACTCCTCCTTAAGACGGAGGCCAGCGCCTGTTATCGTTCCGCCGGTGCCGATAGCGGCGACAAAGGCATCTGGGACGAGCGTGTCCAATTGAGTAATTATTTCCGCTGCGGTAGCGCCATAGTGAATGGCCGGGTTAGCAGGGTTGACAAACTGCCCGGCCAGGACGTAGCGCGGGTCCTGTTGCAGTAACTCGGTGACACAAGCTTCTGCCATGGCAAAAGTCTCGGTGATGTCTTTACCGACGGGGGTAAGAATAATTTTGGCGCCATAACTCGCCACAATGTGCCGGCGTTCTTCGCTCATGCAGCTTGGCATGACGATGGTGCATTGGTAGCCCTTGACGGCGGCCACCAAGGCCAGCCCGATACCCTGATTGCCGGAAGTGAATTCAATAATATTGGAGTCTGGTTTAAGAACGCCACGCCGCTCAAGATCTTCGATCATGCTAAGTGCGGTACGCGCCTTCACGCTGCCCCCGGGGTTTTGACCTTCAACTTTGACTAAGATGGTGCGGCCGAGATTCGCAGTCACCTTGTTCAGTCGTACTAGGGGGGTGTTGCCGATCGCGTCTAAGATTGTGTGTGAAATAGCCATCACTAACCTCCATACTATGCGCGCTTGGTAATTCATGTTCTTTTGCTGTTTCGACATCATCCTCGATTTTTCCTGCTTGTTGACTCTCACTCGTCAAGGTGATAGTATTCATAGCAATAGCTGTGAAGGGGAACGTAGTTCTTTCGTGCTTAGAGAGCTGGCGGTCGGTGCAAGCCAGTGCGCGGTAGAGTTGCCACCCACCCCGGAGCTGCAGGCGTTGAGCCGTGCCGTTGTCCCGCGTTAAGGGAGCTTGAGTGGGTCGCATTGTGGCCAATCAGGGTGGTACCACGGGTGTTTGCCCGTCCCTACATAGGGGCGGGTTTTTGTGTTTTTTCGCCCGTGGCCGAGTTAATTACTACGAAGGAGGTATGAATTGTGTCAGAAAACAAACTCACCTCGCAGGCAACTGACTTTTCCGCTTGGTACATCGAAGCTATCCAGAAAGCGGATCTCATGGACTACGCGCCTGTGCGCGGATGCATCATCTTTAAGCCAGAGGGTTATGAGCTGTGGGAGCGCATTCAGGCTGGGCTAGACCAACGCTTCAAGGCCACGGGGCACCGCAATGCCTACTTTCCCATGCTCATTCCCGAGAGTTTTTTGCAAAAAGAAAAAGAGCATGTCGAGGGTTTTAACCCCGAGCTGCCATGGGTAACGGAAGCGGGTGGGGAAAAACTCGAAGAAAAGCTAGCCCTGCGCCCCACGTCAGAAACAATGATCGGTCATATGTATAGCAGGTGGATTCAAAGCTATAGGGACTTGCCTGTCTTATTAAATCAATGGGCGAATGTCTTTCGGTGGGAAAAACGGACGCTACCTTTTCTTCGCACGTCAGAATTTCTTTGGCAAGAAGGACATACCGCCCACGCCGACGAAGTTGAAGCTCGAGAAGAAACCATGCGCATGCTTGAAACTTACGCCGAGTTTGCCGCAAGCGAGCTGGCCATCCCCATGTGGACAGGGCAAAAGACGCCATCCGAGCGTTTTGCCGGTGCGGTTGATACCTATTCTATTGAGGGCATGATGAAGGACGGCAAAGCCCTGCAGGCCGGTACCTCCCACTTCCTCGGCCAAAACTTCGCCAAAGCATTTGACATCGAGTTCTTAGATCGCGACAATGTGCGTAAGCATGTTTATACCACATCGTGGGGTGTCTCTACGCGTTTGATCGGTGCACTTGTTATGGTGCACGGCGACGACAAGGGCATTGCCTTGCCGCCTAAGTTGGCGCCCACGCAAGTTATTATGATTCCCATTGGTCCACCTAAGCTGCGCGCCAAGGTGATGGAGAAATTTTCTCTCGTCCACCAGGAGCTGAAGGCCGCCAACATTAGAGTGCGCACCGATGAGAGAGAAGAAACGCCAGGCTGGAAGTTTAACGAGTGGGAAATGCGTGGGGTACCCCTGCGCTTAGAGCTAGGGCCCCGTGACGTTGACAACAATCAGTGCGTCTTGGTACGCCGCGATACGGGCGAAAAAATGAGCGTCAGCCTGCAAGGCTTGGCCGATACCGTGCAAGACTTGCTCACCACCATTCAGGCCAGCATGTATGAAAAAGCCTGCGAGTTTCGCAGTCTCCACAGTCATCTCCACATTGACACCTTAGAGCAATTAAAGGCGCATATTGCCGAGGCCGAAGCAAGCAATCGTTTAGCCGGCTGGGTTCTCGGCGGGTGGTGTGGTGATGATGCTTGCGAGGGTCGTGTGCGTGAAGAAACCAAGTTCACCTCGCGCAACATCCCCTTTGCACCACCCCTTCACAAAGAAAAGTGTCTTGCCTGCGGCGAAAACGCCACCCACAGTGTGTGGATGGCGCGAGCGTACTAAGCTGGTTATAGGCTAGGGTGCGGTAGCAACAAATTATTAGGAGGTCGTCACCATGATGGGTTGCTTGCTGTGGGCTATATTGTTTGCCATATCTTGGCCGATAGCTTTATTGTTTGTTGTTATCTATCCACTCGTCTGGCTGCTTCTCCTGCCCTTTAGTTTGCTCGGCCTAGGTGTAGCCGGTATCTTGGCTATCTTACGTGCCATTATAATGTGGCCACTTAGGTTTTTCTAAGCATAGTCAGCCAGACGCCAAAGATGATGAGCGCGCCTCCTGTCAGCATGGCCATAGTCAAGCGCTCTCCGAGGAGCAAGGCAGCCCAAGTGATGGCAAAAACGGGTATTAAAAAGAGTGTCACTGAGGCTTGAGACGCCTGTACGCGCCTGAGGAGGTAGAAGTAGGCGACTACGGCGATGGAAGTTGGGACAATACTCAGGTAGGCCAGCACAACTAGATGCGTCACCGTCAAGTGTGCAAGCGATGGCCAGCCTTCTAGAACTAGGGCCGTTAAGATAAGCATCGCAGCCCCTATCGTGGTGGCCCAGGCCACCACGATAGGGGGCTTTTCGCTTCGTAGGATGGCTTTGCTCTGCAGGGTGTAGACACTGTAACCTAGGGCAGCGCCGACCACGAGGAGGTTGCCGATACTCTGCCCCCAGTCCTCTACCCATTGCCCGTTGGTAATGACCAAGACTACCCCGGAGAACGCACAGGCTAAGCCCGCGGCTTTAGATCTAGTGAGCTTTTCGCCGAGAAAAAATACGGAGAGCAGGGCGGTAAATATGGGGTCTAATGTGCCAAGGAGAGCGGCGCTACTCGCGCTGGTCAGTGTAAGGCCAAGATTTTGCAAAAAATTATTCAGAAAAACGCCAACAAAACCCATTGCCAAGTATGCTTTCCAATTGCGTACGAAAGAAAGGCGCATTTCTCCCCAAGAAAAAATATAACCGGCGTAGGCGAGGAGCACCACAGCGCCTACACCAAAGCGCAGGGCGGCCAGCGTCGTGGGTGGTAAGACTTCAAGCAGTAATTTCGACAGGGGAAAAACCGTCGACCACAACAGAACTGGTGTCAACAACAGCCATCGCAGCCTAATAGCTGGTCTATTTTTCAGAAAACTCCCCCCTCGCCACCCGAAATATTAGGTAACTACCATACTATATTAACATAGCGGCAAAGAAACGACCCGTAAATAAAAGTCTTTACGGGTCGTTTCTTGGACTTTCTCTTTACTTAGGCCAACATGGCAGCCATGTCATCAGCGGCATTACTGATAAGTTTTAGGTTCCAGTGGGTCTGTAGGGCGCTGAGAACGCCCGGCGAAATAAACGCTGGCGGGGTGGGGCCAATGTAAATGTTCTGCACGCCGAGGCTGAAAAGTCCAAGCAATATGGCCACAGCCTTTTGTTCATACCAGGATAGTACGATGCTAAGTGGCAGGTCATTGACGCCGCATCCGAAGGCATCTGCTAGAGCCATGGCAATTTTCACGGCCGAACCACTATTGTTGCACTGACCAAGATCAATGTAGCGGGGAATATTCGTATTAGGCACTACCCCAAAGTCCACATCATTGAAGCGGAACTTGCCACATGAGGTTGTAAGTATAACACAGTCCTGTGGCAAGTTTGTGGCCAACGTGCGGTAGTAGTTGCCGCCCGAACCAGGAGCGTCACACCCGGCGATAACAAAAAAGCGGCGTATTTTACCCTCCTTGACAGCAGAGATTATTTCGGGCGCAATCGCCAGCACCGTCCGATGATGGTACCCCGTCGTTAATGTTTTGTTCGAGGCCTGACTGGCCGCTGGCAGCTCGAGTGCCTTCCTGATAAGAGGGGAAAAGTCATCGTTCTCTATTTTTTGCACGTCCATAAGTCCCGCCACATCGTATGAGAAAAAGCGAGAGGCGTAACTTCCCTTGATGGGCATAAGGCAGTTTGTCGTGCCCAAAATCGCACCAGGGAACTCTTCGAAGACCTTGCGTTGGTCATACCATGCCTTGCCCACATTGCCCTTGAGGTGAGGATATTTCTTTAGCTCAGGGTAGCCATGCGCGGGGAGCATTTCAGAATGGGTGTAAATATTGATGCCTAGACCTTGGCTCTGTGCAAGGAGTTTTTCTAGGGCTAGGTAGTTGTGTCCCGTCACTAAGATGCACTTGCCCTCAATTTGGTCCTGTGAAACCACAGTCGGGTTGGGAACGCCCAAGCGGTCAAGGTGAGCGCGGTCGAGCAAATCCATCACTTTGACGGTGGCGGTACCAACTTTGAGAGCCATCTTGATGTGGTCATCTAGATTAAAATTGACATTTGTTAAAGTGGTATACAGAGCTTCATGAGTGATGGCGTCTACCTCAGGATCCGTGTAGCCGAGTTGTTTGGCATGTGTCGCGTAGGCGGCGACACCTTTCAGGCCAAAGACGGTAATGTCTTGGAGGCTGGCGATGTCTTCATTCTTGCCGCACACCCCTTTGATGGTGCAGCCGCCCTTTGCTGTCTGTTGGCATTGATAGCAGAACATGCGAATTCCCCTCTCTTAACAATGTTTCACCTAGTTACACAATCATTATATCGGAGAAGCGCCGTCGCTGGCGTGACTGAAATCACAAAATGAAACTCTTGTTGGCACAAGATACCGATCGACCCTGTCACCAAGACCGACATAGCTATGGGTTCCTATCTGCGCACTAAATTCTAACCTTGCCCGCATCTGCAAAAACAGGCGTCGCTATTAGTAACCACTTGTGAGCCTTGTCCTCGTCCGGCGCTGAGGCTGGTGGCGCGAAAAGCAGGAATAACGCGAGTACTCGCGGAATAAGTAGAACAACTTACAATGCGGGGAGTGTTCTTATGCCCATAAAACTAGTTCTCTTCTCCCTACTTGCTTTTCTGGTGGCCATCTTTGCTTTAGAAAATTCCACCCCTGTGGCGGTGCGTTTTCTCGGTGTCACATTTGCGGAAGTGCCCCTAGCAGCTGTGATTGTCGGTTTGTTTGCCCTCGGGATCACGATGGGGGTGCTCTTTTCTCTGCCGAAAATATTGCATTATGGGGGGCGCATGCGCGAATTGGAGCGTGAACTCGCCAAACATGCCCCAAAGATTATCATCCCTCATGAGCCGAGTGAAACGGACGCCAAGTCTTAAGTGCGTAAGTGGGACATAGTTGATGCAAAACTCGAATTAGGCACCTTAAGCAGCGGGCTGCATCCCTTGGTGGAGCAGATTCTTTGGGCGCGGGGGGTGCGCGACCAAGCCGCTCTGCAGGCCTTTCTCTATCCTGACTATTGCCATGAGGCTGACCCATTTTTATTTTGCGACATGGCCAGGGCGGTAGAGCGCCTCAAGTTGGCGCGCCAGAGAGAGGAGAAAGTCCTCATTCACGGCGATTATGATGCGGATGGGGTGACCTCCGCGGCGTTAGTGTTCTTGGCGCTGACCCAGTTTGGCCTACGGCCGCAAGTCTACATTCCGACCCGCGCCGAGGGTTATGGCCTGCAAAAGGAGAGCCTAGCCTTGGCGGCAGAGCAGGGCATCTCCCTCGTCATAACAGTAGATTGCGGTGTGCAGGCCCTAGAAGAGGCGAGACTAGCTCATAGTCTAGGGATAGACCTGATCATTACTGATCATCATACACCAGCCGCGGAGCTGCCCGTCGCCCTGGCCCTCATCAATCCCAAGCTTCCCCACTGCGCCTATCCTTTCAAGGGCTTGGCGGGCGTGGGTGTAGCCTACAAGCTGGCCTGCGCTTTGTTGGGGGACGCGGCGAGAGACTACCTTGACTTTGTGGCCGTGGGCACGGTCGCCGACGTGGCGCCTTTGGTCGGGGAGAACCGCCTGTATGTCAAAAAGGGCCTTGAACTGCTCGCCTCACCGCGGCTGTGTTTCAAAGCATTGATGGAAGTAGCAGGGGTCAAACCCGATAACGTAACCGCAGGCAATATAGCTTTTATGCTCGCGCCGCGCTTAAATGCCGCCGGACGCTTGGAAGATGCTGTCTTACCCCTGCAACTATTGCTCACTCAGGACGCGGCCAAAGCATATGCCCTAGCCCGCGAACTCGACGATTTCAATCGAGCCAGGCAGCGCCTCGAGGCGCAAATCTTGGCAGAGGCCGTGGCCATGGTTGACACAGATGCTCCGGCCCTAGTTTTATATGCACCACATTGGTTGCCTGGCGTCGTGGGCATTGTGTCCTCTCGCCTGGTCGAGCGTTTCCATCGACCCACTATCCTCTTGTGTCAAGACGAAGAAGGCGCCCTGCGCGGCTCTGGTCGCAGTATTCCTGGTTTTGATCTCATTACGGCTCTGCGCCGCTGTGAGCAATTGCTTGCCAGGTGCGGTGGGCATCCTATGGCCGCTGGCCTCGCTCTGTCAGTTGAACAACTGGAGCCTTTTCGTGCCGCTTTCCTAGAAGTCGCGCGTGAGATACCACCCGATCTTTTTATCCCCAAGCTTACCGTTCAAGGTGAGATGCCGCTCGAGGAGGTCACGGAGCGCCTCATTGCGGATATCGCCCTGCTCGCGCCTTTTGGAGTCGGCAATCCTCAGCCGATTTTTGCGGCTCATCCCCTTAACTTGGCCGATAAACGCCTTGTCGGCAAAGAAAGTCAGCACTTACGCCTACTCTTGGCGAAACCAAGCGGTGGGACTATCGCGGCAGTGATGTTTAATCAGGCTGTCCGCTACGATGAGCTAGCTGTAGGCGCAAGGGTTCGCGTCGCATTTCGTCCTAGTCTTGACGAATATCAGGGCAAAAGCCACATATCCCTTCACCTGCAGGATTTTCATGTCGGGCACGAATGGTGGATTGTCGATCTACCCTACATGGCCGACCATCGTTTCGGGCGGCTGGAAAAACAGGTCCAAGAGGCGTTCTTTGTTCCCGCCCATCGTTTTGTCCCCATGACACTCAAAATACAAGGGGGGGAAGCCAGGGTGCAGGCTGCCTTAAATCTCGAGGACCTCGATCGGGCCTACTTGGTTTCACCGCGCTGGCAACGCGAGCTACCTCCGTCGCTAGGAGGCATTGCCTATGCGGCTGACAGTGATTTAGTGTATAATGGGAAAGTACCACAGTCGATCTTAGTGCCGAAACGGCCCAGCCTGGCGCTTTATTATCGTTGGTTTGCCAGCCGTTCGTCTTTTGTTGTGGTCGACTTTGCGCAGGCTCACTCCATGCCCATGGCTGCTGCCTACAGCGTCTGTGCAGCTGCGCTGCATATTTTTTCAGAGCTTACTTTGCTAACATTTGTTTACCATCAGGGGCAAGTGGACCTTGCCCACTGCCTGATAGCTGGTTCTAAGCATGAACTCGGGCACTCACCCACATTTAATGCTTTGCTCGCATGGGAAAAGGAGGCTTTACTATGATCGATCTCTCCGCCAAAATTCGCGCTTTACCGGATTTTCCTAAGCCTGGCATTCTTTTTCGGGATATTACCACCTTGCTGCAAGACGGGCCGGCCTTAAAGCAGGCTGTCGACCAATTAGCAGAGCTGTGCAGTGGAACAACATTCGACTTGATTGTCGCGCCCGAAGCCCGCGGTTTCATTATGGGCACACCTTTGGCCTATTCACTCGGCAAAGGCTTTATTCCCGTACGTAAAGCGGGCAAGCTACCCGGTAAAACACGACGCGCTGCCTACACCCTCGAATATGGGGAAGATAACCTTGAGATTCATGAGGACGCGATTTCTCCTGGGATGCGGGTTATGGTGGTCGATGATCTCTTGGCTACTGGTGGCACCATCCGCTCCACCGTCGACTTAGTAGAGAGTCTTGGTGGCATCGTAGTTGGCGTGGTCTTTCTCATTGAATTGACCGAACTAAAGGGACGCGACTTGCTAGTGGGGTACCCCATTCACTCCTTGATAAAGTACTAATTGCGACAGAGGGGACGTCGACGGAGGGGACCGACAGAGGGGACGGTTCCTTTTGTCGGTTATTTACGACAAAAGGAACCGTCCCCTCTGTCGAAAGGAACCGTCCCCTCCGTCGGGGTGGTTTGTCTTTATAGAAAGGAACGGCGAGTAGTGTGTCTCTAGACTATGGAGCATTGACAGAAAGAATCAAGGTCTACAGCCCCGGGGCAGATTTTGCTGTGCTCGCGCGGGCTGTTCAGTTTGCCGTCAGTGCTCATGGTGCTCAAAAGCGCGAGTCGGGGGAGGATTACATTTCGCATCCCTTGGCGGTGGCCACTATATTGGCCGATATACAGCTCGATATGGAGACCATTTGCGCCGCCATTTTGCATGACGTGGTTGAAGACACTAAAGTGAGTCTTGCCGAGATAACTGAGATCTTCGGTCCGCGTGTCGCCAAGCTGGTAGATGGCGTCACCAAGCTTGGTCGGCTTGAATTCAAAAACCGTCAAGAGCAGCAGGCGGAAAACCTGCGTAAGATGCTCTTGGCCATGGCCGAAGATGTGCGCGTCATCCTCATTAAACTGGCGGACAGGCTGCATAATATGCGCACGCTAAAGTTTCGTCCCCCGCAGCGACAAAAGCCAACGGCCAAAGAAACACTCGACATTTATGCGCCACTTGCTCATCGCCTCGGTATCAGCCGTATGCAGTGGGAGCTAGAGGACCTCGCTTTTCGCTATCTAGAGCCAGACGCGTATGAGGATATTTCCGCGCATGTCGCTGCCAAGCGGCAGGATAGAGAGCAGGTTATCAGTCGGGCGCGCACCACCCTGCAAGAGGAACTGCAGGCGCTAGACATTGTCGCAGAAATACAAGGACGTCCTAAGCATTTTTACAGTATCTACCGCAAAATGCAATCTGGCAAGAGTTTTGAAGAAATTTATGACTTGGTAGCGATGCGCGTTATTGTGGATTCGGTAAAAGACTGCTACGGCGTGCTAGGCATCATTCACAGCCTATGGCGGCCTATCCCTGGTCGCTTCAAAGATTTTATTGCTACGCCCAAGCCCAATCTGTATCAAAGTCTACATACCACCATCGTAGGAGAGCAGGGCACCCCCCTGGAGATACAGATACGGACGCAGGAAATGCATCGCATTGCCGAACACGGCGTGGCCGCGCACTGGGCCTACAAAGAGGGCAGCAAGCCTGAGAAGGAGCTATCGACCAAGCTGACCTGGCTGCGCTCTCTTATTGAGTGGCAAAAAGACTTAGTGGATCCTGAGGAGTTCGTGGAAGGCCTCAAGATTGACCTTTTTACGGACGAAGTGTTCGTCTTCACCCCCAAGGGGGATGTTGTAGATTTGCCCGTCGGTTCCATACCCATTGACTTCGCCTATCGTGTACACACAAACATCGGCCACCGATGCGTGGGTGCTAAAGTTAATGGCCGCATCGTGCCACTAACCTATGAGCTTAAGACGGGCGATATTGTGGAGATCGTGACTTCCAAGCAAGCCAACGGGCCTAGCCGCGACTGGATTAAACTTGTGCGCACGCCCGGGGCACGCAGTCGCATTCGCCAGTGGTTCAAAAAAGAACAGAAGGGTGAAAATGTTGAGCGCGGCCGGGAGCTGCTCAGCAAAGAGGTTAAGCGACAGAACTACCCTCCGGAAGAAGTCTTGGTGGAGAAATACTTGAGCGATATCGCTGCCCAACAAAACTACATCTCGGCAGATGATATGCTGGCCATTCTCGGTCATGGTAGCGTCAGTGCCATGCACATCGCCAACAAGCTCATCGCCAAGTACCTCAAAGATAAAGGCCCCGTAGCCTTAGAGGCAGTCGCGATAGCTGCGCTTTCCAAAGAGCCACTAGCACAGGTAGAAGTGCAGGTTGTCGGCCTAGATAACGCCTTAGTCAAATTTGCCCGTTGCTGTACTCCCTTGCCGGGCGACGAAATCATTGGTTTTGTCACGCGCGGGCGCGGGGTATCGGTGCATACTAGTAATTGTCCCAATGTACCCAGCCTAGAGCGCGAGCGCGAAAGACTTATTAACGTAGCCTGGGGTTCGCGTACCCTCGCCTCTTACCCCGTTCGGATTGAATTTGTGGGCATGGATCGGCCTGGGCTTTTGCAAGATGTTGTACAAGCCCTGGCGGAAATAAAAACAAATATTACTTCGCTCAAGGCGCGCACCACCAAGGAGCAAGAGGCACATTTTAACTTCACCATCGTCGTCCGCGATTTAGCGCACTGTGAAAGGGCCCTAGCCAAGCTGCACAAAATTCGCGATGCACTGAGCGTCAAGCGTGCCACTAGTATCGCCAATAAAGGAGAAGATGTCATTGCGGGCAGTAGTACAACGAGTAACAAAGGCTAGAGTGCTCGTCCATAATGAGGTCTGTGGTGAGATTGCGCGTGGTTTTGTCGTCCTGCTTGGGGTAGGCGTGAAAGACACTGAGAGTGACGTAGCTTACTTAGTGGACAAGATTGCGGGGCTTAGGGTTTTTGCCGACTTTGCAGGCAAGATGAACAATAGTTTGGCAGAGTGCCAAGGCGAGGTCTTGGCAGTTTCACAGTTTACTTTGCATGGCGATTGTCGCCGCGGCAAACGACCGAGCTTTGACCAAGCGGCTCGCCCCGAAACAGCCATCCCTTTGTATAATGAATTCGTCGCGCGCCTGCGTGCCCGCGGGATTACGGTAGCCACGGGGTCTTTTGGTGCCATGATGCAGGTGGAGCTCGTCAATGACGGCCCTGTTACCATCTTGCTAGATAGCGAAAAAGTATTTTAAGGGAGATTTAGACATGAAGATCAAGACTATACCCTTAGGCAAATTGCAGACTAATGCCTACTTCGTCTTTAAGGAGGGGAAGGCGATAATAATCGACCCTGCCGGTGACTGTGATGTATGCCTCGCTCATTTACGCAGTGAGGGAGCTGTTCTCGAGGGCATCTACCTCACCCATGGGCATGCCGACCATGTCGCTGCCGCGATGGAGTTAAAACGCGCTACCGGTGCCCGTATTTATGGCCACCCCGGCGATTTATACTTGCTCAGCGCAGTAAATGACGAGGTCGCCGCCTACTTAGGACTGAAAGAAAGTATCACCCTCGATGCAGAGCTTCTCCCTGAAAGCAGCATCGAATTGGCCGGAACTATTTTTCTCGTACTGGGAACTCCCGGGCATACTCCTGGCTCGGTCTGTTTTTACTGTGAATCCGAGCAAGTCTTATTCTCCGGAGACACTCTATTTGCGGGGAGTATTGGTCGGTCCGATCTTACAGGAGGGAACAGCCAAGTGCTCCGGCAGACTCTCCGTGGCCTGAAGGAGTTGCCTGCAGAAACAGTCGTGTACCCCGGCCATGGACCAAGTACAACCATCGCGGCAGAGAGGATGCAGAATCGCTATTGGTAAAGAAGCTTTACGGTTCATTGGTCGGAGTACGGCCGGGTAAATTAGCTGACCATATGCTCTCACTAGGCTTTGACCCGCGCGAGGTAGTGCATCGCCTCTGCCTTGAGCGTGATGTAGACCCCCTGCGGGCCAATCTTGTAGTCGAAGTGGCCATGC
>Ga0209103_1000163_pt1 | contig 20310 bp, 31 predicted proteins | sample 4C3metaG_FD_184152 | JGI IMG/M metagenome (GOLD analysis project Ga0209103, IMG submission 184152) | Freshwater bacterial and archeal communities from Indian Creek, Illinois, USA - 4C3 metaG (SPAdes) (version 2) | ecosystem: Environmental > Aquatic > Freshwater > Unclassified | place: USA...
CCCGCGAATCTGCGAGCGGATCGTGTAGCCGGTCAGTGTGGTGGGGATCCCCCCCTCGCGGTATACGCACGCGAGCAGGAATGTGTCACCTCGTTTGATCGGCGGCAGTGTCGGCGTCATGGCTCAGACCTCCAGAGACAGTGTACCACTCAGACCCACGGCCGGCTATCCGACACGACCTCATAGCTACCGCTGCTAACGACGGTCGCGCCGCCGTCAAGCGAAATCTCCAGCAGCAAAGTGCTAGATCGCAAACCGCCTGGCGAAGACGCATTCTCCCACGCCCTGTCCGCCGTCAGCGGCAGCCACGCGCCCAGCGTACCGGACGATGGATTCTCCCCGCCGGTCAGCGTGGCCCGCACCGATCCGACCCCGCCCGCGCCGTGGTGCCAGCGGTGGTCTACCTGCATGGCCGTCCCAACCTCGTGCTGGGACGCAACGATTCCGCTGGAAAAAAACGTCAGCCGCGTGAACGTCGCCGCGTTGTTGGCTTGCGTTTCGGCCACGCCTCCCGGCAGCGGGATGACCACACCACCCCCACCATCACCACCGCCCAGCATCATGCGCAGCATCATGTCAGGCCCGCCCCGGTGATGATCGCCTCAGTCGGCGACCTGAACCACAGGGTAGCCATGCCGCGCTGCGCCAATGCGCGGTTGCCGGTCGATGCCGTGCCCGCAAGGCGCAAAGTCAGACCAGCGCCCTGCATCACCGCAATGGACGCCGCGCTATTGTTGTAAACGGCCAGCGAATCGCCATCGACATACACGCCGGACGGGATCGTCACCCCCGCCGTCGCCACAATGCAGCGCCCGCGATCCGCAGCCTGCGCCGTCCCCGCCGTGGCACTCGATGGGATGATGCGCCCCGGCGCGTAGGTGGCCACCTCCACCCACGGCTGCCATACGCGACCCGTGGCGTCATGTATGGCGCGTCGGAAATGCAGCAGGTCCGTGTGGTACGCGAGGTTCCACTGCGCTGCCCACAGGTCGGAATGCCCGGTCTGGATCAGTACGTGCGACCAGTTGGCTACCGGCTTGCCGGTCACGGCGTCGGACACGTCACGCAGCCCAGATTGCGTCAAGTCGTCCATGCTGCCGCTTGTCACCATCGGCGCACGATCCGCCGGCACAAACCTCATCGAACCGCCGTCACAGTGGACCGTGAACTCCGCCGGCCCGCGCACCAGCGTCCCCAGCACAGTGATCGCCACGGTATGCGGCACGATGAACCGCACCCACCAGCCATTGCCCAGCGTTGCCGGCGCGTCGAAGGTTTGCGCAAAGGTGGCGGTCGCATGGATCGTCTTGTCCCGATCCGCCCGCAGCAGCATGATGTTTGACGCGCGGAAGATGTAGCCGTCATTGTCCGTTGACTCCACATCGATCCATGCGCTATTCGCTGCGTTGCGCCGTCGCACAACGCCCGCCGTGGTGTCGGCGTATCGCATGTGCGGAAAGAGCGCAGCAGGTGCAGCCGTGCCGCTGTTAGCCGTGGCAATCGCCAGCAGCGCGGCGTTGAGGTCGGCCCGGACGGCAGCGCCGCCGGCGTTATCGATCACGTAATCATGTTGCGGCATGGTCAGCCCCTATGCGTTGCGCCCATTCGAGCGGCCAAAACGCACCGTCGATCCAGATGTATTCGTTCGGCGGAAGATCGCACTCCGGCACGTCCGGCAGATGCCGCTGGGTCAACTGCTCCGCCGATTCCAGCTCATCGACCCGGACAAACACCCCGCGATCATCCAACAGCGCAGCGCGGATGCGCGCAGGCGGCACATCGATTGACTCGACCTGTCCTAGCTTCATCGTCATACCCCCTCTGCGATCACGCGCAGGCCGCTCACATGGATATTGAATTCCGGATCAGTGCTGCGCAAGTGCGCACGGAACTGCACCGCCCGGCAAACGAACTCGGCAGCATCAAGCCGCTGCCACGCACTCCACACCGGGCTGCCGATTGGATTATCGTCGGTCTGCCGAGCCTCGATAAACGCATCGACCGGCGCACCAGTCCCTGTCGTCCCATCGAAGCTCGGCCATGTATCCATGTTCGCCGCCCGTGTGTCCAGCGTATGCAGTACGTCCACCACAATCGCCTGCAACTCGCCGGTCAATCGACGCCGAGAAACTGCGCCGAAATCCATGCCTGAGGCAAACCGGTACACACCAGCCAACGCCGGGGGCTGTAGACGCAGTACACCATCCGCCGAAACCGTGCCATCATGCACACCAGAGAATGACGGATTCTCGATGACCGTGGAAATCGTGGAGTACGCCAGTACCGACGCCTGCTTCGTGGTCACGACGGCCTCGCCGGCGCTCTGGTGGCCCGTCGAATCCTGCGCCCGCACGAGATAGCTACCCGCCTTCAATGGCAGGATGATGACTGTCTGGTCCCCAGACACGCCATCCGCGTCGCCGATGCTCAGTGACTCCGGCCACGTCGCGCCGACCATCGCCGCCGAATGCCGCACGATGAACCGCCCGCCTCGGCGCACGTCCATGTCAGGATGCGTTGCCATCGTCAGCACCGCCAGTCCGCCCATCGCTTGGATGCTGCGGATGACCGGCACGCTCGGCGGAGCCGACAAGCCGAGAATCGACGCTGTGACCTGCTGCGACCACGGACTCGCAGCCCCATTCACTGCCTGCGTCCGCACGCGCCACACGTACACGCCGGGCGCGAGATCGAGGATTTCCGCACTGGTCGAGCGGGTCAGCGGGTGGCTGATCCACGGCCCGCCGACGTGATGCTGCAGCTCATAGCTCGCGCCGAAAAGGTAGCTCGACGCCGCCCACGAGACTAGCGCCTTCGCCGCTACACCACGGCCCTCGCGGGTTTCGTACAGCTCTTCTCGCACCAGCGGAACTCCAGGCGGCCCAACGTCTCCGGGGTGCGGTAGCTGGGTGTTCGGCGCGATGTCGAGTAGCGCATCCTCTGCGGTCGCCCAATCGTAGATCGCCGCCGCCGTCTCACGCAGGCCAAGCCGTACCAGCAGCTCGCCCTGCGCACCCAACACGAACCGCGACTCCGTGACCTCGAACACCTTGCCCGACCATCCATAGCGAGCGAAGCTCAGCATGATCGTGCTACCCGCGTGCGCCAGCCACGCCCGGACACTGCACTCCACCTCGACACTCAGCGCCTCACGGCTGGATAGCAGTTCGATCTTCGCCAGTCGCTGCGCTTGACTCGACCTCGCAACGAAAGCCGCCAAGTCCATGTCGCGCCACACCACCGGATCGAGACTCGGCGGGCGCAACGCCGGAAAACTGGTCGGCTGCCACGTCTGCGGATCAGTGAAAACACCCTTGACCGCCGTACAACTCTCGCGGCGCGACATCATGGACTGCACTTGCACCGACCCGACTAAATCGTTTTCGTCTAGGGACAGCGTTGGCACCTCAAAACCGCCCGCGTAGATCGACCAGCGGCCACCTACATGTACCGCCTTGCCCGCCATCGCCGCCAACAGCAGCCCCAGCACCTCACGCGGCGCAGAGTCCGTCGTGAAGCTGCCATTGGCCGTGTAGCGCGGCTCATCCCACGACAGCAGCGAGAACGCACTCGTTCCGGTGATCGAGATCGCCACGCCGGCCAATGCATCCTCCGCGCTCGCCGCCAGCTGAATACCACCAGCCGATCCGCGCATCACATGATAGGTGACGCCCTCCAGTAGAGGCGCTGGAAGCGCCCCGACCAGTCGCACGCCTTCGCGCACCGCCGGCACTCGCTGCCCAGCGGCCAGCCGCAACGTGCTGAACGTCACGCCAGTCACCGCCGTGGATACCTGTGCGATCCGCACACGCTCATCACACAGGTTCGCCGCTGCGATCAGCCGCGCCGTGTCCACCTCGGTCGCCCCGACACCGAACACCGCATTCGTCAGGTAGTCGGCGGCGCACAGCGCCGCGTTGTTGCTCCACCGCGTAAGGCCGTTGCGCGGGTCAAACACCCTGCGCCCATGCACCAGCACCGCAATCGCCGGCACGCCGTTCGGGTACGCCTCTGCGCTCGCCGTCAGCCGCACATGCACTTTGCCACGCCCCGTCTGCCGCCAATCGTCGAGCCACGGGCCGATGATCTCGGGGAACGGCTGGCCGATCTCGCTGCCCAGCGATCTCGTGATGTGCGCACGGCCGGCGAACGGCGCACTCTCCACCGCGCCGGCAGGAGTCATCACGAGCATCCGGTCGCCGAACCACACGTCATGCAGCGCTGCACATTCGTGGCCGGTGAGGGTCAGCACCATGTGCAGTGTCAGCCGGTCGGAGTGCGCGTAGGTGATCGTCCCACCGACCCGAGCCTCGCCATAGACCACCTGCCACGGGCTGATGGGCTGCCGAATGTTCGCGCTTCGCCCGCCCTGCGCCGAAATCGCAGCGCTGGGTCGTGGCCTAGGAGTCAGCGCCCGAGTGACCAGCCCGCCAACCACCGCCGCAGCGACACCCGCAAGGATGCGCCCAATCGTGCCAACGACTACCCTCTGGACAAGGCGACTTGCTACGGCTCCAATCGCTGCACCGATGAGCTGCGGCATTAGCCGATCCTCCATGCACACAGCGCATCCGCCACCGGCACATAGCGCAGGCCAACGTCACCCAGCACCGCCGCATCAACGCCGAGACACACGCCCAGCGCCTCGCCCAGCGGCGTGTCAATGCACACGATATCCCCGCGCCGGGCATGGCTCGCAGCGACACGCGGGCCGCACAGCCAGTCCATGCCCTCCGACAGACCTCCATGCTCCGCTATCAGCGCGTAGGCGTCTGCGCGGGTCTGGTAGCGGCCTGCGTAGGCTGCCCAATGATCCACGCCAGTCAAGGCCTCAATGGCCGCGCACGCGAAGCGAAAGCAGTCCTGGGAACCGTAGCCGAATGGCACGCCCTCAGCGTCGGCGATCACCGCGAACAGCCGCAGCTCCCACCCATCGGCGCGCTCTATGGCCCCCATACAAGCTCCATGTCTTGCAGTGCTGCGACCTGCGAGAATCCGCGATCCGCAGGGAACTCGATGTGCTGATCCTCCGGCGTGTAGTACCTCAGTCGCGGGCGCTCAAGGTCTACTAGGTGACTCTCGTAGGACACCGTGACCGTCGCAGAATCGCCGTCGTCACTCATGACGCTGGTGTCCAGCCGGCCGCCCTGCAACACCACCGGATCACCGATGATTGCACCAGCATCCGTCAGCATCGCCAGCCACAGCGTGGCCGGCCTGCCCTGCCGGATCGCGGCCAAGGCCCGCCACACATGCAGGCTCGGGATGCCGTTCAGCGACACCGCAAATCCGGTAGCCCGCATCTCCGAGCTTTCCTCGATGGGCGAGATTCCGAGCAGCTCGCCGCCACCAAGGAACGTGCGACCGCCCCACGTCAGCGCGCCCACACCCGTCCACAGGCGCACCATCTCGACCGACGCGCCATCGGCAAACTCGCCCTCGTACAAGATCGCCGGAAACAGGTTGCCGGCCGCCAGCGCCGCCGCCGTGCTGGCGTGCACTTGCCTCATCGCAGATCCTCAACGCAGCGCAACCGCAACCCGTAGGTCGTCGCCGCCGTGATGGTGTGCTCCATGACCGGATCGGCCAGCATCATCGTGGCATGCGGCAACCACGGCCACACCGACTCATTGTGGGCCGGGGACACCCGCAAGCGCGGCCAGATGGGCAGCGCCATCCGCATCGACCCGTCCGCCACCGTGTCCGCCGTGACCATGTGCAGTCGCGGCGGATACGACACCTGGAACCGATCACCGCGCAGCATCGTCGTGCCCTCCGGAACGCCGCCAACCACCAGCGTCGATCCCGTCTGCCCGCCGCCATCGACACGCGGCGAATGAGCCCCCATCGTCCCACGCGGCCCCGGGTGAACGGGATGCTGCAGCATGAACCGATTTCGCCGACCATCCAGCGCGGCCAGCCACCCGATCAAATCCTCCGCCGCGTCACGATCCGGGATAGGCATGAACTCAATGTCTGCCTCCCACCATCCACCGGGCCAAACGTGGACCTGCTGCCGGCCGGTGTACGGTGAGCGCGTCTCCGCCGAGCGCGTGACCATGCGCATGGTAACGGATGCGTACTGCTGTAGCGGCATCGTCAGGAGGTTCATGCGAATGCCTGCGCGAAGGAGCCGCCACGGCGGCGAGCATCAAACACCGCGCCAACAGCACGCTGTTCGATACTGCCGTGCAGCTGCGCGATCATCGATTCCAGTCGGGCCAGTCCCTCACGGTCTGCGCCACGCGCATCAATGTAGTAGGTGCCCCCGCCACTGGATTGCAGCGCGTTGTGCGGTACGATCTTGCCGCTGCCACTCGGGACGAATAGCTCAGGCCCGCGCTCGCCGACCATGTAGGCGCGGCCATGATCGACCGGCCCACCCTTGGCACGCGGGCCGCCGAACAGACCGCCGAACAGATCGCGGAACACCAGCCCAAGCCCTTCCCCCAGTGGCCGCGACACATGCTCTTGGATCAGCACCCGCGCAATGTCATCCGCCACCTGCCGCAAAATGCCCGACAGCGTGACACCACGCTCGCCGAGCCGCGAGAATGCACTCTCGCCGATACGGGCCAACTGATCCAGCCCACGGCCCGCCCTGTCAGACGATGCTTGCGTGTCATCAAGCGCCGCATTCATGCGGCCGACGCTCGTTTCCGCACCGACGGCCATCGTGTCGAACCACTTCAGCGCGGCATTCACCATCTCGACGATGATCGAGTTACCCACCAGCCGCTGATACATGCGCTGCGCGCCGTCCACCACGCCTTGCCACGTCTCGGCCACGCGCCGCGCAATGCGCCCGAACGCGCCGAAAACCACATCAACGATCTCGCGCACCGTGCGCGAAACCCAGCCGAAAGCGTCAACAATGGCCGTGCGCAATACGCCCAGCGCAACCCCCACCGCATCCACCACCACACCGAAAATCCGCCGGATGTCATCGCCCCACAGCACCCACGCCGTAGTGAGTGCCGCCGCCGCGCCGATCAACAAACCGATGGGGCCAGTGCCAACCATAATCAGCGCCTTCACGGCCAGCCCAACCAGCTTTGTCCCCGTTGCGAATGCCGCAAATGCCACGACCGCTGCCTTGACGGCCGCTATCGCCGCCGCGAATACAGGGATGATCGCGCCAATGCTCGCCACCACCGCGCCGAACGCCACCAGCACCGGCCCCAGCACTGCCGCAATGCCGCCAGCAATGACGATCCATTTCACCGTCCGATCACTCAGCGACTCCAGCCAGCGCACCACGCCGCCAAGTGCTTCCGTCAGCGGTGGCAGTACCTTGACGATCACCTCGCCGATCCGCTCGGAGAACTCGCCCCACGCCAGTCGCAGCGAGTTCATTTGTCCGCTGGTGGTCGCGGCCATCGCAGCGGCTTGGCCGCCATACTGCCGCTCAAGCTCGGCCAGGATGATCCCCTGCGCGCCGGCGACGTTGCCGGCCTCGGCCATTGCCTTGATTTGCTCGCGCTGCTGCTCGGTGAATATCACGCCAACACGATGAAGCGCAGTGACTCCACGGATCGGATCATTGATTGCCCTACCGACCAAGATTGCGCTGCCCTGCAAGTCTTTGCCGAGCCGCGCTGAAAGATTGATCGCCGCCAACTGCGCACGATCAAACGCTTCGCCGGCGATATTCCCAAAGGTCAGCAGGTTTGCCGTTACCCTGCCCAGCACAATATCGCCATCCACACCGAGATCGCGCTGAAGGGCCATCGCCATGTCTTGCAGCTGTTGCGATGTGCGCCCGGCTGCCGGCCCCATCGACGCCAGCGCCGCTTCCACGCCCGCCACCGCCCGCTCCGCCTCTTGATAGGCCAGCACCGAGGCCGCGCCAAAGGCAGCAACCGGAAGCGTCACCGCAGCGGTAAGCCCCGCGCCGACCTTCGCAGCTCTCGCGCCCATCCGGCGCATGGAGTGCGCGGTCTGCTGTTCGGCAGAGTCCAACCCCTGCCGCAAATCCCGATCATCCGTCACCAGCTTCAGGACTGCTCGACCCAGCGATTCCATCGTCATGCACCACCCCCACGCCCATCATCGCCAATCGACTGCGCCACTCGGCTGGCGTCAGCTTGCGCTTGGGCAGGCCCGCCCTCGCTGCTTTCTGCCACGCGCCGACCATCCGCTTCATCGCCTCCCGCTTGATCGTGGCAGCGCCGACCTGCACCACCGCCGACAGCGCCAGAGCCTCTTGCGCCCGCATCCGATGCATGGCCTCGGTCGCTGCGGTCAGCATCGAGAGCGGCATGTCCAGCCACTCTTCTACGCTCCCGCCGTAGAATCGGAGGCAGTACCAGATGGCGTCGTACTCGCCTGCGCCGACGACGGGCGCACAGTAAAAACCTCGATCACCGCAGCCATCTGTCCAGGTGCCAACTTGGCCGCCACCTCGGGCGGCACACTCGGCGCGACCTGCGCGAACACCGCCGCAAGGGCAGCATCACAGGCCATCGCCTCTTCTTCAGACAGATCATCGCGTGTCGCGTGCTCAGACAGGACTCGCGCTTGTCGGCGCAGGCGCGATGCTTCGAGTGTGGACAACGATCCGGGATCGGTCAGCGCATAGTGCACGCCGTCAATCGTGATCGTGTCCGGTTCCGTTTTGGTGCTGATGTCCCGCAGATTGGCCATGGTGTTCCCCTTCGCCGATGAACTGCAACTCTAACCGGTTGGCAATCGAGCGCAGCGTGGATAACTCATTCATGCATTCGTGCAGCCGCGAACGGTGATACCGCACGCGACTCTTGTGCTCCCGCGCCTCGCGTTCCAATGCGGCGATGCGCGAATCCATTACAGCGGCACAGTAGTCTGCGCACGCAACACGCCGAACTCTTGGCCGGCAGGCGCAGACGTGTCAATCAGCGCAACACAACTGATCTCCAGACCGGCAGGCTCGCCACGCGAATACACCACCTCGGCCTCAGCGCGGAAGTAACACCGGCGCAACTCATATTGCAGCGGGAATGCCGCGCCATACGGCCCCGGCCCGCGCAACAGCAGCGACCGCACCGGCGGCGATCCCGCCCCCCGATACAGGTTGATCGAGCGCGATCCCGGCACGCCAGCAGAAGCCGGAACGCTGGTCAGCGGATTGAAGCCGAGTACCGCCTGATAGGCTTCGAGCGTCAGGTCATGCAGCACGAAAGACAAACTCAAGCCCTCCGACACTCGCGCCGCCTTGACCGGGCCAGTCGCGCCCAGCATGCGGAACTCCTCGATTTCTTCCTCGTGCGCGACGGTGATGCCATCCTCCGAAATGTTCATGTTCCCCCGCGTGCCAAGCCGTGCCCACGGCACTGCCGGCGCAACAGTCAGCAGCGGGAATGCGGTGCCAGTCGGTGCGACCCAAACATCGTATGGCGCAGCGATGATCTCAAACGGTTCCATATTCGTCTCCTAGGTTTCAGATGCCAGCACGGTGTAGGACTCCCACACGCGAGGCCAGCGGGTATCAGGGTCGCGTCCGGTGCTGTAGCCGCCGGCTGGTTGCGCCCAGTGGAAAAGCACAGCCCCGACCTGCACGCGGGTCATGGATCGCAAAGCAGCACGCACCGCACGCCGCAAGCGCTGCGCCTCATGCGGAGTCACCCCATAACACCAGGCATCCACCCGCAACGAATCGAGCGGCAACGCACGCGCATACTCCGTCACCGTCCCGCCCGATGGCGTCAGCACCAGCGCAGAGCGCGGCATGTGAGCCGTCTCGCCGGCAGGCAACTCGACACCAAAGACGCGATCACCGACCAGCGCGACGATGCCCGGCTGTGCGCGCAAGTGCGCAACCATCGCTGCGAGCAGGTCGCGGATCATCGGCTGCGCTCCATCTGCCGGGACAGCTCGCCCACCAGCTCGGGATAGACCGCATCCGCTGCCGGGCGCAGGAACGGGAAAGCCGGCATCCTGCTCGTGCCCAGCTCCAGGAAAATCGCGTATGCCGTGTCCGCGCTACCCCACAGCCCGGCAACGCCGTGGCGATCCTCATACGCGTAATAGGTGATGCGGATCGACCCCTCAAGGATGCCCGTCCGATTGGTCCACGGGTGATTCTGCTTCGCGTGGATGACACAGCGCGACATGATCCGGTTGACGGCGCGCTTTTGCGCGGTCAGCACCCGACGCAGGTATTCCTTGCCGGTCCAGTCAATCGTGTATCGCTTCATGCCGCACGCTCCAACTGCGCCTCGACGTAGCCAAACCGCCGACGCAAGGCCGATGCAATCACCCACACGCCGGGGAACACCACACTGCCCAATCGATCCTCGATCCGGGCGATACGATCCACAGGCCGCACGTCAGCTCCAACAGGCAGCGCGCACCACAACACCTCGACACGCGCCACTTTCTCGCCGTCCGCCACCATGCTGGGCCGCTCCGAATGCCACGCATGACACGGCACCACCGCGAGCGGCTGCCAGTCGGGCGGCGTCGGGTGGCCATATGCGTCGAGGCCAGCCGACACGCTGCGCTCCACGATGGCCCGGTAGGTCATCCGACCGCGCATCACACCAGCCCCAGCCGGCCCGCCAACAGCGGGGCCAGCAGCATGTCCCTCTCTGCCTGATACACCGGCAGCGTGACCGAGTAGTCCCCAGCCTTTTCCGACTTCGCGCCGGAATACTGGATCGACAGCTTCACGAGGTCGATCTGCACACGACGGCGAATATCCAAGTCCGAAACCGGGACGTAAACCACGACCACTTCCTCGCCCCACCACACACGCGGATTGGCACCCGTCGCCAGCCGCAGCAGCTCACGCGAGTGCGTCAGCCGCCAATCGCTAGCAGCCAAAGCCTGCCCCACACCACCCACTCGCTCCGTGATGCTGGTGACGGACACCACCGGACGCGAGGTGACCAGCACCCGCGAATCAGGCAAAAGGAAAGTGTCGCGCTGCGCGTTGTGCGCTCCGGCGACGGACGCGATTTCCTGCGCCGCCGCCGACAGCAGCCGAGTCAAGGCCGAGTCCGAAAGGTCGGACTCCACATGCTCCCGGACTTGTCGCAGCGTGACATCGCTCATTTGCGCTGCGGCCTCGGCCGCTCCTTGGTCTGCGCGACCAGCAGCGGCTGCTGTTCCTCCGCCACCGGATCACCCGGCGCGGCGTACAACTCCGCCGCGTCAGGATCACCCTCGTACACCAGCCGCGTCCGGTCAGCAGTCCAGTAGATGCGTTGCTCGGCGATCATGACGTACTCCCATCACAGACCGGTCACGGTGCAAAAGGCAGCCGGGCGGAACACCACGAATGCCCAGCGACCATCCGCCCGCATCGTGCGCCGCCCCTGCGCGAACTGGTCGCCGATGTAGCCGACCTGTACATCCACGCCGCGCCGCTCGGCCAGCGTGACCCACTGCGGCGAGAACGAGCCAACAAAGGCCGTGCCCGCAGCACCCGCCTGCGACAACACCACCGGCAAGCCGAAGAGCCGATCCGGGCCGGGCTGGCTCGGGTGGCCCCACAGCCAGTTGCCGTTCGTGTCGCGCTCCGTGCGCACCGCCGACCAGTTGGTCGAGTGCATGACCACATGGGTCGGCTCAGCGCGGCCAACCGAACGAACCAAGTCCATGGCGCGGAAGATCGCAACCGGGATCGGCTCCAGAGGCGGGCCAACACCGCGTGCCGTGGTCTGGATGCCGGCCGTGTTGAGCAGGCCGCGCAGGTTCGGCGCAGTGCCGTTGCCGACCAGCACCTGCGAGTCCAGCCGCTGCCGCACGCCGAACATCAAGCGCGTGTTGAGGTAGCTCTCGACCTGCGCCACATCCTCCAGCTGTTCGTCCGTCACCGGAATCGACTCGGCGATCTTGCGAACGAGGCTCGTGCGCTCGGTCAAAACGAAGGTCGAAGAGCCATACAGCGCGCCCTCCAACACCTCGACTCCACCATGCGTCCGGGTCGTTTCCTCCATGTACACCACGCTGTCTCCGACAGTGCGCGACAGCGGCATGATGTCCAGGACTTGGATCGGACGGGTTGCAGCCTCGACCATTTCGCCGATGCGGATGCGCTCCGGTGCCCAGCCAGCAGTGGTGGTCATCATCTTGGCGTGCATCGTGTTGTTGCCGCCAGACGCCACCAGCAGGTCAGACGGCATCACGCCGTCAAGTTGGAGGGTGATGCCGCCCGCCCCGCCCGACTTCGACCAGCGCACATAGTCGGGATGGCTCGTGACCATCTCGCCCAACGACTTCTGCGGGCCACTGTATGCCCGCTCGTCGCCGCCCGGATGACGGATCGACCCACGTGAGGATTCACGGTCGGCCTGCGCCTTGGCCGCTTTCTCGACCGCCTCAAGCGAATCGATCTCGGTGCCGATGGCGTCGAGTTCCGCGTTCATGGCGCGGATTTTCTCGGCCTTGGCGATGGTGCTCAGGTCGCCCAGCGACTTGATCCGATCAAGGTCGAGTTCACCGGAATCGGTGCGGGCTTCGGTGAAAATTCCGCCGAGGGCGGATTGCTTGGCCGCGAGTTCTTCGCGCTTCTTGCTGATGCTCATGGCGTCCTCCTGGGACTGCACACGGCCAGCAAGCGGCCTGGAAAATGGGTTGGCTGCGACAAGCGCGGGGAAATCAGAACACGGAAAAATGCCCCCGTCAAGTACGCCGCAGCACGAATGCACTGTAGGCGCGTCGTACCTCTGCATCTGCCGAGCGGGTCAACTCGTCGGCAAGGGGCAGCAATGCAGCAATGGCGGCCTTGATGCGGTCGAGGTCTTCGCAACGATCCTGCGACAGCCTCCGCCCGTCGGCAGCGCGCAGCGCCTTGATGGCGGCCATGCGAGCAGCAAGCGATTCGATTTCGGCCCGCACGTCGGCAATCTGCGCGATCACAGAGCGGTCTCCGTGCTTCATCGCCAATGTCCGGGTGCCGAGGCCCGCACCGATAACCACCGGTGAGACCTCATGCACGCGCAGCGATTCGAGATAGCGGACGCTCTTGCCGTCGATCTGGCCGAGCGAGGATTTGACGATCTCGAAGCCGTACGACCACTGCTGCGTGGGCTGGTCGAGCAGGTCGAACTTCAGCGCTGCGTGCCAATCGCGGGCGGCCTCGATCTCAAGGTTTAGCGTGAACTCCGCCATCGCCTCGTTGCCCTGCTCGAAGATGCGCGCCTTGCCAATCGGGACATGCCCCCAATCGTGCGCAGGCAGCACCTTGACCGTCTGCTCTCCGAATGCACCGGGCAGGGTCACGTCGCCATCTCGATCAACGACGCCCAACGTCGCAAATACTGCGAGGCCGACGCCCTTGTCCGAAACGCGCTTGATTTCGGTGATGTGCTTGATGTCCATCTTTTCGCCTCAGTCGAGATAGTGCGGTGCGAAAGACCGCGTGCCGTTGGGATGCTCGGTGAGCATCAACTCATACGCCTCGTCCGCGCTCACAATCGCGCCATCTAGTGCCATGCAGATTTCATCGGTGTCACCCAGCCGCGCATCGAAGATGATGTAGTGCAGTATGCCGTTCGCTCGGCCATGCTCTACCGTCGAGTAGTTCTGTGCGTACTTCGCTTCGGTTCTGGCGATGACCTCGGCGCGAATCTTCGGCGATGACCACGGGCCAGCCGGCACCGCATCGCGGATCTGCCGCGCAATCGCAGCAGCCCCCAGACCCTCCGCCCGCCCATGCGCCACCGCCGACAGGATCGCATCACGGGTCTGCGCGCCAATGTCCACCAGCCCAGCACGCCGGCCACCCGTGGCGATGATCGCACGGGCCACCGGATCGGAGATGCTCGTGGCAAGCTGCGGCAAGCCAGCACGCGCCGCCGCACTGCGCACGTCTTCAGCGCAGCGCAAATACTCGCGCTCGTAGAGGCCCACAAACAGCCTCCGGTGCTCGGGCATCTGCATCGCCTCGATCACCCGATCCGTCAGCATTCCGTTTAGTAGGGCGCTCTTTTCCTCGGCCTCAATCGCCGGCTCAGCAGCAGTCGCGGCCGCTTCGCCAAGCTCGCGGAAGTACGTCCCAAGCGCCCGCGCCCATCGTGCCGACGATCTCCGGCGCAGCGCCTCCAACGAGTCGGCAAAGGTTTCCTCCGCCTCGGTCGGCTCGGTATGTGGCGCATGTTCCGCAATGCGTACATCAATCGGTGAGTGCGAGTGCTTGACGTGGGCGCTCTGATGGTGGCACTTGGTGCCAGTCGCCTGCGCTGCTTTCGTTGCCGCCGGCGTCTCGATTACGCCCATCGGACGCAGAAAGATGTCGTGACTGCGATTAACCGGGATGCCGAGCATCTGCCGGCTCTCGGCCAGGGTGATGATGCCGGCACGGAGTAGCTTGTCGGCGCGGCCCGCCACCGCGTCAGCATCTTCTCGCAGCGCCTCAATCTGGGCCGTGTCGAAGTAGAGGCGCAAGCGGGCGGGTTGCTGGAAGTCAGGGCCTAGCGAGCGCAGCACCTCCGATGCGATGTTGTTCTGCATCGGGATGACGCCACTGTGCCACGCGATCCGCACCTGCTCGCGCATGGTCGCGCCTACGCTGGTCTGGCTGGTGCCCGCGTGCAGACCGACCACCACCGGCGGCACGCCAAGCAACGCACACACACGCTCCTCGGCGCGGTCAGTGATCGAGGTGAGGTCGAGTTCTTTCGGGTTCCACGCCAACCGGTCGATCTTCGTTTTCGCGCTGAAGACCAGTGGCGTACCGCGCTTGGTGCCGCTGAACTGCTCGCTCAGGTAGCGCTTCATGGCGGCCAAATCGTCGGGACTGGCCGACTGCGGGCCGTCGGGCGACAGGATCAGGCCAGGGATGCCCGCGTTGCGCAGGATCGCCGCAGCAAATACGGACGCCTCCATGTCCGACCACACCTCGCGCAGCGCCGCGGCCAGCGGAGCCAGCCCCATGCGCAGGTCATCGGGATTGATGCCGGCGCGGATATGCACTACGTCCGATGGTAGCAGCGTCTGCACCTCCGTGCCGGGCCGGTATTCGTAGTGGCTGATGTACTCGCTCCCATCCACCGGCCAGCGCGGACGGATCAGCCAATGCGGCGCGTACCAGAGTTCGACAACGCGGCCCGACCCATTGCGCACCTTGAGCCAGTAGGCATTCCCCGCCGTGCACAGACTCAGCACGGTAGCGGACAGCAGGTGATCGCGGCTATAGGCCGGATTCGGATTGTGCAGCAGCGCCGCGAGCGGATGATTGGGGAGCGGCTTGCCGTCAGCCTCGACCACCAGCGGGGCGGTCGGGACGGTGCGCTGCAACCACTGCACCGGGGCCATGATGACCGAAGAGCCGAGGCCGTTGCCGACCTCTCGGGCCATGTCAACCGCCGCCTGCTCCGATGTGCCGGCGCTCGCCCAAGACCACGACGTGGACGGGTGGCGGATACGGTCGAGTGCCTTCAAGAGCCAGCTCATTCTGCGATGATCCTCCAGCCTGATCCCGCCATGGCCGAGTAGGCGTAGGCGGCAGCGTCCACCCCATCATCATACGCACCTGCGGGGAATGACGCAACCTCATCGCGGAACCACGCCGGCACGCCGGACGGATCGTGCCGCACCATCCGCTGCTCGTAGCGGGTGAGCAGCGGTGCAAAGCGCGTGATCTTGTCCCGGTCTGGCCGCACCCCGCGCACCGGTAGCGCAGTGGTGCGGGCCAGTTCCTGCACGACGGCGGCCTGATACTGCGTCTGCTCGATGGCGATCATCACCGGATTGTGCCGGGCGGCGGCGGCAGTGATTCGGTCTAGTGCGTCGGCGAACCCCACTCGATGCCGCTCCGCCTCTCGGATGTAGACGATGCCGGTCTGCGGGTCGCGGGCGATGGCCACGATAGCGGTGTAGTTGGCCCCGTCCTTCGTGCTGATTGCCAGATCGACGCCGAGCGTGATCGGCAGGCCGGGCGGCATGATGCCGTCGAGGATCATCTCGGGCTTGACCAGCCCGGAGCCGAACTCAACGAACTCCGCCAGATATTCCTGCCGGTACACGAGGTCGGGCAGCTCCAGCCGTCGCGATTCGATCTCGGCCGGCGATATGTGCGGATTGGCGCTGGTCGGCGCGTGGAACGACTGCCAGTCGGGATAGGCCGGGTCGCCCCCGCGCCGGTACAGGTCGCGGAAGTATCCCGCGCCGGCAGGCGTGGACAGGAACCGCGCCGAGCCGCGCAGGTCAGTGAGTGTCGGGCTGATTGCGCGCTCCCACACCTCAGCGAGGTTGCGCGAGTGCGCCGCCTCGTCGATGACTACCCGCGCGTACTTGCGGCCACGGCCGGCTTCCATGTCTTGCAGCGTCCAGCCGTCTATCGTGCCGCCCGTCACCAGCTCGATCCGCATTTCCAGCCGGTTGCTGCGCTTCATGAGCGGCCTCAATGTGCGCTCCAGCTCGGCCCACGGGTCCAGCAGTAGCTTGTACGTCGGCGCAAAGATGGCGACGGGCAAGCCGTCAATCGCCCCGCCGGCCGACAGCGCCAGCCACTCGACGGCTAGGGCCGTCTTGCCGAATCGCCGACCACACGCCGCCACGACGTACCGCGCCGGACAGTCATGGATGACCTGCTGCACCGGGTGCAGGTCGGCCGGCGTGATGTGCGCTCGCTTGCGGGCCGCCGGCACTACGCGCCCTCAGGGCGCTTGAGCTGCGCATAGCTGCGGATGATCTCGATTTCCTCGACCGGTGCCGGGGCCTCGCTGCGGTGCGCGGCCAGCAGCGCCAGCGCCGGAGATAGCGCCTCGTTGCCGATCTTCGCCAACGCCCCCACCGTCCGCAGTTCCTCAATGTCGCCACCCACCTGCATCCGCTCGGCCTGTACCCTGGCCAGCGCGTGCAACCGGCGGCCCGTCCGCGCACCGTCCGCCGCTGCATGAGCAACGTCGGTGCTGATGCCGCGTAGCTGGTCGGCGAGGGTCATCGCCATCTCACGCTGATACGGCTCCAGCGCACCTATCAGCGCATCCGCCACCTCCCTGGTGTCCGCCGCCTCGGCGACCGTCTGTGCCGCCATCCGGACAGCCCGGCCGCCGTTACTTACGCGGTGAGAAATCGCGGCGTGGCTCACACCGTATTCACGGGCGAGGTCTACGACCCCCTCGCCGGCGGCTAGGCGCATCTCTACGTCGCGCCACTGTTCTGTGGTCAGTTTGCTGGGTCGGCCCACTTGCCAGCCCTCCTTGGGATGCGGTCATCGGCCCATCCGGTCTTTGGCGACTGCCATGACGGGGGGCGGTGTGTCGGGATGCGGGCTGGCATGGTCAGCCGGCGAGGTAGCGGATGGCCGGCGCGTCAGGCTCCGGCTCATCGCCCGGGCCGCCATGCTCGTCCCATGCCCATGCCCGGCTGTCTGCCGTGGCCATTTCGTACTCCTTGGCCGTGGCCAGTCGTTCCAGCGCGTCGGCGATGCGCCTCAGTTGCTCTTCCATTTCGCTACTCCTTCGGATTATCCGATCATTTGGGGTTTTGTCAAGCCCATCTGATGCAACTCCGCCTTCAACCACGAGCGGCTGTAGGTCGCCGCATGCGGGTCGATGGTGGCGAATAGCTCCATGCCTCGCGTTTTCTCGATCGCCTTCTGCTCTTCGGTGCCGGCCTTCGGCGCATAGATCATGCCCGAGCGGCTCATGTAGAGCGCGGTGCGCTTCTGGCTCGTGGCCCATGCGAGGACGGCGAGTTTATGGACGCGGCTGGTGGCTGTGTCGAGGCCCGTGGCGATGGATGCGATGTGCTCGACTAGGATGGTCTTGCTGCTCATGCGTTGCTGCTCCTGATGGTGATGGTGATGCTGTATTCCTTGCCCTTTTGCTGCCCGTAGCCCCAGCGGATGCGCTCGTCGCCGTCGTCGATGCCGATGGCGTCGGCCACCCCATCGCGCACGGCCTTGCACGCCGAGGCCAGATTGTCGCTGTCCAGCTTGCGCGGGCCGACCCGCACGATCTTGACCTCATAGGGCGGCTCTAGTGCGTCACGCCGCAAGCCGGACTGCACTGCCAGCCGACACACGAGCCGCTCTTGAGCGGCCCGCCGCGCCTTCGGTGCCCAGTGCTCGCGCAGGTTGGCGACGCTGTAGAGTCGCAGCGGAAGGCGGATCACCATGTGACCCAGCCTTCCTTGACCAGCGCGGCTTGCGTGCGCACCACGCCTTCGAGAAAGCACTTGTCCACGAAGTCGCGGTCGAAACCGCTGCTGCCGTGAACGTCATAAGCCTTGTGGCAGTGGTCGCACGCCCACGCTCCGATTAGGTCAGGCGACTTGATCCCCATGCCGCTGACGCCGCTCAGCCGGACGTGGGCGAGCACGGTCGGCGAGTGCTGGCAGCCGGGCAGCCGCACCTGACACTCCCGGTGCGCCGCCTGTTTCCGCAGGTCATTCATGCGCTTCATTGCGCCCTCCGTTGTCGTGAAGCGGAATCCCTTGATCCACCGCCCATGCCTGCGAGCAGGTAATCAGGTCGGCCATGTCCATGACGCCAAGGCCGCGCGTCTGCACTCCGAGGTTGACCACGCTCTGCCCGTCGAGGCTTGGCACGATCCGGCACTGCGGCCTGCCCTCGGTGCGTGCCCATGCGTCAACGAGTAGCCGCTTCCAGCCTTCGGCGTCCATCGGATGCCCGGCCCATGTTGGCCGCGCCTCGGCAACGTCGGAACACAAGGCGTGAAACATGTCGTTCTGCTCCCGGCTGCGGCGGGCGCGGTATTCCTCGACCGTCACGCGGACGCGCTTTCCAAGCTCAAGGTAGGACTGCGCGGCCCGCCACGCGGCTGCCATGCGGACCTTGGCTTGATCGGTGTCTAGGATGAACACGGAGCGGATCATGTCGCCACCAGGACCCGCTGCGCCCGGCCACTGCGCCCGAGCCGGCGCTCGCCCGTGTCCACGATCTTGCCCCGCCGCAGCAGCGCACTGAACCGCGCCGTCAGCGTGGGGTATCTCATGCCGGGCAGCGCATCCAGCAACGCGTCCTGTGTCGTCCCGTGCGCCCCAGCGGCGCGGATGGCGCGCAGCACGCGATCCTCGGCGCTGTCGGTGTCCACGGCGTAGGCAGCAGCCACGCTGGTGTCGTGCGCGTAGTGGCGGTGGAGCATGTAGGCGGGTGTGGTCATGGCGTCACATCCACAACTGCATCGGGGTCGCTGGTGTAGCGCACCACACGCCCGTCATAGTCAACGGTCGGGAACGCCGGGTTCGGGTCGCGGTGCATGGAGAGCGCCCGCTCCATCGCCTTCTTGATCTCCCACGCGCGATGGGCTCTAGCATCTACGTGCCGATGGCCGATGCCGTTTGAGCCGCTCGGGTGATAGCCGAGGATGTGTTTGCACTCGCGCATCTTCGCGTCGATCAAATCGACCTCCTCGCGCCCGGCCGTCCTTCGCGGGCTGCCGGAGTCAAGGCCGCCGACCGGGATCGTGCCATCACTCACGAGGCAGGCCACCTCCTCAAGCTGCCCGATGCAGAGCCGTGCGTATGTGTCGAGCGCAAACTTGATGGTGTGCGCTTGTTCGAGCGTGGCCTGAATTGTGACCGTGGTCATTCGGCTTCCCCCGCCATCCGCTCAAGCTCCCACCAGGGCCGCGCGCCAGCCTCGGCGTGCTCTTTCCACTGCCGCGCGAACGGCTGCATGTCTTCCGGCAGCGACTCGGTGAGGCAGTCGGCGCAGACTCCCGAGCCGCGCGACGACTCCCCGCACTTCGGGCATGCGCCCATCGTCGTGACGGCGGGGCGCATGACTTGATAGCGCAGGCTGAATAGCGTGTCGTGGATGTTCATGCCTTCCTCGCTTTGTCGATGGCCGGCACCGAACGCACCGCGCGGACGAGGCCGAAGCTGCTGTCGCGGTAGTCGTAGCTGCAGTAGCCGTAGCCGAAGCTGACGAGCCAGGCGAGGGCCGGGGACCACGCGCAGATGGTGCTGGTCCAGTACCAGTCTGGCTTCGTATCCGGGAAGAAAGTGGTGTCGATGGCCGGGTTGTGCCGAGAGCGATCGACGAGCGCGAGCAGCTCGTGGTCGCTAGGGAGGCGCCAATCGTCGTGGCCAGCGAGCCGTAGCTCGCGGCAGAGGTCTCCCGCCTGGTGTTGGGTGACACCGACCTCGGTGATGGTCGCCTGCGAGAACATGAGGCCGAGCGCGGGCAGTGTGACGGTGCCATCGCCGTTGTCGATGAAGCGGGGGTTATCCATTGTTGTTCTCCTTGTTGGCGGCGAACTGCGCGAACCGTCGCGCGATGAGCTTGGCCCACCAGTGCGGGTCGCCAATGACGGTTCCGGCAGGCATTTCGCGGGCGAGCCATTCGGTGAAGTCGGCAGGCACCGCCACCGGCTGCGTGGACCGGGCAAGATAGCCCGTCACGCAGTCGCCCAC
>Ga0209103_1000164_pt1 | contig 20238 bp, 14 predicted proteins | sample 4C3metaG_FD_184152 | JGI IMG/M metagenome (GOLD analysis project Ga0209103, IMG submission 184152) | Freshwater bacterial and archeal communities from Indian Creek, Illinois, USA - 4C3 metaG (SPAdes) (version 2) | ecosystem: Environmental > Aquatic > Freshwater > Unclassified | place: USA...
ATCCTGCCCGAGGTGCCAGGCAACGACGCGCTGCGCGCCGCGGCCATCGTCTCCTCCTGGTTCGCGGTGCAGGCGGATTACCGGGGCTCCAGCTTCCCGGTCGGCAATCTGATCCCGCAGCGCGGCAATGCGGTGGTGGTCTCGGCCAGCCTGGACGGGATTCCGGGCGTGATCATGCCGCGCCTGGAGGGGCCCACGCTGGCCATCCTGCCCAATCCCAATGACCCGATGGGGCTGCTGCTGGTCGTAGCCGGGCGCAACGGGCAGGAGGCGGTGGCCGCGGCCAGGGCGCTCGGCGTGGGCCGCGGCGCGCTGAGCGGCGAGCTGGCGACGATCCAGGCGCAGGATGTCCCGCCGCGCCAGGCCTATGACGCGCCGCGCTGGGTGCGGGTGGACCGCCCGCTGCGCTTCGGCGAGATCATGGACCCGTCCGAGTTGCAGGCCTTCGGCTATGTTCCCGGCCCCATCGCCATCCCGTTCCGCACCGCGCCCGACCTTTACACGGCGCGGGACCGCGCGCTCTCCGCGGTGGTGCGCTTTCGCGCCCCGCCAGGGCCGATCATGGACGTGGCCGTCTCCCGCCTGGATGTCGCGCTGAACGACATCTACCTGCGCTCGGCGCCGCTGCGCCAGGCGGAGCTGAGCTGGCCGTTCAGCTGGATTCAGCGCCAGGTCGCGCAGGGCGAGACCGAGGAGGTCCGCGTCGGCCTGCCGAACTACATGCTGTTCGGCCAGAATGAATTGCAGCTGCGCTTCGACATGCGGCCGCTGCATCGCGGCGACTGCATCGCCGTGCCGGGCGATATCCGCGCCTCGGTGGACCCGGACAGCACGATTGACCTGAGCGGCGCCTATCGCTTCACGACGCTGCCCAACCTCGCTTTCTTCACCTCCTCGGGCTTCCCCTTCACCAAATACGCGGATCTCTCCCAGACCGCCGTCATCCTGCCCGAGCGCCCCTCCCAGGTGGAACTGGAAGCCTTCCTGACCATGATCGGCCGGATCGCGGCGCTGGTCGGCTATCCGCCGGTGAACATGCAGGTGGCCCGGCCCGACGGCCTGCAAGCCGTGGCCGACAAGGATCTGCTGGTGATCGGCACGCTGGGCCGCCAGCCCGCCTTGCAGACGCTGCTGCGCGACGCCCCGCTGCAACTGGAGGGCAGCCGCCTCACCGTGCGGCTGAATGATGTCTTCGGGGATTTCCGCAACCTCTTTGGCGGTGAGCGGCGTGGCGAGATCGAGCGCGTCTCGGCCGTTCTCGGCGCCCCGGGCGAGGCGCTTGGCGCCCTGATCGGCTTCGAGAGCCCCTTGCGCTCCGGCCGTTCCGTGGTGGCGCTCACCGGTTCCAGCCCGGCCGGGCTGGAGGCCATGGTGACGGCCCTGCGCGACCCCGAGCAGGTGCCGCGCGTACAGGGTGACACGGCGATCCTCAGCGGCGGGCGCATCCAGGCCTTCCGCGTGGGTTCCACCTATACGGTGGGCATGCTGCCGCCCTGGCTCTGGCCGGAATATTTCATGAAGGACAACCCCTATCTGCTGCTGGGGATGTTCCTGCTGGTCATCCTGCTGATTCCGGGACCGATCTACTGGGTGCTTCGTCGCCGGGCCGCGCAGCGCCTGCGGGAGCGCTCGGTTTGATGACAAAGCAGAGAATGGGATCTGAGATGAAAGAGCCGCGGATTTCCACGACGATGACCCGCCGCGCCAGCCTTGCAGGCGCGATGGCGGCGCCCTGGCTGACGGGCACGGCCAAGGCGCAGCAGGCGATGCTGGTCGAGATCGGCACAAATGGCTGGCTGTTCCCCATCTGGGATCGCCTGGCACGGATTGACATGGTCTCCCTGCGGAGCGCCCTGCAGACCGTGACGGAAGCTATCGGCATCCTGCGTGCCGGTCGCATCCAGGTCGCGATCTGCCTGATCCCGTCGCGCAATCGACTCATGCGGCAATTCCTGCCCGCCGGCTCCCAGATTTCGCCGGATGCTGCCCAGCGCTACAGCCTTACCCTTGCCGAGGGCAGGCGGGCCGGGGCCGTGGTCCCTGACCTCGACGCCCTGTTTCGGGCGCAGATGCAGCGTGACCCGACACATCCGCTGTTCTTCAGGACCGACACGCATTGGACGCCCATGGGGGCCGAATTGGCCGCCATTGAGATGGCCCGCCAGATGCGCGCCAACATGCAACTTCCGCCCAGCCCGCGCCAGGGCACCCGCCTTGGGGACCTGCGTCCCATGCAACTGGCCGCGGGCGACCTGACGCAGCATGTGCCGCCACCCCAGCGTAGCGCCTACGGCCCGGAGCAATCGCTCATTCGCAACATCCTCCCGGCGGAAGGCGCCGCGGCACTCATCGAGGATGACAGCTTCGACACCATCATTATCGGTACCAGCAATGTCCAGCCGCGCTTCGGCTTCCAGCCGGTGCTGTCGAACCAGCTGATGCGGCCGGTCGGCCTCTCGTGGAAACCCAATAATGTCGGGGCGTATTTCACCCTGCTCGAGTATCTCCGCAGCGATTCCTTCAGGCAGCAACGCCCGCGTGCCCTGGTCTGGAACCTGCTGGAGCAGGACATGGTGAATACAACCAACAACGCCGCCTGGGGCACGGCGGCGATCCCGCCGGCCGAATTCCTCAACCAGCTTCGGCGGGCCGTCGCATGAGGCGGTCGTTCCTCGGGCTGCTGGCCGCCCTCGGCGCCAGTCTTTGCGCCACGGGCTCGGCCTGGGCGCAGGCCCAGGTCTATGATCCGGTGCCGCCGCGCGGCTCGGCCTATCTGCGCCTGGTGAATGTGCTGCCCGGCGAGGTCACCGCCCGCCCCGATTTCCTGCCGCAGCAGCGCCTCGGCACCGCCCCGGCCCAGCGGGTCATGCCCTTCACGGTGGTCGAGAATGTGGCGAACCGCCAGCTTCGCCTGGAATTCCAGGAGGGTGCGCGGCGCGGCCAGGCGAGCTTCCGGATCGAACCCGGAAGCTTCGTCACCGTGCTGCTGCATGCCACGGCGGATGGCGGCCTGGCGGCGACCCCCGTGGTGGATTCGCCTGATTTCAACCGCGCCCGCGCCCGCCTCGCCTTCTACAACGCGATGCCGGATTGTCCGGCCGCGGCCGTCGCGATCCAGCCCTCGGGCCCGATGGTCTTCGAAGGGGTGCCCAGCCTCGCCACGCGTGCGCGCAGCGTGAACCCCGTGGCGGCCGAGATCCGCGGCCAGTGCGGCGAGCGGGCGAGTGCGACCTTCTCGCTGGAAGGGCTCGAAGCGGGCGGGATGTACAGCATCTGGCTGATCAGCGGCACTGGCCAGCCCTTGGCGTTCCTGACGCGCGACACGACGGCCATTTGGCGGCCATGACAGGACCTCGCGGATGACGAGCGGCAACAACCTGGCGGAGCGCTGCGCCTTCGCACGCGCGGCAGCGGGGCTTGCCGCGGGCTTGGCGCTGGCGAGCGTTCCAGCGGCGGCTCAGCAACCGCCCGTGCTTTCGCCCCCCCCTATCCTCTCGGGACCCCTCCCGCTTTCGCCGCCGCCGCTTTCGCCGCCCCCGCTTTCGCCGCCGGCAGCGATGGCCGCACCGTCCTCCGCCTCGAATGTGAACCTGGCTCCGGCCGCCCCCCCATTGGGCAGCGACGCGCGGGTGAGCGGCGGCGGCGCATCCGTGAATCTGCTGGAGCAGGCGGCCTTCTGGCAGCAGCAGGGGCAGACGGAACGCGCCCTGCAAACCCTCGACCGCCTGCTGGTGGTCGAGCCGAACAACATCGAGGCGCTGGCCAGCGCGCTGGAACTCGCCTCGCTCAGCAACCAGCCCGATGCCGCGCGGCGCTATCTGAACCGCCTGCGCCGGCTCGCCCCCAGTGACGCGCGCCTCGCCCGCGGCGAGGAATTGCTGCGCGTGACGTCGGAGGATGCGGAAACGCTGGCCGCCGCGCGGCAATTGTCACGTGCGGGCCGCCCGGAGGAGGCGCTGGCCCGCTACCGGCAGATGTTTCGCGATGGCCGGATTCCCCCCGCGCTGGCCCCGGAATATTTTCAGGTTCTCGCCGGATCATCCGAGAGCGGCTACCGCCAGGCAGTGCAGGAGCTTGGCCGGCTGGCCGCCGCCCAGCCCAACGATACCACGCTGGCGCTCGCCTACGCCCAGATACTCACCTACCGTGAGGAAACGCGGTCGCAGGGCGTGGACCTGTTGCAGCAATTGTACAATCAGCGCGGCGCGCGCGAGGCGGCGCGCATCGCATGGCGCCAGGCCCTGCTCTGGCTGGGCAACGAGCCGGAAACGGCCGCGCGTATCCGAGCTTATCTCGCGCTCAACCCGAATGATCCGGAACTGGAGGCCAAGGCTCGCGCCTCCGAGGTCGTGATCGGCCCCGGTGCCTCGGCCCGCATCTTCGGCTGGAGCGCGCTGGACGCTGGCCGCAGCAGTGAGGCGGAGCGACAATTCAACGCCGCCCTGGCGATTGATCCCAACGACCCTGAGGCCATTCTTGGCCTGGCAGTGCTGCGGAAGATCCAGAACCGGATGACCGAGGCGCGCAACTTGCGGGACCGCGCCATCGCTCTCTCGCCCGACCGCGAGGAGGAGTTCACGCGCGCCGTCGGCGACCTCACGCCCTGGGCCGCGGGTGGCGGCGGTGGCCGCGTCAATCCGGGCCCCGCCGGCCTCGCCTGGCGCGCGTTGCAGCGCGGCGAACTCGACCGCGCCGATTCCCTGGCGCGCCGTGGCCTGAGCGCCCGCGGGCAGGAGCGCCTGGATAGCGAGATGATCCTCGGCCAGATCGCCATCATGCGGCGCGATTTCGTCGCCGCCGAAATGCGCTACCGCAACGCGCTGACCCTGCGGCCACGCCAGCGCGACGCCATGAGCGGGCTATACCTCGCCCTGCTCGGCCAGGACCGCATCGCCGAGGCCGAGGCCTTCCAGCGCGAGATGGGGCTGCCCCCCGACCGCGACGCGCTGGGCCTGCGCGCCTTCAGCCTGCGCGACCGCGCGGCCGTGACCGACAATCCCGAGCAATCCCTGGCCCTGCTGCGCCAGGCGCTCGCCATGGCGCCGGGCAATCCCTGGATCACCCTCGACGCCATCCGCAAGCTCCGCAGCCTTGGCCAGAATACCCAGGCGGCCGAGCTGCAGGCCGCGCTGGAGCGGGACACGAGCGCCGATGCCTCGACCGCGGCGGCGCTGGCGGCGCTGGACGAGGAACGCTTCGGCGCCGTCGTCGCCCTGCTGGAGCGGGTGCCGGTGCGGGTCCGCAACCCCGACACCAACCGCCTGCTGACGGCCAGCCGGCGCGAATTCGAAATCCGCCAGATGGAACTCCGGGTGCGCGAAGGCCGCCCCGGCGCCACCGAGGCCCTGCTGGCCGGCGCCGGGCGCCGGGACCCCGCCTTCACGGTGGGGCCGGCCACGGTGCGGGCCTTCGCGCGGCTGAATGATCCGTTGCGGGCCGGCATGGCCGCCCGCGCGGCGCTGGCCGCCAACCCCGCCACCAGCGCCGCGGACCGCATCGCCCTCGCCTCGGCGTTGATCGAGGCGAACCGACTGGAGGATGCCAGCGCCCTGGCCGCCCCCCTGCTGGCGGACCGCAACCTGCCGGCCGAAACCCGGCGCGATCTGGCGGCCGTGATGGAAGCGGGCGCCACCCAGCAATCCGACGCCCTGGCCCTGCGGCGCCAGCCGGAGCTGGCCTATCAGGTGCTGGCCCCGGCCCTGGCAGCCTCGCCCGCCAGCGTGCCGCTGAACATGGCGCTGGTGCGCCTCTATGTGGCCAGCAACCGCACCGCCGAGGCGCGCATCCTGGTGGATGCCGTGCTGGAGCGTGATCCGCGCAACCTGACGGCGCGCCTCGCCAAGGTGGATCTGGCCCTGGCGGAAGGCCGCCTGCGTGAGGCCGATGCGCTGATCACCGAAACCGCCTTCCTGCATCCCGGCGACATCCAGGTGACGCTGGCCGAGGCGCGCGTCGCCCGCGCCCGCGGCGAGCTGGGCCGCAGCCTGCGCCTGGTGGAGAGCGCCGGCGCGCGCCGGCTGGAGCATCTGCGCAACAGCGGCCAGTTGGCCGAGGAGCGGCTGACCCGGCAGGCGCTGAACCCCTCGCGCGGCGGCCCCGGCCCCGCGCAATTGCATGACCCGCTGACCGCGCAGATCGCCCAGGAACTGATCCTCGCGCGCGATGAAGCCGCGACCTGGGTGCAGGCGGGCGCCATGCTCGGCTCCCGGACCGGGGATGCCGGCCTGTCGCGATTGACCACGCTGATCATGCCGACCGAAATTTCCATGCCGATGCCCGGCAACATGCCCGGCCGGATCGTGCTGGGACTGGATGCGGTGGCGCTCAATGCCGGCCGGCTGAACACCGATTCCAACGCAGCCCGGGTCTTTGGCCAGAACGCGCTGGCGGCGCCCGGCACCTTCCGCGCGGGACGCGAGACGGCCGAGGGCGCCGCGCTGCGCCTCGCCTATCTCGGCCGCAACTTCCGGGTCGATATCGGCTCGACGCCGCTCGGCTTTGGCCGCACCAACGTGGTGGGCGGGGCCGAGGTGGTGCCGCGCATCAACGAGCAACTGCGCCTGCGCCTGAGCATCGAGCGCCGGGCGGTGACGGACAGCATGCTCTCCTATGCCGGCCAGCCGGAATCCGTGGCCGGCGCCCGTTGGGGCAGCGTGGTTCGCACCGGTGGCCGCGCCCAGCTGGAATGGGCGCCCACCGCGCGCTTCGGCACCTATGCGGGGGCGGGCTACAACCTGTTTCGGGGCGACAACGTCCAGGACAATGCCCGCCTGGATGCCGGCATTGGCGCCTATTACGCCGTGCTGCGGGAGCAGAACCAGCAACTGACCATGGGCGTGGACCTCCGCTATTTCGGCTTCGACAGGAATCTCGGCGGGGTCACCTTCGGCCAGGGCGGGTATTTCAGCCCGCAGCGGAACGTCATCGCCTCGCTCCAGGCCGATTATATCGCGCGCTGGGGCGATTGGTCCCTCCGCACGATCGGCGCGGTCGGCTACCAGAATTTCCGCACCGCCTCCACGCCGCTTTTCCCGACCAATGCGGCGCTGCAATCCCAGGTGGTGGCCGCCGCGAGCGCGGATCCGACCATTCCCACCAGCAATGCGGGCACGCGCAGCAGCGGCATCACGGGGTCCATCTTCGGCAACCTGGAATATGCGGCCTCGCCCAATCTTCGCCTCGGCCTCGCCGGCCGGTTCGAGCGGGTGGGGAACTTCCAGGATACGGTGGGCCTGTTCTACCTGCGCTGGCGCCTGGACCGCCCGCGTGAGGACCTGTTGCCGCTGCATGCCGGGGCCGCCGCGCCGACGCCCAATGTCAATGACCCGGTGCAGTCCAGCTTCGGCGGCGGGCGTCCCGAATGGGTCAGCCTGCCCTCCGGCGCCGCGCGCCCGACATGGTGAGATGAACCTCGCGCGGGTCTCGCGGCGCCTGGCTTGGGCGGCACTGGGGGTTATGGCGGCGGCGCTCTCGCCCCTGTCCGCCTGGGCGGCCTGCCCGGTCCCGCCGGCCGCACAACGCCTGCCGGCCGAGGCCATCGCCGCCGTGCCGGCCTGGCCCGAATGGCGCGTGGGCGCCAACGCGCTCACCGCGCGGCTGCGCGCCACGGATGTGAGCCAGGCGCGGATCGTCTTCCTTGGCGATTCCATCACCGAGGGCTGGCAGCCCAACCTGTTCCAGATGTTCTACGGCCAACGCGGCCCCCTCAACCTCGGCGTCTCCGGGGATACGACGCAAAGCGTCCTCTGGCGGCTGGAGAACGGCCATTGGCCGGCCGGCTTGCGGCCTGCCGCCATCGTGCTGCTGATCGGCACCAACAATATCGCCCATGGCAACCGGCCGGAAGACGTGGCGCTGGGTGTCGTCACGATCATCACGCGGCTGCAACGCCTGGCCCCCGGGGCGAAGATCGTCCTGCTGGGCGTGCTGCCGCGCGGCATGCGGGCCACGGACCCGATGCGGCCCCCCATCGCGCGGCTGAATCAACTCCTGGCTGCCTGCGGCGACAATCAGCGCGTCTTCTACAGCGAGCCGGGGCAGTTGATGGTGGACGGCCAGGGCGTGCTGCATGACTGGGTGGCGCATGACGGCCTGCACCTGACGCTGGTCGGCTACGCCATCCTCTCCACCGCCATCGAGGGGCATCTTCGTCTCGCCTTGCAGCGGTAGAGCAGATCCCGCCTGACCGTACTCGGTCTGGCGGGTGAAGATGCTCGCAAAAACAAAGTGCTAGAGGCGTGCAGCCGAACGCAGTGAGGCGGAAACGGCTCTAGCGCGCCGCCGCGTCCGGCCTTCAGGCCGGCTCCAGCAGCCCCATGGCCCAGAGCCTGCGCGCGAAGGCGGATTCGCCCGGCAGCGCGCCCTCGGCCAGGGCGGCGATTTCCGTTGCCTCGGCCGCATCCAGCGGCAAGGCGCCGCCCGTCCAGAACAGGGTCGTCGTCCCGTCGGGGCCTTGCGCCAGGTGCGAATGCATCCCCTCGGTCAGCCGCAGCTTGCCTTCCGGCATGGGCGCGAAAAGCCCGCGGGCTGGCAGCGGCTGACGGTCCCGCGCCAATTGCTCCAGCATCAGCCGGGCCAGGCGTTCGGCACGGGCGGGGGTGGCCAGGCGGGTGAGGCGGGCGGCGAGTTCGGGCAGGAAGTCCCGCTCGCCGATGCGCCAGCTGGGCAGGCTCTCGCGCAGCATCGGGTCATGCAGCTCGGCCTCATCCAGCAGGGCGCGGATGGCCTGCGCCCAGGAGGGTTCCATGAAGCCGATGGTGGCATGGAGCGAGCGCTCGCCCGCCTCGGTCGCGGCGTCATGCATCACCCCGCGCGGGATGTAGAGGGCGTCGCCCGGCTCCAGCATCAGCACATGCGGCTTGCCGATCGGTGGCATGTTGCCCGGCCAGGGGGTGCGGCGGGTGGGGCGCTCGATGCGCTCGCCATCCCAGACGCGCCAGCGCTTGCGGCCCTCCACCTGGAGCACCAGCACGTCATGCGTGTCGAAATGCGTGCGGAAGCCCTGCGCCGCCGGGGGCGTCAGGTAGATGTTGGACTGGACGGGGTGCAGGAACAGCCGCTCCAGCCCCCGGCAGAAATTCGCCAGCGGCGGGTGGGTCTCATGGAATTGCGACACCACGAGGGAGGCGCCCTGGTCGAAGCGCTCCAGCAGGCGGGGCAGGTCCACCCGGCCATCGGGCAGGGCGAATTCCTCCTCCGGCACGCCGGCGCTGCCGTGGCGTCCCTCATCGGCCATGGCGATGCGCGGCGTGCGGGCGCCGTCGGTACGCAGATGCGCGTCCAGCGCCGCCACGCTGAGGAGATCGGCGAAGCGGTCGGGGCGGGAGCCCTTGATGTGCCTCCAGTCCAGGCCCTCGCGCAGGGCCAGGGCCTCATCCACCGACATCCCCTCGAAGGCGAGGGCGAAGGCGGCCTCGGTCAAGCCTGGCTGGATGGTTCCTTGCTGCATGGTCCCTGCTGGCCCTGGGCCGCCAGCCGCACGGCCCGGGCGGTTGGAATGTGGAAGGTGAAGCGGTTTACCAGCGGCCCCGGCCGGGCGCGTCGCGCGGATCGGAATCGGTGCGGCCCGTGCCGCGATAGCCGCCACGCCCGCGGCCGGCACCATCGCTCGGGTCCCGATCGGTGATGCCGGTGCCGCCGCTCACGCCGCGATGGCCACCCCGGCCATGGCCTGGTCCATCGCTCGGGTCGGCATCGGTGATTCCGGTGGCGCGCCGGCCGCCCCGGCCATGGCCTGGTCCGTCACTCGGGTCGGCATCGGTGATTCCGGTGCCGCGCCGGCCACCCCGGCCATGGCCTGGTCCGTCACTCGGGTCGGCATCGGTGATTCCGGTGGCGCGCCGGCCGCCCCGGCCATGGCCTGGCCCGTCACTCGGGTCGGCATCGGTGATGCCGGTGCCGCGCGGCCATGGATTGCCATACTGCACCTGGCCGGGTGCGACGCAGCCGGCCAGCGCGGCCGCCGTCCCGCCCAGGGCGGCAAGACGCAGGACCATCAGGCGGCGGCCCAGCCGGTGATCGGGGCCGGCTGGGGGTGTTTCGTCGGCCATGGAGCTTTCCTCCCGTTTGTTGCCACTGGCCTCGCCCTCCTGGACGCTTTCGGCGGCAACAAATCTTGGGCTATGCTGTTTCACGACGACAAGACCAGTTTGACCCTGTGAGATGTTTGTGTCGTATTATTAACGAGGCGCGCGCCACGCTCTCGCCCTGATGTCGCATGGGAAAAGACGCCATGAATCCCCCGAGGCTGCCGGTCCTCTATGCGGCGCTGGAACCCCTCGACAGCGAGCGCCACGCCGCGCTGCGATTGAGCGATGTGGGCCATGGCTTCGCCAGCCACCTCTCCTCCATTCCGCTCGCCCTTGAGGAATTCGCGCTCGCCGGGCGGCACATGCCGGTGGTCTTTGCGGCCCAGGCGCCGCACATGCCGGTGGCGCTGACCGGCCTCGCGCCTGACCGGAACCTCTTTGTGGATGAGCGTGGCGCCTGGCGCCGGGGCGCCTATGTCCCGGCCTATCTGCGCCGCTACCCCTTCCTGCTGGTCCGCGCGGCCGCCGATTCCGACCAGTTGGTGCTGTGCATCGACCCCAAGGCGCCGCAATTCGCCACCTCCGCCGGGGAGGCGATCTTCGATGCCGAGCGCAAGCCCGCGCCGCTGGCCAGCAAGTCGCTGGAATTCACCCGCTCGGTCGAGGCCGCCTTCCGCAAGACCCATGAATTCGCCGAGGCGCTTTCGCTCATGGGGCTGCTGCAACCCGCCGCCACCCAGTTCGAGTGGGAGGGCAAGCCCTTCCGGGTGGATGGGTTTTTCGCGGTGGATCGCGAGCGGCTGGGCAAGCTGACCGGCGAGCAATTGGCCACCCTGCGCGACAAGGGCTGGCTTGATGCCATCTATGCCCATTTGCTGTCGCTGGGCGGTATTCCCGAACTCAAGCAGATGCAGGACTGACATCATGAACCGCAGGATCTTGCTGGCCGCCGCCGGCTTCGCGCCCCTTCTGGCCGGCCGGGCCGAGGCCCAGGCCCGCTTCGCCAATATCAGCATGTTCATCCCCGCCGGCCCCGGCGGCGGCTGGGACGGGCTGGGCCGCGCCATTGAGCAGGTGGCCCGCCCGGCCGGGCTGGTCGGCAATTTCCAGTTCGAGAATGTGGGCGGCGCGGGCGGCATTGTCGGCCTGCCGCGCTTCGTCTCGCAGCGGCGCGGCCGGCCCGATGCGCTGATGGTCGCGGGCTCGGTCATGGTGGGCGCGGTGCTGACCAACCGCTCGCCCATCGGCATCACCAATGTGACGCCCATCGCGCGGATGACGCAGGAGGTGGGCGTGGTCGTCGTGCCCGCGCAATCCGAGATCCGGGACATCGCCGGGCTGCTCGCGGCGTTGCGCGCCAATCCGGGTGGCACTTCGGTGGGTGGCGGTAGCGCGGGCGGCACGGACCACATCACGCTGGGATTGATCCTCAAGGCGCTGGGACGCACCGCGCGGGAGGGCAGCTATGTCGCCTTCGCCGGGGGCGGGCCGGCCCAGGCGGCGATCCTGGGCGCCCAGGTGCGGGCGGGGATTTCCGGCTATTCGGAGTTCTCCGAGCAGATCCGCGCCGGCCGGATGCGGGCCCTGGCCACCACCGGCGAGACCCGCAGCGACCCCGCCATTCCCACGCTGAAGGAATCCGGCGTGGATGTGGTCACGTCCAATTGGCGCGGCGTCTTTGGCGCGCCCGGCATCAACCCGGCCCAGCGCAGCGCGCTGGTCGCGCTGATGGCCGAGATCAACGCCCTGCCGGCCTGGCGGGAATTGCTGGCCACGCGCGGCTGGGACAACGCCTTCCTGGCGGGCGAGGATTTCGACCGCTTCCTGGCCGCCGATGTGGCAGCGACCGAGGCGGTGCTGAAGGAACTCGGCCTCGCGGGGTGAATGACGCTCATCACCAGGGCTGATTTCCAAGCCCGGCTGGCAATTCCCATATCCCTGGCAACAGGGGCGGCATGTTCCGCCCCCAAGCCACGGAGCTTCCCCAAGATGTCCCTGTTCTCCCCCATTCGCGTCGGCGCGCTGGACCTGCCCAACCGCATCGTCATGGCGCCGATGACGCGCAACCGCTCGCCCGGGCAGGTGCCCAATGCGCTCAATGCCGAATATTACGCCCAGAGGGCCAGCGCCGGGCTGATCGTCACCGAGGGCGCGACGCCCGATGCCTCGGGCCGCGGCTATATTGATATCCCAGGCATCTACAATGACGCGCAAGTGGCGGGTTGGCGGCAGGTGGCGGGCGCGGTGCATGCCAAGGGCGGCCATATCTTTGTGCAGCTGATGCATACCGGCCGCATCTCCCACCCCGATTTCCTGGATGGCGCGCAGCCCGTCGCCCCCTCGGCCATCGCGGCCCCGGGCGAGATCTACACCCACACCGGCATGAAGCCGCATGGCGCGCCGCGCGCGCTGGACGCCGCCGAAATCCCGGCCCTGATCGCGAGTTATGGCCGCGCCGCCACCCTGGCGCGTGAGGCCGGGCTGGATGGCGTGGAGGTGCATGGCGCCAATGGCTATCTGCCCGGCCAATTCCTGGCGCCCAATGTGAACCAGCGCGACGATGCCTGGGGCGGCACGCTGGAGAAGCGCGCCCGCTTCCTGCTGGAGGCGGTGGATGCGGCGGTGGCGGCCATCGGGGCCGATCGCGTCGGCGTGCGGCTCTCGCCCGGGGGCGTGTTCAACGACATCCATGATCCGGATGCGCCCGTCACCTACGCCCATGTGGCGGGTGAGCTGGCGAAGCGGAACCTGGCCTATCTGCACATCTTCAACACCAATCCCGGCTTCGACGTGCCGGCGCTGATCCGCGCCAACTACAAGGGCACGCTGATCCTCAATGGCGGCTATGACCGGGCGCGGGCCGAGGCCGACATCGCCTCGGGCCTCGCGGATCTGGTGGCCTTTGGCGTGCCCTTCCTGGCCAATCCGGACCTGCCCGCGCGGCTGGCCCAGGGTGCGGCGCTGAACACGCCGGACCAGGGCAGCTTCTATGGCGGCGATGCCAAGGGCTACACGGATTATCCGGCGCTGACTGCCTGATCCTGGCGGCCATCCGGCGCGGCCCGCGCCGGATGGCATGCTGGCCCTGCGATCAACAGGTGACGAATGGCATGAAAGGGCGAAGACTGGGGGCTTGAGGAAAAGCGAGTCGCCATGACGTCCCGAATTGCGCTGCCCGACCTCCTGGCCGGAATCTTTGTGCTGGGCTTCGGCCTTGTTGGCTTCTGGCAGGCGGGTGCCATTCCCGTCTCGCCGCTTTACGCCCAGATCGGCCCCAAGGCGGTGCCCTATGCGGTGGCCAGCGGGATGACGGTGCTGGGCGGCCTTCTCGTCCTCGGGGCATTGCGGGGCGGTTGGTCCGCCAGCCTGGCCGATGTTGTGGAGGCTGGCCCGCCGAACATGCGCGCCCTCGGGCTGCTCGGCGCCGGGTTGCTGGCCAACCTCGTGCTGATCGGCCCGGCCGGGTTTTCCATCGCGGCCTCGGCGCAATTCGTGCTGGTGGCCGCGGCCTTCGGCAGCCGCTCCATGGCGCGGGACCTGCTGATCGCGCTGCCGTTGACGCTGCTGGTGTGGTTCCTGTTCGTGCAGGGGCTGGGCGTCAATATCGGCGCGGGGCTGCTGGAGGGGCTGGTCCTGCGCCTCCTCGGGCGGGAGGTTCTCTGATGGAAGCGATCAACGGGCTGGCGCTGGGCTTCTCCCACGCGCTGACGCTGACCAATCTGGGATGGGCGCTGACCGGCTGCTTCCTGGGCACCGCGGTCGGCGTGCTGCCGGGCATCGGGCCGGCGCTCACCATCGCGCTGCTGCTGCCCATCACCTTCCAGGTGAGCGCCACCGGCGCCTTCATCCTGTTCTGCGGGGTGTTCTACGGCGCCATGTATGGCGGCAGCACCACCTCCATCCTGCTCAACGCGCCGGGCGAGAGCGGCTCGATCATCACCGCGCTCGAAGGGGCGAAGATGGCGCGCAATGGCCGCGCCGGGCCTGCCCTGGCGACGGCGGCGATCGGCAGCTTCGTGGCGGGCGTGGTGGGGACGCTGGGCATCGCCTTCCTCGGCCCGGTCATCGTGGATTTCGCGCTGGTGCTGGGGCCGGCGGAGTATTTCTGCCTGATGGTGCTGTGCTTCGTCACCGTCTCGGCCGTGCTGGGTGGCTCGGCGCTGCGGGGACTGGTCAGCCTGTTCTTCGGGCTGACGCTGGGGCTGATCGGCATTGACTTGCAGACCGGCCAGCCGCGGATGACCTTCGGCCTGCCGGAACTCTATGACGGCATCAATGTCGTGCTCGTCGCCGTCGCGCTGTTTGCCGTGGCCGAGGCGCTGCACATGGCCTGGCGGTATCATGGGGGTGCGCCGGTGGTGCTGCCGGTGGGCAAGCTCACGCTCTCCCGCACCGACCTCAAGCGCAGCTTCTGGCCCTGGATGCGTGGCGCGGGGCTGGGCTTTCCCTTCGGCGTGCTGCCCGCCGGCGGCACCGAAATGCCGACCATGCTGAGCTACTACACCGAGCGGAAGCTGGTTGCGCCCCAACACGCGCATGAATTCGGCACCACCGGCGCCATCGAGGGCGTGGCCGGGCCGGAAGCCGCCAACAACGCGGCGGCCGCCGGCATCCTGGTGCCGATGCTGACGCTGGGCCTGCCGACTTCGGCCACGGCGGCCATCATGCTCAGCGCCTTCCAGAGCTATGGCATCCAGCCGGGGCCGCTGCTGTTCGAGACGCAGGCGGTTCTCGTCTGGACGCTGATCGCCAGCCTCTTTGTCGCCAATGTGATGCTGGTGGTGCTGAACCTGCCGCTGGTGGGGCTGTGGGTGAAGATCCTGAAGATCCCGACGCCGCAGCTTTACGCCGGCATCCTGGTCTTCGCCACGATCGGCACCTATGGGATTTCCAACTCCATCGTGGATCTGGTGCTGCTCTACATCATCGGCACCATCGGGATGTTCATGCGGCGCTTCGACTTTCCGGTGGCGCCGGTGGTGATCGGCATGATCCTGGGACCGATGGCGGAACAGGCGCTGCGCCAGGCACTCACCATCAGCCAAGGGGATTGGAGCGTGTTCATCACGCGGCCGGGGAGCCTGGCTATCCTGGTGGTGGCGGTGCTGGCGCTGGTGGGGCCGCGGATTTATGGGGCCTGGCGGCGGCGGGGGGCTTAGCATTACAGTTGCGCATTCCTGAAGTTTCTGAATCAATGGACGACCGTGATGCGGGAGGTCATGGATGTCGGGTGCATCGATTGAGACGATGCTGGAGCTGCCCGGCGATGCGAAGTGCGGGCACGCCGCACTCCCCACCTCCGGTTCCTCACATGACCGATCATGGCCTTCGCCTCGCCCTTCCCGGGTTTTCACGCGGCTTCGATGCTTTCGCGAGGGGATGAGCGAGCCAGAGCGAAAACCAGCGTGCCGGTGCGAGGCGGAGCGAAACTGGCGGAGGAAGCGTGGCTGGAAGCGGACGGTGCCAAGGCTTCATGGCGTGGGCCGCATCACAAGGGCGAAGCTACAACCAAACCCTCTGCCACAAGACCCCGCTTCGGGATCAAGCAGGAAACAACAGGCTCAAGAACAGCAGCAGCCCGCCAGCGAGGCCGAGATAAGCCAGCGTCGGGCCCATTGTTCGCCGCAGGATCGCGCCCGTCTCGCGGCCGCCTAGGCCCACCGTCGCCGCGCCTGCCACCACATTGTGCGGGCAGACGGCATTGCCGATGGCCGCGCCCAGGGCCTGTGCGGCCAGCATGAGCAGAATCGGCAAGCCAAGCGCCTCGGCCGTCGCGAGCTGAAACTCCACGAGCAGGATGTTGGATGCCGTCGCAGAGCCCGTGACAAAGGTGCCGAGCGCACCTGCCGCCGGCGCCATCAGTGGCCAGGCATTGCCGGCAAGCCCTGCCGCTCCCTCGGCCAGTGCGCCGATCATGCCCGCATGCACCATCAGGCGCGCCAGGAGCAGCATTGCCAGCAGCGCGAGACACACGGCCGGCAGCCTTGCTCCCGCGCGTGCAGCCGCGCCCCGCAGTGCCGCGGCGCCGTCGCCACGCCAGAGCGCAGCCGCCAGCAGAGCCAGGAACAGGAGCGTGCCCGGGTGGTACAGCGGGGCGACGCGCCCCTCGAAGCCACCCGGCAGGGACCATGCCCACACCACCTCCGAGAGCGCCTGCCGCAACAACGGCACGAGGCGCGAGGCCAGGATCAGCGCCAGCAGGAGCAGATAGGGCGCCAAGGCGGCGACCAAGGCGGCGTCCTGATCGGTCGGCGCGACGCGCCGCCGGTGGCGCAGCACCAGCGCGAAGACAAGGCCGCCCAGGAGCGCGCCCCCAAGCGTCGGCAATTCTGGCCCGACCCACTGCGCGATGGCCAGTGCCGGCAGCAGGAAGGCGGTGGCCGCGAAGAGCGCCCAGCCCGGCCCCGCCAACCCGCCCTGCGCCGCCGCCATGCGATGCACCGCCACGGCCAAGGTCCAGCCCAACCCAGCCTGCAAAAGAGCCAGCATGGCGCCCAGCGCCAGCGGATCCACCTCGCCCGCCGCCAACAGCGGAAGCATCGGCGTGCCCACGGCACCAAAGGTCACGCCCGCCGCGTGCCCGACCAGCGCCAGCGCGACCGCACGCGCGGGATCGAATCCGCAGGCAACCAGCAGCGGCGCCGCGAGCGCAATCGGCGTGCCGAACCCCGCCGCGCCCTCCGCGAACAGTGCAAAGAACCAGGCGATGAGCAGCGCGACCAGGCGAGGATCATCCGACAGTCCCGCCAGCGCCGCACGGATGCGCTCGGTCGCTCCCGTGGCCATCTGGAGCTCGTGCAGCAGCAGTGCCGGGAAGATGATCCAGATGATCGTCAGCGTCGCGAAGCCGGCCTCCGCAGCGATGCCGACGAGGCCAGGGCCGTCGCCCCACCCAAAGAGAAACAGCGCCAGCGGCGCAGCGACCAGCAACCCGGCCACCCCCGCTGGGCCTGCTGCCCAGCGCAGGCCCAGCATCAGCCCCAGGATGGCGAGGATTGGCAGCAGCGCCGCAAGCGCAGCCATGGGTCAGGCCAGTTTCTCGACCGAAACCTCGTGCACCGCCCGCCCCTCGCGCGCGAAGGCATCAAGGTTGGCGATCGTCGTCTCTGCGATTGCGGTCAGTGCATCCGCGGTGAAGAAGGCTTGGTGCGCCGTGATCAGCACATTGGGGAAGGTAAGCAATCGGGCGAAGATGTCATCGTGCAGCACTTGGCCGGAGAGATCCTCGAAAAACAGGTCGCCCTCCTCCTCGTAGACATCCAGGCCGAGCAGCCCGATCCGCCCCGACTTCAGACCCGCAATGACGGCGCGCGTATCCACGATGGCCCCGCGACTTGTATTCACCAGCATCACGCCCTGGCGCATTCGGCCGATGGCGCGGGCGTCGATCAGGTGATGCGTCTCGGGCGTCAGCGGGCAGTGGATGGAGATGATGTCCGACGCCGCGAGGAGCGCATCGAGCGATACGAACTCCACTGGCAGGGTCGCATCGGGCTTTGGATCATGCGCGAGGATGCGGCACCCGAAGCCTTTCAGGATGTGGGCAAGCGTGGCGCCGATCCGCCCGGTGCCGATGAGCCCCACCGTTCGCCCCTTCATGTCGAAGCCGAGCAGGCCATCAAGTGCGAAGTTTCCCTCCCGCACGCGCGCATGGGCACGATGGATGCGGCGGTTGAGCGCGAGGATCATGGCGATCGTGTGCTCCGCCACGGCCTCGGGCGAATAGGCGGGCACGCGCGCGACGCGGATACCGAGGCGATGGGCTTCCGTGAGGTCGATATTGTTGAACCCGGCGCAGCGCAGCGCAACCAGCCGCACGCCCTGCCCGGCCAGCGCGCGCAGCACGACAGCATCCGCGACGTCATTGACGAAGATGCAAACCGCGCTGGCGCCGGCCGCCAGCACCGCCGTCTCCGGAGAGAGGCGATGCTCCAGGTAGACAAGCCGGTGCGGTGCCAGCAGCGCGTTGTTCGCCGCATCCAAAAAATCACGATCATACGATTTTGTGCTGAACACGGTCATCTGCATAAAGATTTTCTCCGGCAAATTGGGACACATGGTTCTGAGGGTTCAACCCACACGAAGGTTGAGTGAGATTGCCATAGCCTTACGCGACGAAGAACAAGTTTACGCCGCGTCACCGATCCAACGTGACGGCGGGTGATGACCGACCCGGCAATCCTCTCCACAGCGAGCGGGACGGTCTGACCAGGCGGCTCACAGACCAGTTACGCGGCGTGCCGATTGATGTGCATCAAGGCCTGTTTCGCGATGATTTACGAGTATGGCGCCATTGCCGAAGAAGATGGAGGACAAAATGCCCGAAATCGATGGCCGGAACGAAGCCCAACTCCGCGAGATCGCCTACTTCCTATGGCGGCATGAAGGTTGCCCGGAAGGGCGTGCCGATCGCCATTGGTTCCTGGCCTGCGGCATGCTCAGCCTGCGGACAGCTTCTGCGCTGGAAGATGAAGCCAAGGCGCCTTCCCCAGTGAGCGATGCCGGCTCAGACACGCCGGCTATAGCCGAGGCCCCGGCCAAATCTTGAGATCGGCACCGCCACGGCCCGCCAAGACCGCCAGCGCTGCCACGCATCTCCGTGCCGCGCCGAAGCCAGCGAATGGGACTGCCCCGCCCGTCGGCGCCAAAAAAGGCCATGCACGCGCCACTGGCGCAGAACGAATACTTGGAGGAACACCCCATGTCGGACGTCACCATCGCCTGGTTCGAGGAACTTGGACTGAAGGATGTACCACGGGTAGGCGGCAAGAACGCTTCGCTCGGCGAGATGTCCCGCGGCCTGGCGCAAGAGGGCGTCAGCGTACCCGCTGGATTCGCGACCACGGCCAGTGCTTACCGGGAGTATGTCGCGGCCAATGGGATAGAGGCGCCGCTGCGTGCGCGTCTTGCGGCACTCGAAGCCGGGCAGGAGACGTTGCAGGAATCCGGCGAGGCGATCCGCGCCATGTTCCTGGCGGGGCAGATCCCACCGTCCATCGCCGAGGCGATCCGCGCCGCCTATCGCGAGCTTGGCCGCCGCCGCGGTGGCGCAGGAGAGCCGGCCGTTGCCGTGCGCAGCAGCGCCACCGCCGAGGATTTGCCGCAGGCCAGCTTCGCCGGGCAGCAAGAGAGCTTTCTGAATGTGCGCGGCGAGCAGGAACTGCTCGACACCTGCCGCCGTTGCTATGCCTCGCTCTTCACCGATCGCGCGATCAGCTATCGGCAGGCGCAGGGGTTCGACCACCTCGAAGTGGCGCTTTCGATCGGCGTGCAGATCATGGTGCGCTCGGACCTGGCGGGCTCGGGAGTGATGTTTTCGATCGACACGGAAACCGGCTTCCCCGGCGCCGTGGTCATGAGCGCCGCCTGGGGGCTAGGCGAGACGGTCGTGCAGGGCACGGTGGAGGCCGACAAGTACCTTGTGTTCAAGGCGCTGCTCGATAAATGCCATCTCACGCCGATTCTGGAGAAGACGCGCGGCGCCAAGGATCAGAAGATGATCTACGCGACTGGCGGCAGTTCTCGCACCGCGATGGTGGAAACCACGCGGCGCGAGCGCGAGGCTCTGGTGCTCAACGATGCCGAGATCCTGCAACTGGCCCGCTGGGCCGTGGCCATCGAGCGTCACTACGGGCGGCCGATGGACATCGAATGGGCCAAGGATGGCGAGACCCAGGCGCTGCACATCGTGCAGGCGCGGCCGGAGACGGTGCAGGGGCAGCGCGCGGCATCGAGTAGCCTCCGGACCTGGCGGCTCAAGGATCGCCGGGCACTACCACTGCTCAGCGGGGCCGCCGTCGGTGATGCGATCGCGACGGGCGAGGTCTGCCTCATTCGCGGCCCGCGCGATATTGCGCAATTCCGCGACGGCGCCATCCTGGTGACCGAAGCCACCGATCCTGATTGGGTGCCCATCATGAAGCGCGCCGCGGGAATCGTCACCGACCAGGGCGGCCCCACCAGCCACGCCGCGATCGTCAGCCGCGAACTGGGCCTGCCCGCCGTGGTGGGAACCCGGACCGCGATGGCCACGCTGCGCGACGGCCAGTCGGTGACGCTGTCCTGCGCGGAGGGCGACGAAGGCAAAGTGTACGGAGGCACGCTCGACTTCTCGGTGGCGGATATTGATCTGGCTGCCCTGCCGCGCACGCGAACGAAGATGATGCTGAACCTCGCCAACCCCGCCGCGCCGCTACGCTGGTGGCGCTTG